>Ga0129308_1000158_pt1 | contig 116451 bp, 100 predicted proteins | sample L827metagenome_FD_94440 | JGI IMG/M metagenome (GOLD analysis project Ga0129308, IMG submission 94440) | Ring-tailed lemur group fecal microbial communities from Wisconsin, USA - L827 metagenome | ecosystem: Host-associated > Mammals > Digestive system > Large intestine > Fecal | place: USA...
AAGCGGCTAAGACGTCGCCCTCTCACGGCGAAATCGGGAGTTCGATTCTCCCAGGGGTCACCATTTTTATATTCCGCGCCGCATCTCCTGCGGCTCTTATGCACTTTTAGCTCAGTTGGTAGAGCAGCTGACTCTTAATCAGCGGGCCCAGGGTTCGAGTCCCTGAAAGTGCACCATTATCAGTAAACTCGAATTTGCTCTTGTATGAGAGCGAGTTCGGGTTTATTTTTTGTCTGGGCATGATTTTAAAGTAGAGCAAACAGGCCGCACAGGAGAGACATCTCCCGCGCGGCCTGTTTGCTTTCTATGGAATTTGAACGCATTCCGCAAACTGTTCGAAAGATATCTTCCTTACCTGGTATTTGACCATTGCCTTCTGCGCGGCGCCACGCCATTTGTTGTAGGCCTCGCGCATTTTGGCGTTTCCCTGTGCGTAGGCGCAGTGTATCTGGTATTTGTTCCGCAGCTGCTGGTAGAGCTGCCGCATCTTATCCGCTTTCAGGTGGAAGATACGGAGGACTGTCTGCATCAGCCTTGGATGGATACGCGCTCTTACGGGGAGGCGGTAAGAATCATGCTGCGGCGTGTCAACGATTCTTTCAGAAGTTCTGCGGAAGCGCCGCCAGGAGTAATCGGTGACGCGGCAGAACCGGACGCAGCAGCGGAGCTGGGGAGATGCAGTTGTGAGCAGATGGAATGAGCAGGCGCCGGGGACAGCACGGCGGAAAGAAGACCGGACAGGTTAAAGGAAAAACGGTACATGGCGGAACGGGAAAGTAACAGGCGAAAAGAAAATACGGCACGGCAGGGTGTGCCGGTGGAGGATTTGAAGCAGTTTGCAAGGGTCCTGCTTCCGAAAATCCTGGCGTTTTACGAAACGGAAGAGGGACAACGGGCGTTTCAGGAATGGAAAAAAGAAACAATGGTTAAAACATCATACTGCATAGAGTAAACAGAAAAACGGCCGGGAGAGAGATTTCCCGGTCGTTCTATATGAATTCTGACTGAAAATAAAAATATTTGAATTAACCTGTCCCCAAATGGGGCAGTCGCTGGTTATAATGGGTGTAAGGGAAAGGCGGTGGCACTCGTTTGAAATTCGATAAAACGGCTCAACAACGTTTCACAGACTTATATAAGCGCTATTATAAGTTGATGTATCATGTCGCATTTGAGGTGCTACATAATCGAGTCACAACGGAAGATGTAGTGCATACATCCTGCGTGCGTGTTCTGGAGCATTTTTCGCAAGTGGCCGCAATTGACAGCCCCCAAACAAAAAACTTTGTTGCGATCATTACCAAACGCATTGCCCTTACAGAATGTTCGCGAATGAAACGTGAAGTGCCGGCAGACGTGCCGACAGAGTTGGAAAATTTTGATGATCTGCATGAAACGCCCGTTGTCGCTGTGGAACGGCGTGATGCGCAAACAGCGTTGCTGATGGAAATACGGCGATTAGGCGCTGAGGATCAAGATATTTTGATGTTAAAATATGACAACAAATTTACAGTCGCGCAGATTGCACAGGCGCTGAACATGGATGCACAAGTCGTAAAAAAACGGCTGCAGCGCATTCGGGCGCGCCTAAAATCTGCGCTTGAAGAGAAAGGGTATGACACAATATGAACGATGTTGTTTTTGAAAATCTACTTTGTGATGCTGCGGCTCAATTGAGGGAAGAACGTTTAGAAAAAATTAAACTACCACATAAAAATCGGCACATACTACGTGCTTTTGCGGTATGCGTATGTGCAGCAATATTGTCTTTATCCGTTGTTTATGCTGTTCCATCGATGCGTGCTCAACTATTTTCACTGCTTCAAATCGAAGAAGAATCTGATTGGATACTTCGCTTCGAAAGTCAAACACAAACAGAGCCAATTACAATGCTGCCGGAATTTACGCCGAATTGGCTACCAGAAGACACCGTCCGTACAAAATTCAATTCGAGTGAAGGGCCGCTCTATGACACATACTCATATCGTCAATCCAAATATGGGGTGACTATAAATTCTTTGGATATCGCAATATTCCCTGCACAGGATATCCAATTGTATCTCCCAAAAGAGGATTTCCCCTTGGAAATGGACGAAACAACGACAAGCATCCGCACATATTATTACCTTGACTTTGACAAAGGGAATGTTGATTCCAAGAGGATGAACAAAGTAATCTTTGAAGAAAATGGAATAGCCGTGATGATGGATAGTTCTTTCGAAGTGAAAGTCCTTCTGCAAATTGCTGATTCATTGTGGAAATAAAAAAATTTTTGGAATTTTTGTCCCCTTTTGCCATATTGCTGGTTATTATAGTTAAACGAAGGTTATCTTTGTTAAAAAATGAAGGAAGTGTTGTCATGAAACGGTTAGCTGCTCGCCTATTATCTCTGATGGGCGTATTTGTGCTGTGTTTGGGCGTAATGGGGAGTGCCATTGCGGCCAGTCCCGTCATCCTACAGGATACTACAGTGGGAACGCAGACGAGAACACTTTGCAATCATGCGTACCGTTACCTAGAAAGAACTGAGACACAATATGTCTATTCTGGAGCATTGAACAGAACATATAAATATATCATTGAATATTATCGCTGCGCAGATTGTGGATATACATATCCTGTAACCATTGATTGCGGATGGGTTTCTGGAGAAGTAGTAGGATGGTAAATCGCATGCAATCTCTGTTTTGAACAACTTAAAATGAAACAGCTTGGGGAAGTCAGACATCAGCGCGCGAAATGTCTGTACAATAGAAAAGTGTCAAACCATGAAGAAGGAGTTGAAGAATTATGAAGAAAAAGCTGTTCGCATTTACACTTTGTATTATTATGGTAGCCGCAATAGCCGTGCCCGCATTTGCGGCGGAACCTCCGCAAAGGAATTCGTAAAAATTCCCAAAGTGATGGTATAGCGCCTTATGCTGATCTGGTCGATCATTATCAGGTGGTTTCAAAAACCTTTACTTATTCAAAAAATAGTACTTATAGTGCAACGTCCGAAGCAACATTGTGGCTTAGAGGAAAAGGCTCCTATTTTCAAATTCAAGGCGTAGTAGGGAGTGCCACAAGGATACAGACCGGAACATCCACCGCTTCTTGGGTGCAGTTGTACAATAACTACAACGCTTCATTCCCTTCTCTTTCTGTCGATTTTGTTGGAAGTGGATATTTTACGGAATCCAGAACGCATTCCGGAGGCGGCTCAGTAAATATTAACGGGTTTAATTTGACCGGCTCAACTGCCTATACAGACACTTACTCCAGTGATACAATGAGCCTGATTTGGACATATAAGCTGTATGCTTAAGGAATAAAGGATGATTAATAAAAACATTATCTTTTGCTTGGAATATTTTTTATTGATATTTTTAGTAGGATGTACGGCGTTCAAAAATGTACCGGGTGAAGAATACCAATATGAGAAGCTTTCAGAAACGCCTGGAACAGACGCATACCAAGCAATTGAAACAATTTGTTCTCCTGAAGATGCTGCACTTATGGAAGAAGACTTCTACGAAGAAGCTAAACTATGGAGGTATGCAGCCCAAAAGGAAGTGTTCGTCTGTAGAGGAAAAGAAAAAATAGAAGCGAATATAGTGTTAAAGCTTTGTGAGTACAAAGGATATTCGGCAATTTATGCGGTTATTGATTACGGTTTTGAAAATTCGGATGTTTGGGAGCAAACAAGTGAGGCATGGCTCAATATAAAAAACAGCCAAACGCCAGAAGCTTTGCCAGAGGCAACGCTCGGCGTGACCGTTACAGGAAAGGGGCTTTCCGATCCGATTTTGACCGTATGCTCCTTTTACCCTGACATATTTGATTCACAGTATCAAAAAAGAATATCCTTCGCTGAAGAAAAGTTTTCTTTCAAGTAACAAATCAGTTGCCATTCAAGTGCCGTTGCCGCACGAAATTGTAAAACTTCGTGTGGTGACGGCACTATTTTAGCTCAATATTTTATCCCAGGCACCTCTTGATTATAACTTTAAAATAAGTATATAAGGACACAGTGATTCCGGATGCGATTCCGGCTATCATTACACCGGAGATTTTTGACCGGGGGCAAAAAACGCTGTGAACAGAACGAAAAAGCACCGGCGCATACGAGAACGAATGTCAATGATATGCTGACAACAAAACTGTTTTGCAGAAACTGTGGCTCTATGATGGCAGGTGAAAGCGGAAAAGTCATACAGGCACATGGCACGATTATTATAAATGTGAAAACCGTAAACGCAATGGCCGCGCGGGATGCGATTTAAATTCAGTGCGAAAGGAACCTTTGGAACGTTTTGTAGTAAAGGCTGCGATAGAAAAGGCTCTCAATGAGGACACGATTGAACGTTTGACGCAAAAGCTTTTAGCTTATCAAAGCAGAGAAAATACACGTTTGCCGGTACTGCCGGCCGTGCTGAAAGATATCAATAAACAAATTGGTAATATCGTGTGTTGGCAATCGAACAGGGAATTATCACATCAGCTACCAAGCAGCGGTTGGGCGGTTTAGAGGAGCAGCGTAAGGCGCTGGAGACAAACATCCTGCAGGAGCAGATTGCAAAGCCGCTTCTTACAAGGGCGCAGATTCTGTTCCGGTTTGAGCGGTTTCGGCAGGGCGATCCGAGTGTCTCGGCATATCAGCGAAACATCATAGATTGTTTTGTAAACTCGGTATATATTTTTGATGACCGATTTGTTGTCAATTTCAATTACAGAGACGGGGATAAGCTGGTATCCTTGCAAGAGGTAAAAGGTTCGTCTTTAGCTGAATATGGTTTACCATTTGAGCCATCTTTCTCGGATGGCTCTTTTTTGATAAAAGCGCCGATATCGCTTTTCACGCTGTATAGTCAGGATTTTACGCAGAATACTTCCGGAATTGATTGTTCGGCTTGTTTTTTATGCTTGGATACACTACAATGGATAAAAAGGACGGGCCATTTTTCACAAACCGGCCCCGGCAAGGAGGCATGTATATGCCGTTTTCTGAAGAAAATGTGCTGGATTTTGTAAAATGGCTCGAAAAGTCGTATTTTGTAGAACGGGATCTGGGGAGGATTGAAAAGCTTCTGGCACCGGAATTTATGATGGTGGGAACCGGACGGCGGGAGGTCTGCTATGACATGCCCCAGATGCAGCTCCTGCTGCAGCAGGAGCAAAGTGGATTTCATGATACGTTTCTGGTGCTGAGTGCCCATTACAGCGTCCGACCGCTCACACCGGAGGTGTTTTCCGTGTGCGGTGAGCTTGTCGTGCGCGAAAACAATGAATCCTGTGAAATGCTGGATCTTCCTGTCCGTGTTACGATCATTTTGCGCGCGGAGCAGGAATGTCTGCTGCTTTCGCAGCTGCATTTGTCGCTGCCCAGTCCCGACCAGGACGACGCGGAATTTTTTCCGCGGCTGTTGGTGGGGGAGAACATCTCCACACTGCGCAGGCTTGCAGACGAGCGCTCCGCAGAGCTGCGGGAGCGCAACCGTGACCTCGATGCCCTGATGAACAATATCCCCGGCGGCGTCATGTGCTGCGACGCCACGGACGAGCTGAACCTTCTGCAGTTCAGCGACGGACTTCTGTCAATGTTGGGTTATACACGCGAGGAGCTGGGGACTGTTTTCCATAACCGATTCTCCGAGATGATTTACGAGCCGGATATTGCACCTACATGGGAGACTGTGCATGCGCAGCTGGAAAAAGGCAATACGAAGCTCGTTGAGTACCGGATGGCCCGCAAGGATGGTGGTTTGATTTGGGTGCAGGACAGAGGCCAGCTCATGCGCCGGGAGGATGGGCGAGAGGTATTCTACTGCATTCTGTTGGATATTACTGAAACAAAAAAGGCGCAGGAGGATCTGCGCCTTTCGCTGGAACGCCACCAAATCATTATGGACCAGACCAACGACATTATTTTTGAGTGGCAGGTCAAACAGGATACGCTGACTTTCTCGCCCAAGTGGGAAAAGAAATTTGGCTATGAGCCGGTGCGGGAAAATGTTCATGCGCGCCTGCTGGACAACCCGCATCTGCATCCTGATGATGTACCGCTGCTGCGGCGCAAGATGTCGGATATTCTGGAAAGAGAACCCTATCAGGAGGCGGAACTTCGCATTCAGAAGCGGGACGGGGGTTATTTGTGGTGCCGTGTGCGTGCGACGCTGCAGAAAGACCGCGCGGGCGAACCGGCCAAAGCGGTGGGCGTGATTTTGGACATCGACGCGGAAAAGCGGGAGGCCCAGCGCATGCGGGAGCGCGCAGAGCGCGACACCTTGACGGGGCTGTATAACAAAGGGACCATGGAAGCCAAGGCAGACCACGCGTTGGGTGCACTGATGCCCGGGGAAAACGCCGTGCTTTTGATGATCGACATTGACAATTTTAAGCAGGTAAATGATTTTTACGGGCATCTGAGCGGTGACGTGATGTTGACGGAGGCCGCACGTATGCTGCAGAATATGTTCCGCGCCAGTGATATGCTGGGACGCATCGGCGGAGACGAATTCACCGTACTGCTGCGTGGTTCCGGGGCGCAGGCCATAGCGGGCCGCAAGGCGCAGGAGGTGTTGGACGCTTTTGCGCGGCTTCTGCCGGCACAGAGCGGCGGGCCGGCTTTTTCCTGCAGCGTTGGCATCGCTCAAGCGCCGCAGGATGGTACCGATTATCTCACGCTTTATAAGAAGGCGGACGCGGCGTTGTACCGAGCCAAAATGCAGGGGAAAAATACCTATGCGTTTTATACCCAGTTGCCGTTGGAAGGGCTGGGAGCGCCTACGCAGAGCACCGTGGGGCAGACGATCGATTCCGAGCTGGGCACAGGCGTGATGCGCAGCTCGCTGGCGGAGTATGTATTTCACATTCTCTACCAGTCCGACGATGTGGAGAAAGCGATTCCCAGCGTGCTGGAGATCGTGGGGCGGCATGTAGGTGTGAGCCGCGTTTATATTTTTGAAGATTCCGAGGACGGAACATACTGCGACAACACCTTTGAATGGTGCAACGACGGCATTGTGCCGCAGATAGACCAGCTTCAGCATATGCTGGAGGGCGAACTGGCGGATTATTATAAGAATTTCAACGAGGACGGTATTTTTTACTGCCGCAACATCCATGCGCTGCCCCCGAATCAGGTGCAGGTTCTGGAGGCGCAGGGCATCAAGTCCATGCTGCAGTGTGTGATCCGCGACGACGGCAAGCCTAGGGGTTACATCGGCTTTGCTGAATGCCGGGAAAGCCGATTCTGGACGCAGGAGCAGACGGACCTGCTGTGCATTGTGGCGGAAATCGTGAGCGTATACCTGCTGAAGGCGCGGGCACGCACAAGGCTCACCCATGCGCTGCAGGGCGCGCAGACGATTTTGGACTCGCAGGACGCATGGCTGTATGTCATTCGAAAAGGAACGTATGAGTTGCTTTACGCCAATAAAAAAACAATGCAGGATGTACCCGGCGCGATGCCCGGCGAGCCTTGTTACCGTGTGTTTTACCGGGCGGACAAGCCGTGCGTGCATTGCCCGCTGGTAAAGCTGGCCCCCGAAGGCCCGGACCGCGTCACCGCGAGGCTGTACAGCGAGGTTCTGGACATGGAAGTAACGGCTGTGGGAATGGAAATCCCCTGGGCGGGCGGGGAGGATGCCTATCTGATGGCCTGTGAAAAAGTAAAAACTCAGAAGAAAAAGTGAACTGAAAAACAGAAAAGGCGCCCGGCCGCGGAAAAATAAGCGGCCGGGAATTTTTGCCGGTATTTTTTCATCTGAAAAGTAAAAAAACACTTGCATTTTTTGCTGGGATGGTGTATATTAAATAAGCAGTTTTCGTTCCTCTTTAGCTCAGCCGGTAGAGCATGCGGCTGTTAACCGCAGGGTCGTTGGTTCGAGTCCAACAAGGGGAGCCAAAAGCGCCTAACTGAGAATTCAGTTGGGCGCTTTTTTTTCGAAAAGCGGAGCGAATGTTCATCGGCATTCCAAACGGCAGCCTTTTCTGCGGTATTGGCAGTAAGGCAAAAGGCGAAAGATTTCGCTGACAGAAAAAGCGGGCAAAAAACTGCCAAAAAAGCAAAAAAATACATAGCCGGGGAAAAGCGGAAAGAGTATGATCGATACAGAAGAAAAAACAGGAAAGAGGCATTGACATTTCAGCAAAAGCATGTAGAATTTAGATACACAAAAGAATCAGACTGGTCATGGTTGCACGAAAGTGCATGAAAAGGGAATCCGGTGAAAATCCGGGACAGCTCACTCTACTGTAAGGGCTACGAAACGCGGCAAAGTCACTGGGAAACCGGGAAGACACGCGGAATAGGCATGAAGCTCTAAGTCAGGAGACCTGCCATGAACAGAAACAATCTGTCGGTGGGGATAAGATTGGTGTGTTTCGTATTGTCATACGATTCATATAAAAGGCGGCCCACATTGCGTGGGCCGCCTTTGTTTGTTTTGAAAAACAAACGGAAATATACGAAAAAGGAGGGATGGAATGAAAAGGATCGCAATGCTCAACTGCTTGAGGGCGAACTCCGTCTGCACAGGAGCGGCATGTCTTCAGGCCTTCAACGCCAGAACAAAAACCTTTGCGCGCTATGGGGACGAGCCGCTGGAGCTGGTTGCGTTTTTTCGCTGCAACGGGTGCGATGCACCACAGGACGACGCAGGAATGGAGGAAAAGATCGAGCGGCTTTTACAGCTTCGGCCTGACGCCGCCCATATGGGCGTATGTACCCGGCGCAAAGCAGACGGCACACGCTGTCCCACGATTCAGAAAGTAGCGGACCGGCTTGCCGCAGAGGGTGTCGTTTTGGTGGACGGTACACATTGACGCGCACAGCGGGGGACTCCACCGTCTGTGCAGAACAGAAGAAAGGAACGAAATAAACATGAAAAAAATACTGGCAATCGTACTAGCCCTGACTTTGGCACTCAGCATGGCCGCCTGTACGGGAAGCGGGGCGTCCTCGTCTGCCCCGGCTTCCTCCGCAGCGCCGTCGGCCAGTGCCGCCCGGCCTGTAAGCACGGCGTCTGCGAACAGCGAATATTATTATCCCGTGACATTGGAGGTATACAACAATGCGCGCGAACTTGTGCCGTATACATTTGAGCAATGTCCGGAGCGGACACTGGTCTATGGAAAAAACAATGTGGAGATCATGCTGGCGCTGGGGCTGGAAGACAAGATTCTGATGACGGCAGACTGCAGCAGCGTTCTGCCGGAGTATGAGGAAGCCTTCGCGGAGCTGGACCGTGTGAAAAACCATCAGGATGTTGGATATTTTGTGAAGGAATACGCCCTCAGCCTGGAGCCGGATATGGTCATCGGATGGTATTCCCTGTTCAACATTGAAGATCGCATGGGTGACGTTGGCTTTTGGCACGAACGCGGCATCGGTACTTATACCAGCATCAACAGCGTGTTGAAGGATGACCAGTCTCTTCAAAATGAATATGCGGATATCCGCAACATTGCAGCGATCTACAACAAGCAGGAAGAGGCGGAGAAGATCATTGCCGAGATAGAGGCGGATGTCGCCAAAGGAAAGCAGGCGGCTGCCGGCAGTGAGCCGCAGAGGATTTTGATCGCGGAAAAGTATGAGGGCGAATATGACATCTACCATGCAAAAAGCTGTGCGGGCGACATTGCCGCGCAATTGGGGGCGGAGCCCTTGGGCGAAAAAGGCTGGACAGATGAACAGATTGTTGAAGCCAACCCGGAGGCCATCTTCTCCGTGCATGTGAGCTCTGTGACAGACGAGGAGGCCGTGAACCTGTTTCTGGACAATCCCGCACTGGCCAGCGTGGATGCCGTCAAGAACGGGCGTGTATATCCTGTGGAATACGGCCTGGCCTATACGCCCGGCGTCCGCACGGGCCTGACGGTGAAGATGTTCCTGAAGGACCTGTACGGAATCGGGGAATGAAAGCGCCCGGCCGAGCTGCGGGAACAGACGCACCCGGACGCTGGTACCGGGTGCGTCTGCTTTAAGAACGCCGGGGAGGAATCGAATCGCAAAGGAATTGAAGGCATGAAACAGAAAATGAATTTGAAGAGCGGCATGTTCAACGGGCTGCCGGCTTATGTCTGCGCGCTTCTGCTGCTGGCCGCAGGCTTGGTCCTTTCCGTGCTGTACGCGGTCACGGTCGGATCCGCGGAGCTATCGGTGGGGGAGGTTTACCGGGTGATCCTGTACGAGCTGTTCCGCTGGGGAGACCCGGAGCAGCTCGGCAGCGGAGCGGTACACGATATTGTATGGCTGATCCGCCTGCCGCGCGTTGTGTTGGCTGTTTTGGTCGGGATGGGCCTGTCCGTGGTGGGTGCGGTGATGCAGGCCATCGTCAAAAACCCGCTGGCGGACCCGTATGTGCTGGGTATTTCCTCCGGCGCATCGCTGGGCGCTACACTTACAATCCTGCTGGGAGCGGGATTTTTCGGTGCGGCCGGAGTGGGGCTCGGGGCGTTCATCGGCGCGATGGCGGCCGCATTTTCCGTAATCGCCATTGCCGGCATCGGGGGGCGCATCACTTCGGTAAAGCTGATTTTGGCCGGCGTTGCACTGAGCTCGCTCTGCTCGGCCTTTTCGAACCTGATCGTGTATGTCGCGGATGACCCGAGCCGGTTTATGACGGTGCAGTTCTGGCTGATGGGAAGCCTGGCCGGCGCACAGTGGAGCGGTAATTTTCGTATTCTGTGCGTCGTGCTGCCCTGCACTCTTTTCTTTATTTCCCAGGCGAGGATACTGAACCTGATGCTTATGGGGGATGACACGGCGGTCACGCTGGGGACGAACCTGCAGCCGTACCGGCGGGCATATCTGGTCATCGCTTCGCTGATGGTGGGATTTGTCGTGCACGTGTCGGGCGTGATCGGGTTTGTGGGGCTGATTATCCCGCATACGGTCCGCGGGATATTCGGTGTGGACCATAAAAGGCTGCTGCCGCTTTCCGCGCTGACAGGCAGCGTGTTCCTTGTATGGGCGGATGTAGTGGCGCGCACGATTCTGCCGCGCACGGAGGTTCCCATCGGAATTTTGATCTCTGTTGTGGGCGCACCCTTTTTTATCTTTCTTATGGTTCGGAAAAATTACAGCTTTGGAGGGAGAGCATGAGCTTTATCACGGCCGAAGGCGTTTCATTTTCATGGGGACAGGCGAGAATCCTGCAAGAGGTCTCCCTGTGTGCGGGGAAGGGAAAATTTGTCGGCGTCATCGGCCCCAACGGAAGCGGCAAAAGCACGCTTCTGAAATGCATCTACCGGGTGCTGCACCAGGATGCAGGCTGTATTTTTCTGGATGGAAAGGAAAATACAAAAATGGGCTATAAGGAAACGGCGCGTTTCCTGGGCGTTGTGGCGCAGCACAACATCTATGATTTCGATTTTTCCGTCCGGGATATCGTGTTGATGGGCCGGTCCCCGCACAAAAAAACAATGGAGCAGGACAACGCGGAGGACCGCCGCATCGCCCGGGAGGCACTGGCGCGGGTGGGGTTGAGCGGCTTCGAGGAGAGGACGTTTGCGGAATTGTCCGGCGGCGAGCAGCAGCGGGTGATTCTTGCGCGGGCATTGGCGCAGCAGACCCGGGCGTTGATCCTGGACGAGCCGACCAACCATCTTGACGTCAAATACCAGCTGCAGCTTTTGAATACGGTAAAGTCACTTGCTCTGACGGTGGTGGCAGCTTTTCACGATCTCAATCTGGCGGGGCTGTACTGTGATGAGATATACGTTTTGAAGGATGGGCGGGTGCGGGCCGCGGGCGCTCCATGGGAGGTGCTTACAGCGCCGCTGATCGAGGAGGTCTACGGCGTACATGCGGATATCCTTCCTGGAAAAGACGGCAACCCCCGTATAATTTATTACGCAGGCTGACAGTGTGCCGCGTCCGGCTGCCGGAGAAACCGGAAAAACGGGCTTCCCGTGCTCTGGGCATTTTGCCGCAGCGCGGCAAAAAAAGGCGCGCACCGCAAAGAAAGCAGAAATAAAACGTCAAATATTGAAGCGGATATCAATTTTTGCAGATGGAAAATTTGAGGACGGCGGTGTAAAATACAACAAATGGACGGCCTGACTGGTGCAAAGCGGCCGCGTTGCTTCAAGATGCAGCGGCGCGGGACGCTCTGGGCGGGCGGACGCCGTTGACAGGGGGAGTTGTGTTTGGCGCGTTCTCACGATATGACGAGCGGTTCCATCTGGCGCAGCCTGCTGGGATTCTCCATACCGATTATGATCTCGAATCTGGTGCAGTCTACCTACAACGCGGTGGACATGCTGTTTGTCGGCCGGTTTACCGGCACGGAAAGCCTGGCTGCGGTTTCTGTGTGCGGGCCGATCATGAACGTGATGGTCATTACTCTGTCGGGCATGTCGGCGGGGGTGCTGGTGGTCATCAGCGGCCTGCTGGGTGCGGGCGATATAAAGCAGGCGCAGGATGCGGCCCACACCAGTGTGGCGCTGTATGCGCTGATGGCTGCTGTTATGACCGTACTGGGGCTTTTGTTTGTGCCGCAGATACTGCGGCTTGTGCAGACTCCGGCCGCTGCGATGCCGGAGGCAAAGCGGTACCTGTATACGGTGTTTGCGGGAACCGTGTTCACCTTTGGATATAACCTGATCGGCGCGCTGCAGCGCGGGTTGGGCAATGCGGCGGCGTCCATGTCTTTCGTGCTCATTTCCTCGGCGGCGAATGTTGTGCTGGACGCGGTGTTCATTGCATGGCTGGGCATGGGCGCCTTCGGCGCGGCGCTGGGCACCGTGCTTTCTCAGGTGGCGGCATTCGTCATCGGCGCCGTACAGTTCGCAAGAGGCGGCGCCGCGCTGCGCCTTTCGGCAAGGGCAGTGCGCTTCCATAAAAAGCATTTGAAAAATATCCTGCTGTTCGGCGTGCCCACGGCGCTCAACGAGGTCATGGTCAACCTGGCTATGCTCACCGTCAGCGGCGTGGCCAACAGCTTCGGGCTGGCCTCCAGCGCCGCCTATGGCGTGGGCTCGCGGATCAACAGCCTTGCCATTTTTACGGACGGAGCCATGAACCAGACCATGTCGGCTTACGCCTCCCAGAACATAGGGGCCGGCCGGCAGAAGCGGGCGCTGGAAGGGTTGTGGAAAGCAATCATCCTTTCGGCAGGAGCCGCTCTGGGGACATCGCTCCTGGTGCTTGCGTTTGCCTCCGAGTTTTCCGCCTGTTTTGATTCCGACCCTGCGGTCATTGAGCAGTCCGCGGCGTTTTTGCGCGTTACGGTGTGGTCTTATCCGCTGTTTGCCACGGTCGGCCCGCTCATCGGGTTCATCCGCGGCACGGGAAATGTGGAGGCGAGCCTTTTGGTGGGGGTCGTCGCGCAGTTGTGCTGCCGCATTCCGGCGTCGTTCCTGTTCTCCCGGTGGATGGGGTTCCCGGGCGTCGGCGTGGCTGTTCTGGTGGGGCCGCTGGTCAGCGTTTCCATTTATCTTTGGTATATCCTTACGCGCCGCTGGCACAGAGGACTGGCGCGTGTTGCAAAGCTGTGAGGCGCGGCAAACGCCGCAGCGGAAAAAATGAAAGCCCGGCGCTTTCCCAGAAACGGGAAAGCGCCGGGCTTTTTGCCGTTATTTCTGCATGGCGCGGTATTGGGTGGGCGTTACGCCTTCGTATTTTTTGAATTTGCGGGAAAAATTCGCCTCGTCGGTGTAACCAACACGCTCCACAATGGCCTTGACAGGCAAAGCCGTGGCAGCCAGCAGGCGCTTGCTCTCCTCAAAGCGCTTGCGGTCGATGTACTGCATCAGTGAAATGCCGGTCTTTTCCTTAAAATAACGGGTGAGATACGAGGGAGAAAAACGCAGGCTCTCGGCAATGGAGGAAAGCGAAAGCGCGGGCGAGGCATAATTTTCCTCCACATAGTCATAGATCGTGCCCAGCAGGCCGCCGCTCAGCTGCGCCGAGCGCTGCTCGTACAGGGTATCGGCCAGCAGGATACAGAATTTGTACAGGTCCTGCTGGAGAACTTCCGTGCTCTCGTAACAGTTTTCGTACAGCAGGTCCAACATGTTTACCAGCATGGTCTGCTTGTTTTCGGCGCATTCCGGGATGAGCTTGTTCAGGCGGGAAAGCATGTCGAAATAAGCCAATTTGTAGGAGGGCAGCGTGGCGGCCTGGGTAATATCGGCAAAAAAGCGCCCCACTCCGCGGGAGATGTCCGGGTAGCTGCACGCCTTGACTGCTTGAAGAATATCGTCCGCGCCCGTATAAGAGAGACGCGTGCGCTGGGTTCGGATGTCGGCCACAAATTCCGGCGTAATGGTGGAATTGGCGTGGAAGAGGCGGTACCGGCAGTTGGCGCTCGCCTCCCGGAAGGCATGGGGCAGATCTCCGGCCGCATAGACCGCGCTGCTGATGCCGCAGGAGAGCGACAGCCCGCAGCTGCGGCACAGCGCTTCGCGGATGGCGTCCAGAATGCAGGCGCAGTCTGCGTCCGGCCCGAAGGCGGCGACCGCCGCGATCCCCTGCCCGCTTTGCAGGTCCACCGCCGCTCCGAAGCCGTCCTGCGCCCCGCACAGCGCGGCAAATTCCTGCCGCAAAGCGGATTTGATGCTCCATTGCTGCTTGGGGAGATACGTCTCCACAAAATGGATGGTATCGTCAAAGCGGAACACCAGGACGCGCAGGCCGCAGCGGCTCCAGCGGGAAAGCAGCGTACTGTATTTCTGTACGACGGTTTCGGAAAAGTCCCGCCCGCCAAGCATGCCCAGCAGATACAGCAGGTACTGGGATTCCTCCAGTTGGCTGTGGCTCTCCATAGCGGCTGTCAGAGAAGCCTGCTGTTCCACAAGGTCTTCAAAAATATGAGAGAGCCGGGCGATCTCATCCGGTTCTTCCGCGGGCGTCACGCCGCCCAACTGGGAGGCGCGCTGCACCAATACGGAAAACGGGCGGGCAGTATTTTGTGCCAGCACATAAGAAAGGCGGAGGCCCGACGCCGTGACGAAAGCTGCCAGCAGCAAAAGGCTGAGGATGGCTGTGAGCGTAGGCTGGTAATATTGCCAGAAATCCAGGGCCTGCACCACCTGGATACCGTAATTCTCCAGCTCGTGGCGAAATACGGCCTTGCCGGAAAGGCTTTCAGGCCCGACTGCGGCAGCACGGGCGGCGGTGATATCGTTGCCGTAAGTGGGGCCAAAATACAACAGCAGGTTTTCTTCGCTGTCAAATACATAAATATCGCTGTTGCCGGCCGCTGTGGCGCGCAGCCCGCGCGTGAAGGAGGCGTAGTCCAGCCGCAGCAGCAGACGGCCGGGAGAGAACACATACGAGGAGGGGATGGGCATCACATACAAAAGGCTTCTGGCGCTGCCTGCGAGCTGGGGCACAAAATGCGCACGGTCGGCGCTGTACACCACTTCCATGAGCTGTTCTTCCGTAAGGCTTCCGCCCAGCTCGTCGCGGCAGTAATCGGCGTAGCTGAACCGCCCGGCGCTGGAATAGATGACGCCGTTGATCTGCGGGTACAGCGAATCCACATAAACGATGCCGAGGGAGGAAAGAGAGTTGACGGAGGGCGCCAGCATCTCCAGCTCCCAGACGATGTTGTGGGGCAGGTCTCTGTTATTATAAAGGTTATAAGCCATGAGCTGGGAATCATTCTGGACGACGATGCCCAGCTGTTCGGCGCTGGAAATAAAATCCTCGATTTGCTGGCTGGCCTGGCTCAGAGCCATCGTTTGCAGGCTGGCCTGCCGCTGCTGTGTGCGGACGATGGAAAAAACGTTGAAAACAGAGAACATCAGAATGATGATCATTACAGCAGCTACATTGAATTTCATCAGCGGACGGAAGAGCCCGGGCAGCTTTTCTTTCACCATCATCACTCCGATTGTGGATTTTTGCTGTTTTTGCTTTGATTGTAAAAACATTATAGGAAAGTTTGACAACAAAAACAAGAATTACAGGGCTATTTGGGCAAATATTGCGGCAGATGTCAATTTTTGCACATGGAAAAAACACATTCCAGGCTATACGATAAACACAAATCAAAACGACGGACGGTGAAAAAAATGGTTAAAATGCTGCAGGACAGCCGGACAGCCGCACCGGCATTGACACGCGCCGAAAAGCGGGCGCGCGGCAGGCAGCGGCGCAGGCGGGTGCTCACAAAGCTCAACCAAAGCAAGAGCCTTTACTTGTTTTTGATCCCCGCGATCGTCTATTTCATTATTTTCTGTTATCTGCCGATGTACGGCGTGCAGATCGCCTTCAAGTACTACTCGCCCCGGCTGGGCATCTGGGGCAGCGCGTGGACGGGAATGGAGAACCTGAACCGTTTCTTTGATTCCTATTATTTCTGGAGGCTGCTGCGAAATACGGTAGGGTTGAGCCTGTATAACCTTATAGTGGCGTTCCCGTTCCCGATTTTGCTGGCGCTGGTATTCAACGAGGTGAAAAGCCCAAAGCTGAAAAAAGCCGTGCAGACCATTTCCTACGCGCCGCATTTTATTTCCGTGGTGGTCCTTGTAGGCATCCTGAACCTGTTCTTCAACCAGGGCAACGGCCTGATCAACGTGTTCCTCGACAAAATGGGCTTTGAGAAGTTCGGGTTTCTCACGAGCTCGGCGGCGTTCCCGTCCATGTATGTATGGTCGGGCGTGTGGCAGAACGCGGGCTGGAACTCCATCATTTATATTGCGGCGCTGGCCGCCATCGACCCGCAGCTGCATGAGGCGGCGCAGATCGACGGTGCGTCCCGCCTCCAGCGTATTCTGCACATCAACCTGCCGGGCATCCTGCCGACAGCCATTATCATGTTCATTCTGGATGTGGGACAGGTGATGAATATGGGCTTTGAGAAGGTGTTCCTGATGCAGAACGCCCAGAATACCGAAACGTCGCAGGTGATATCCACCTTTGTATATGAAGCGGGCCTCATCAACAGCGATTATGGTTTTTCCACGGCCATCGGGCTGTTCAACAACATCATCAACATCATATTGCTGCTGACAGTCAATAAAATCGCAAAAAAAATCAGCGATACAAGCCTGTTCTGACGGTGGGAAGAAGGAGGTATGGATTATGTCGGTAGCAAAAAAACACAAACAAAAGCTGGGCGCAGGAGACAGGGCGTTCAATGTCGTGCTCGGGGGCCTCACCGCAGTCAGTGTTGTAGTGATTTTGTATCCTCTGATTTTCGTGCTTGTCGCATCTATCAGCGACCCGATGGAGATATTTCAGGGGAACGTGTGGCTGTGGCCGAAAGGCTTCAACCTGGAGGCATACAAGCAGGTATTCCGCAACGGGGACATTTTCACCGGTTATAAGAACACTCTGATCTATACGGTTGTGGGGACGCTTGTCACCATCATCATCACATTCAGCGCGGCATATCCGCTGTCCCGCAAAAAGCTGTATGGCCGCAACAAGCTGATGGGCTTTTTCTTGTTCACGATGTTTTTTTCCGGAGGAATGATTCCCACCTATCTGATGGTGAAAAGCCTGGGGCTGTACAATACCATGTGGGCCGTTATTCTGGTGGGCACGGTGTCGGTGTACAATATCATTGTTGCCCGAACCTTCATGCAGAGCACGATACCGGAAGAACTGTATGAGGCCGCATCCATGGACGGCTGCGGAGACATCCGCGTGTTCTTTAAAATGGTGCTTCCGCTTTCGGCGCCCATTCTTGCCGTTCTGGTGCTGTTCTACGGCGTGAACTTCTGGAACAGCTATTTCAACGGCCTGATTTATTTGAGCGAGCGCTCGGCCTATCCGCTGCAGATGTTCCTGCGGGAAATACTGCTGAACAACATGGCGGACAGCATGATCGACACCGCGGGTATGGACATCAGCAAGTTTATGGTGGGAGAGAGCATCAAATACGCGGTGATCATCGTTTCCAGCGTGCCGATGCTGGTTTTGTATCCGTTCCTGCAGAAGTTTTTCGTCAAGGGCGTCATGATCGGCGCGGTAAAAGGGTAGACGGGAGGCCGTAAGGCCTCCGGGATATATAAAAAAGAGAAAGAAGGATGAAAGATGAAAAAGTGGTTGAGCATGTTTTTGGCAGCCTTGATGCTGTGCGGCGTGCTGGCGGGCTGCGGCGGCACACAGAGCGGCAGTACGCCTGCGTCCGGCGCGCAGAGCGCGAGCGCGGCGGGGGACTCCAACGTGAACGCCGAGGGCTTCCCCATCGTGAACGAGCCGATCACACTGCGGGGCATGGTCGCCCTGAACGCGAATGTGAAGGACTGGAACGAGCACCCGGCCCTCAAGCGCATGGAGGAGCTGACAGGCATCCACATCGAATGGGAATGCGTGCCGGACGCGGGCTTCACGGAGAAGCGCAACCTGGCCTTTGCCTCCGATGACCTGCCGGACATTATCCTGCGCGCGAAGATCAGCCCGCAGGAAGAGATGAAATATGCGGCCAACGGGCAGCTCGTCGCGCTGGACGAGTATCTGGATTATGCGCCCAACCTTTCGGCGCTGATCGAGCAGGACGACGCCATCCGCAAGGGCATTACCATGCCGGACGGCCATATCTATTCCTGCCCGCAGCTCAACGAGACCGAGGGCAACCTGATCCACCACTACTGGATCAACAAAACCTGGCTGGACAACCTGGGCCTGGAAGCGCCTACGACGGTTGACGAGCTGTATGACGTGCTGGTGGCGTTCCGCGACAACGACCCCAACGGCAACGGCCAAAAGGACGAGATCCCCTACTGCGTGGTGGGTAAGGACTATCCCCACCGCATGTTCTACGACCTGCTCGGCTCCTGGGGCTTCGGCATCAACGGCGTTATGGATTCCGACTATGCCTTCAGCTGGCTGGATATCGACGACGCGGGCAAGGTGCGCTTCATCGGCCGTGAGGACAAATTCAAAAATATGGTGGAATTTTACAACAAGCTGTGGACGGAGGGCCTGGTAGACAAGGAAAGCTATTCGCAGGACCAGACCCAGGCCGCCGCGAAGGTGAACGCTGGCCAGGTGGGCTTTGTGGCCCGCGCGCAGAACACCCAGTGGATGGGCGCCGCCGCTGAGAACTATGTGCAGTGCCCCGTGCTGGAAGGCCCCTACGGCGACCGCGCGCTCATCAACGTGGAGAGCAACGTGCAGATGACGGGCGTTGCCGTCATCACCACCGCCAACAAATATCCCGAAGCGACCATGCGCTGGCTGGACTATTTTTACAGCGAAGAAGGCACCGTGCTGTGCCGCCTGGGCATCGAGGGCGAGAGCTATGAGGTCGTGGACGGCAAGTACCAGCTGCTGGATAACATCAAGAACAACCCCGACGGGCTGACGCTGGACCAGGCTCTGGGCCAGTGGGCCATCTTCCCGGGCGGCTACCTGCCTCAGTATATCACCAACGAAGTGGACCAGAGCGCGGCCCAGCTGCCCGAAACCAAAGCGGCCAACGATGTGGTACGCGATTATGTGGTGCCCTTTGAGACAGTGCCTCGCGTAAAGTTTACCGAGGAGGAGAGCATCAAGCTGGGCACCTATGCGCAGGATATCGTCAACTACGCCACGGAGAATGTGGTGAAGTTCATCACGGGCGAAAAGAGCCTGAGCGAGTGGGACGCCTACGTGGCGGAACTGAACAACATGCCGGTTGAGGATTACATCAAAATCAACCAGGACGCTTACGACCGCTGGAAGGGTTGAGCGGAAAATGCATTATGCGGCGCCCCGCGCCTGTAAACCAGGCGCGGGGGGACGCCGCTCCAAAGGAGAAGAACAATGAAAAAAATCAGATTTGGCGTGATCGGCTGCGGAAGCATCGCCAACGAATACCATCTGCCCGCGCTGCGGCGCGTGGAGGGCGCGCAGCTCGTGTGGGCCTGCGATCTGATCGAGGAGCGCGCGCAGAAAGCAAAGGACGACTTCGGCTTTGAAAAATATACGCTGGATTATCACGACATCCTGAACGACAGCAGCATCGACGCGGTGTGCATCTTCACAAAGATCGAGATGCACGCGACGCTCTGCATCGAGGCGGCCGCCGCGGGCAAGCATATCTTTTCGCAAAAGCCCTTTGCCTATAACATTGAGGAAGGCCGCAAGATCATCCGCGCTGTGGACGAGGCGGGCGTCAAACTCACGCCGTCCTTCATGCACAGCTATATGGACGGCTCCATCGCGGCGCGCAGGATCGTGGAAGAGGGGAAGATCGGTGAGATCCGCCACATCCGCATGCGCAACGCCACCAAAAATCCGTTCGATTCCGCGCCCGGCTACGGCGGCTGTATGATGGACATCGGCTGCCACGGGATGGACCTGATCCACACGGTGGCGGGGTCCTCCATTGAAGAGGTGTTCGCGCTGCACCTGTCCCCTCGGGACGAAAAGCGCAGAGAGGAATTCGGCGAGCGTGCCAACCTGAACGGTGTGGAAAATACCGCCATCCTCAACTACAGGCTGGCCAGCGGCGCAACGGTGTTCCACGAGGTTTTCTGGACGCAGGTGGCGCAGACCAACCGCTTTGAAATGGAAATCTACGGTGCGAAGGGCGTTATCTATCTGTACAATCCCCACCGCAGCGATATCGTATATTATGGCTGGAATCTGGACGGCCATCCCCGCAAGGATATCCACTGGCAGGCCGCCCCCGTCGACCCGCAGTTCTTTGGGTACATTCATCACAAGACATTTGTGGACGATCTGCTGAACGGCACGAACAACAGCAAAACAGCGCGCGACGCATTTGTGCCGCTCCAGGTGGTAGAGGCCGCCCGGCGCTCCTTTGAATCGGGCCGCATCGAGCGCGTGCTGGGCATCTGAAGGAGGAATAGAACATGAAAAAACTCGGTTTTATCGTAGAGATGAAGGACTGCAAGGACGCAGCCGACCTGCGCCGCTGGGTGGACCTGGCCCAGCAGCAGGGCATCGACGGCGTGGAACTGCTGTTCAACTCAAAGTGCGGCGTGGACTTCTCGCTGGACAAAATCAAGCCTGCGTTTGAAAATACACCCGTGGAGCCCGCTGCCTGCGGCCTCTGGTGGCTGAACACCATCAGCCCGGACCCGGACGAGCGCGCGGCAGTGCGCAGGACCATGCTGGAATTTCTGGACATGGCGGAGGCCATCGGCTGCAGGATGGCGTTTTTCAACACCGGCGAGTACGACCCGGAGGACCCGGACAAGAATATCGCCGAGTTCAAAAAAGAATATCTTTACTATAAGGACATCGCGGACAAAAAGGGCATCAAGCTGGCCTGCTACCTGGGCCACGGCGGAAACTTCGTCCATTCCCGCGGGATTTTGGACAAGCTGCTGAAGGAAGTGCCCGAGTTCAACATCAAGCTGGACCCGGTGGGTATTATGCGCAACATGAAGGACGACCCCTATGAGATAATGAAGCGTTACGCCAACCGCATCGCGCACTTCCATGCCAAGGACATTTTCCGCTATGGCGACGACGGCTGGGAGATCGAACCCATCGTAGGCATGGGCCAGCTGAAGTGGAACGTGATGCTGGGTATGCTGTGGAATGTGGGCTATGACGGCTATATCATCATCGAGCCCCACGGCGACGTGTGGGCCGAGCCGGAGAACCGCTGGAAGCACATCGTGCTGGCGAAGCGCCATCTGGAACAATACATGATCCGCTGAGAAAGGAGCCGCTCATGCTGTTATGGGGAGATTTACATAACCACTGCGGCATCACCTATGGTTTCGGAAGCCTGCAGAATGCGCTGAAGATCGCCCGCAGCCATCTGGATTTTTGCTGCATTACGGGACACGCCATGTGGCCGGACATCTATGCGCGTACGCCGGAGACGGAATTTATCGTGGATTTTCACCGGGAGGGCTTTAAAAAGCTTCTGGAGCACTGGGACGAGATACGGGCCGAGATGGCGCGGCAGAATGACGGCGAACTGGTGACCTTCCAAAGCTATGAGATGCATTCCTCGCTTTACGGAGACCACCACATCATCTCGCCGGATGACACATTCCCGCTCATTTATCGGGACAGCCCCGCGCGGCTGGTGGCGGATTGCGGCGTGCGCGCCATCGCGGTGCCGCACCACATCGGCTATACGCCGGGATACCGGGGCATCAATTGGGAACTGTACGACCAGAACATCTCGCCCTGCGTGGAGGTATGCTCCAAGCACGGCTGCGCCATGAGCGAAACGGCTCCCTATCCGTATTATCACGACATGGGCCCGCGGGATTCCCGCAACACGGTATACGCCGGATTGCGGCGGGGCAGCCGGTTCTGCTTTTTGGGCTCCACCGACCACCACGCCGGGTTCCCCGGCTCCTACGGCGACGGCCTGACGGCTGTTTTGGCAAAGGAGAAAAGCCGGGAGGCCATTTGGGAGGCGCTGCTTTCGGGCCGTGCCTACGCGGTGACGGGCGACCGGATCGAATGCGATTTTACCGTCAACGGCCAGGGCCTGGGCGAGACGGTGCGCGGCGCAAAGAGAAAGCTGCGCTGCGCCGTAAAGGGCGAATACTGGGCCGACAAGCTGGTGATCTATAAAAACTGCAGACCGCTGGCGGTTTTGTGCGGCGAACAGCTTCGCCCGAAGCCTGCCCGTGCGTACAAGCTGCGGGTGGAGATGGGCTGGGGAAACAGCGAAGAGCTGACGCGCTGGGCCGGGCGCATTACAACCGACGGGCGGCTGGCCGGCGCGAACCTGTACCTGCGGGGCCGCAGCCTGCTTTCGCCCACAAACCACGACGGAAGCCCTGTCGAGGTAAACGAGATCGACAACCGTGTGCTGGAACAGGACACGCAGGCCTTTGCCTGGCAGTGCGAGACCGTGCGCAACAAGAGCACGCTGCACCCCCAGACGGACGCCGTCGTTGCCGAGATAGAGGGCGGGCCGGACACTGTGGTAAACGTGACGGTAAACGGCCATACGCACACGGCGTCCATCGCGCAGCTTTTGGACGGCGGCGTAACCTGGCACGTGAAGCCCTGGCATTCCGAAGCGGTAAAAATTCATGCCGCCGTGCCGGACAGCGCCTATGAAATGGTGCTGGAGGCAGAGGACGAGGGCAGCGGGGGCATGGACGTGTATCATGCGGAATTTGCCCAGAAGAACGGCCAGTGGGCGTTTGTCTCGCCCATATACGCCGGGCTGTAAAGCAGAGGCCCGGCGCAGACGCAAAACGGAAAAAACCGTCGCTTGGGACGGCGCACGCCGTACCCGGCACGGAAAAACAAGAAAGAGGGTAAACACAATGTCTATCGCGATTGTAAAAAAGGAAGAAATGGCGCCTCAGTATGACGCAAACGGATTTTCCCGCATGGAAATGCTGCCCGGAACGTTCCCCGGCGCCCACAACTACAAATGCTTTTTGAAGGCCGGGCATGATGTGCAGCCGGAAAAATATGCGGATAAGACCGCAGTGTACTGCTTTACAGCCGGCAAGGGCTATGTCACCACGGATAAGTTCGCCCGCAACATCACCGAACTGGCTTTCTTTGTGCCGGATTTTGACAACGGCGATTTTACCATTCACGCCGTCGAGGATCTGGAATTCCTGTGCCTGGTGCTGGATATGACAGAGGGAGACCACAAAAATTATGCGGCGTGCCACACAACGCTGCCGATCTTCCGTTCCTTCTCTGAGACGCATGAGTATACGCAGGACTGCAAGGGCCCCCACACCCGCAGCTGGCAGGTGCTGTACTCCGGCGAGGTAGGCCGCAATCTGCTGGGCGTGGTGAAAGCCGTGGGCGAAGGCACTGTGGAAAAAGGCCATCCCGCTGTGGACCAGTGGAACTACGGCCTGGACAATGCCGATTTCACGCTGACAGTGGAAAACGAGAGCGTGGCTCATCATGCGGGCGACTGGAGCTTCGTGCCCGCCGGGCTGGACCATTCCCTGACGGCGGAGCCGGGCAAGGAAGTGGCGTACATCTGGTTCGAGCGCTTTGTGAAAGAGCGGGAGGCCTGAATTTCTGCGGCGGCAGAAAAACAACAGAAACGGCGGGATGCGCTCCGGTGCGCCCCGCTCATCCATCAGGCTGTCCCAAGGCAATAGCTTGTCTTGGGACGGCCTGATGCCAAAAGGGGACGAAGTGATGGAAGTACGGAAACTGAAAACGGTGATCGCAGGCTGCGGAAAGATATTCCCCATGCATGCCGTACCGGTCTCCAGGGACCCGCATGCCGTGCTCACAGCGGTGTGCGATGTGAAGCCCGAGCGCGCCGGGGCTGCGGCGGAGCGCTTCGGCTGCCGGGCGTATACGGATTTTGAAGTGATGCTGGAGCAGGAAAAGCCGGATGTGGTGCATATCTGCACGCCGCACTATCTGCATGCGCCGCTGGCGTGCCTTGCCATGGAGCACGGCTGCCATGTGCTGACAGAAAAGCCGATGGCCATTGCGCTGGCGGACGCGCGCCGTATGCTGGACACCGCGGCCGCAACAGGCAGAACGCTGGGCGTCATTTTCCAGAACCGCTATAACGCGGGTTCCCAGCTCATCCGCCGTTGTCTGGACAACGGAGATTTGGGCGAGGTGCGCGCGGCGCGCGTGCTGCTGACATGGGACCGCTCACCGGAATATTATTCCCAAAGCGACTGGAAAGGCACCTGGGATAAAGAGGGCGGCGGCGTCATCATCGACCAGGCCATCCATACGCTGGACCTGATGCGCTGGTTCATCGGCCGTCCGGTGACAGGCGTACAGGCCAGCCTGGCCAACCGCACGCACCCGGATATTCCGGTGGAGGACACAGCCGAGGGACGGGTGGAATTTGAAGGCGGTGCGTACGGCGCCTTTTATGTGATGAACCACTACTGCACAGACGAGCCGGTTCGTCTGGAGCTGGCGTGCACCCGGGGCAAAGCCGTTATGGAAGGGCCCAAGGCGCGGGTGGAGCTGAACAACGGCCTCACCTGCCTTGCGGACAACGACCCGACACAGATGTTTGAATACGGGGAGGTCAAGCAATATTGGGGCACCAGCCATGTCAAGCAGATCGGTAACTTTTATCAGAGCCTGCTGGGGCTTGCGCCCATGTATGTCACCGCGGAAAACGCCTTTTTGACACAGGAAATGATCTGCGCCCTGTATGAGCACGGCCGCAGGCATTTTGTAAGGGAAGTACGATGAAGGTCATTTATTTTGATATCGACACGCTACGGCCGGACCATTTGTCCTGCTGCGGGTATGGGCGGCCGACGCCGCACATCGACGCGCTGGCGGCGGACGGGGTGCGTTTTTCCCGTGCGTATGCCTCCAACACGCCCTGTATGCCGGCCCGCGCAGCGCTGTTTACCGGATGCTTCGGCGTGGTCAACGGCGTGGAGACCCACGGTACGGCTGCACTTTCCGTGGCTACACCGCCGGAAACGGCCCTGCCCCGTGTACTGGCCTGGGAGGGCGTGCACACGGCGGCGGTTTCTTCGTTCGGGCGGCATCCTGCACCATGGTTTTACAATGGCTTTTCCCATGTGATCGACCCCTCCTACCGCTGCCGTGCGGAAAATTTCCAGCGCTTTCCGGGCGCCGCGGTGAATGAGGCGGCAATGGATTTTCTGGACGGCTTTTGTGGGGAAGACCTTTTCCTGCATCTGCATTACTGGGATCCTCACGGGCCGCTGTCCCCGCCGCCGGAATGGATCGACCGCGGCTATGAGCCGGACACCTCCGCCGTAACCGATGAACAGCTCACCCGGCTGGCCGCGTCTCCGCTGTACCGGGGCGGCCGGCATACGGGCGTGCGCAGCCGGCGGGAGCTGGCGGAGCTGCTTCGCCTGTATGACGCCGAGATCCGCTACACCGACCATCTGGTAGGGCAGATGTGCGCATACCTGAAAAAAAGAGGCTGGTATGACGACTGTGCCGTGATACTGAGTGCGGACCACGGCGAGCAGTATGGAGAGGGGCAGATGATCCTGGAGCACGGCACGGTGCATGACAGCTGTATCCATATCCCGATGCTGCTCAAGCTGCCGGGCGGCGCCCACAGGGGCGAGGTGTGCGCACATCCTGTGTATGGGCTGGACATCGCGCCTGCCGCGGCGCGCTTTTTCGGCGTGGCCGCACCGGAGCTGTGGCACGGTACAGCGCTGCAGGACACGCTGGACGGAACAGCGGCGCCCCGGGAATATCTTGTGTGTGAGCACGGGCTGTATACCTGCCAGAGGGCGGTTTTACAGGACGGCTGGAAGATGGTGCATACCTTCAGCCCCGGCCTGTGGGATTTCGCAGAATATGCCCTGTATCATACGGAAGAGGACCCGCGGGAAACGGCGGATGTAAAGGGCCGGTATCCGGAGGTGCTGGCGCGGATGCGGGCGCTGGAGGCGGAATGGCTGGAGCGCACGCTGCACGGCGCGCCGGACCCGCTTGCACGGCTGGGTGCTGAAAGTGCACAGCACGGCCTGCGTGTTGCCCGGGAGGTGACCCGGCGCCTGCGTGCGGACAAGGAGCAATAACCGGCTGCCAAAGGGGCAAAAGGGTGCGGAAAGCTGAACGCTTTCTGTACCCTTTTTCTATTGACAAACCTTAAAAAAAGCAGTAAGATATGGTTCGTCCCCTAACAAACGGGGCATAGCTGGCGCTTAAAATTCAAGAGCCGCGGGCGGAAGCCCGCATGGCCGCGTCGGGCCGCACTGCCTGTCGCAGGGCGGCCGAAGAGACTGCGGCTGATTTTTTTGAGCCGAATTGTTAGCGTCATAACAAATAATACAGAAAGGCTCCTCGGAGCCGGAGAGGAAGGGGTATCTTTTTATGCTGAGTGTTTTGGCCAAAAGCATCCGCGAGTACAAGAAGCCTTCGCTGCTCGCGCCGCTGTTGGTCTCGGGCGAGGTGGTGATGGAGTGCATCATCCCGTTTGTCACGGCGAATCTGGTAAACCAGATCAAAGCCGGGTGCTCCATCGGCGTCATTGTGCAGTACGGCGCGGTGCTGGTGGTGATGGCTGGGCTGTCGCTCACCTTCGGCGCACTGGCGGGCAGCGCCTGCGCCACCGCAAGCTGCGGCTTCGCGCGCAATCTGCGCAAGGACATGTTCTATAAAATACAGGATTATTCTTTCGAGAACATCGACAAGTTTTCGGTGTCCAGCCTTGTGACACGCATGACCACCGATGTGACCAACGTGCAGATGGCATATATGATGATCGTGCGCACGGCCATCCGCTGCCCTCTGATGCTGGTGTTTTCGTTTGCGATGGCGTTTATCATGGGCGGCAAGATGGCGGTGATCTTCCTGCTGGTCATCCCGGTGTTGGGCGTGGGGCTGGCGCTGGTGGTGCGCAGCACGATGCCGCTGTTCAAGCGCGTGTTCAAAAAATACGACGCGTTGAACAGCTCTGTGCAGGAAAACATCAAAGGTATGCGCGTCGTGAAGTCCTATGTGCGCGAGGAATATGAAAAACAGAAATTCGGCGCGGCGGCAGCAGACGTCCAGCGGGACTTCACGAGAGCGGAGCGCATCCTTGCTTTCAACAACCCGCTCATGCAGTTCTGTGTGTATGCGGTGATGGTGTTCGTGCTGTCCTTCGGCTCGTATACGGTCATCACCAGCCGCGGCCTTGCGCTGGATGTGGGCCAGATGTCCTCCATGCTCACGTACAGCTTCCAGATATTGATGAGCCTGATGATGCTCTCCATGGTGTTCGTGATGATCACCATGGCCAGTGAATCGGCTCAGCGCATCGTGGAGGTGCTGTGCGAAGAGAGCGCGCTGCAAAGCCCGGAAAACCCTGTGCGCGAGGTGAAAGACGGCTCCATCGATTTTGATAACGTGAGCTTCAAGTACGCAAAGACGGCGGAGCGCATGGCGCTTTCCGGCATTGACCTGCACATTCGTTCCGGCGAGACCATCGGCATTATCGGCGGCACGGGCTCGTCCAAATCCACGCTGATTCAGCTCATCTCCCGTCTGTATGACGTCACTGAGGGCGCTGTGCGCGTGGGCGGTGTGGATGTGCGCGGCTACGACCTGGAGGCTCTGCGCGACCAGGTAGCCGTGGTGCTGCAGAAAAACGTGCTGTTCAGCGGCTCCATCCGGGAAAATCTGCGTTGGGGCAACAAGGACGCCACCGATGCAGAGATGGAGGAGGCCTGCCGCCTGGCGCAGGCGGATGAGTTTATCCGCCAGTTCCCGGACGGCTACGACACCCACATCGAGCAGGGCGGCGCCAATGTTTCCGGAGGGCAGAAGCAGCGCCTGTGCATTGCCCGCGCGCTGCTGAAAAAGCCCAAGATCCTGGTCCTGGACGATTCAACCAGTGCCGTGGATACGCGCACCGACGCACTAATCCGCCAGGCGCTGCGCCGGTATATACCCGAAACGACAAAGATCATCATTGCCCAGCGCATCGCCTCCGTACAGGACGCGGACCGCATCGTCGTCATGGACGGCGGCGCGGTGAATGCCGTGGGCACCCATGCGGAGCTTATGAAAACAAACAAGATCTACCGCGAGGTGTATACCTCCCAGAACAAGGCAGGTGACGACGATGCCGAATAAAGGAACCGCAAAGCGCCGCGCGCCCAAGGGCGTGCTGGGCCGTCTCATCCGCACGCTGTTCGGTTTTTATCCGGTGCTGCTGCCCGTTACCGTGGCGTGCATCCTGTTCAACGCCGTCGTCAGTTCGGTGCCGTCCGTCTTCATGCAGAACGTCATTGCTGCCGTGGAGCAGAGCTGGCAGAGCGGCGATTGGGCCGCCGTATCCGGCCGCATTTTGGGACTGGTGGCGTTGCTGGCGGTGTTTTATGTCCTCAGCCTGGCAGCGGGGGTTGTATATACGCAGCTCATGGCCGTCATCACGCAGGGCTCGCTGGAAAAAATGCGCGAGAAGATGTTCAACGGCATGCAGGACCTTCCCATCCGCTATTTCGATACCCACAATCATGGCGATATCATGAGCTATTATACCAACGATATCGACACGCTGCGCCAGATGATCAGCCAGAGCTTCCCGCAGCTGCTGATCTCCGCCGTAACGGTGATAACGGTGTTTGGCATCATGCTGTATTATAGCGTCTGGCTGGCCGCTGTGGTGGTGCTGGGCGTGGTGTGCATGGTGCTTGTGGTGCGCAGGATCGGCGGCGGCTCCGCAAAATATTTTGTACGCCAGCAGCAGGCGTTGGGCCGTACCGAGGGCTACATTGAGGAAATGATGAACGGTCAGAAGGTCGTTAAGGTGTTCTGCCATGAGCAGGAAGCCAAGCGCGCCTTCGACGCCATCAACGACACCCTTTTTTCCGACGCCGAAAAAGCCAACCGCTACGCCAACATGCTCATGCCCATTCTGAACAACATCGGCAATGTGCTGTATGTGGTGGTGGCGCTGGCCGGCGGAATTCTGCTGCTGAGCGGAGCGCCCAACCTGAGCATTTCAGGCCTGGCGTTCAGCATCAGCATCGTGGTGCCGTTTTTGAACATGACGAAACAGTTTTCCGGCAATGTCAGCCAGGTGTCCAATCAGATCAATTCCATCGTCATGGGCCTGGCCGGCACGCAGCGCATTTTTGCGCTCATCGACGAGCAGCCGGAAGCCGACGAGGGCTATGTGACGCTGGTGAACGCGAAAGAGGGGGCGGACGGCACGCTGGAGGCGTGCGCGGCGCGCACAAACGTATGGGCCTGGAAGCATCCGCACGGCGACGGAACTACCACCTATACCCGCCTGACCGGCGATGTGCGTCTGTTTGACGTGGATTTCGCCTACGAAGAAGGCAAAACGGTGCTGCATGATGTGACGCTGTATGCAAAGCCCGGCCAGAAGGTGGCTTTTGTGGGCTCCACCGGCGCGGGCAAGACGACCATCACCAATCTCATCAACCGTTTTTACGATATCGCGGACGGCAAGATCCGCTATGACGGCATCAATATCAATAAAATAAAAAAGGCAGACCTGCGCCGCAGCCTGGGCGTTGTGCTGCAGGATACCAACCTGTTCACCGGAACGGTGATGGACAACATTCGCTACGGGCGGCTGGACGCCTGTGACGAGGAGTGCATCGCCGCGGCCAAGCTGGCGGGTGCGCACGATTTCATCACGCGCCTGCCGCAGGGCTATGATACGCCGCTGAGTGGCAACGGCGCAAGCCTGTCCCAGGGCCAGAGACAGCTGCTGGCCATTGCCCGCGCGGCGGTGGCGGACCCGCCCGTGATGATTCTGGACGAGGCGACCAGCTCCATTGACACCCGCACCGAGGCCATTGTACAACGGGGCATGGACGCGCTGATGACGGGCCGCACGGTGTTTGTCATCGCGCACCGGCTGAGCACTGTGAAAAACGCCGACGCAATCATGGTGCTGGACCATGGACGCATCATCGAGCGCGGTACGCACGACGAGCTGCTGGCCCTGAAGGGGACTTATTACCAGCTTTATACCGGCGCGCTGGAACTGGATTGACGCGCGCGGAAAACACCGGCAGGCGCGCCCCGCTTCGTGCGGAGCGCGCCTGCTTTTTTTGCAGGGCGGGCGATGCTTGCAAAGCGCGGTGTCCGGCGGCTATAATAAGATGTATTTACCACGGAAAGGGGCGGTTTTATGGAAACTGTCGTGGGCGTTTTCGCTCATGTGGACGCGGGCAAGACGACGCTTTCGGAGCAGCTTTTGTACCGGGGCGGCACGCTGCGGCGCGCCGGGCGCGTGGACAGCGGCGACACCTGTCTGGACCATGACGTCATCGAGCGCAGCCGCGGCATCACGGTATTTGCCGACGAAGCGGCGTTTACAGCCTGCGGGCTTCCGTTTCGATTGATCGACACCCCGGGCCACGCGGATTTCAGCGGCGAGATGGAGCGAAGCATCTGGGCCGTGGACTGCGCGGTATTGGTGGTAAGCTGTGTGGAGGGCGTACAGGCCCATACGGAGACCGTCTGGCGGCTGCTGCGGCAAAACGACGTGCCCGTGGTGTTTTTTCTGAACAAGGCGGACCTGCCCACCGCTGATGCTGCCGGAACGCTGGCGGCGGTACGCGCGCGCCTGGGGGCGGATGTGCTGGCGTGCGGGCCGGATTTCCGCGCGGCGGACATTGGAGAGGCCCTGGCGGAGGAGCTGGCCGCGCGGGACGAAACGCTGATGGAGGATTATCTTGTCCGCGGCTATGACGCGCAGGCCGCCCGGGAGCGCGGCGCCGCGCTGGTGCGGGCGGGGCTTGTTTGTCCGGCAGTGGTGGGCGCGGCTCTGAACGGCACAGGCGTTGACACGTTGCTGAACGTACTGGCGGCGTTCTGCGCCGCACCGCAGGAAGAGGCCGGAGACGCGCTTTTCCGCGCCCGTGTGTACAAGGTGCGCCATGAGAAAAACGGCGGCCGCATCGTGTTTTTGAAGGTGTTGGCAGGGCGTCTGCACCCCAAAGAGAATGTGGCCTGCCCGGAAAAGGGCGGGACTACGTATTACAAGGTGAACGAGCTGCGGGCATACAGCGGCGGAAAAAGCACGCCGCTGGCCGAAGCGGGGCCTGGCACGCTGTGCGCCGCCGCCGGTCTGGGCCGGGTGATGCCCGGGGATGTTGTGGGGGCGGATGCCCGGCCGGGTATGCCGCCCGCACTGCGGCCGCTGCTTTCCGCCCAGGTACTGGCAGGGCCGGAGCTTCCGCCACGCCGCCTGCTGGAGCTGCTGCGTGAGGTGGAGGACGAGGAGCCGCTGCTGGGCGTGGAATTCAGCGAAGAGCTGCAGCGTGTGAACGTTCAAGTGATGGGAGAGGTCCAGCTGGAGGTACTGCAGGCCGTGCTGCGGGAGCGGTACGGCGCAGAGGTATCGTTCGGCCCCTGCGGCGTGCTGTACCGGGAAACCATCGCGAACGCCGTAGTGGGCTGCGGCCATTTCGAGCCGCTGCGCCATTATGCCGAGGTACACCTGCGCCTTTCGCCGGGCGCGCCGGGAAGCGGCATAACGTTTGACAGTGAATGCCATACCGATGTGCTGGCACAGAATTGGCAGAATCTCATCCGCACCCACGTTCTGGAAAAGAGCCACCGGGGCGTGCTTACCGGCGCGCCGCTGACGGATGTGCGCGTGACGCTGCTGGCCGGGCGCGCCCATTTGAAGCACACCGAGGGCGGGGATTTCCGCCAGGCCGTATACCGTGCGGTGCGCCAGGGGCTGATGCAGGCGGAAGGCGTGCTGCTGGAGCCATGGTATTCTTTCACGGCAGAGGCGGATGCGGCGCTGGCGGGGCGTATCCTGTCCGACATACCGCGTATGGGCGGCCGGTATGAAGCGCCTGTGACAGGCCGCGACGGCCGGGTGGCTGTGACGGGTACATGCCCTGTGGCACAGATGCAGGCCTATGCCCGGGAGCTGGTCGCGCTGGGCAAGGGACAGGCGCGGCTTTCGCTGGCGTTCGAGGCATATCATCCCTGTACGCCCGCACAACAGCAGCACCTGGCCGAACAAACCGGCTACGACCCGGAGAGGGATGTGGAAAACACGCCGGATTCCGTATTTTGCAGCCACGGAGCGGGGTATCCCGTCAAATGGAACGAGGCACCGGCCCAAATGCACATCCAGTTAAAATAAAAGCAGCCGGGACCTGAACCGCCGTTCGCTCACGGGAGGCAGGCGGAGGAAAGAGAGATTCACCATTGTCACAGGGAGGGAATTATGACAGATCACAGGGCGTGGGCCAAGATGCTTGCGGAAAAGGCGCTGGCGCGTTTTGGTGCGCGGGTATGGTTTATGGGGCTGCAGGGCAGTGTCCGGCGGGGCGCGGCCACAGAGAGCAGCGACATTGATTTTGTGCTCATTTTGGACAGGCTGGACACGACCGACCTGTCGGCTTACCGGGAATTGGTGCGCAGCATGCCGGACAGCGAAAAGGCCTGCGGCTTTGTTTCAGGCAGGAAAGAGCTGCTGGCTTGGCCCCGGGCGGACCTGTTCCAGTTTTACCATGACACAGAGGCGCTGTATGGTTCACTTTCGGAGGTGGGCGCGCTGTTGTGCCCGCAGGACGCGCGTGGCGCCCTGCACATGGGCGCGGCGAATGTATATCACGCGGCGTGTCACAGCTTTTTGTTCGAGGATGCCTCCGCCAATCTGCCTGCGCTGTACAAGGCCGCGTTTTTTGTCCTGCAGGCGCAGGCCTTTGCCGCGTCGGGCGTGTACTGTGAGGACGCCGCCGCGCTGGAGCGGCATCTGCCCGACGCGGACAGCCGGGCCGTGCTGGCGGGGCGTGGGCAAAAGGCATTCACGCCGCAGGAGGCGCCGGAGCATTATGCGCTGCTGGTGCGCTGGACCGGGGCGGTTTTGCGCGGATTCGGAGAGGATTGAAGCCCCCGCGGCATCCCGAAGACCGAACAGAAAAGCCGTCCGTCGAATTTCCCGGCGGGCGGCTTTTTCAGAGCGGATGCGGCGACGAATGGCTCAATCCATATAATCGCCGCAATCGTGGTGGTTGTATTGCTTTTTGATCTTGATGAGGATGGAATCGTCCGGTTGAACGGTCTCCTCTACGATTTTGTATCTGGTACGGCTGCGCTCCAGCTGCATCTTGTAGTGCTCGTACTCTTCCTTTACCGCACGTGCCGCCGCCGCGTGGCCCAGGTCGTCCTTGAGCTGAAAGTGTACCGTCTGCTCCAGACACGCTGCTTTGATCCGTTTCATTGGGAAACGCCTCCTTTTTTGATGGCTTTATTTTACCACTTCCGCTGCCGGCGCCGCCAACGGAAATTTTGCTCTGTTCAAAAATTCAGCGTTTTGCGCAGACGGAGGCCGTCTGTGGCTTGTGCATCCCGCACATGCCCGGTTTGCCGGCTCAGGAGGTAAGAAACGTCAGCTCTCCCACCGAGAGCGCCGGCTGCAGCGCTTTATTGATGGCCAGCGCCAGCAGCGTCGCGCCCCGACGGATGATGGCGTCGATGTCCTTGGGCGTCACCACCAGCGGGCGTTTTGCGCCCAGCATCGTGTCGGCCTCCATAACGGTGGGCACGCCTACGGCTACCACGGGCACGCCCAGCGTCTGCTGCGTGAGCGGCGGCGCAGTGTGGGGCGAAAGCCCTGCCGTGGAAAGCTGGACGCTGCATCCCAGCCGGCGCACGTCCGAGGTACACAGGCTGTCCACACACACAACGGCCGCCGGCTCCAGCCTGCGCACCACGCTTTGCAGAAGCTCGGCTGTGGCAAGGCCCGTATTGCCTTCCACCCCCGGCGAAAACGCGGCTACGGGCCGCAGCGCTACATCGCCCCCGGCGTCCGGGTGTTCGCATAGATGGCGTGTGACGAACACGCGGTCCGCGGTTTCGGGGCCAAGAGCATCCGCGGTGACGGCCCGGTTGCCCACTCCGGCTACCAGGACAAGCCCCTCCTTGGGCAGAAGCGCGCGCAGCTGGCTGGCAATGGCCCATACATAAGCCTCGTTGCGGTCGTCGATGGCGGCGAACTGGGGCATATCCAGCGTGATGTACCGTCCTTTGGGGCGGCGCAGGCCGCTGCGCTCGATCTCCACCCGCGTCAGGCCGATGCCCGACGCGGTGGCCGTGAAGGTCTTGACGCCGCGGGGGACGCTCCCGCGGGCTTCGGGATACAGTTCGGCGGCGATATCCGTGTATACAGCCATGATATTCCTTCCTTTCGGGAGATAATGCGCCTGTTTGGGCGCTTTTTTCAAAAAAAGGCTTGCCTTGCGGGGCAAAAAGTGGTATTATAAATTGCACTGTTATGGGTATTAAGGAGGTGGTACGATGCCTAATATTAAGTCGCAGAAAGACCGTGTGGTGCAGGCGAAAAAAGAGGCTCTGCACAACAAAGCGATCAAGTCCAACCTGAAAACAGTCGTCAAGAAGGCAGACGCCGCCATTTCCGCCGGCGCCGCCGACAAAGACGCTGCTGTGAAGGCTGCTGTCGTCGCGATCGACAAGGCCGCGGCGAAAGGTGTGCTTCACAAGAACACGGCTTCCCGCAAGGTTTCCCGTCTGGCCAAGGCCGCGGACAAAGCCGGCAAGTAAGCTACGCTTTCAAATAAACCCGCTGTTCGTCTGAACAGCGGGTTTTTTGTCGTGCCCTGGCCGGGTTATGCGCCCGGCGCAGCGGGGTCAGCTCTGGTCCCGGCTTTTGCCCAGCAGCGCGGCCAGAAAGCCCGCCGTCAACGAGGCTGTCACACCGCCCGCGGCGGCTGTAAAGCCGCCCGTCAGCGCGCCCACAAGGCCGCTCTGCGCCACAGAATCCATCACGCCCTGGGCCAGCAGGTGCCCGAAGCCGATGAGCGGCACCGTGGCGCCCGCGCCTGCAAAATCAGCCAGCGGATCGTACCAGCCCAGCGCGCTGAGCACCACGCCCGCCACAACGTACAGCACCAGAATGCGCGCGGGGGTAAGCTTGGTCAGGTCGATGAGGAGCTGGCCCACCACGCAGATCAGCCCTCCCACAAGAAACGCCCATACAAAATTCATCGCACGCCGCCTCCTTTTTCCGTTTCCTCCGGCAATTCGGAAGAAAGCTCGATCAGATGGGCGACGCCCGGGATGCTCTCGCCCTGCAAAAACGTAGTTTGGCTCATCAGCGCGCCAGTGGAGAGGAACAGCACGCGCTTCATGCGGCCCTCGCGCAGCGCGGGCAGCACGTGGCAGCACAGAACCGTGGCGCTGCAGCCCGCGCCGGACCCGCCCGCCTGCACGTTCTGCGCATCCCGGTCGTATACCAGCAGGCCGCAGTCCTGATGATTTTCCAGCGGCAGACCTTCCTCCTTGAGCAGCTGCAGCAGCAGCGTGCGGCCCACAAAGCCCAGGTCCCCGGTGAAAATGGCGTCAAAGTGCTCCGGGTTTTCACCCGTATCGGCGAAGTAGCGCAGGATCGTTTCACAGGCGGCCGGGGCCATGGCCGCGCCCATATTGTTGATGTCGGTGACGTTATAATCCCGCACGCGGCCGAATGTGACGGCGCGCACATAGGGCGGGCCGCCGGCCGGAGCCAGGATGGCGGCGCCGGCGCCTGTTACCGTCCACTGGGCCGTGGGCGTGCGTTTGCCGCCATAGTCCAGCGGCGTGCGGAACTGGCGCTCCGCCGCGCAGAAATGGCTGCTGCTCATGGCCGCGGCATACTGCATGTGGCCGCCTGCCACCATGCACGCGGCCAGGCCAAAGCCTTCGGCCATGGTGCTGCACGCGCCGTACAGGCCCAGGTACGGGGTGTCGAACCCGCGCATCGTATAGGCCGACGCGGTGCACTGGCACTGCAGGTCGCCCGCGAACACGGCGTCCAGCGCGTCCGCCTGCAGACGGCCTTTTTTTAGCGCGGCCTCCAGACAGTAGCGGGCAAAATCGCTCTCGGCCTTTTCCCAGGTCTTTTCGCCGCACAGGGTGTCGGCGATGAGCATATCAAAGGCGTCTGCCAGAGGGCCTTCCGCCTCTTTTTTGCCGCCCACGGCCGCATATGCGACGGCGCTGGGCGGAGCTTCAAACAGGATGGAGTCTCCCTTACGCATGCGTTACCCTCCCATCAGCGGGCGGATGAAATGGTAGATCACGCCCCACACAACGCTGGCCAGCATGCCGTAAACGATGACAGGCCCTGCGATGATGAACATTTTTGCACCCACGCCGGAGACAAGCCCCTCGTTGCGGAATTCGATTGCGGGGGCGACGACCGCGTTGGCAAAGCCTGTGATGGGTACCAGTGTACCGGCGCCGGCCTTGGCGGCCAGCTTCTGGTACCAGCCCATTGCTGTGGTAAAGGCCGACAGGCCGATGAGCGTGGCGCTCGTCAGTGTGCCAGCGTCGGTAAGTGTGAAGCCCAGGGCCGCATACAGCATGCGCAGGCCCTCGCCCAAAAGGCAGATGGCGCCGCCCACGAAAAACGCCCACAGGCAGTCCTTCAAAAGCGGCGAGGGAGGCGACGCGGCCTTGCGCATCTCGTCGTATTTTTTTGCGTCCAGTTTCATTTTTCTGTCGCTCCTTCTGCGAAACATATTTGCGGCGGCCGTTTTCATACCGTCCCCAAAGCCTTGTTGGATGCGTTTCGGCCCGGGAAGGCATAGGATCTTACGGCAGTGGTAAAAGTGTTTGCAGACGCGGGGCGGAATATGTGCGCGCAAACGCGAAAAAACAGGGCGGGACGCGCTTCGGCATATCCCGCCCTGTTTCGCGTCGTTTCGCGTTACAGCCAGCTTTCGTATCCCATTTGAATTAGGTTGTCACGGGAAATGCGCAGGGACTCCCACACGTCCCGGCCATAGCGATTGTCCTGCTCAATGAGGAAATATTCGCTGCCGCTCTCCAACCCGGCCTCAATGATGCTGGACATATCCAGAGAGCCCTCGCCCACCTCGGCATATTGCTCAATCAGCCCAAACACAAGGCCGAGCTGTGCCTTGGGCAGCGTGGACATATCCGGCACAAGTCCAATGCGGTAATCCTTCAAATGCAGCAGCCGGACGCGGCCAGCAAAGCTGCGCAGGTAGGCCACGGGGTCCACGCCGCCGCGCCACATCCAGTGGCTGTCCAGCTCAAAGCCCAGATGCTGCGTGCGCTCGCGCATATGCGTCAGCATGGGCTTGCCCTCCCAGCGGAAGAACTCCATATTGTGGGCGTGGTAGTACAGGTCGATGCCGCGGAGCTTGAGCTGCGTTGCGTAACCCTCGCAAAGCTCCGTCATCTCCAGCATGCGTTCCGGGGACGCGGCGTAGGACATGGGCAGCATGCCGATGCGCAGGATGGAGCAATCCACGGCAAAGCAGTCTGCGATGATTTTCTCCAGATCATTCCGCAGAGTGTCGCCGGGATATTTGCAATCCGAAGAGAGATCCTCCAGTCCGCAGGACATTGCCGCCACGCGCACTCCCAGTTCCCTTTGTGCGCGGGCTAACGCCTGCACATTCTCCGGTGTCATTGCAATCTGCGACACCTCCACCACATGAAAGCCAAGCTGCGCCAACTTTTCCAGCGCGGGGTAAATGCCCTTTTCGGCAATTTCCTCCTTGAGCATCATCATCTGTACGCCAATTTGTCCTTTGGTCATATCCATCCATCCTTTCTTGTTTGTTGAGGGGCATCTATGCTATAATTATAAAAACAATCTTTTGGACGACACATGATAGAAATTGAGAAAAACATTGTTTTTTGTGTGCAAATAGAAAGGAAGGCGGTCAATATGGCCCAGCGTGCGTTTGCGGGGTACGAGCCGGATAGCGTCGCGCTGCCGGAGGAAACGGAATACCAGATACGCCATAACGCGGCTCCCCTCAACCACCGTATTGCCCTGCATTACCACGACCATTACGAAGCGTTTTACTCCCTTTCCGGCAATACGCTGTACGCGGTGGAGGGCGAGCGGTACCGTCTGGACGCCGGTACGCTGTTGTTCATTGCGCCGTATGAGCTGCACCAGCCATGCTCCCGCCAAGGCGCGTGCGAGCGCATTGCGCTGCGGTTTGACGCCGACCTGCCGCGGCGTCTTTCCGGTGCGGGGTGCGATCTTTCGGTCTGCTTCAGTCCAGCCGCGCCCGGCCACGTCCGGCTACTTAGCCTGGATGCCGCGCAGCAGGGGGAAATGCAGCGGCTTCTGCGCGGGCTGCTGCGGGAGCAGGTGGAGCAGGACTTCGGCGCGCAGCTGGCGGCGAGAGTGTTGCTGACGCAGGTGTTCTTGCTTGTGGGCAGAGCGGTGCGTCGTGGCGTACACACGACCGCGGTTGCCGACCCGGCGACCCGGCTTGTGCAGCAGGTGGTGGAGTATATGGAGCGGAATTATGCGTCCGGCATCACGTTGACAGACCTGGAAAAGCGGTTTTACATCAGTAGGTATCAGCTCTCTCGGGAGTTTACGCGGCTGATGGGCTGTCCGCCCCACCGTTATTTGCTGCAAAAACGCCTTTTGCACGCGCAGCGGCTGCTGCGGGAGGGCGTGCAGCCCCAGCATGCGGCGCTGAAGTGCGGCTTTTCGGATTACACCAATTTTTACAGGCATTTCCGCACGGCTTACGGTGTCAGTCCCCGCGAGTATCGCGCCCGAAACCTGTAAGGTAAGCCCTAACGGCAAAAAGCAGGCACTCCGCTCCTCGGCCAAATGGAGCGGGGTGCCTGCTTTTTGTTAGGCTTCCCGTGCACAGTGGCGCGGAAACCGCCTACCAGTTGTTCACTGCGTGTTCGGCAAAAGCCTGCAGATCGTCGATCTGCAGCACGGTGCCGTCGTCCAGCACGGCTCTGCCTGAAAAACCGCCGAACATCTGGTGGCAGCAGTTGTCCACGAACAGCACTTTCATGCGGGTGGTGCGGTCATAGCACGGCGTCAGGGTCAGGTCCAGGCGGCCCTCGTCGTCATACAGCCGCCAGGGCTTCATGTATTCGGTGTCCAGGTCAAAATGCACGCGGCCCAGCTTATGGTATTTCCCGTTGTAGAACAGCATGTTTTCGGTGGCCTGGCTGGTGTTGCCGAAGCCGGTTCCCAGGTTGAAGCCGAAAATTTTGCCGTCCACTGTGCCGGTGCCGTTGGACCAGTACCATTCATTGTGGAACGGCCACACGCCGCGCCCCCAGTCCAGCAGGCCGAAAGCGCCGTCTCCGAAAATGTATTCCTTTCCTCCGCATACCGCCCGGCCGCGGGCCGTCATGCAGTTGATCTTGTGGTTATAATAGAACGCTGTTTTGTATTCATCAAAGGGGATATGGATGACCAGAGAATAGGGGTTTTTGCGCTCCAGCGTGATGTTCGCTTCAAAATCCGGCGCGGAAAATGAAAGGTAACGCGTGTCGCCCTCCACTTTAAAGCGCAGGTGCACGCCGCCTTTGTCGTAGCATATATCGCTGTCCTGCTCGGCGTTTTCAGGCAGATGCAGGCTGCCGAAGGGCAGGGCGAGCAGCTTGCTGATATTGGCGATGACTTCACCCGCTTTGAAGTTGAACAGCATCACCGCTACCTGGCCCGCATACGAGGCATGGCCGTATGTAAACTGGAGACACTTTTCGCCGTCGGACACCTGATAGAAGTCCCATTCCTTGATGCGGTAGAACGGGGCTTTGATATCTGCACGGCGGTAAGTACAAATGGACCGTTCCGAATAGCCGGGCGTGATGACGCCGTGTTCGTCCAGCACGGGGCCGGGCGTGGTGATGTGGCGTTCCTGCATGCGTATTCCTCCCCCGGACGGACGCGTTTTGCCGCGCCGCCGCAAAAGCGTATTTTTAAAGAGCTTATTTACAAACAGTATAGCACACATCCGCCCATGCGGCGCAACAAATTTGTCGGCGGTTATTTGTGCTGTTTTGCGCGGGTATCATGTGCCGGTACATATGCCAAAAAAGGGGCCCGCTTTGCACGGGCCCCATGAAAGGAGGTCGGGCCGGAAAAAGAACGGCCCGGGATTCAGTTTTGAGCGGCGCTTATTCGCCGTAATAAGCTTCTCTGTACAGCTCCTTGATCTCGGACACCAGGGGATATACCGGGTTTGCGGTGGTGCACTGGTCCTCGAACGCCTTGTAGGAAAGCTCGTCGACCTTGCTCATGAACTCGGCCTCGCTGACGCCGCAGTCCTTGATGCAGAGCGGGCGCTCGGTGACGGTCATCAGTTCCCGGATGGCCTTCACAAGGCAGTCCACTGCCTCGGGAATAGGCGTGTCCGCGCTGCACAGGCCCACGCGGCGGGCGATCTTCGCATAGCGCTCGTCGGCCACATATTCCTTGTATTTCGGGAATGAGGCGAACTTGGTCGGTTTGGTAGCGTTGTATTGGATGACGTACGGCAGCAGGATGGCGTTGGCGCGGCCATGGGGAATGTGGCACTCGGCCCCCAGCTTGTGCGCCATGGAGTGGTTCAGGCCCAGAAACGCGTTGGTGAAGGCCATGCCGGCGATGCAGGACGCGTTGTGCATCTTCTCGCGGGCCAGCGGGTCGCCGTTGTAGGATTTCTCCAGATAAGTGAACACCATTTCGATGGCGTGCAGCGCAAGGCCGTCGGTATAATCGCTGGCCATGACGGATACATACGCCTCAATGGCGTGGGTCAGCACGTCCAGGCCGGTGTCGGCCACGATGCTCTTGGGCATCGAGCGGGTGAACTGCGGGTCGATGATGGCCACGTCCGGCGTCAGGCGGTAGTCGGCCAGGGGATATTTGATGTTGCCGTTCTGCTTATCCGTAATGACGGAGAAGCTGGTGACCTCGGAGCCGGTGCCGGAGGTGGTGGGGATCGCGACCAGCTTGGCCTTCTGGCCCAGCTTCGGGAACTTGAACGCACGCTTGCGGATGTCCAGGAAGCGCTGACGCAGGCCGTCGAAGCTGGTGTCCGGATGCTCGTAGAACAGCCACATGCCCTTGGCCGCGTCGATGGCCGAGCCGCCGCCGATGGCGATGATGACGTCCGGCTGGAAGGCGTTCATGGCCTTGACGCCGCGCAGGATGCACTCAACGGACGGGTCGCTTTCCACGTCGGAGTAGATCTCGCTGTGGCAGTATTCCTCGCGCTTGCGCAGATAGTACAGGACTTTGTCCACATTGCCCAGCTTCACCATCATCGGGTCGGTGACGATGAACGCGCGGGAGATGCCCTCCATCTTTTCCAGGTACTGGATGGAATCCTCCTCAAAATAGATGCGGGGCGGCACCTTGAACCACTGCATGTTGACCCTCCTCTTGGCGATGCGCTTTTTATTGATGAGGTTCACCGTCGTGACGTTCTGGGACACGCTGTTCTTGCCATAGGAGCCGCAGCCCAGCGTCAGGGAAGGCGTGTTGGTATTATAGATGTCGCCGATGGCGCCCTGGGAGGACGGGCTGTTCACAATGATTCGGCCCACGCGCATGGCCACGCCGTATTCATCGGCGATCTTCATGTCGCCGGTATGGATGACGGCGGAGTGGCCCAGGCCGCCCAGCTCCAGCATCTTGTTGGCGTAATCAAAGCCCTGCTGCTTGCTGTTTACAACAAAGTAGGCCAGCACCGGGGAAAGCTTTTCCTTCGCCAGCGGATGGTTTTCGTCCGGCGAGGAGATGGGCGCGATGAGGATCTTCGTTTTTTCGGGCACCTTCAGGCCGGCCTGCTCGGCGATCCAGTTTGCAGATTTGCCCACCAGCGGGCCGTAAACGCCCTTGCTGGGGTCCGGGAACATGAATTTCGTCAGCTTTTCCGTTTCTTCCTTGTTGAGGAAGTAGCAGTTGTTGGCCTTCATATAGTCTTCGAACGCTTTGGCAATCTCTTTGTCCACGATGACGGCCTGCTCGGAGGCGCAGATCATGCCGTTGTCAAAGGTCTTGGACATCATCAGGTCGGTGCAGGCGCGGTGCAGGTCCGCGGATTTTTCAATATAGCACGGCACGTTGCCCGGGCCGACGCCCAGCGCCGGTTTGCCGCAGCTGTAAGCGGCCTTTACCATGCCGGGGCCGCCCGTGGCCAGGATGGTGGCCACGCCGGGATGGTTCATCAGCGCCCCCGTCGCTTCGATGGACGGCGTGTCGATCCACTGGATGCAGTTCTCCGGCGCGCCGGCCTTCACAGCTGCCTCATATACGATGCGCGCAGCCTCAGCCGAGCACTTCTGCGCGGACGGGTGGAAACCGAAGATGATGGGGTTGCGCGTTTTCACGGCGATCAGGCTTTTGAACAGCGTGGTGGAGGTGGGGTTGGTGGTGGGGGTGACGCCTGCGATAACGCCTACAGGCTCGGCCACTTCCACATAGCCCTCCATCTCGTTCTCGTCCAGCACGCCCACGGTCTTTTCCTTTTTGATGTCGTGCCAGATATACTCGGTGGCAAACATGTTCTTGATGACCTTGTCCTCGTACACGCCGCGGCCGGTTTCCTCCACGGCCATGCGGGCCAGCTCCTGGTGCTTGTCAAGGCCGGCCAGCGCCATCTCGTGCACGATGTGGTCGATCTGTTCCTGATCCAGCGTCAGGAATTCCTTCAAAGCTGCCTGGGCTTTTTCCACCAGGCCGTCGATCATTTTGTTCACAGGGTTCTCCACGGTCTCCACAGCGGGGGCCGGGGCGTTTTTGGCGGTCGTCTTTTTCTCTGCCATCAGTTTGTCCTCCCAAAGTTCATTGATATGGTTTGAACGGTTCGTTTTGTGATTTTAGGATGCTTTCTTACTGACACTATCATACCATATCGTTAAAAGTTTATCAATGTACAACACGACGAATGTTATAAGTTTAACAAAGTTCTTTTGTGCATTCTAACAAAAGAAGAGGAAAGAAGATTGTGAAAAATTTCTGCAGAACCGGCACAAAATGCGGGATATGCCGCCGGCTTGTTTCGTTTTTGGATGTATTTGTGTATAATGAAAAGAAAACGGCGCTTTACGGCGCAAAAACAAATTGCAGGCGCGCCAAGCGCAAGGAGTAAAAAGCTATGGAATGGACAGACATCAAGACGACGGTGCCGGCGGTTTGGGCCGAAACGGCGGAGGCCATTGCCACGGGCATCTCGGGCGGCGGCATCTACATCGAGGATTACCGGGATCTGGAGGCCCAGGTGGAGGCCATTGCCCACGTTGACCTCATCGAGCAGGAACTGCTGGATAAAAGCCGGGATGAGGTAACGGTGCACCTGTACATTGCGCCGGACGAGAATTTTGCGGAGATCGGCGAGCTGATGCGGGACCGCCTGGAGCGCGCCGAGGTGCCTTACCGGATGGAGTACACGGGTGTGCGCCAGGAGGACTGGGAGACGGGCTGGAAGGCATACTACCACGCTATGGATATCGGCACACGGCTGGCTGTGGTGCCGAGCTGGGAAGCGTACGAAACGGACCGCGCGGTCATCACGCTGGACCCGGGAATGGCCTTCGGCACCGGCACGCACGAGACCACGGCCCTGTGCCTGGAAACGCTGGATGGCCTGGTGAAGGGCGGCGAGCGCGTGTTGGACATCGGCACGGGCAGCGGCATTCTTGCCATCGCGGCATTGAAATTGGGCGCGGCCAAAGCGGAAGGCGTGGACATCGACCCGATGTGCGTGCGCACGGCAGGCGAAAACGCGGCCCTCAATGGCGTGCAGAACGACCTTACGGTACTGGTGGGCGACCTTTCCGAAAAGGCCACGGGTGTATACGACGTCATCTGCGCCAACATCGTGGCCAATGCCATCATCCACCTGGTGCCGGACGTGCCCGCGCTGCTGGCAAAGCATGGAACCTTTCTGGCCAGCGGCATCATCGACACCCGCAAGGATGAGGTGATCGCCGCGGTACAGGCCGCAGGCCTTGCACTGCGGGAGGTAAAGGAAAAGAACGGCTGGGTGGCGCTGGTGTGCGGCCACACCGGGCGGGAATAAAAACAGATGTGATGGTTTTGGCCGTGCACCTGCGCTGGGCTGCAGCCGTCAAAAGAAATTTGAATGCAGAATCATAAAAGGAGAGTTTTATGCCCCACCGTTATTTTACAACTGATATCTCCGGCGGCACGGCCGTGCTGTCGGGGGCGGACGCGCATCACCTGGCCCATGTGATGCGCGTCCGCCCCGGCGAGGCCGTTACGCTTTGCGACGGCAAGGGCACAGACTATGCCTGCGCGGTGCGCGGCTTTGGCCCCGATATGGTAGAGCTGGAAATCCTTTCCAGCGCTTCCAGCGTATCGGAGCCGGGCGTGCGGGTTACGCTATATGTGGGTTACCCAAAGCAGGATAAGCTGGAGACAATCGTCCAGAAGGCTGTGGAGCTTGGCGCCGTGCGGGTAGTACCGTTTTTCAGCCGCTACTGTGTGGCTGCGCCAAAAAAGGAAGAGCAGAAAAACCTGCGCTACAACCGCATCGCCTTTGAGGCCGCCAAGCAGAGCGGGCGGGGCGTGGTGCCGCAGGTGGAACTTCCGGTAACATACAAGCAGATGCTCGCGGACGCAGCGCGCAACGACGCGGCGTTTTTTTGCTACGAGGCGGGCGGGGAGCCATTACTTAGCCGGCTGGGCGGCGCCGAGACCATCGGCCTCATCACCGGCAGCGAAGGCGGCTTTTCCCCCGAGGAAGCGGCCGCGGCCCGCGAAGCGGGATGCGTACAAATCGGCCTGGGGCCGCGCATCCTGCGTTGTGAGACCGCGCCGCTGGCGGCGCTCGCTGCGGTAATGACCCTGACCGGCAATTTACAATGACCTTCCCGCGCGCCGCCCGGCGTCTGCGGGCAGGCGAAAGGGAGTTTGTATTTTGCCTAAGAAAACCTTGGTCCTTACCCTCGCGCTGGTGCTTGTGGCGGCGCTGTTCGCAGGCTGCTGGGGCAGCTCCAGCAGTTCGTCCTCCAAGCCTTCGTCCAGCTCCTCCATGGCGCCCAGCTCCTCGTCTGTGACATCCGGCTCCGGCAGCATGTCCGGTTCCATGTCCGGCTCCATGAGCGGCGTTCCCGGCGACAGCGGCGTTGCCTCCGGCTCCGTTTCCGGCAGTATGTCCGGCAGCGGCGCGGGCGGCGCTTCTTCTTCCGGCTCCATGAGTGGTTCCTCCTCGGCTGCGGCACCCGCCGCAGCCCCGGCGGACGGCGGCGGCTGGATGACGCGCCTGGTCAACGCCGCGAACCCTCTGCCCGAGGGCTTCACCGTGGAGACCGTGGACATCAGCGGATACGAAAACCGTCCTTTTGACAAGCGCGCGGCGGCGGACCTGGAGGCCATGCTGGCGGACGCCGAGGCGGCGGGCTGCAAGCTCTACTTAGTGTCGGGCTACCGCAGCGTGGAGCGGCAGACGGCGCTGTTCAAGCGCAAGACAAATTCCTTCATGGCGGAGGGCTTCAGCCGGGAGGAGGCCGAAAAACAGGCCGCCATGTGGGTGGCGCGCCCCGGCACCTCGGAGCACAACACGGGCCTTGCCGCAGATATCGTTTCGGCGGACTGGTATTCGAAGCACAGCGACCTGACGGCGGATTTTGAAGACACGCCGGAATTTGAATGGCTGTACGCCCACTGCGCGGACTACGGCTTCATCCTGCGCTACCCCAGGGGAAAAGAAAATGTCACGGGCGTGACGTATGAACCGTGGCATTATCGTTATGTAGGTAAGGATGCCGCGAAAGCCATCATGCAAGCGGGCGGCACCCTGGAAGAATACACCGGGGCGCATACCGCCTGATGCGGCGCGCCCGGGAAAACGGGGCGTGGATACGAGTGGCATTCATAAAAAAATACGCGGGCACGGCATTGGGCGCGGCGCTTCTGCTGGCGCTGGCCGTGTTCGGCATTACATATCGAAACGAGATCTGGGCCGTGCTGACGCAGCAGGATGCGAGGGACGCGTTTATTGCGTTTGTCCACGACAGCGGTTTTTTGGGCCTGCTGGCATTTTTGGGCCTGCAGGTGCTGCAGGTGGTGGTGGCTGTGCTGCCCGGCGAACCGGTGGAGCTGATGGCGGGGCTTTTGTACGGTACCTGGGGAGGGCTGGCCTTGTGCCTTTTGGGCGTGGGCCTTTCCAGCGCCGCAGTTTATTACTGCGTGCGTGCCGCGGGCGCCAGAGCCATCGACGCTTCCGTTCTGGCAAAATACCATTTTCTGCGGGACGAGGCACACGTGAAGTTCTTTTTGTTCCTGCTGTTTTTCATCCCGGGCACGCCCAAGGACGTGCTCATCTATCTGGGGCCGTTCCTGCCCGTCAGGCCCCATGCGTTTTTTCTCATCTCCACACTGGCGCGCATCCCGTCGGTGATCACCAGTACCTTTGCGGGCAGCCAGTTCGCCGAGGGAAGCTGGGACGTGAGCCTGGTGGTGTTCCTTGCCACCGGGGCTGTGGCGGGGCTGTGCGTGATTTTTCAAGACCGCATTCTGGCAGGCATTGCCGCGCTGAAGGGGAAATTCAGTCTGGAAAAGCACGGGGATTTGTGATATACTGCCTGTGGATTTCCCGGCAGAGAGCTGGGGACTGATTTTCCAGCAAACATAAAGGAGCGACAACGATGCGTGAATATAAGATTCTGACGGATTCCACCACGGACCTTTCGCCGCAGCTTGTGGCGCAGACGGGCGTTGCTGTACTGCCCATGACCTATACCATCGGCGAAAAAAGCTACCGGAATGACCCGGAGGAAACAGACCTTTCTTCCGGGGAATTTTACGATATGCTCCGCGGCGGGGCTATGTCCACCACCAGCCAGATCAATGTGGAGACATTCCGGGAAGTGGCGGGCCAAATGGCGCGGGACGGCTTTGACGTGCTGTATGTGGGCTTTTCGTCCGGGCTGTCCGGCACATTCAACTCCGCGCGCATCGCCTTCGAGGACCTGAGCGCAGAATATCCGGAGCACAAATTCCTCGCGGTGGACAGCCTTTGCGCCTCCATGGGCGAGGGCCTGCTGGTCTACCATGCGGCGCAGCAACAGAAGGCGGGCCGCAGCATTGAAGAAACGGCCCGGTGGCTGGAGGAAAACAAGCTGCATCTGGCCCACTGGTTCACGGTGGACGACCTGAATCATCTCAAGCGCGGCGGGCGTGTGTCCGGCGCGGCGGCGTTTTTCGGCACGATGCTCAACATCAAGCCGGTGCTGCACGTGGATGACGCGGGCCATCTGATCCCCATGGAAAAGGTGCGCGGCCGCAAGGCCAGCCTGGACGCGCTGGTGGCGCATATGGAAAAGGACGCAGTGGACCCGGCCTCCCAAACGGTGTTCATCAGCCACGGGGACTGCCGTGCGGACGCGGAATATGTAGCGGACCTGGTGCGGGAAAAATTCGGCACGCAGGATATCCGCATCCATTCCATCGGCCCGGTCATCGGCAGCCATTCAGGCCCCGGCACAGTGGCGCTTTTCTATCTTGGCCGCACGCGTGGATAAAATACTTGAAGTATAAACCGGATTTGAAATAACAAAACCAGCCTCCGGCCGCGCAGGATAGACCCGCGGCCGGGGGCTGGTTTGTATTCGGCAAAATATGCACGGAAATACCTGAGGCGGCGGGCAGAGTTCCTCATTGCGCGCGTTCCTGTTTTTTGCTATGATGGGAACAGGAATCATCGGCTTGCCGCGGGCGGTTTTCCGCGGCGGAAAAGGGGGAATGCAGCAATGAGCGCACAGGAAAAAACGGCGGGCGGGCTTTCGCGCCGCAACCTCTGGGCATATCCCGTGGGAACCGTGGGCCGGGATATGGCCGGATGCATGTTTACCAACTATCTGCTCACCTATGTGTTGTTCACCAAAACGCTTACGTCGGTGCAGTTTGCCTGCATCAGCGTCATCATGGTGGCGGCGCGCGTGTTCGACGCTTTCAACGACCCGATCATGGGCAACGTGGTGGAGGCCACGCGCACGCGTTGGGGCAAATTCAAGCCATGGATCGCCATTGGCGGCGTGCTGAGCGTCATTGTGTTCATCACCTCGTTTTCCACCACGCTTCAGGGCTGGGCTTATGTGGCGGCCTTCGGCTTGTTGTACTTCGCGTACAGCATCGTATTCACAATGAACGACATCGCCTACTGGGGCATGGTGCCGGCGCTGGCGCGCCGCGCCGACGACCGCAACCGCCTTACCTCCCGCACGGTGCTGTTTGCGGGCGTGGGGCAGTTTCTGGGCGGCATCGTTGTGCCCACGTTTACGGCGGGCAGCCTTGTGATCGGCGGCAACGCCGTCACCGCGTACCGTGCCGTTGTCCTTATTGTATGCGCTGCGTTTACGGCTACGCAGCTCATCACGCTGCTTGTGGTGCGCGAGCCGTCTGTGCGGGACGAAGCGCCCACCGAAAAGGTCGGCATCCGGAAGGCCTTTTCCACCATTGCCCGAAACGATCAGCTTGTCTGGTGCGCCGTTGTTTTTCTGATTTTTTCCGTGGCGCAGACGCTGATGGGCGGCGGCCTTTCGGTGACGTACCTGTATTTTGAATTCGGCTACAACGGCCTGCTGCTGTCCATCTTCAGCATTTTGGGCAATGTGGCGGGCGCGGTGCTGATGCTCGTGTTCGCGGCGCTGTCCGGCCGTTTCACCCGCGCGCAGCTGATGAAGGCGGGCGCTTTCGGCGCTGCGGCGGGATACCTCTGCATCATGCTCTCCGGCCTGTTCATCCCGCGGGAGATGTGGGCGCTCAAGTTCATGATGCTCACCGTGAGCAACCTGTTTGCATTTCTGGGGCAGACGCTGGTTTACCTTATTATGATCATCTGCATTGCAAATACCGTGGAATACAACGAGTGGAAAACGGGCCGCCGGGAGGAGGGCATCGTCTTTTCCGTGCGGCCCTTCATCACCAAGCTGGGCACTGCGCTGGTGCAGCTTCTGGTGCTTGTCATCTATCTGGCGGTGGGAGTGCGCGCCGTGACGAACCAGATCTCCGATCTGGAGAACGCGGCCTCCCAGGGGCTGATCACCATAGCGGAAAAGACGGAACAGATCGGAGCGGTGCTGGCCTCGGTGCCCAGCGGCAAAAGCGCCGCGCTGCTCGTCTGCATGACGGTCATCCCGGCGGCGCTTCTGTTGGCTGCTTATTTCATCTACCGTGCCAAATATACGATCACGGAAGAATCTTATGAAGCGATGGTGCGGGATATTGAGGCGCGCCGCGCGGCGAAAGGAGAAACAGCGGAATGAAAGGCTGGAAAACGGCACTGGCGCTGGGCGCCGCGGCCGCGGCTGCGGGAGCTGTGGCCGGAGAGTACTTTTACCGCTTCGCGCTTACACAGCAGATCGACAAAACAGCGGCGTTCAACGCGCCGCATAACCGTCCCACCGGCGCGCCCCGGGGCACGCTGGCGGCGGACAGGGAATGGCTGAACGCGCAGCCCCATGAGGATTGGTGGCTGACCTCGGGCGACGGCCTGCAGCTGCACGCTCTGTGTGTGCGCGCGGGCGGGAATGCGCCCTGGGCGGTGCTGTGCCACGGCTATACCGGGCAGGCGTCGGGCATGGCGGAATACGCGCGCCGGTTTTATGACGCGGGCTTCAGCCTGCTGCTGCCGGACGCACGCGGCCACGGCCAAAGCGAGGGCGGGTATATCGGGATGGGCTGGCCCGAGCGGCGGGACATTGCCGCATGGGTGCAGCGTATTACCGCAGAGAACGGCGCGCCGGATATCGTGCTCATGGGCGTGTCCATGGGGGCCGCCACCGTAATGATGACGGCGGGCGAGCCTCTGCCGCCCAACGTGCGGGCGATCGTGGAGGACTGCGGCTATACCACCGCATGGGAGGAGTTCCGTTATCAGCTGAAAAAAACCTACGGCCTGCCGCCGTTTCCCGTGCTGTACACGGCCGACGCGCTGCTGCGCCGCCGGGCGGGCTTTTCTTTGCGGGAGGCCAGCGCTGCGGCACAGGTGGCGCACTCCCGCACGCCGATGCTGTTCATCCACGGCGGGAAGGATGCCTTCGTTCCCTTTGCCATGCTGGACGAGGTGTATGCGGCGGCGCGGTGTCCCAAGGAAAAATATGTGGAGCCGGATGCAGGCCATGCGGAGTCCCTGCGCATGGCGCCCGCGCGCTATTGGGCAAAGGTATTCGGGTTCATCGGCCGCTGGATGCCGCTGCCCGGCGCGGAGCGGACAGCGGCTGCGGACCCGGCGGAAAAGCCGGTATAAGGCGTCGCATCCATAAAAGAAAAAGCAGCGGAGAACAGGCGGCATCTGCCTGTTCTCCGCTGCTTTTTGTTGTGACGTACAGCTTGAACACAAAGAAGAAAAGCATATCCCGGTGCTTAAAACAGGGCGGTAACGCCATCCACGACTCCGGACCGTGTGAAAGGGTCCGGCTGAGCGAAAGGATGGCCGTTCCGGTCGGTGAGGGCGGCGCGGGCCGCGTCCTCCATACGCTTGTACCGGATCTCTACGGAGAGAGGGCCGGGCATGCGGTAGGGGACGAGCGTCCCGGCGCCGGGTACGGCGGCCCGCACGGTGCGGTAGATGTCGTCGCACACAGCTTGGGGATGGCGGCTCAAAGCAGACGTCCAGGAGAGCGCCTCCTTCGTCACAACCGCGGCGAGGCCGGGAAACAGCGCACGGGCCTCGGCCACACAGGCGTCGTCGCCCGCGCAGAACAGCACCGGCACGCCCAGCTCGCCCGCGTATGCCGCGTCGATGGCAAGCTCGCCCGCTTCTTTTCCGTCCAGCTTATAATATTGGAACGCGGTGGAACAGAAGGTGTGGGCCAGCACGGCCCGGGAGGTGTTTTCCCGCGCATGATAGCCGATGAACAGCACAGCGGTATAGCTTTTGTCCATGCCTGCAAAGCGGCCTCTGTGCCCGCTGCCCAGCAGGATGCGGCAGCGGGGGTCCAGCAGGTCGTACTGCAGGTTTACGCCTGTGCCGTGCGCGTCCCAGACGACGACCTCCTGCGCGCCTGCGTCGAACAAAGCGCGGGCCGCTGCGTTCGCCTCCCGCGTGGCCTGCAGGCAGGCGAACCGGTAGTTTTCTCCGCTGCCCAGGCCCTTTCCCGGTTCGCCCACCACACAGGCGGGGCCTTCACAGTCTACCGCGATATAAAATTTCATGGCGGCACTCCTTTTTCCTTTACTTGAAGCGTCAAACATTCACAGCTTCAGCAGCCCCAGCCCCGAGCCGAGCGGTTTGCCCTGCAGCAAAAGCTCCTTTGCGCCCCGCTGCAGAGACGTGCGCTCAGGCAGCGCGGCGTCCGGGATCTCCGGTGCGCCGAACAGCCAGAGACGGCCGGAATTGTCGTCGGGATCCCAGTCTGCCAGCGTGTAATCCTCCATAAAATTGTGAATGCCGGAACCGGGCGGGAGCAGCTCCTTCACGCGGGGCGAAAGAAGCCATGTGCGGCAATAGGTCAACGGCAAAGCGCCGTCACAGGCAAAAAAATCCGCACGCCGCGCATAGGAGGCATGGAGCGCTTCGGGCGTACACATCGCGTCGCCGGGAATATGCACCGAGAGCGCGGGCGCGCCCGCCGCCGCGCCCAACGGCCCGGCAAGCTCGGCGGGCAGGGGAAGCGCCTCGAATTCCAGTGTGCCGAGGCGGAGCAGCCGCCCGCAGAGCTGCCGCCAGACCCAGAAGCCGCGGTCGAACTGCCAGCGGCCTGTCCAGCGGTGCGTCTCGTTCAGAAAACGGGAAAAGCAGCCCATCGTGGCAAGGTAGACATCATCGGGAACGCCCCGCGCCGCATAATGTTTGCGCGCCTCCAATGCGGCGGACAGCAGCACGGCCAGCTCCAGCAGCCCATTGGGGCACAGCGGCGCGCATTTCGCCTGCAGTTCACGCATGGCGGCTTCGGCCTGCGATGCATCCAGCAGGGCGGGGATATGGCGCAGCAAGGGCGCCGCCTGTGCCGAAGCGGCCTGCGCAAGGCAGGCTTCGGCGGCGGGGCCGGGAATCGAAAGCTCGGTGCACAGCGCGTGCAGGGCCGAAATGTCAAAGGCTTCCATGGCTGCCTCCTTGTTTGTTGTGCAAAGGCCGGCCCGGCCCCTTCGTTGTAAAGGGGTTTCCGCCGGGCCGGTCTGCGGCGCCGGTTCCGGCCGCCCGTGAGCATGGCCGGAAAAGCGCGTTATTTTTCGGTAAACTTGGCCAGCTCCACTGCGGAGCCGCCGTGTGTGCGGGAGTGCTCGGCCGCCAGCGCCATCACGTGGCTTTCCACCGAGGCGTCCACCGAGGTGAGGCCTTCCGCACCGCCTGCGGCGATAAGCTCGCACACATAATCCATCATCAGCGCGTCGCCGCCGCCGTGGCCGGCAAAGCGGTCGGGAATGGTGCCCAGATCCAGCACCTGCTCGGGCTGGCCGAATTTGCGCAGGTACAGCACGTTGGCGTCCATATCGCCTTCGATCTCACCCATCGTACCCATCACCTTGATGCTGCGGTAGCATTTTGCCGTGAAGGCGCTCATGGTGAAGGTGGCTGTCGCGCCGCCGGCAAAGCGCATGGAAACGACCTGGTGGTCCACCACGTCGTTGTCGCACCGGTATACGCACCGGCCGTAGGGCCCTGTGCGCAGCGCGTCATACAGCTTTTCCTCGGTGGGTTTATTCACCAGCACCGAGCAGGGCCACTCGTCATTGCCCGAACGGATGCCGCTTTTGTCATTGAAAATGTAGACCTTTTCCGCGTCGTAGGGGCATCCTTCCTTACAGGCGCAGCCGGAAAGACAGCGGTCCGCACTGCCATCCGGCGCGTTTTCCGCGCGGAACCAGTCCAGAGAGCCGTAGGAGGAAACGCTTTCGCAGGGAACGCCCATCAGCCAGCGGATGATGTCCATGTCGTGGCAGCTTTTTGCCAGGATCATGGGGCTGGATTCCTCCGCCCGCCGCCAGTTGCCGCGTACATAGCTGTGGGCATAATGCCAGTAAGCCACGTTCTCCACCGCGTCCAGGGATTCGATACGGCCGATGGCGCCTCCGCGCAGCAGCTCGTACAGCGTGCCGTAGAATTTGGTATAGCGCAGCACATGGCACACCACCACCACGCGGTTCGCCTCATGCGCCTTTTTTTGCAGTGCAAGGCATTCGTCCAGCAGCGGAGAAATGGGTTTTTCCAGCACAAGGTGATAGCCCTTGTCCAGCGCGGCCAGCGCCTGCGCCACATGCTGGCGGTCCTGTGTGGCAATGATCATCACATCCGCAAGGCGCGGCTGGGCCAGCAGCTCTTCGCCTGTGGCAAAGCAGCTTCTGGCGGGAACGCCGTAATTCGCCTGCAGCGCGGCGCGGCGGTCGGGGTCCGGGTCGGCCCCGGCGGTGATCTTCATTTTTTCAGGGTGCTGCTTCTGGAAGGCGGCATACGCCTCCAGCCCGCGGATGCCCAGGCCGCAGATGGCAAAGGTAACGGGTTTGTCCATGGTAGTTCGTCCTTTCTTTTTTTGCGGATAACAGCGCGGCCGGATGCGGCGCGCTTAGAACCCGTATTCACAGAACGGAACGCCATCTATCCGGCGGATTTTGCGCCCTGCTGCGTTAAACTCCCTTGAAATAGCGCTGCTATTCCTGCGAAAATTTGCCTTGCATGACACAAAATCCGCTCGAATATCCGACATTCCTTATCTAAGAATACAGACTCTTAGATATCGAGCTTGCAGGCGGAGACGATTTCCCCCACCGCGTAGCTGCCGAACAGCGTGCCGTCCGGGCGCAGCGTATAAGGCAGAGCGGGAGCGGAAAGCTCGGGGATGTCCGCGCAGACGCCCGCGGCGAACGCGCGCATGCGCGCTGCGGCGGTGGAAAGCCTTGCGGCCACGCCGCCCAGGCGGAGGTCGATGATCTCGAAGCCCTGGGGCCTGTTTGTGGCTTCCCACAGCGCGCGCCACGCGGTGCGAAGCGCCTCCGTCGCCGCAATGGTCCCGGGCAGGGCTTCGGCAAGGCGTGCCGCCAGAGCAAGATCCTTTCGGCGGACGGCCTGCGCGGCCTGCTCGTGCCAGGCACATTTGCCGGCCAGCGCGCGGGCCAAAAGGGAGTAAAAACGGAAAAGCGGTTCAAAGGCCGGGTTTTCATCGGCATACCGGGTATAGCGCGCCTCAAGCTCCGTATAATGCGCGCTCATAGCGAGCCCGGCGGTGTCGGCGGCAAAGAGCTGCACCAGAGGGTCCTGATACAGCAGGAATTTGGCCGCGTTGACAGGCCGCAGCGTGCCCGAGCGCATGCCGGGCACGGCGTTGAACAGCGAAAGGTCCAAAAACGCCTGTGCGTCTGCACCGCAGCAGCAGGCAAAGCGGCGGGCGAGAGAGCCGGCATCGTATGTGCCGGTATACATGAATTCGGCGTACAGCTGCATGCCCAGCAGGGCGGACGTGAGATTGGCCTCGGCGCCGTTGTCACCCCAGGCCGTGGCCAGCACCAGCGGCACGCCCGCTTTTTTGCAGGCGGTCAGCGCTGGGACGGCCGCAGCCAGCGTTTTGGCGTAATCCGGCGCGGGCCCGCACCATGTCCAGATCCCGCCCGCGAATACGGTGGGCGCGGGCAGTGCCGCGTGCTTTTGCAGCATATCGGCATACTCCTGCTCGGTCTCGTGGTAATAGTCCCAATACACAAGCGTCACATCCGGCTGCACGGCGGCCACTGCTTCGGCCGAGGGCATACCGCTGTCATAATAGCCGTCGGTGGGGGAATCGGGACGGAAATACATATCGCTCCACATCATGGCCGAAAGGCCGTGGCGGCGTGTGATCTCCAGCACGCGGGAAAGATGCCGGCGGATGATGGCGTGGGGGTCCTCGTAGCCGTGGCGGCGCAGGTGCGCGCCCAAACCGATGCCGTGGGCCTCGTCCATGCCGATGTGGATGCGTTTGGAACGGTAGGGCGCGGCGGCAGCCGCGATAAGCTCCTCCAGAAATGCGTAGGTTTGCGCATCGTCGGCCAGCAGAACCTCCTCGTTGTCCTTCAGATGCGCCAGCGCGGGCCAGTGCAGCGCGCGGTTCAAATGGCCCAGCGTCTGGATGCAGGGACAAAGCTCGATGCCAAGCATATCGGCATAATCATCCAGCGCCCGCAGCTCGTCTGCGGAATAGCGCCCGCGCTGATAGCCGAAGTAGGGCTGGCCGGGCACCTCATAGGTGTCCTCGGTGTACATCATGCCCAGGTTGAGCCCCATCATGGCCATTTTGCGCAGGAAAAACCGCAGCGTGTCCGGCTGCAGCACCGCGTTGCGGGAAACGTCGAACATCATGCCCGTTGTTTCAAAGCAGGGCGTTTCCTCAATGCAGAAAGCGTCCTCCGCCCAGTGCTGGCGCAGCAGTGAAAGTGCGCGGTATACCTGCACGGGTTCGGCCCAGGTGACCACCACGCCGTCCGCGCGCTTTTCCGCGCGCAGGCAGCCGCCCCGACGCAGGGCTACGCTCAGGCCTCCCTGTCCGGCGCGGGCAAAGCCCAGCTCGGGGCCGATCTCCGCAAAAGCAGCGTCAAAATGCTCCGGCAGCTGGCCGGAGAAGGAGAGAATTTCGTTCATGGCCGTCTCCTTTCCCTGCACGCGGCAGGCTTACAGCAGGCTGGCGCTGTCCGCGTCCAGATACAGTGTCGCGGAGGGGTGGCGCCGCAGGATGCTGGCGGGGCAGGCGGTGCGGATGTCGCCCAGCAGCGTGTCGCGCACGGCGCGTGCCTTGGTGGCGGCGGGCACCACACAGAACACCTGGGCAGCGTGCATCAGTGCGGGCACTGTCAGCGTCAGCGCATGGGTGGGCACGTCGTCCAGCGTGGCGAAGCAGCCGTCATGCACCTGCTGGTTGCGGCATATCTCGTCCAGCGCCACGGGCTTTACCAGGGCGGGGTCATCGAAATCGGCCACGGGGGGGTCGTTGAAGGCGATGTGCCCGTTTTCCCCGATGCCCATGCAGGTGATGTCCACGGGGAAACGGCGCAGCAGCTGGGAATAGCGGGCGCACTCGGCTGCCGGATCCCGGGACGCCGCGGTCCCATCCAGGCAGTTAACGGATCGAAAGGGTACCTTGGTGAAGATGGCCGCCCGCAGAAAATTGGCAAAGCCCTGGGGCGCGTCCGGCGCAAGGCCGATGTACTCGTCCATATGAAAGGCGTTCACACGGTTCCATTCAATGTCCGGCTGCGCCGCGAGCGCGGCCAGCATCTCGTTCTGCGAGGGTGCGGCGGCGAAGATCATATTACACTCTTCCTTCTGCGCCAATACGCCGCGGATGGCGGCGGCGGCTTCGTCCGCGGCGCAGAAGCCCATTTCCGCGCGGGTGTCGTAGATTTTTACGCGGAATTGGTTGATGGAAATGGTTTTTGTCATTGGAATGCCTCCTCTCGGTTTTCAAAACACACGGCGCCGTCCTTGAACACCATGGCGATGCGGACGGTATGGTCGAACACGGCAAGGTCTGCCGCGCGGCCCGCCTCCACGCGGCCGTAAAAATCGGAAAGGCCCAGTACGCGGGCGGGGGTTTCGGTGATCATACGCACTGCATCGGGCAGGCTGGCGCCGGCCAGCGTCACCATTGTGCGGACCAGCCTGTCGGCTGTGCAGATGCTGCCCGCGAAGGCCGTGCGGTCCGGCATTTTGGCGACGCCGTCCTCCAGGATGACGCGCTGGCCGTTTTCCAGGCTGCCTAGGATGCTCTCGCCCTGTGTCTGTCCGGCGCCGCGCATGGCGTCCGTGACCAGCACCAGCCGCTGCGGGCCGATGTGTCTGTAGGCCAGCTGCAGCAATGGAGCGGGCAGGTGGCAGCCGTCGGCGATGATCTCGCTGGACAGCTCATCGTACAGATACGCACTTTCCACGATGCCTGCGTGGCGGAAGCCGGCCTTGCGCACGATGGTGGACATGGCCGAATACAGGTGCGTCACATGGCGGTAGCCGCAGGGAATAGCGGCACGCACCGCTTCACTGTCGGCCTCACTGTGGCCGATGCTGGGCAGTACGCCGCGCGCCAGCAGCGCAAGGCCCATCTCCCGTGCGCCGGGCAGCTCGGGCGCGATGGTCCAGCGCAGGATGTGCGGGCAGGCGTCCAGCAGCTCGTTGTATTCGGCGGGGTCCGGCTCGCGGATGAAGCGCGGGTCCTGTGCGCCGCACTGGCTTTTGGCGATGTAAGGCCCCTCGATGTGCAGGCCCAGAAGCTTCGCGCCGTCCGCAAAGCCGTCCCGGCAGCCTTCAAATACGGAAAAGGCGCGCAGCAGCTCTTCCTTTGAGGCGGCCAGCGTGGTGGGCACCATGGCCGTGGTGCCGTGGCGGAGGTGCAGCGCACTCGCGCCGTGATATGCCTCCGGCGTGCCGTCCATAAAATCGTGTCCGCCGCCTCCGTGGACGTGGATGTCGATAAAGCCCGCACTGACGTACAGGCCGTCCAGGTCATATACGAAGTCCGCCGCCGCGCCGCTGTCCGGCGGCAGGACGGCATCCACAGCCTTGCCGCGCAGCAGAATATCGCAGCGGGTGATGCAGCCATCCTGCACCAGGCGCCCGCCGCGCAAAAGTGTTGTGCTCACAGCAGCCCCTCCTTTTGCAGGATGTCCTTCAGCGCCGCGACGCTCTCGGCCGTGGCCGCCGCACCGCCCGCCGAAAAACCCGCGCCGCCGGGCAGGCGCATTTGTTCCTCCGTCAGGTGGGAATCCAGACGGTAATGGGTCTCCATGGACAGCCAGCCCGCATAGCCGTCCGCCGCAAGGCGGCGCAGCAGAGCGGGATAGCCCACCTGCCCCGTGCCCACCTTTACGCAGTAGCTTTCCGGCACAGCGCGCACCGCGTCCTTGATGTGCACATGGGCAAAGAAGGGACGGATGGCCTCGTAGCCGTCCGGATAGGGCGTTTCACCCAAGGGGTCGTACAGGCAATTGCCCGGGTCGAAGATCGCGCGCACACGGGGCGAGCCGATGGCTGTGACAAGCCGGGCCAGCGCCGCATGGTTTGAGGTGTTGACGCTGGGGTCCGCCTCCAGCAGCAGCGTTTTGCCGCGCTGCTCCAGCAGGCGCACGGGCCGCTCAAAATAAGGCGCCAGCGTTTCGGCGGGCAGGGGGCCTTCCTCCGGTGCGAAGAATGCAAAGCCGCGGATGAACGCGCAGCCCAAAATGTCCGCCGCGGCGCACAGGCGTTCCAGCTTGGCCAGCTCGGCTTCCACAGCGTCCGGTTCCGGCGCGCATTTGTAAAACGAACCGGCCAGGCCGCAAACGGTCAAACCCTCGGCGTCCAGCCTGCGGCGCCATGCGCGCAGCGTTTCAGCCGGAAGCATGTCGACGGCAGTGTCCTCCACGCTGCGCAGCTCCAGCCCTGCCAGGCCGTTCTGCCTTGCGAACCGTACGGCCTCGTCAAAGCTCTGCGTCACCTCGTCGGTGATGAATGAGATTTTCATAAGAACCTCCATGTGCCGCGTCCCATAGCTTGAAAAGGAACGCGGCACGTCGTTTTTACAGGGATGAGGGGAAAACGCGAGGGCTTAGAAAACGATGGGCCTGCCCGTGCGGGTGGATTCGTAAATAGAACAGATGACGCGCACGGCCAGCGCGGCCTCCTGCGGGGGAATGGCTGGAGAACGGCCGTCGCGTACGGCCTGTGCGATATCGCGCAGCAGGCAGATGTGGCCGTAATTGCCGATTTTCGTCGGGTCGCCCGCACCGCCCACGCGTTCGCCCATATCGGGGCGCTGAGGCGCGTCGGCCTCGTCGAGGAACTTCCACTCCAGTATGCCCTCGTCGTTGAATACGACGGTGCCCTTTTCGCCGTGAATATAGAAGGTGGACGAAAAGCCCGGATATGCCGTGGTGCAGCCCTGGATGACGCAGATACCGCCGTGCTTCATATTCAGCACGGCCGCGGCGGTATCCTCCACAGGGATGTCGCGGGCCAGCGTCTCGGCGCGGCCGTACAGCGTGGAGACCTCGTCGCCCAGCATCCACAAAATAAGGTCGATGCCGTGCACGCCCTGGTTCATCAGCGCGCCGCCGCCGTCCTGCTCCCAGGTGCCGCGCCAGCCCGCGCTGTTGTAATAGGCCTGGTCACGATAATATTTCAGGTCCGCTCCGGCCAGGCAGATCCTGCCGAACCTGCCCTCGGCCACGGCCTGCTTCACAGCGATGGCCACAGGCATCATGCGCCGCTGGAAGATGCACTGCATCTTCGCGTGGGTGCGCTCCACCACGCCGATCACATCCACGATCTTCTCCGGCGTGATCTCCATGGGCTTTTCGCACACAATGGCCTTACCGGCTTCGGCGGCGGCTTTGCACACCTCGCCGTGGGTGCCGCTGGGTACGCAGACGCATACGATGTCCACGGCGGGGTCCGCCAGAACGTCGTGATAATCATAGTAGACGTGGGGCACGCCGTGTTCGGCGGCATAAGCGTCGGCCTTTTCCGGGATGATATCGCACGCGCCGTACAGCACGCAGCCCTCGCCGCGCAGGGCCTCCAGCGCTTTGGCATGGGTGAAAGCGATCACGCCGCAGCCGATGATGGCAAAATTCATACTCTCAAATCTCTCCTTTTCGCCGTGCAGGTCACACGGAGTTCTGATTTGATGGTACTCCCTTTTGCTCAAAAGAGATTTGCATATCATCCCATAAAGTTGGCAAATCGTCAAAACATAGGCGCTGTGTACAAAAAAAGCAGCGTCCGTGCCGGGGCAGGGCGCTGCTTTCGGAGGATATCAGTACAGTCTGCCTGCCGCCGCGCCGTAGCCTCTGCAGAAGGCGCGGCCGTCGTAAGCGGGCATTGCGTCCGTCAGGGCATCCAGCGCAACGGGCGCGCCTCCCTGCGCGCGGGAGGCCGTGGCCGCAAGCATTACTTTGACGGATTCCAGCAGTGCGTCCGGCCCCGCCAGAAGATTGGGCTTGCCCTCCATATAATTGCAGATCTCGCACATCAGCGCCTCGTACAGGCGGTTGGAGTCCATGCGGAAATGGTGGGTGGTTTTGGTCGTCATAATGGTGAGAACAAAGGGCTGCCAGGTGCCTGTAAAGGTGTTGAAAACAGCGCTTTTTCCGTTTTTGTACTGTACGAAATAGCTCTCGGAGTACTTGCCGCCGGCTTCGCCGCGGCCCATGTAGCGCACGCTCTGTGCGCCCTGTCCCAAAATGCCGCCGATGGCCTCGGCAATGTGTACGCCGTAGTTGAATTCGTCCACGCCGGCAGTACCGAACACGTTCACCACCTCGCCGCGCTCCTCCTCAGGCAGCGCCAGGAACTGCTGCACTTCGTAAGCGTAGCGCGCGCTGGACGCGCCGAGGATCACCGCGCCGTCTTTTACAAGCTGTTCCACGCGGCGGCAGTCGGCCAGATTCCCCACCAGAGGCTTGTCGATGAACACAGGCTTGCCCTGCTCGATGAAAGGCATTGCGCAGCGCAGATGGTCGTCCCAGTCGCAGCCGTGGATGAAGCCGATGTCGCACATCGCGGCAAGCTCCTCCAGCGTATTGCAGCGCTTTTCCAAGCCGAAGCGGCGGATGAAGCCCTCCACCTCGCTGTCCGGACGGAAAGAGTCGTTGTACACGCCCACATAGCGTGCGCGGTCGTCCTTTTCCATGACCTCGCCGAATCCCAGAGGGTGGGAGGTGTCGATGTTGACGGCGCCGATGCGTATCATAAATTCAGCACTTCCTTTTACGGGCCGCCGCACAGGCGGCTGTTGTTTTGTTTGCGTTATGGGGCTGTTGACAGGCCCGCGTCTTTCCGGGCCATTTTGTTTGTCAACGGCCTCATTATAAAACGAAACCGCCGGGATTGCTTTGCATATTATCCAGAATTTTTTGCTTTTTTTTCGCCGGCGGCAGCAGCCTTACCACAGGCTGCTGCCGCCCTGCCGCTGAAAGCTGAAATAACGGCTCTGCCCGTTGCGCATGCGGTATTCCATGGGCGTGCAGTTTTCCTTCGCTTTGAAAAAGCGGCTGAAATAGTGGATGCTCTGGAAGCCCACAAGGTCTGCGATCTCGCTGACGCTGGTGTCGGTGTTCACCAGAAGCTCCTTGGCCTTGCGCAGGCGGATACGGTTGATGTAGCGGATGGGCGTGGTGCCGTACACCTCCTTGAAAATGCTGATGAGCGTTGTTTTGTTGACGCCCGCCAGGGTGGAAAGATCCTCCAGGCTGATGATGCGGGAATAGTTGAAATCGATATACTGCATCAGTGCGGCAACGTCCACGCCCTTGAACGTGGCGACGCGGGGCGCCTCCTCCTCGGGCGCTGCGGCGGGCTGGCCCAGCCGTTCCCGCACGATACGAACCAGCATCTCCAGCAAATAGCCGCTGATGATGGAGTAATAATAGGGGCGCTGCTGGGCGCTCTCTGCGATGATCTTGTCAAAAAAGCGCACGAACCATCCGAAATCCTGCAAATGGAACATATCGCCCACGCGCACCAGATCCTCGAACAGCGCGGGATCCGCCACGGTGAATTTTACATCCAGCATTTTCAGCGGCGCAGCGTTTTTTTCACCGCAGTGGATGGCGTGCAGCTGCTGGGGGCACAGCAGAAACACCTGCTCCTTTTCAATCTCATAAGGCTGGTCGTCCACATACACGGTGCCGCTGCCGCTCAGAATGCCTACCATTTGGAAATAGTTGTGGCAGTGCAGCTCGTTTTCCCAGTTTTGGTGGTACTTGCCGCACCAGAGGATGCTGCATTCGTTCATCCGTGTTCCCCTTCCTTTCACTGCTTTTCTACAATATCAGTATACAGCAACGCCATGCGCAAAGGGAACACCTGCGAAAAAATAGTACAATATTCCTAAAAAAAGTGTAAAGACACCGGCGGGAGGCGACGGTATAATGTGGGCAAGAGGGCCGGCCGGACAACGGGCGGCGGAAAAGGAGCTTACCGAACGATGAAAATTGCCGTGCTGATGGACGCGCCGCTGCGCGCGACGCTACTTTCCGAAAAAACAATGGCCCGCCTGGCCGAATGGGGCGAGGTGGCCGTGAACGAAACGGACAAGGCCGAAAAAGAGACCGTCAAACAGATTATTGCCGGGGCGGATATCGCCATTACATCCTGGGGCGTGCCGCAGCTGGATAAGGAAATTTTGGACTGCGCACCCAACCTGCGCTTTGTGGCCCACGCCGCGGGCAGCGTGAAGGGCATCGTCAGCGACGAGCTGTATGCCCGCGGCATCCGCGTTGTCAGCAGCGCGCGCATCCTCAGCTACGGTGTGTCGGAAACGGCGCTGGGCCTTACCATCTGCGCCTGCAAAAACGTGTTTGCTTTCAACGAGGAGATCCGCAGCGGCGGCTGGGTGGAGGATTACAGCGTCATCACCGAGCTGTTCGACATCACCGTGGGCGTGGTAGGCTGCGGCTTTGCAGGCTCCCACTACATCGAGCTGCTGCAGGCGTTCGGCGTAAATGTGCTGGCCTACGACCCGCTGCTGGACGAAGCCGCCATCGCCGCCATGGGCGCGAAAAAGGCAGATTTGGATACGCTGCTGGCCGAAAGCGATGTGGTTTCGCTGCACGCGCCCGCGCTGGATTCCACCCGCCATATGATCAACGCCCGCGCGCTTTCTTTGATGAAGGACCGGGCCATCCTCATCAACACCGCCCGGGGCGCCCTGGTAGACGAGGAAGCGCTTGCACAAGCGCTGCGCGGCGGCAAGCTGAAATATGCCTGCCTGGATGTGACGGACCCCGAGCCGCCTGCCGCGGACAGCCCGCTGCGCGGCATCCCCAACTGCATCATGACGCCGCATCTGGCGGGCCTTGCCAACAACGGCAAGCGGAAGATCGGCGCGCACGTGGCCGACGAGATCGGACGGTTCCTTACAGGCGGGGCGCTGGTGTCTGAGATCACGCAGGCCATGCTGGCCACCATCGCGTAAGCGCCATGGAACGTATCGTTAACACAGAGCTCGGCGTCATACGGGAACCGCTGCGCGCACCCTTCGGCTTCAAGGGGGGCACGCTGAGCGAGCTGTGGCAGACGGCCGTGCGCCTGACGCTGGACAGCGGGGCGAGCGGCATGGGTGTGGGCGTACAGAGCGTGCTCTGGTCCGACCCCGTCACCTTCTGCGCCTGTGACGAAGCGGGCGGCAACGAAAGAATGCTGGCGGTCACGCGCCGCGCGCTGGAGCTTTTGCAGGGACAGGCCTTCACAGACCCGCCCAGTATGACCGCGGGCCTGGTGCCGGAGCTTCTGGCGTTCGCCCGCAGACTTCTGGGACGGGCAGACGTGCCGCAAACCTTTGTACTCAACGCGCTGGTACCCGTGGATTTTGCGCTGTGGCAGCTTTGGAACGCAAAACGGGGGAACGGCACCTTCGACGCGCTGTGCGCGTCCTTCTGCCCGGAGTTGACGAACCGGGAAAAAGAGTTGGGGAGCATCCCGCTCATCACTTACCATACGCCGGAGGACGAGCTGCACGCCCTGCTGGAGGACGGCGCCTTTTTATTAAAGGTAAAGATCGGTTCCGACCCGGAGAAGAACGGAGATCCGGAGGCCATGCTTGCGTGGGACATCGGGCGCCTGCGCACCGTCCACACGGCAGCCGCCGGCTTTACCACGCCGTATACGGCGTGTGGCCGCCCCGTCTATTATCTGGACGCCAACGGCCGTTATCCGGACAGGGATTTTCTGCTGCGCTTTCTGGATGCTGCGGACAAGATGGGCGCGCTGGAGCGCATCGTGCTGCTGGAGGAGCCGTTTGCGGGGGACCGGCCGGAACCCGTGCATGGCCTGCCGGTGCGCGTAGCGGGCGACGAAAGCGCCCACAGCGCACAGGACGTTGCCCGCCTGACCCGGGAATACGGCTATTCGGCCATCGCCTGCAAACCCATTGCAAAAACGCTGTCCGTCACGCTGGAGATGGTGCGCGCGGCGCAGAAAAGCGGCGCGGCGTGCTTCTGCGCGGACCTGACGGTGCCGCCCGCGCTTTTGGACTGGAATATGTCTCTGGCGGCGCGGCTGCCGCGTGTACCGGGCCTGCGCGTGGGTGTTGTGGAGAGCAACGGCCCGCAGAATTATACCGATTGGCGCCGTCTGGACGCTATGTGCGCCGCACCCGGAGCCGCCTGGCGCACACCGCAGAACGGCGTGTACCGGCTTGACGGAGGTTTTTATGGGGAAAGCGGCATTTTTGCGCCGCTGCCCGCTTATGCGGACACGCTGCGTCCGGTTTGAACAGGAGGGCCGCGCCCGGAAAGGAATGTTGAACCTTTGGATTTGAAAGTGCATTTTGCCGTGGCGGGCTGCGGCGTGATCTCCCGGTTCCATCTGGACGCGATCCGCTCCATCGAGGATGCGGCGCTGTGTGGCGTGTATGACCCTGTGAAAGCAAGCGCCCGTGCCGCGGCACAGGCTTACGGCACCCGGGCGTATCCGGATTACGACGCGCTTCTGGCAGACCCGCAGGTGGACGCGGTGTGTATCTGCACGCCCAGCCACCTGCATGCGCCGCTGGCACTGCAGGCTGTGGCCGCGGGCAAGCATGTGCTCATTGAAAAGCCCGTGGCGCTGACGTTGGAGGACTGCGACGCCGTGGCCGCCGCCGCACGCGCCGCCGGTGTTCAGGTGGGGGTAGTTTCCCAGCTGCGTTACGGCCCGGCCGTGGCGCGCGTAAAGCGCGCCCTGGAGAGCGGGGCGCTGGGGCGCATCACACGCTGCGATTTGTACATGAAATATTTCCGTCCCCAGAGCTATTATGATTCCGGTACCTGGCGGGGCACACAGGCGATGGACGGCGGCGGGGCGCTGATGAACCAGGGGATCCACGGTGTGGACCTTGTGCGGTATCTGATGGGGCCGGCAGACAGCATCTATGCGCTGAGCGGCACGCTGGTGCGGGATATTGAGGTGGAGGATACACTCACAGCTGTGGTGGCCTGGCACTGCGGCGCGCAGGGCGTCATTCAGGCGTCGGTGGGGGATTACCCCGGCTTTCCGCGCCGCATCGAGCTGAACGGCGAGTCAGGAACGATCATTTTGGAAGAAGACCGCATCGTCAAATGGGAGGTGGCGGGAGACTCCGCTTACCATATTTATGAGCAGGAGCCTGCGCCGGAGGTGCGCTCCCACAGTGAGGCGGGCGCGATTGACCCTTCGGGGCATGTGGCACAGCTGCGCAACTTTATCGACGCGGTGCGCGGCGAGGGGACGCTGCTGGTGGACGAGGCCGAAGGCCGCAAGGCACTGGCGCTGGTGCTGGCCGCTTACCGCTCCGCGGCCGAGGGGAAGCCCGTAGCTCTGTGACGCTTTTACCAGTAAAACTGCTCGGCGACGGTTCTGTTTTGGATGTTTTTTCAAATTCGGTGGGTCAGGATTGAACGATTTATCAAGTTTGCCTGCCAAATGCGGCGTTTTGAAATTTAATTTTGTGTAAATTGTTTTTACGGGGCGAAGGACGCAGCAACGCCGTTTTTAGGCGGAACGGTCCGCGGCGCTTCAAAAAAAGTGCAAAAAAGGCCGCCCGGAAGGCGGCGGCCGAAAATGGAAGATTTGCCAAGAAGAATTTTTGCGGATTTGGTATAGTATAGGAGGGCAAAAAAGCACCCGGGGCACATCGACGCGCGCTTTTGCGCAAAAGCGCCGGTGCCTGGAGCCGTTGGCTCCAGGATACTCTTTTAAAAGAGGCCTGTGTGCACGCCCGGAATTCATGCCATGTACGGGCCGGGCTGACCGGTCGTCCGGCCCGTTCGGAAATAATGTTTCATCAGGAGGTCACTTATGAAAAAGGCACTCGCTTTGATCCTTTCTCTTGCGCTGGCTGTTTCGGCGCTCACCGCCTGCGGCGGCGGAGCATCTTCTTCCGCAGCCGGCAGCACATCCGGTTCCGCCCCGGCGTCCGCCGCGCCCTCCGGCGAAAAGACGGTGGTCACCGTCTGGCACATGTATGCCGAGGATGAGGAAGTAACCAAGCCCCATCAGCGTCTGCTGCAGTGGGCCGAGAATTACAACGCCACCAACACCGATAACATCGAAGTCGTCGTGTCCGGCGCCAAAACGGCGGACGTCATCATGACGACGATCGCTTCCGGCTCCACGCCGGACATCTTCCAGAACTACTGGAACAACGCGCCCACCTGGGCGAACAACGGCGCTTTGTATGACCTTACCGAGTTTGTCAACGGCGGCGACGCCGAGTGGAACAAGGACGATTTCATCGACGCCGCATGGGATGTGTGCACCTACGAGGATAAGGTGTATTCCATCCCCTTCACGTACAGCTCCACGTTCCTGTTCTACAACAAGGACATGCTGGCCGAAGCCGGCTGGGAAGAGTTCCCCAAAACGATGGACGAGCTGATCCAGTGCATTGACGACTGCACGAAGGCCGGCGCCGACGGCTCCATTGAGCAGATGGGCCTGATCCCCGATTATCCCTGGCTGGACAACGTTCTGTGGCCTGTGGCGTTCGGCGCGCAGTTCATCGACGAAGAGACCAACACCATCACCTTCGATTCTCCCGAGATGCTCAAGGCTTATCAGTTCCAGGCCGACATTTACAGCAAGTACGGCTATGACAACGTGAAGCGCTTCATCGATTCTCTGGGCGCCCGCGCCACAACCGAGGACCCGCTGTTCACCGGAAAGCTGGCCATCCGCTGGCAGGCGGACTCCGCGCTGGCTTCCATGGTGGACGCTGCGAAGGAGACCGGCACCAACATGGGCATCGCCCCGATGCCGGCTCCCGCCGAGGGCGGTGAAGGCCAGGGCATGCTGAGCTGCGGCGTGTGGGAAGTGAACGCCAAGACGGCGAACGCCGAAGCCACGCTGAAGGTGCTCAAGAGCCTGACCGGCGCCGAGAACATGGCCTTCATGGCTGAGGGCGACTATGGCAACGGCGCGTTCATGCCGCGCAAGAGCGCTCTGGACGCGGTCATCGCGATGGACGGCGTTTCCGAAGAGGCCAAACAGGTGGCTGAGATGCTGCGCGACGGTGAGTTCCGCGCGTTCCCCATGAGCTCTTATGTCAACGAGTATCTGACTGAGATCAGCACTTACATGACCGAGGCGCTCGCCGGCAATATGACCGTGGAAGACGCGGCCAAGGCCGTTGTGGAAGCGGTGCAGCCCATGGCGGACGAGGCCGCTGGCTGAACAGACAAAAGAAACAGTAAAGAATAGAGGAAAGCGCCGGCTGTGCGGTTACCCGGCCCGGTCGGCGCTTTCCTTTTTTGCATCACGCCTGTATTCCCAAAGCCCGTGCCGCGGGCCATCTCTACGAAAGCGAGGTTTTGGCATGAGAAATGCATCGGCCGCCAAAAAGGAAGGAAACGGGATCAAAAAGCGCAAATCCAAACAAGAGCGGAGGTTCTTCCTCCTTGGCCTGCTGTTTGTCTCGCCGTGGCTCATCGGGTTTTTGTGCTTCCAGCTTTATCCGATCCTCTCCGCGCTGTATTATAGCTTTACGGATTTTAACATCTTCCAGCCGGCAGAGTTCACAGGGCTGGACAACTATGTCACGCTGTTCAACGACAAATATTTTCCGGTATCGATCAAGAACACCGCCGTCATGTCCTTCATCGGTATGCCCATCGGCCTTGTGGTCGCTCTGGCGCTGGCCGTGCTGCTGTCGAAGGAGGTCAAGGGCATGCCCGCGTTCCGCACCATCTATTATCTGCCCACAGTGGTGCCCATTGTGGCCAGCGCCATGCTGTTTTTGTGGGTGCTCAACCCGGAATACGGCCTGCTGAACAACTTTTTGTCCTGGTTCGGCATCCGCGGCCCAAGCTGGCTGAGCGACCCGAAGTTCACCAAAATCTCGCTGATGATCATGGACGTGTGGCGCTGCGGGCAGAACACCGTCATTTTCCTTTCGGCGCTGAAGGCGGTGCCGAAGTCCTTCTACGAGGCGGCAGAGCTGGACGGCGCGGGCCCTGTCAAGCGTTTCTTTAAGATCACTCTGCCGTACATTTCGCCCACCATCCAGTTCCTGGTGGTGATGGGGCTTATTTCGTCCTTTCAGTATTTCACGCAGGCGTATGTGTTCGCCAGCGTTTCCCAGGTGGGGCAGAGCATCACCGGCGGGCCGCAGAACTCGCTTTTGTTCTATTCGATGTACCTGTATATGAACGGCTTCAGCTACATGAAGATGGGCTACGCTTCGGCCATGGCCATCGTGCTGTTCCTGATTGTGCTGGTGGTTTCGTTCGTGGCCATGTACCTGATGGAAAAACGCGTCACCTACGACGTAGAGTAAGGGGGGAACAGCTGTGAAAAAATGGATCATCTCTGCAAAAACCTCGCGCACCGTGGGCAAGGTCTGCTCTTATATTCTGCTGATCTTTTTTGCCTGCATCTTTTTCATGCCGTTCCTGTGGATGCTTTCCACCGCGGTAAAGCCTACGAACCAGATATTTCTGAATCCGCCCAAGTGGATTCCGGACCCCATTAAGTGGGAAAATTTTGCGACGATTTTTAAGCGTATGCCGCTGTTCGCGTATACGAAGAACACGCTGGTGGTCGCGATTCTGCCGGTCCTCGGCCAAATCTTCGCCGCGCCGATGATCGCCTATTCCCTGACGAAGATCCCCTGGAAGGGTGCGAAATATATTTTCCCGCTCATTCTCGCCACAATGATGATTCCCTGGCAGGTCACGCAGATCCCGCTGTTCATCACATGGTCGAAGCTGGGGCTGGTGAATACCTTCGTACCCCTGGTGCTGCCCGCGTTTTTCGGCACGCCGTATTACATCTATCTTATGCGGCAGTTCGTAAAGGGCCTGCCCGACAGCGTCATTGAGGCCGCGCGCATCGACGGTGCGAACGAGTTCGTCATTCTGTACCGCATCGTCTACCCGATGTGCAAGCCCGTGCTGACGACGATCATGGTACTTGTATTCATCGGCGGCTGGAATGATTTGAACGGCCCTCTGCTTTATTTGCAGGACAGCACAAAGTATACGCTGTCCATCGGCCTGCAGATGTTCCTGACCACTGCGCGTCAGGAATGGGACCTGCTGATGGCCGCAGGCGTGATGTTCACCCTGCCGCTCATCATCATCTTCTTCCTTGCACAAAAACAGTTTATAAGCGGCATTTCCACGACTTCCGGCTTAAAATAAAAGCCGGGGACCTGAAATCCTGCGCCCGTGCGTTTTGGCGCATGGGCGCTTTTTGTGAAACAGAACAGACAGAGCACAGAGTACCCATTTTGCGGCACCCTTGTTTTGGTGCGCTCAAAAACAAACAGAAAACAAGAAAGAAGACTCAGAACAAGCCCATTGGTATCATTGAGAAGGAGTTATCCGAATGCGTAAAGAAAAAATCATGCGTTTTTTCCTGGCGGCGGTCCTTGCAATATCCATGCTGGCGATGCCGCTCACAACCGCCTATGCGGAAAGCGTGTCGTCTTCCTCTGATGCGGCGCCGTCTTCCGCTGCTTCATCCTCCACCGGGACAGAGTCCGCCCCGGACGTTTCGTCCTCCTCTGGGGCGGCGTCCTCTCCGGACGTTTCGTCCTCCTCCGGGGCGGCGTCCTCTTCAGGCGCTTCGTCTTCCTCCGAGACGGTGTCTTCGGATGTCTCATCTTCTTCCGGTTCTGCGGATACAGCCAGCGCCGCAACGGCGGCAGATACTGTAAACCTGGCGCAGGGAAAGGGCAATGATGCCTTCACACTGGAAATGGAAGGCGCCGGTACGGACCTTGACCCTGCCACCAAGGATACAACGATCCGCGAAAAAGAGGAGAGCATCCTCAACCGCCTGACAGACGGCTGTTACGGCAGCGGCGAGATATTGGACGGCAATTGGAATGGCAGCGGCATGCGCTCCCATTACTATGAGGCATACCGGCAAATCGACCGCGCCATCACGCTGGATCTGGGGCAGCTGAGCCATATTGAATCGCTTTCCTTCCACATGCAGGAGGGCCTGGGATGGGGGATTTCTGCGCCGTCGATGGTCACCTACTTCCTGTCGGAGGACGGCGTAACGTTCCACCGCGTGGGCCGTGTTTCCCGTTTCGACGCCGTGAAGGACGAGGACCCGGACCATTATTATTCCGTGGTGGAAAACGGCAAAGAGGTGAATTGCCAGAGCTACTATTTTACGCTGGACGGCCTGAACTACAATGCGCGTTATGTAAAGGTCGCGTTTGAGCTGACAGGCACCTGGGCCTTTGCCGACGAGCTGGAGGTACGGGGCACAGCGGCGCCTTCGGACACCGCCGAAACGCTGCCGGATACTCCGGGCACGGATTATGAAGTTGTGAACAAATATGCCTGGACAGACCAGGCACGCGGCATCCAGCACGAGGCGCTGGCCTATGCCGGACACTGGTTCTCTTCCGCGGGCGGCGCGCTGCAGACCAGCCAGAAAACCGTGGAGGAGCTTCTTCCCATGGTGGGCTATGTGGACGAGGAGGGCAATATTACGGATAAGTTTTTTGAATCCGTTACCTTCCTGTCCCACGGCTATACACCAAATCTGGATACGCCGGATGACGATACGGATTACCATAACCTCATCTATGTGAGCAGTACGATGACCTCCAACCCCGATGCGGCACAGATGTGTGCCACCGCGGAGGACTGGCAGACCTATCTTGATTTTCTGTTCCACTACGGCGAGGGTACAGGCACGGCTTATAACCTGGACGCGCTGAACGAGGCTGTGGCCCTGGTGAAAGAGGCCACAGGCGACGCGGATTACAAAGTGGGCGTGAAGATTGCGTTTTATCCGCCCATTCTGTGCCAGGATGCCTTCGGCACGCTGCCCGGCGGCACCCATTCGCTGAATTTCGCGGTCTCGGATACCAATCCGGCGCAGCAGGCTCTGGCGGACCGTATGGAGGCCTCCAGGTGGTATCTGGACACCGTGATTCGGGAATTCAAGGCCAAGGGTTACGAGAACCTGCGTCTGGACGGCTTCTATTGGTACGATGAAGTGATGCACTACGACGTGGACCCGTTGGTTCTGGAAACGGTGCAGGGTGTAACGGATTACGTCCACAGCCTGGAGAACGGCGCGTATCAAATTTACTGGATCCCCTTCTACCAGTCCTCCGGGTTCCGCGCCTGGAAGACCTTTGGCTTTGACTACGCCATCATGCAGCCCAACTATGCGTTCGACGCCAATGCCTCCGAACAGCGCATTGCGGATACCGCCGCGCTGTGCAAAAAGTACGGCCTGGGCATCGAGATGGAATTCGGCGGCATCAACGACAAATACATCAGCCAGTTCCGCTCTTACCTCACGCAAGGGGCGGACGACAAGCTTGCCTATCAGAACAACAGCCTGATTGCCTGGTACACGGGCACATGGGGCATTGCAGAGACGAGCCAGAACGTCTCGGGCACGCGGTATATCTACGACGCGATGCATGATTTCTTCAGCGGCATCCCCACGGAGATGGAGAAGCCTGTCAAGAATCTTGCGGCGGCGGGCACGCTTACACTGGAAGCGGACAATGTAAAAAATACCGAAGAATTCAACAAGCTGCTGCAGGCGCTTCCGAAACTGGTGGACGGCAATGAAAAGGCCGGCGCCTGGAACGACAGCTACGTGAAGATCAATGCCAATCACGCGCAGGGGCCGTTTACGCTGACAGCGGATCTGGGCGGTATCGGGCAGGTGGAGCGTGTGGCGCTGGGCTCCGTTTCCAATCCGGGATGGGGCATCGGTGCGCCGGACAGTGTTGCATACAGTGTTTCACAGGACGGCCAGACATGGAAAGAGCTGGGCACTGTAACCTATGCGCAGGCGGAGATAAGCCCGGGATCGGCCAACGGCTTCGAGACGGTCGAGTATGTGCTCAAGCTGGATGACGCCGAAAAGGCCCGTTATATCCGCGCGGAGTTCGGCCACGGCCTGGACGCCTCCAAAGACCCGGCTGTGCCCTATACATGGCTGGGCGTGGACGAATTCACGGTAAACGGCACGGCGCCGCTGGCTTCGGGCGAGGGCATCGCACCGATGGGTACCATAACGTTGGAAAGCGGAAATGTCCTGAACAGTGAAAGCTTTGCAAACCTTCAGAACGTGGCTTCTGTGCTGCTGAACAACGGTGTCCTTCAAACAGGAAGCTGGGCGAACCAGAATACGCTGAACGGTGATTATATCGGCGTTCTGCAGACCGTGGCTACAGAGCCTTTTACGCTGCAGATCTCCTTTGACACTGTCGCTGAGGTGCAGGCTTTGGGAGTAGACTATCTTGCCTGGGTATCCGCGGGCATCGGCGCGCCGGATAAGGTGACATATTCCGCGTCGCTGGACGGCAAGAGCTGGACGGAGCTCGGCACCGTGGCGCAGGCGGACGCTCGCCGCTATGAAGCCATCGCCACGGGTATGGACGCCTACCACTTTGTACTGGAGACTGGTGCTCCGGTGCGTGTGAAATACCTGAAGGCCGAGTTTGAGCGCGGCTTCAACACGGACAAAAATACCAAATTCGGCTGGGTGGCTTTTGATGAATTCACCGTGGAGGGCGCGCTCACTTCGGAACAGCCCGCTCCCGTGTTCAACGAGGTGGACAGTGCAACAGGAATCCGTGCTGCGGCAGGGCTGGACACAGTGCCGGCCGGCGCGCATCTCAAGGTGGAGCCGGTGGATGCGGGCGACGCGGCATATGCTTCTGTGGCGCGCGCTTTCCGCAATGAAAATGTTGACCTTGCGGCATTTGATATTTCTTTGCTGCTGGATGGCGGCACGGTGCAGCCGCGCGGCGTGCTGAATGTGGCGTTCCCGCTTCCCCAGGGTTTTGACGCAGCCAAAACGCAGCTGTATCACGTAAGCCCTGAGGGCGAAAAAGAACTGCTGACGGCAAAAACAGCAGACGGCCTGCTGAATGCGGAGCTGACACATCTGAGCCTGTATGTATTGGCACAGCCGAAGGCAGGCGCCGAAAGCGGCGGCTCCTCTTCTTCCGCTCCTTCGGGCGGGACGAGCAGTTCTTCTGCAGACACATCTTCTTCTTCCGGCACGCCTTCCGGCGGCGCGGGGGGCGCGTCTTCCGGTACGGCCGCGCCTGCGCCGGGAATGCCCCAGACAGGGGATGCGTTCCCGCTGGTCTGGGTCACCGTAGCCGCAGCAGCTTGTGTGGTCCTGCTGGCTGTGCTGGCTTGGAAAAAGTACCGGGAGACACGCGCATAAAAAATGTGACATTTTGGTAAAAGCCGGATGCATTCCAGCGGCGGTGTGCTATAATGGTTTCAAGCTCGCAGCTTGTGCGGCTGTGTACTGGGCGTAAACCGATGCGCATGCGCGCAGCTTTGGAAACATTGAACCACGCAGAACGGCAACGGGGCCGCGCGTCCGCACATGGCGGGCGCGCGGCCGTTTTTCAGCAGCACGGCTGCGCCGGTATATCAGAAGGAGGGACAAAGCGATGGAAGTATGGAATGAGCCGGCCGTTTTATTTGAAAAGAGCACGATGTTCACCAAGAGCAGATTCTGTAAGATCTATAAGGTCACATCGGAGAATCCCTCCGGCTATCTGCCCCATTCCCACGATTATATGCAGATTTGGTATATCACCCGAGGCTGCTGTGAGCATTGGGTGGAGGGGCAAAAGCATCTGATGGCCCGCGGCGATATCTTCATCGTTCCTCCGAAGGTCGAACACCAGGTGGTGCGGCTGGAAGATGCCGAGATCATCAGCTGCGAATTTTCTTTCGACCATTTTTTTCCGCCGAAGGAGAACAGCGCCTATCAGCAGGTGCATGAAGCGGCGCTGAATCTTTCTTTTGCCTGGCTGTTCCTCAAGGATGCCGATGACATCCATTCCCAGTTTTCGCTTCGGCCTGAAACGGGAGAGCGCGTGAACGCGCTGATGAACGCGATGCTGGTGGAATACGAAAACGGAGATATCTATTATGAGGAATTCCTGCGCGTGCAGATCATGGAGCTGCTGCTTGTACTGGCGCGGGAATATTCTCAGTCACCCCAAAGCCATACTGCAGCGGCCGTTTACGACAAATACAAGCCTATGGTGGAAGATGCCATCCGGTATGTGGAAGCGCATTACAACGAGCCACTCAAGCTGGAGGATGTGTGCCGTATCTCCATGGTGTCCAAAACATATTTCTGCTATCTGTTCAAGCTGCTCACCCAGCAGACCTTGGTGGAGTATATCATGAACCTGCGCATCCAAAAGGCCATTGAGCTTTTGAAGGACCCGGCCAATTCCATTACCTGGGTAGGATACGAGGTGGGCTTCAACGATTCGACGCACTTTTCGCGCACGTTCAAAAAGGTCGTAGGCATTTCACCGCGCACCTATCGGGCAATCAAGAACTCTGAAAGCTGAACCGCGCTCGGACGGGCGCGGCGGCGCTGCGAAAAAACAGACCGCGCGGCGCGCGGCCGGGGAGAGATGGGATATGGAAAATTTTGTGCATGCGTCTGTTTCGCATGCGGCCCTTGCGGAGTTTGGGCGGAACGCCCGCGCCGTTGGCGTGCAGCTGCACGCGCTGGAGATTTTTGAAAAAAATGAGTGCATGGTCCGCTGGGCCGTCGTGCCTTACAGCTGCGGCGACAAACGGGAAATGTACTCGCTGAGCAAAAGTTTTACCTCCACGGCTACAGGAGTCGCATTTGGAATGGGAAAGCTGCATCCGGACGACCGGGTGCTGGATTGGTTCCCCGAATATGCATCCCTGTGTTCGGGCGACGCGCGTTGGAGCCGCCTGCGCGTGGGGCATGTACTCTCCATGAATACAGGGCATGCGGCCTGTGTGATGCCGCAGGTGGCGTTTTCGCAGGATGGCGTGCGCGCTTTTTTTGAAGCGCCGCTATCCCATGAGCCGGGGACGTTTTTCGCCTATAATACCGCCGCCTCCTATCTCGCGGCAGAACTGGTGCGCCGTGCCGCGGGCCGCACGGTTCCCGAGCTTCTGGCACGCACGGTGTTCCCTGTGCTGGGTGTGGAGGAGTTTTCGTGGCTGACCTGTGCAGACGGACGGTGCCAGGGCGGCACCGGGCTGCAGGCATCCTGCGATGATGTCGCGAAGCAGGCCCTTCTGTATCTGAACGAGGGCGAGTGGGCGGGACGCCGGGTGCTGCCGCGGGAATGGGTACATATGGCCGCGCAGCCGCACTCCGTAAATGAGGGCAACGGCACGCCGGACTGGTGTGCGGGCTACGGCTATCAGTTCTGGATGAACCGGCGTGGAGGCTTCCGCGGCGACGGCGCCTTTGGGCAGTTGTGTGTGGTTCTGCCTGAAAACGGAATTGCGGCCGCCGTTACGGCCGAGTGCACAAATATGAGTGCCGAGCTGGACGCGCTGTGGCTTCTGCTGGAAAATCTGCATAAGCGGGACGGCGCGTGCGCAGACGGAGGGCTGCCGGAGGCGTACATACCCCAGGGCAGGCTGGACGGCAGAGAATGGGATACAGGCTGGCTGGATTTCCGGCCAAACCCGGCGGGTTTCACAGGCCTGCGTGTGCGCGTGGACGGGGAAGCCGCCTGTGTATGGCTGTGCGACGGCAGCAGTGTGCAGAAGGTGTGCGCGCCGTCCGGCACGTGGCGGGAGAATACGCTTTGGGCGAAAAATTTCCGTCCCGCCATCTTCCGCCAGATGCCGAGGGCGGAACGCGCACCGCTGCGTTTCGCCGCCGCGGCGCATATGCGCGGAGACCTGCTGGTGCTGGAGTGCCGCAGCCTGAATACGCCCCATGCCTTTGAAATGCGTTTTGCCTCCAGCGGGTACGGCATGCGCATGGAGCTTTTCTCCCCACTGGATGTCTTTGGGGAAGAAAAGCTGCTGGAAGCGGGCCGCCCGCAGCGCAAAGTAGAGCGGTAAAGGAATGTGGAAGCAATGACCAGAATACTGTTTGTCTGCCACGGCAGTATCTTGAAAAGTCCCGGAAAAGCCAGTAAAATCAATAGTTTCACGGCAGATAAAGGCGTTTACTACACCACTACTACACCATTTTTGAAAGAGCCTTGAATTGACAAAACTATTATAAAGAAATAACGGAGCAATTTAATGCCCCGTTATTTTTTTTGAGCTTTATATGATTCTCCCCAATTCCACATTGCGTCCAAAATAGGCTTCAAACTATATCCTAATTCCGTTAATGTGTATTCCACACGCGGCGGAACCTCTGGATACACAGTGCGAATTAGCAGTCCATTGTCCTCCATCTGACGAAGCTGCGCTGTCAATACCTTCTGGCTTACATTGCCGATAGATTTTTTTAATTCACCGAAGCGTTTGGTTCCCGGCATTAAATCTCGGAGAACCAGCACCTTCCACTTGTCACTGATCAAAGTGAGCGTTGTTTCCACCGGACAAGCCGGAAGTTCTTTTGTTACGGTTGCCATGTGATCCCTCCGTTCTTCTATAGTTTCTTTTTGGGTTGTATAGCCCTATATTACCGTAAGCGCAACGTGAGTGTCAAGAAATTAAAAAAATTTTTTTATCCCATCAAACGCTAAAAACTCCCGAAAACATCAAATAGTTTCCTTCAGGTAACGGTCTAATTGTTACCCAGAGGTGCCTATACCACAATATTGTGCGTACTTTTCAACCGAAATTCCCTGCGTTATCATGTAACCACAAGGACGGGGAACACCCCGGTTCCAGAAAAAAACAGGAGGTATTCCCAATGAGTTTTTTAGAAAAACTGTTCCACAAAAACAATACTATTCAAAATCACAAGGAGGAAAAAATTATGAAGATTGCAGTTGTATGTGCAAATGGAAAAGCTGGTCAGTTGATCGTGAAGGAGGCTCTGAGCCGTAACCTGGATGTGACCGCCATTGTACGGGAGGAGAACAAATCTAATGCCAAGCAGATTATTACAAGGGATTTGTTTGATCTGACAGCCAAGGATCTGGAAGGATATGATGTTGTCATTGACGCATTTGGAGCTTGGACAGAGGACACATTCCCTCTGCACAGTACTTCCCTGAAACATCTGTGTGACATCCTCAGCGGTACTCATACCCGCTTGCTGGTAGTTGGTGGTGCTGGAAGCCTGTATGTAAATCCGGAGCATACCGCACAGGTATCTGACGGACCAGACTTCCCAGATATTTTTAAGCCGCTGGCTGCTGCAATGGCAAAAGCTTTGACAGAACTTAGAAAGCGCAGCGATGTAAAATGGACTTATATTAGTCCTGCCGGTGATTTTCAGGCAGATGGCGAGCGCACCGGCAAGTATATTTTGGGCGGAGAGGAATTAACTCTGAACAGCCGTGGCGAAAGCATCATTAGCTATGCCGACTACGCTATCGCTATGATAGACGAGGTTGTGAATGGAAACCACAATCAGCAGAGAATCAGTGTAGTAAGAGCCTGATGATATTATAAAAACTTTACTTTAAGGAGGAACGTTACTTATGAAAAAATCTATTTCTCTTTTTCTAACATTGGTCGTAACCTGCGGTTTACTTGCAGGTTGTACCACACCACAAGCATCTTCGAAAGATGTTTCCAGCCCTGTTTCCGAATCTGCAGAGTCCTCTAAGGAGCCTGTCACTAACTATACCGAATCAACGGTTGACCTTGGTATTGGAACCATGCAGGTATATGATTTTGGAACAATCAAGCTGCACGCCTATAAGACAAATGACGCAATCGATGATGAGTGTTTTTTGATTGAAAACAGTGATGAATTGGTTGCCCTTGAGGCACCTGGCTTTAAGGATAATATCAGCGAATATCGTAGCTATATTGATTCGCTGAATAAGCCGCTAAATAATGTTCTGCTGGCTTATCATCCTTCTGGTGCCGAAACACTGAGTGATACTGCCAATTATCTGGCAACTGCCGGAGCAGAGACAGCGCAGAAAGCGGGCGGCAGTGTTAAGGGGCTGATTGATAGCTTTGTTGAAAGCTTTGGTGACAGTTACGACGGTACGATTCCCGCTGTGACCGAAGTAATTGAGCCGGGAGCCCTGATAATTGGTGGGATTGAGTTTATTATCACCGAAGGTACAGATGGCTTTGATATTGTTATCCCGGAAATTAACTGTGCATTTACACATATGGTAGGTGCTGATGTGCATAACATCATGCCTGGTATTGACGCTATGGATGCACTGGCTACTCAGATGCAGGCATATATTGACGCCGACTATACACTGATCCTTTCTTCTCACTATGTACCGGAAACTATTGATGCAGCCAAGACCAAACTGGCTTACGTTCAAAAGATGAAAGAACTTGCTGAAAGCAACAACAATGCCGCTGACTTTATTACCGCTGCAAATGCAGAGTTCCCGGAGTATTTGGGAGCCAACTATCTGGAAATGACGGCTTCCGGTCTATATCAGTAATAAACTAATAGTAACCAAGCGGTAACTATACCACAATATTGTGCGTACTTCACAGCAATAAAAAGTGTTGATACAATTTAACTAACAAAGGGAATTCCCCTTTTAATAAAAAAATTTGGAGGTAAATTACTATGAACGAAGTTGTTAAATTCCTGAATGAGAACCCTGTGCAGTATCTGGCCACTGTAGGTCGAGACGGAAAGGCAAAGTGCCGCCCCTTTATGTTTGCTGGAGAGCAGGACGGAAAGCTCTGGTTCTGCACCAACAATCAGAAGGATGTTTTCAAGGATATGCAGGTTAACCCTGAAGTGGAGGTTTCCGTATCCAGCCCCACCTATGCCTGGATTCGTCTGAATGGCAAGGCGGTCTTTGAGAACAACATGGCCGTCAAGGAGATGTGCATCCAGAACCCCATCGTCAAGGGCCAGTATCAGACCGCTGATAACCCCATCTTCGAGGTGTTCTATCTGGCCAATGCTCATGCGGTGATTGCTGACTTCTCCGGCAACCCTCCGCAGGAGTACAATCTGTAAGAAAAAATCCATACCGATCTTCGGGGCGGGGCGAAATTCCCCACCGGCGGTATAGTCCGCGAGCCTATGGGCATGAGCCGGTGTAATTCCGGTACCGACAGTAATAGTCTGGATGATAGAAGATAGGCCAAGGTCGCCCTGTTCTTATGCAGGGCGGCCTTAATTCAAAGGCATATCTCATAAGGAGAATTATGAACAGCAGTATCACAATGAAAAAGAATAGCAGCTTTCAGGAAGCTGCATCAATTCGCAGTACACAGACGATGACCAGTATTGCACTCTTGTCGGCAATCTCGTTTGTCCTTGCTTTTCTGGAATTTCCAATTCCATTGTCCCCTTCGTTTGCTAAAATGGATTTATCTGATTTCCCTGCACTTGTTGGTGCTATGACATTAGGCCCATGGGCAGGCGTATTAGTGGAGCTAGTCAAGAATTTATTGGGGCTTCTCTCTACCAGCACAGGAGGCGTGGGGGAACTGGCGAACTTCCTGATGGGAGGGTCTATGGTTTTTGTTGCGGGTACGATTTATTACAAAGGAAAAGGAACGGCAAAGTTGGCTTGTATGATTGGTTCTGTAACAATGGCTGTTGTGTCAGCTTTGGCAAATTACTGGATTCTGCTCCCACTATTTGAGAGTTTTATGCCTTTGGACGCATTGATCGACTCCTTTACCGCATTTATTCCGTTCATTCATACAAAATTGGATGTGGTTCTTTGGAATACAATACCGTTTAATCTCTTGAAGGGATTAGGTATTTCGATTGTTACTCTATTGATCATGCCGAAGCTGATTCCCATTCTGCGTGGAAAAATAAACTGATTATCTGGAAAGAAGGAGGTTATCCCCATGACTGAAAAAGAAATTTTGAATGTTTTACAAAAGGAAATTCACTCTACTGTGTTTGCCACGATTGATTCAGAGGGGCTACCGCAGACGTGTGTGATTGACATCATGCTGGCGGATGAAAATGGTCTTTACTTTCTGACTGCACGAGGAAAGTCTTTTTATGCTCGACTGATGGAGCGTTCTTTTGTTGCAATCTCTGGCATGAAGGGTGGGGATACCCTTTCTACTGTGGCGATTTCCGTTCGAGGTTCGGTACGAAATATCGGTAAAGAACGGCTTGATGAAATTTTTGTAAAAAACTCCTATATGGCTAAGATTTACCCCACAGAACAGAGCCGCAATGCACTGGAGGTTTTTCAACTTTATAAAGGAGAAGGAGAATACTTTGACCTTTCCCAGCTTCCACCCTATCGTCAGAGTTTTTCCTTTGGCGGCGAAGCTGCCCATGAAACTGGATACGAGATTGATGCAGAAAAATGTATTGGCTGCCAGGGCTGCCGCAGTGTCTGTCCGGCAGGGTGTATCAGCCAGAAGATTCCACGCAATATAGATCATTCCCGCTGTCTGCATTGTGGTAACTGTTATCGTATCTGTCCGGTAAAAGCAGTACGAAGACTGGCGTAAGGAGGTATTAAAATGAACCGTATAGAACAAATTCGATACTTAAACAACATACTGCTTCAGGAAATGCCTGCTTACAAAAACGAGGCAGAGCATTTTCCGGAGAACGAACGGGAGCAACGACGACTTTTACGTAGTCTAATGAATGTACGCCCTCCGATGCCCTTGAAGCCGGAGTTTCTGGAGATACAGGATGCGCTTCTGGCTGCCGAGCGGGAAGAAAATGGAGTCGTTGATGGAAACTGCCTTCCGGTTACAGCCGGAAACTCCCGGTTGACGCTTTGGCAGGGGGATATTACCCGGCTGGCTGTGGATGCCATCGTAGACGCTGATAACAATGCGCTTCTTGGCTGTTTCTGCCCCTGCCACGGTTGCATTGATAATGCGATCCACTCAGCCGCAGGTCTGAAACTTCGTGACGAGTGCAATCAGATCATGCAGAGGCAGGGACACCCGGAGCCAAACGGGAAAGCAAAGCTGACAAAGGGATATAATCTCCCTGCCCGCTATGTGCTTCATACAGTCGGCCCCATTGTCGGCGGGCATGTGACGCAGCGGGATCGGAAGGAACTGGCGTCCTGCTATCGCTCCTGCCTGGAACTGGCGGCGCAGCAAGGGTTGTCCAGTGTAGCTTTTTGCTGTATTTCTACGGGAGAATTTCATTTCCCGAATAAGGAGGCTGCTGAAATCGCTGTGAAAACGGTCACCGAGTTTCTCCAGCATAACACCACGATAAGGAGGGTGATCTTTAATGTTTTCAAGGATATTGACAAAAAAATCTACCGAGACTTACTCGGAGCGGATCAGCAGACTGAGGCAGGCACTCGATGAAGCAGATGCCGTTGTGATTGGAGCCGGAGCGGGGCTGTCTACCTCCGCTGGATTGACCTACTCCGGCGAGCGTTTCCAGAAAAATTTTGGCGACTTCATTCAGAAGTATGGAATCCAGGATATGTATTCCGGCGGTTTCTATCCTTTTGAAACGCTGGAAGAACACTGGGCGTGGTGGAGTCGCCACATTATGGTCAATCGCTATGAAAAGGCTCCAAAGCCGGTCTATGAGGAATTATTTGAGCTGGTCAAAGACAAAGATTATTTTGTACTTACCACCAATGTGGATCATCAGTTTCAACTTGCCGGGTTTGATAAAAAGAGGCTGTTTTATACGCAAGGTGACTATGGCTTGTGGCAGTGCAGCAAGCCATGTTGTCAAAAGACATATGATAACGAGGAAATCGTTCGCCGCATGGCTGCTGACCAGAAGAATATGCGTGTACCAACTGATCTTGTCCCCCACTGTCCGGTCTGTGGTGAGCCGATGACGATGAACCTTCGGTGCGATAATACCTTTGTTCAGGATGAGGGGTGGTATGAAGCGGCTCATCGGTATGAGGATTTTATAAGTCGACATCAAGCAATGAATATCTTGTTTTTAGAACTAGGCGTTGGAACAAATACGCCTGTTATTATTAAATATCCATTTTGGCAAATGACAGCACAGAATAAGCGGGCAATCTATGCCTGTATTAACTATGGCGAGGCGGTAGCAGCAAGAGAGATTGAAAAACAGGCAATTTGTATCAATGCAGATATTTCGAAAGTATTAGAAGTTTTAAGATATGCCGATGTGTGCGAGGGATGCGGGGCGCTGCTGGAGCATCTGCTACGCGGCGGGCTGCGGTCGGAGTAGCTCTGCGCGGAAAAACAGAAAACAAAAGGCCGGGCGCTGCCCGAACGGAGTTCCGTTCAGGCGGCGCCCGGTCTTTTGTACATTTCGTGCGTCAGGCACAGGCTTCGCCCAGCAGCATGCCGCGCACGACAGCAATATCCTGCGCTGCGGCGCCGGCCTGCAGCAGATACGATTCCGCGGTACCGTAGTGCTCCGCGAGATAGGCCAGCGCCGTTTCAAGCTCCTCCGGCGCAGAGGAGAATACCGCATCCGGCGGGGTGACGCCGAAAGTTTTTTCCAGCCAGGCCTTCTGCTGTTTGAAGATCTCCTGCATGTTGGCTTCGCTTACACTGTAATCGGCAACGACAATCTCGCAGGGCACGCCCGCAAGCAGCAAAAGCAGCATGGCCGTCACGCCCGTGCGGTCTTTTCCGGCGGTACAGTTGAACAGCACCGTCCCGCCGCTGTGCTGTGCAAAAATGCGGATCATCCGTGCAAACGCGTCGCCGCGGCCGGACAGCAGCTTCACGTATACATCGCCCATGCGCTCGGGCATTCCGCCCGCAAAGCCCTGGCTCGCCGCCTCGTCCAGCATGGGGATGGAATAATAATCCACGCCGGGCACGTCTGCAAGACGGGAGGGAGCGGCGGCTGTCTCGCTTTCGCTGCGCAGGTCCACCACACAGCATACGCCGTAGTCCAGCAGCATCTGCACGTCTTTGTCCGTCAGCCCGGAAAGCCCGTCGGAACGCAGGAAGGCGTGCCTGCGCGTCTTTCTGCCGCAGGCGGCGGGGTAGCCGCCCAATTCGCGGGTGTTGCGCGTACCGGCCAGTGCCAGAGGGGCGTTGACACAAATCGTCTGCTCCATGATCGAAAACTCCTTTTTGTTGATGAGGAACGGCAAGGGCGGTCCGGCGGTATGCCGGGCCGCCCTTTGCATGTTCCGTGGGGCAAATTATTTGCCTGTTTCCCACACTTCCTCTTTCATGTTCGAACGGATGTATACGATGGCTCCGCCCAGGCAGATGAGGAACATCAGCACCGAAAGTGCGGCCGCACGTTCGTAATTCATGTAGGTGCCCGTTTGTTGGTACAGCAGGATGCCCAGCATTTTTGGATTGTTGGGGCCTGTCAGGTAGGGAATCGTGAACGCGCCCACCTGGCCCATAAGGATAAAGGTGGCGCTGACGATGACGTCCTTGTATGTCAGCGGAAGAATGATGCGGCACAGAACATCCCGCCAGGAGCATCCGGCGTCGCGCGCGCTTTCCACATAGGAATCGTTGACGCTGGACAGCGCGGCGCTCATCATCATGGCGGCAAAGGGAATGCAGAACCACAGGTTTGAAAGAATGATGCCTTTCAGATCATACAGCAGGCCGGGCTTGTAATCGACGCCGAAGGCTGCGGCGATGCGGTTGATGCTGCCGGAGTCCTTGATGACATTCATCACCGCATACACTGCGGCGATGCCCGGGATGAAGCGGGGCAGCAGATACAGTTTGCCCAGCGCGCGGCTGACGGGGCTTTTGGAAAAGCGGAGGTACAGCGCCAGCAGAAAGCTGAGCACTACGCTCAGCGCCATGACGGTGAGAGCCTCGGCAAGGGTGAACAGCAGGCTTTGCAGCGCCTCGGCACTGGTAAAGAAATAGGCATAGTTGTCCAGCGTGAACTGCCCGTCCGCTGTTCGGAAGGAACGGGCCACTGTGTTTACGATGGGAAAGACCACCACCAGAACCATAATGGAAAACGCAGGAAGAACCATCAGGTACGGCAGCCATCTGTGTTTTTTCTGGTTTGCCATATGCGCGGCCTCACTGTGCCAGCGGCGCGATTTCTTCCGTCCAGCGTACTACGATATCTTTCTGTATCATGCCGATGGAAAAATAGCGCAGCTCGTCCATATTGGTCTCCTCCAGCCAGTCGGCGTGGTCCAGATTTTCCAATTTGGCAGTGTCCACGACAGGAGAGGCATACATGGTGTTCCAGCCGATGGCCTGGGCCTCATAGCTCAGGTAGTAGTCGATGACGGAGAGCGCGGCCTCCTGATCCTTGGCGATTTTCGGGATGCAGAAGCCGGCCAGCGCACCGGAAAAGGCGGGCTCGATGGGCTGAAGCTTGATGGACTCGGGCATCGTACCCATATTCTTCTGGCTGAGCACCATGTTCACGAACGCGGGCGTCATGTCGATCTGCTTTGTGGCCAGCAGGTCCAGCGAACCGGCATTCTTCATCGGGTACTGTACCTTGCCCGCCGTCTGGTACAGATAAGGGTGCAGCTCGGCCATCAGGGCGAAGGCGTTGTCCCACTCGGCGGTGTGCTCGGTCTCCCATTTGGTGTCCGGGGACATGCGTGCTTCGTCGGGCAGCTGGTTGTAGATGGCGGTCGTCACAAAGGTATAGCCGGAGCCGCCGGTGGACGGGTCGCAGTAGGCGAAACGGCCGGGATTGTCCTTGATCCATTGATACAGCTCGTCCGCCGTTGCAGGCGGATTTTCCACGGTTTCGGAATTGTAGGCCAGCATCACGGCTGTGCCGCGGTAGGGGATGAAGGTATCTCCTACGATATTGTCCTTGAATACGACATTTTCATAGTTGGGGATCTTCGAGGTATCAATGGGGATGAAAAAGTCTTCGCTCGTCTGGGCCAGAATGGCGGAGATTCCGCTGTCGTCCAGGGCAATGATGTCAAAATCGGTGTCGGTCTCGCCTGCCTGGTAGGCGGCGGCAAGGCGGTCGGACAGGCTTTGCTCGCTGGTGCCGGAAACGACGAACTGAACCTCCACCCGGGCCTTGGTATTGTAGGCGGGGTCTGCGTTGTGCGCGTCGGCAACAGCCTGCAGTGCTTCGCGCACCTCCTGGCCGCCAGTCCCCCAGATGGTGACGGTGGGAACGTCCGCGCTTGCGGCGCCCGCGGCCGGGGAAGTGCCGCTGCAGGCGGAAAGGCTCAGCGCGAGAGCGCCGGCGGCGACGGCGCACAGCGCCTTCTGGATGAATCGTTTCATGAATGTTTCTCCCTTCCATATCTTCTATGAGCTTACGGTAAAATCCATATTTATTGCCGGGGCGGCTTTCCGCTCCGGCGGAAAACAGCCGAAGCTGTTTTGCCCGGAAGTACTTCAGGCGCTGGCCTGTGCCGCGCCGAACTGTTTGAAGCGCGTGAAGGAATAGTCCGCCGTCTGGCCGGACACGTATCCCAGCGCCTGTTCCTTGGGAACGAAAACCTTCAGCCGTGCGCCGTCTGTGCGCACAAGGATGATCTGTGTGTAATGGCCCAGCGGCATCACGCTTTCAATACGCGCCATGCCCGCGCCGGAGGCCGGGCGCAGAGCAACATCCTCCGGGCGCACGGCAAGCACCGCGCCGCCCTCGTCCAAAAAGTTCATCTCGCCGATGAACCCCGCCACAAAACGGCTGTGCGGGTTGTCGTAAATTTCGGTGGGGCTGCCCAGCTGTTCAATGGTGCCCTGGTTCATGACGGCAATGCGGTCGGAGATGGCCATGGCCTCCTCCTGGTCGTGCGTGACGAAGATGACAGTCAGCCCGGCCTCGCGCTGGATGCGCTTGAGTTCCTCGCGCATCTGGCCGCGGATCTTGGCATCCAGCGCCGAAAACGGCTCGTCCAGCAGAAGTACAGCGGGCCTGAGCACCAGTGCGCGTGCAATGGCCACACGCTGCTGCTGGCCGCCGGAAAGCTGAGTGGGGTATTTCTTTTCGCTGCCGCTCATTTTTACAAGTGCCAGCATCTCCGCGATCTGCGCGTCCATCTCTTTTTTTGGCGTTTTGCGAAGCTTCAGGCCGAATGCCATATTCTCGTAGATGGTCATATGCGGCCACAGGTTGTAGCTCTGGAATACCATACCGGTGGGCCGCTTTTCGGGCGGCAGGCCCTGTACTTCGGCGCCGTCCAGCAAAATTTTGCCGGAATCGATCTTGTTAAAGCCGCCGATGGCGCGCAGGATGGTGGTTTTGCCGCAGCCGGAGGGGCCGAGGAGTGTTAACAGCTCGTGTTCATATACCTGGAGGCTGATGTCGGCCACACCCTCGGTAGCGCTGAATTTTTTGGTGAGATTGCGGGTCTCCAGCTTGATAACGGGAAGGTTCATTTCCATGTTTTTCTCCTTTGCAAAGGGCGCGTCACATTTTCAGCCCGTTGGACAGGGCGTCGGCGCTCAGATATTTGCGGAAGACGACGAGCAGCAGGATGGACGGCACCAGCAGGATCATCGCGAATACCGCGCCCGCGGTATCCGGGAAGGACATAATGATGCCATACAGCTCACTGGGCATGGTGTGTACATTGGGCAGGCCGATGAGCAGCGAGCCCTGCGCCTCCTCCATGGAACCGAGGAACGTATACAGCGAAGCCACGATGATGCCGGGCTTGGCCATGGGCAGCGTAACCATAAAGAACGTGCGCAGCGGCGAGGCGCCCACGTCACGGGCGCTTTCCTCCTGCTGGATATGTACGGTGCGGAACGCGCCGGAAGGAATCCACACCATGAACATCATCGTGTTTACGATGTGCACCAGCACCACTCCCGCGAATGTGCCAATGAGGTTCAGCTTATAAAAGATGACGGCCATGGCTGTGTAGATGCCCATTTTGGGGAATGCGTTGGTGAGAAGAAAGCTCAGGCGCACGGCGCTGCGTCCCCTGAACTGGTAGCGTGCCAGCGCGTAGGCGGCGGGCAGACATACGGCCAGCGAGAGCAGCGTTACAACAACAGCCAGCACCAGCGATGTGCCGATGGATTGTACAAGCTGTGCCTTGGAGAGCACATAATCCCACCATTTTAAGCCGTAGCTCCGGGGGATGACATCGGGATACTCGTAATCTCCGGCGAACGAAAGCAGCAGCATATTCATCAGCGGTCCGTAAAAAAACAGCAGAAACAGCGCAAGCAGGACATATTCCCAGAATTTGTTTTTGCCCAGCGAAAAATAAAGGCGTCTCATCCGTTTCCCTCCTCGTCAAGATAAAGCGGCGCCCCCACGGCCAACAGGTGCACCGGCGTGCAGGCGGCGGCATACAGCTTCAGCACGGCGCTGCGCGCGCCCGGAGCCAGGGACAGGGAGAGCGGCGTGCGCAGGTCTGTTTCGGCACGCTGTACCGCTCCGGTGCTGTCCCTCAGTTCCAGCACCGGGGCAGCGGCCTGCGCCGGTGCCCAGTCCAGATAGCCGGAGGTGTTGTCGAATATTACTGTTACGCGTCCCTTTTCGCTGTGCGCGGTGAACAGAGGCCCTTTTGTGACGATGGTCTGCCGGCGCAGCACCGCGCCCAGTACCGCGTCTGCCGCGTTCATCGTGCAGGCCTCGTCCACGATGGCGTAGGTGGTGAATACCTCCGCATCCCGGGGCATGCTGTGAAGGTCTTTTCCGGTGACGGCCGCGATGCGCTGTCCCTTCAGCACCAGCCGTTCCCACAGCGCCAGCGCCTGGCTGTTGCCGATGAACGCCTCTGCCATGGGGTGCGCACCCATGCCGGATTCCGAAACAGAGGTGTTAAAGACCTCGATATAGTCCACTGTGTTCCAGTCGTGCATTTCCATGTCAAAACGGCAGCCGATGAACAGCGGGCTGCCGACGGAAAACGGGTGTGCGATGCCCACGGCACGCGCGCCCGCAGTGCGCAGCATTGCGAAAAAAGGCTCCGGCGCACGGGGGTCCAGTGTGGTGATGTCCGGCATCTGTACAAGCCCAAGCGCCAAAATGTGGCCGAAAAATGTGGTTATCTCCACGCCCGGCAAAAGCGCAAGCGCGTATCCCGCCCGCCGGATGGCGTCATAGGCCTTTGCATGGCCGGAAGTGGTGTTATGGTCTGTCAGGGCCAGCACGCCGAAGTTTTTTTCCGCGGCGTATGCAGCCAGCGATTCCACAGAAAGCGCACCGTCCGATTCTGTGGAATGGTTGTGCAGCTCTGCTCTTATGAATTTCATCCGGCCACCTCCTCCAGGCGCAGCGTGTAGTTTGTCTCATCGTTGAGAACGTTGAGCACGTGCAGCACCACCCGCAGTACGCCTGCAGGACGACAGTTTACAAAGCCCTCGGATGAGCCCTGCGGCGCGAGCAGCATTTCCTTTGTCAATTGGTTGCGGTGAGCGCTGCCCACACACGCACCGTTCAAAAACAGCGAGACGTTGATTTCACCCTTGGGCATCGTGCAAAGATGTTCAGCCAACGCCTCCGGCACGGGCATACCTTCGGGCAGGTTCTGTGCGGCAGCGGCCATACAGCCCGCGCGCAGCGCGTCCAGCTCCTGCTGTGGTTCGCGCTTGTCAAAGGTGAACACCACGCGCAGGGCGCGCAGCTCGCCGGGCAGAAGCGTTGTGTAAGAGATGTGCCCCTGAAAGCCTCGGGGCAGCTGCCCGGACACCCGGTACAAAAGCCGTTCATTCGTTTGCGGCACTTGTTTCCATCCTTTCTGTTCAGACGGGTCGTTTCGTCATTTTGTTGAATCTTATTTCTTTTCGCTGTGCATATTCTACAAGATAGGCCCCCTTGTTTTCTCCGCGGAACATGTAAGAGCCATGTAAAAAGAACGCAATCCCGTGGGGAAATCGGTCAAAAATGGACAGTTTTCAAAGGCTTTATCGGAACTTTACAAAGAACAGGCATGTGGTTTACATACATGGTTTTTCTGCCCGGGGTGTCTGCGGTATACTGGGAAAAGAACAGAAGAGAGGGGGGCGCACCGTGCCACAGATGAAATATGAAAAGCACAACGCGCGGCAGTATGAGCAGATATTGCGTGCGGCGCGGCAGTTATTTGTGGAAAAAGGGATCGAGCATGTAAGCTTCAGCGCAGTGGCGGACAGCTGCGGCATTGCACGCACAACGCTTTACAAATATTTCCCCGATAAGGAATCTTTGCTGTGGGCCATCCACCGCCAGGCGCTGCGCACATTTGGCAATGCACTGCTGGCGCGGGCGGAGGCGCGGCCGCTCACGGCCCTGGAACGCTTTTCCGTGTATTTCGAGGAGCTTGCTCGCCGGTTTGAACTGGACCCGGATTTTCTTTTATTTTTCGACCTATTTGAAAAAACCTATCAGGCGGAAACGGCGCGGCGTGGCAGCGCTGTTTACGGGCGGATGTTCCGGCCGGGAGATTTCGGCTCCGGCGACACCGCACGATTTTTATGCGAGAATTTTAACGATGGCTCCCTGCGGGCCGGGTTGGACGCGCGGCTCACCGCCGTCAGCGCCACGTATACTGCGGTGTATGCACTCATCGGCCTGGGAAAGGACCGCGCGCCTCTGTCGCTGAAATACGGTGTGGAGGCCCCGGCCATGGCGCGTTTTTTATTCGATGCATTTCTGCGCGGCATCAGCGCAGACGGAGCTCCGCCTCAATGAATGGCCTGAAACGAAAAAAGCGTGCCGCATCCGGTTTGGGATGCGGCACGCTTTCTGTGCTTTCAAAAGAATGGGAGCAAGGCCGGACGAAAAGCCGAAAAGAGATTGACACCGTCCGCTGCCGTGCTATACTGTGGTTAGTGAAAACTAATTATGGAGCGGCGGAGCCGCCGCTGAACGGAGGGTATTGTCATGGAAGCAACTGTTTCCGCACTGCTCAACCAGCAGATCAACAAGGAGTTTTATTCGGCTTATCTTTATCTGGACATCGCCAATTTTTATGCGTCTAAGGGTCTGGACGGCTTTGCAAACTGGTATCAGGTCCAGGCAAAGGAGGAGCAGGACCATGCGATGCTGTTTTACCAGTATCTGCACAACAACGGCCAGCCGGTAATACTGGAGGCCATCGGCAAGCCGGGCGGGGCATTTGCTTCGCTGGAGGCCCCTTTGGCCGCAGCGCTGGAGCATGAACGGTATGTTACCGCACTCATCAACGCCATTTACACAGCGGCACAAGCGGCGCAGGATTACCGCACTGTACAGTTTCTGGACTGGTTTGTAAAGGAGCAGGGCGAGGAAGAGAAAAACGCCGCTGACCTGATTACCAAGATGGAGCTGTTTGGGAGCGACGCGAAGGGGCTGTACATGCTCAACAGCGAGTTGGCCGCCCGCGTCTATACCGCACCGTCCCTTGTGCTGTAATACGACAGGGACAAAATGGCGGCCTGCGCCAGAACGCAGGGGAAAAGCGGCGCCTCCGGACACAGGGTGTTCGGGAAAGACTGCGATTTGTTTTTCAAAAACCGGAAATACGCCGTTTCTCTTGCTGCTTCGGACGCCGAGGAACGGCTGAAGTTTATCGAATTTATTATAAGGTTTCACACAAATGAGGTGCAGACAGCTTGGTCCGCTTGACGACAGCCGTTACGGCCTGTGCGGACAGTGCGATAATTTTTTACAGTGCAACGGGCAGACAAAAATAAAATAACGCGCCGATCTATTTCGGCGCTTCGGTCTTTCAAAAAAGGCCGCTTTTCGATGCCCGTTTTCACCGAGCTGCCTACGAACAATGCCTTTGGCCCAGTTCGCCGCGCACGGAGGCCTTTCCGGCAGTCGCTTCGTTCTACGCGCCTCGGCACTCGCCTTGCGGGTCGTCTGCGCGCTAAGAGCTGCGCTTTCAGCGCGGTTGTCCGTAAGGAAGGCTTCGCACCGCTCCGACACGCGCCTGCGGGCGCAGGCACCACCCCTTTTTCAAGCTTTTTCCCGGACGTTTCTTTTGAGCCTTTGCCTTTTTCGACAATCTGAAGCGTGCAATCCTTTTAACAAGGATTGCACGCCGTTTTTGTAGCCTGCGGCTGTTGAACTGTTCTCTGATTCCGGAACAGTTCATTCGCCGGGGGCTTTTTTGTGCTGTCTGCACAATCTGGGGCGGTTCAAACAACTACCGAGGGAGTTTTAATTTATGTTTGGCTTGCATTTTGACTTGCATTTTTGCAAACAACACCGTATTTTTAAGGGTATTTGCACGCATAAACAAGGCAAAAAGAAAACCGCAAACACCGAACAAATGGCGGTGTAATGCGGTTTTTTATATGGTGGAGACGGAGGGGCTCGAACCCGCGACCTCTCGGATGTGAACCGAACGCTCTAACCAGCTGAGCTACGCCTCCACAGCGAAAATTATTATAGCATACCTTTTTTGAAAAGTCCAGCCCCAATTTTATATTTTCCCCTATTGACTTTTGAAAAATATATTGTATTATTGTATTAAGCGATTAACACAATAATACAAGGAGACGAGCGCATGAAGTGGAACATCACAGCCGACCGGCCCGTTTACCTGCAGCTCATCGAACAGCTGGAGCTTGCCATCGTGGCCGGGGAATACCGGGCGGGCGCGCGGCTGCCCGGCGTGCGGGAGATGGCTGCCGGAGCGGCGGTAAACCCAAACACCATGCAGCGTGCGCTGCAGGAACTGGAAGCACGCGGCCTTTTAAACACACAGCGCACGGCAGGCCGCACCGTAACGGAGGATAAAACAATGATCGCACAATTGCGCGAACAACTGGCGGCCGAGCAGATCGGCGCATTTTTGCAGATGATGGAAAAGCTGGGATACACCCGGGCGCAGACGCTGGCGCTTTTGCAGCAAAAGGCACAGGAGGAATGACAATGGAAGCGGTATTAACATGCAGCGCATTGACAAAGGCCTATGGCCCGAACAAAGCGCTGGACAATTTTACGGCGGCTTTTTCCGGCGGGCGCATCACGGGCCTGCTGGGGCCGAACGGCAGCGGCAAGACGACGCTGATGAAGCTGGCGGCGGGGCTGCTGGTGCCCACGGGCGGAAGCCTTCGCGTATGCGGACAGGCGCCGGGCCCGCAGACGAAAGCGCGTGTGGCGTACCTGCCGGAACGCACGTATCTGCCCGCCGGTTTGTGCGTGCGCGAGGCGCTGGAGCTGTTCTGCGATTTTTACGCTGATTTCAGCCGGGAAAAGGCGGTCTCGATGCTGGCGGATCTGAAGATCAAGCCGGGGGACAAGATCAGCGCCATGAGCAAGGGCACGCGGGAGAAGGTGCAGCTTGTGCTGGTGATGAGCCGGGCCGCCGGGCTGTACCTGCTGGATGAGCCCATTGGCGGCGTGGACCCCGCGGCCAGGGATTATATTCTGGACACGATCATCCGTAATTACAGCGAGGACGCGGCGCTGGTGCTTTCCACACATCTCATCGGCGACATTGAAAAGGTACTGGACGACGTCGTGCTGATCGGCGGCGGAAGGCTTGTGGCGTCCGGCAGTGTGGACGAGCTCCGTGCGGCGCAGGGCAAAAGCGTCGACGCGTTTTTCAGGGAGGTATTCAAATGTTAGCGAAACTCATCAAACATGAATTCAAGGCGACGGCGCGTATTTTTCTGCCCATACTGGGCACGGTTCTGGTGCTGACGGGCGCGGCGGCGCTGACCGTAAAGCTGGGCGGCATACTGGTGCTGCCCGGCGGAACGGGCTGGGGAGGGCCGGTGCTCGGCCTTGCTTCCGGGCTGCTGTGCTGGCTCACCTTTATTGCAATGCTGGCCATGATGGCGGCCGCGGTGGTCGTCACCATCCAGCGGTTCTACAAAAACCTGCTGGGGGACGAGGGCTATCTGATGTTCACGCTGCCTGTCACACCCGCGCAGCACATCACGGCCAAGCTGGCCGTGGGCACAGTGTGGACGCTCCTTTCACTGGCGCTGGCGGTGCTGGCTGCCGCCGCATTGCTTTTTTCGATTCCCGGCGCGGCGGAAAACGGCATGACGCTTGCACGCTTCAGCGCGGCGTTCCGCGCGGAGATGGGGACGGGCCTGTGGATGCCCGCCGCCGTGATGCTGGTGCTTTTTATTATCGGTACAGTGAACACATATTTACAGCTTTACATGTGCATGGCCATCGGCGGGCAGTGGCCCACCAGCCGCCTGGGAGCCAGCATCGCGGCGTATCTTGTACTCAACTTTGGGCTGCAGATGCTGACGGTGGCCGGTATGCTCGTCAGCGGCGTGGTGCTTGCGGCAACCGGGGCCATGGATGCGCTGGTCCCTGTGGTGGAGCGCGCCGCACCCGCCGCCGTGATGTGCGCCGTAATGGGGGCCGTGGGCGCGGTGCTGCTGGTCGGCTGTGTGATTTATTTCTGCATAACGCGCTGGCTGTTGACAAAGCGGCTCAATCTCGCGTAAACTGGTACCAAAAGGAGGGGATGCACCATGGAACGGCAGCAGTATGTATGCCCGAAGTGCGGAAATATGGAGTATGAGGCCGACCAGTTCCAGGCGACCGGCGGCAATTTTGCCAAGCTGTTCGACGTACAGAACAAGCGCTTCACCACCATCACCTGCACCCGGTGCGGCTATACCGAGCTGTACAAGGAAATGAGCGACGGAGCGATGGATGTTTTGGACTTCCTGATTGGCGGCTGAAAAAACGGGATCAAATACCAAAAACAGCGGAGGGCGCGCCCGGTGTGGGCGGCCCGCCGCTGTTTCTGCTTTTTAAGGCGGGTCTATGGCAGGGAAACCGTCAGAGGGTTTCCCTGCGCCATAAACAGCGCCGTCAGCGCGGTGCTGTCGAACTGTGCGCCAAGCAGAAGCGAATCCTCCGCCAGCCGCGCACACAGCGCCGCATACACACGGTCGGAGCCGTGGAAGCCGTCCACATACTGGCTGTCGTTCGTCTCCGGAAGATAGGAGTAATCGAACACCTCAAAGCCGTACCGGGCAAACATCGTCTCCAGCGCGGCGAAGGCGGCGGAAATATAGCCGTACTGCCCGGTCTCCTGCATGCGCTGCCACACAGAGGGGGCGTAGGGGGGCAGGAATGCCGTTACTTCGATGCCGGCCCGGGCGCAGAAAGCGAGCAGAGATTCCGTCTGGGCAAGGCTTTCTGCGTCCGGCGTTTCCCCGTACTCAAAGCGGTTCGTGTTTTTTGCGATGCGCTGGAACGTATCCTTAAACTCTGCGTCCGCGCTTTTTTCCGGGTGCAGCACAGCGGTGCCGTAGGTGTATGAGCCGTCTGCGTAAAAGCCTGCGCCGCGCCCGGCGGCCGACATGCCGTACACGCCGTCCTGCGTGCCCAGCACATGCAGCAGGGAATATTTCCCGTCCAGATAATCCGCCAGTGCCCGGCGCAGCGCGTAAAAGGCGTCCGGCTGCGTGTAGGGCCGCAGGGCCGCGCTGTCCTCCGGTTCGATGGAGGTCCAGGTCTCATTGTAGAAATACTGGTCCAGCACCAGAAGCAGATGCTTCGGCCGTGCGTCCGGCGGCATGTTTTCCAAAAACACCTGGGCCTGTGAAATATAGGCGATGCCGCCGCCTGCGTTGTAAAAGCTGTCTGATGCGAAGAAAGCGCCGCGCAGCTGCATGGAGCGCGAGGTGCCCAGCACCAGCACGTCCGCACCGCGGGCGTTGGCCACGGCCTGCTTCAAGGCGCGGGTATCATCCCGGTAGGCAAGGCCGAACAGCTCCAGCCCGCCGTTCAGCGCAGCGGCTTCAATGTCCGCCGTGGGCGTCAGCTCGCCCGAGCGCACAAGGGCAAGGGAAAACATGCCCAGCAGCAGGATGACGGGCGCGAGAAACAGCGCGAGGATCTTTAAAAAGCGTTTCAATGGAAGCCTCCCGGATATTCGGGCCGCGTCCGTTCGGGGGCGCGGCGCTTAAAACTGGAAGTAGATGGGCGTGGGGGATGCGCCGATGGGCGCAAGAAACAGGATGGCCAGAACCAGCACATAGCACAGCGCGGCCTGGAACCATTTTCTGCGCCCCGCAAGCCAGGCGGAAAAGCCCGTGCGCCTCGCGGCGAAGTCCACCGCGCACAGCAGAGCGCAGGCAAAGCCGACGCGTACCAGCATACCGCTGTTAAACCCCAGCATGGCGAGAGCGTTTTTCAGCGCCGGGGGCGCAAGAGAAAAGCTGTCCGGCATGCGGGCGAACAGATGCAGCGCACCGGACAGGGTGGGCGCGCGGAAAAACACCCACCCGAACCACACCAGCGCGAAAGTGACAAGCATTTTCAGCCCGCGGGCCGGGGCGCTCTGCTCCGGAATGTGCGAGGCGCGCCACAGCCGCGCGCGGGCGGGCGCGGTGAGCCGTCCCACCGCAAGGTATGCCCCGTGCAGCAGCCCCCATACGGCGAATTGAAGCCCGGTGCCGTGCCACAGGCCGCTGACGAGGAAGGTTATCAGCAGATTGACGCAGCAGCGCGCTGTGGAGCAGCGGCTGCCGCCCAGCGGGATGTAGACATAGTCCCGCAGCCAGGAGGAGAGCGAAATATGCCAGCGGTTCCAGAACTCCTTCACGGACGTGGAAAAATAGGGCGCGCGGAAATTTTCCGGTACGTCAAAGCCCAAAAGCTGCATACAGCCGATGGCGATGTGGGAATACCCGGCGAAATCCGCATAGAGCTGCACCGCGTACAGCACGCTGGCCAGGAACACCGAAAGGCCCATCACAAGGTCGGGGGCGTCCAGCCCGGCGGAAACATAAGGCGCCAGGTTGTCGGCCACCACCAGCTTTTCAAAATACCCCCACAGCATGAGCTGCGCGCCGCGTACCGCGCGCCCGGCGTCAAATGCGCGGAGCGTGCCGATCTGGGCCATCAGGTCGCCCGGGCGCTGGATGGGGCCCATACTTACTTCGGGAAAGAATGAAACATACAGCGCGTACCGCCCGAAATGGCGGCAGGGAGGCAGAGTGCCTTTGTACACCTCGGCCAGATACGCCACAGCTTTGAACGTGAAAAAACTGATGCCGACGGGCGTGAGCAGGCTGAACGCGCGCACGCTTTCGGGTACATACGCGCCCAGCAGCGCATTGAAATATTTGAAGAACAGCAGCGGCACCAGCGCCGCGACGACGGCCAGCGCCAGCGCGGGCCTGCGGCCCCGCCGCCGCTGCAGCCAAAGGCCGCCCAGATAAGAAACGGCAATGCACAGCGCCAGCACGGCAAGCATGGGCGCGCCCAGCAGCGCGTAAAACCCGGCCGACGCGGCCAGGCAAACGGCCCAGCGCGCTTTCTGCGGCACGGCCCAGTGCACGGCGAATACGGCGGCGAAAAAGCCGAGATAGGCAAGGGATGTGAACTGCACCGGGCGCGGCCTCCTTTGCAGCAAAAATAAGGATATATTATTGTATCATGGCTATGCGCCGCGCGCAACTGGAACAGGGCTTACAGCTTTCTTACTCTTTTGTAAGGCTTTTCTGTTACCGGCCTTATTTGCGGCCGCGCAGGAACGTGGCACCCGCGATGCTGTCCACGGCCTCGCAGCACGAAAAGCCCGCGGCCCGCAGCAGGGCAAGCTCGTGCTCCAGCGTCAGCGGCGTGTCGAAGTGGATGAACACATCCGCCGGGATGTTCGCGCGAGCCCGGCGGCGCGCGCTTTCCGCCCGCAGAAGGGTCTCCTCTTCCTCGCAGCAGGCGATGTAGTCCGCCTCCAGAAAAAAGCCGCCGGGCCGCAGGGCGGCATGAATTTTTTTGTACAGCGCCAGCTTTTGCTCCGGGGTAAAATGGTGCAGGCTCTCCACGGAAACGGCCGCGCCGTATTGCTCCGCGCCCAGGTCCATCGCCAGATAATCCGCGCAAAGCAGCTCAAGCCGCCGCCCGGCATGCTTCGAACGCAGCTTTTCCAGCATGGCCGCGCACAGGTCCACTCCCGTGACGGCAAGCTCCGGCCAGCGGGCAAAGATGCGGTCCAGCTCCAGCCCGGTGCCGCAGCCGAGGTCCAGCAGGGGGCCGCAGTCCCCGGGCGTCAGCTCGGCCACACGGCCGTATGCTTTGTCCCACACGGACATGTGCGCTTCATAGGTGTCCACGCGGGCGGCGAAAAAGCCGTTCATATCCTCGACGGGCTCATCCCGCGTCTGTGCAAGCCATTGCTTCAATTCCCGCATATGGGCGGAAACGTCCGCCCGGATGGTAAGCTCCATAAAAATTCCTTCTTTCCTGTGAGGGGGCGCACGCTCACAGCGCCAGCGTCCCGGTGGCGGCCCGGCGCACAAAGGCCGCGTCATGCTCCACAAACAGCATTGTGGGCCGGTAGTCCAGCAAAAGCTGCTCGATCTGCATGCGGGACAGTACGTCGATATAATTCAGAGGTTCGTCCCACAGGTAAAGATGAGCGCTTTCGCAAAGGCTGCGGGCCAGCAGCACCTTCTTTTTCTGCCCGGCGCTGTAATCCGCCATATCCTTTTCAAACTGCACCCGTTCAAAGCCAAGCTTGCGCAGCAGTGTCAGGAACATCGTCTCGTCCACGCCCGCGTTCCGGGCGTAGTCTCGTGCGCCGCCGCACAGAAACGACGCGTCCTGGGGCACATAAGACACAATAAGCCCCGCGCCGAGCGCCAGCGTACCGCAGGCGGCGATGTCCTGACCGCACAGCTTTTTCAGCAGCGTGCTTTTGCCGCAGCCGTTGGGGCCGGTGACAGCCATGCGCTCGCCGGGGCGAAGCGTGAACGTCAGGCCCGCGCACACCGTGCGCCCGCCGTAGGAAAGGCTCAGGCCTTCGGCGCGCACCAGCGGCCCGCTTTTGCCCCAGGCCAGCGGGTGCAGCTTCAGGCCGTCGGCCTCGTCCACATTGCGCAGCAGTGTTTTTTTCTCTGCGATGGCCGCCTGCTGGCGCGCTTCGGTGACCTTGGCCCGCTTCATCAGCTTGGCCGCCTTGTGGCCCAGAAAGCCCCGGTCCGGCCGCAGGCCGCTGTTGCGGGCGTGCTTTTCCTGCTCGGCCTTGCCGCTCCAGCGCTCGGTGCGGCGCGCGGCCTCGCCCAGCCGGGCGATGTCCTTTTCCAGCCGTTCGTTTTCCGCGCGTTCACGCTCGTCCTGCAGGCGTTTGTTTTCCTCCCAGGCGGTGAAATTCCCCTGCATCACGGTGATGTCCCGGCGGTTCAGCACCAGCATATGGTCGGCGCAGCGGTCCAGCAGGTCTCTGTCGTGGGAGACCAGGATATATCCTCTTTTCTGCGCCAGATATTCACCCAGCAGGCGGCGTCCTCCGGCATCCAGATGGTTTGTCGGCTCGTCGATGAGCAGGAATGCGCCGTCGTGCAAAAACAGGCTGGCCAGCAGGATCTTGGTTTGCTCTCCATTACTCATTGTATAAAATGGGCGATATAATACGTCTTGCTCCACACCCAGCAGATTCAGTTCCCGCAGGATGCGCCAGGCCGGGCAATCCGGGAGCAGCCGTTCCAGCACGGCTTGCGTATCGTCCTGCGGATATTCCACAGGGAATGGGAAATACAGCACGGGTACGCCGGCGCGCACGGCGCCGCGGGAATTCAGCGTGCCGTCCAGCAGCTTCAGAAATGTGGTTTTGCCGCGCCCGTTGCGGCCGGTAAAGCCGAGCCGCCAGTCGGTGTCCAGCACGAAAGAGACGTCCTCGAATACGTTGTCGCAGGCGCCGTTATAGGCGAAGGTAAGATGGGAAACGGTGATTTGGGACATATACTTCAGCTCCAATCGAAAAAGGCCGCGGGAACGCGCCCGCGGCCTTTTCCACCATGTGTCCAGAGCCGGGCCGGAGCGCCGGAAACCCTGAAAAAGGCAGGCGCCGCACAACGGCGGCCCTGCCCTTCCTTACACACGGAAGGAGCCGGAACGAAACGCATTTTTCCCGCTTTGTGGGAGGCGCACCAAACCACAGCCGCGCGCGAAAACGCCGCGCCGCGGTTTGGTGCACGTACAAAAAGCAGGTCAAATGCGCATCCTTCCATCTCCCGTCTGTTCGATTCTTTTTTGCTGCGCCGCAATAAAAAACGATTTTAATGGCCATGGCCCGGGGACGGGCCGCACAGCCTGAAAAATAGCCCGCGGCTATTTTTTAGGATAGCAAAGCGGAAACGGTTTGTCAAGCGCCGTTTTGCGGCGGCGGGCGGCGGTGTGCGGTAATGACCGTTCCGCTGCCCGCGTTGACCACAAATTCGCAGCCCGCAGATGTGATATACCAGTTTTTGCCCCTGCGCCGGTAAACCGCGTCTGCCCGTGCGATGCACCGTATGCACTGCCGCATGACGTCCCGGGGCGCAAACCCGAGATTTTTGCACAGACGTGCGGCGCCAAGAGGCGTCGTGTGGAGTTCGTGCGGCTTTGGCGGCGCGGTGTTCTCCCGTACAGTGCCCTCCCCCGCGCGGGCCGGCGCGGCGCGCCGCATACGCGTCATCCCTGCGCCTGCTTCCAGCGCTTAAGTGTGGGGTACCACGCGCGCATGGCGCGGCGGGCGTCCTCGGCGTCCAGCCCTGGGTTTTGCTGCTGCTCGAAGCGGATGCAGAAATCGATCATCTCGTCCATCGTGCAGTCCGCCGTGAAACCGCCGTTCTGATAACAGTAGGTGCAGTATTCCTCCGACCTGGCGCCTCCGGCTTCGGTGCCATAGTCGGCCTCGTTTTGCAGCGGCATGCCGCAGCTCTGGCAAAAGTGTTTGACGTTCTGGTTTTCCATGTTGCATTCCCCTTTCGGTTGTTGTGCGTTCAGTATAAACCGGGGAAGGTGACATCCTGTGTCATATTCGAAAGAAAAATAAATTTTTCACAGCCGGCCGCGCGCCAAAGGGTCACTCCGGCGCGCCGTACAGCGCCGCCACTTTCTGCCCGGCCCCGCGCAGAGCCTGCTGCACCTGCGGCGGAGACAGCACAGCCACATCGGCTCCGAAGCTCAGCAAAAAACCGTATATCCACGGGCTTTCGGGGTAAAAGGCGGACACGAAGAAGCGTCCGTCCGGCAGCTGTGTCACCCACTCCGGCGGAAACATATCGTAAACGCGGTACGCGGCGGCGGGCGTGAACATCAACTCCAGATGCAAAAGCGGGCCGGGGGCCTCCGCCGGGTCCATCGGCTGGGGCGTGTGCTGCGGGCCGGGCGTGAAAACGGCATCCAGCAGCGTCACGTCCAGCATGCGGCACAGCTTGAACACCCGCAACGCCTGTCGTGCCAGGCAGTACGCCTGCAGGTACCAGGCGGCGTCTTTATAAACCAGCTTCACGGGCTGGGCCGTGCGGCGGCTTTTTTCGCCGCGCGCGCTGTAATAATCGAAGGCGATCTCCCGGCGCGAAAGGATGGCTGTTTTCAGTGTGGCGAACACGCGTTTTTCCGCCGGGCCGGAGCCCCAGGGAGAAAAATCCACCTCCAGCCAGCCGTCGCCGCTTTTTTGGAACAGCCCGGCCAGCTTTTCCAGCGCCGCGCCTCCCATGCCTGCGGCGGCCATGGCCCGCAGGGCATACAGGATCTCGTCCTGCTCGCCGTCCGTCAGCAGCGAACGGTCCAGCACATAGCCGGGCAGCAGCCCCACGCCTCCGCCTCCGCCCCGCGCCGCGTACACGGGGACGCCCGCGGCCGAAAGCGCTTCGATGTCCCGGTAAATCGTGCGCACGCTCACTTCAAAGCGTTCGGCCAACTCCCGCGCCGTCATGCGGGGACGGCTTTGCAGCAGATATACAATCTCGAACAGGCGGCCCGTGTGCATGGCTATCCCTCCCGGCCGGAGCCGCGGGTAGCGTGCCAGTAGGCGCTCATGGAAAAATCGCCGCTCTCGGTCTTTTCTTCGCCCAGGAAGGGCGGCGGAACAAAGGCGCGGGCGGCCTCCACGGTGGGAAACTCCACCTCCGCGTAGAAAAACGCCGTGGGCCGGCCCGCGTCCACCAGGCTCACCTCCAGCCGCTCGCCCCCGGGCAGCGCATACACCCTGTAGTCCTTGGTCACAAGGTCCTGCCCGGTGAAGGCTGTGAGCCGCCGGAACAATTCCGCAGAAATATCCGTTTCAACCTCCTCCCGCGCCAGCGTGCCTTCGCCCTTGAAGCACAGCACACAGCGGCTGCCATCGGCGTTCACGCTCTCCCGAATGCGCACCACGGGGGCTGTCGAGATATATCCCTGACGCACCCGGGCCTCTTTCAGCAGCGGAAGACCGGCGGGGAACCCGTCGATGAGCCACTTGCGTTCGATCTCCATTTTAACACCCCACTATCTTTTTTTTCGTAAGACTATTATAATAGTGTGTATCCGACAAGTCAAAAATGCCGGGCGCTTTGTAAAAAGCCCGGCCGGGCGCAAACGCGCGCACCCAAAAGAAAAGGCGGAAAGACCATGAAGCAGCAAAGAGGATATCCCCGGGTGACCGTTACCCCCAAGGCCGAACGCGGGCTGGCGGGTGGCCATCCGTGGGTGTACGATACGGAAGTGGCGGACGCGCAGCCCGCGGAAAACGGCGCGCTGGTGGACGTGATCAGCGCAAAGGGACGGTATCTGGGCACGGGCTTTATCAGCCTGCACAGCAAGATCCGTGTGCGCATCCTTTCACGCAATGCCAATGACGTCTTCGACGAGGCGTTTTACCTGCGCCGATTGTCCCACGCGTGGGAGTACCGCAAAACAGTGCTGAGCGGGGAGGTTTCGAGCTGCCGTGTCATCTTCGGCGAGGCCGACCTGTTCCCCGGCCTGACGGTGGACCGTTTTGGCCGGTATCTGGTGGCACAGACGCTCTCTGTGGGCATCGAGCGCATCAAGCCCATGCTCTTTCCGCTGCTGGTAAAGCTGCTGCGGGACGACGGCCAGCAGATCGACGGCCTGTACGAGCGCAACGACGTTGCCATCCGCGCCCGGGAGGGGCTGGAGGAAAACAAGGGCTGGTTTGACCTTTCGGCGCTGGGCCTGCCCCGGCCGGACACTTGTCTGACGGACATTGTGGAAAACGGGGTCCGCTATACTGTGGACGTGGAGAACGGCCAGAAAACGGGGTTTTTTCTGGACCAGAGGTTCAACCGGCAGGCTGTGGCGCGGCTTGCGCAGGGCAGGACGGTGCTGGACTGCTTCACGCACACCGGCTCCTTTGCGCTGAACGCAGCCAAGGGCGGCGCGGCCCATGTGACGGCGGTGGACGTCTCCGAGGCCGCGGTGGAGATGGCGCGCCGCAATGCGGATATCAACGGAGTGTCGGACAGAATGGACTGCGTGGCGGCCAATGTGTTCGACCTGCTGCCACGTCTGGCGGAGGAGGGCGGCAAAAAGTATGATTTCATCATTCTGGACCCGCCCGCGTTTACGAAGTCCCGCAAGACAGTGCCGGGCGCACTGCGGGGATATAAGGAGATCAATTACCGCGCCATGAAGCTGCTGCCCCGGGGCGGGTATCTTGCCACCTGCAGCTGCAGCCATTTTGCCACGGACGGGATGTTCCGCGCCATGCTGGCAGACGCGGCCCGTGACGCGGGCGTGCAGCTGCGCCAGATCGAGGCGCGCCAGCAATCGCCGGACCATCCCATCCTGTGGGGCGTGGACGAAACGAATTATCTGAAGTTTTACCTGTTCCAGGTGTTTTGAGCGGCGCGCGGCGGCCGCGTAGAAGGAGAATGGATATGGAATACCGAGAGATCGCACCCGGCGAGCTGGACCGGGCGCTGTTCCGGCATTTTGAACGGCGCCAGGAAGTGACGAAGTGCCGCCGCAGGGAAAACGGCGTATGGGTCGTGCGGGACGCGCCGTTCATCGACGACTGGAGCGAAGCGGATTATGCGTTTCTTGTGCAATGCCTGCAAAATACGCTGGCCACGGGCGGCGTTGTGCTGGGGGCCTTTGCAGACGGCGCGCTCAAGGGCTTTGCCTCGGTGGAAAGCGCCCCGTTGGGCAAAGCGGGGGATTACCGGGACCTGACGTGCCTGCACGTTTCGGCTGAGCTGCGGGGCAGAGGCGTCGGGCGGGAGCTTTTTACCCGGGCGGCGCAGTGGGCCCGTGCGCACGGCGGAAAAAAGCTGTATCTGTCGGCCCATTCGGCGGTGGAGACACAGGCGTTTTACGCGGCGATGGGCTGCGTGGAGGCCCGGGAGTACAATGAGGCCCATGTGGCGGCGGAGCCGTTTGACTGCCAGATGGAGTACGCGCTGTGAGGCGCCGTGATGCGGAGGATAAGCATGCAGATCAGAAAATACCGGCCGTCGGATTGCCGGGAATTGGCGGAGCTGTTCTACGACACGGTCCATACGGTCAATGCCGGGGATTATACAAAGGAGCAGCTGGACGCGTGGGCGACGGGCCATGTGGATCTGGAGGCCTGGGACCGCTCGTTCCAGGAACACCATACCCTTGTCGCTTTGGAGGACGGTGCAGTCATCGGGTTTGGGGATATCGACGGCTCGGGATACCTGGACCGTTTGTACGTCCACCGGCGCCATCAGGGCAAGGGCGTGGCAACCGCCCTTTGCGACAGGCTGGAGCAGGTGTGTCCGGGCGTTATCAGCACCCACGCATCGATTACGGCGAAGCCTTTTTTTGAAAAAAGAGGGTATCGGGCCATTCGGGAGCAGCAGGTGGAACGGCAGGGCGTGGCGCTCACCAATTTTGTGATGGAAAAACGGCGGTGAGCCAGGGCGAAAAAGGGAGAAGAATCAAAAATGCCGGCAGCGGAAATTTCCGCCGCCGGCATTTCTGCGTAAAAGGCTATTGCTCCGCCTGCACCGCCATCACCTGCGCGGCGGGCCGCCCGTTTACGGAGGCCAATGGAGCGCCGCACAGCACGGCTGTCAGCGAGCCGCCCCTGGGCCAGAACAGCGAAAGGCAAAGCAGCGCGGCCAGCACAACTGCCGCAAGCCGCCTGGCGGTGGGAGACATCATCCGGTTCGTTTCCATCGTATTCCTCCTGAGTGTATCGAATTTCGGGCTTTCTGTGACTGGTTTATACTCAGTATACCACCGTTTGGTCACAACATGGTCACAAATTGAAAAAATCTGCACGTGTTTAATGGGGTTTTTACAAGATTCGGTCAATATGAAAACAACAATAAAAATCAAATGACTTTTTGGATGCGTGAAACCGATGACCGGTGCGGCCCGTATGGAGCAGAGACACCGCCGCCCGGAGAAAGGATGGCCGGCGCTACGTGGCAAGAAACGCAAATATATGCCAAGCCCCGCCCTGTTTTCCGCGCGCCGCGCGCCGTACAATAAAAGCAACGACACCGGGCGCGCCTTCCGCGCGGCCCGTACAGGGAGGATGCAGTATGCAGTACGGCCACTTCGACAACGACCGCCGGGAATATGTCATCGACAGGGTGGACCTGCCCGCGAGCTGGACCAATTATCTTGGCACGGAGGAGATGTGCGCCGTGGTGAACCACACGGCGGGCGGATACCTGTTCCATAAAAGCGCCGAATATCACCGCATCACGCGTTTTCGCGCCAACGCCGTGCCCATGGACCGGCCCGGCCATTACATTTATCTTCGGGACGATGACACCGGGGAGTACTGGTCTGTTTCGTGGCAGCCCGTGGGCAAGCCGCTGGACTGGGCGAAATATACCTGCCGCCACGGCCTGTCCTACACAAAATACGAGTGTGAGTACGGCGGCATCCGCGCCGTGCAGACGCTGTTCATTCCCCGGGGCGAGGCCGTGGAGATCTGGGACCTTTCGCTGGAGAATATCTCCGGCCGGGCGCGGAACATCAGCGTGTTCAGCTACGCCGAGCTGTCGTTCCACCATATCGATATGGACAACCGCAACTTTCAGATGAGCCTGTATGCCGCGGGCGGCAGCTATGCGGACGGCATCATCGAACAGGACCTTTTCTATGAGGAGAACGGCTTCCAGTATTTTGCGGCCACTTTCCCGCCGGACAGCTACGATACGGTGCGGGAGGCGTTCATCGGCCCGTACCGCACCGAGACAGACCCCATCGGCGTGGAGCGGGGCACGCTTTCCAGCAGCACGGAGCTGGGCGGCAACCAGTGCGCGTCGCTGCACAGGCGTTTTATCCTCGCGCCCGGCGAGGTTCTGCGCGAAGCGTTTTTCCTGGGGGAGGGGCCGCGGGCCGAAGGCGCGCGCATCCGCAAAAAATATGCGCCGCCCGCCGCCCGGGACGCGGCACTGGCGGCCCTGCGCGGCTACTGGGACGAAAAATGCGCGGCGCTGCAGATCGACACGCCCAATGAGGGCATGAACACGCTCATCAATATCTGGACGCTGTATCAGAGCGAGATAAACGTGCAGTTCTCCCGCTTTGCCAGCTTCATCGAGGTGGGCGGCCGCACCGGGCTGGGCTACCGAGACACCGCCCAGGATGCGATGACCGTGCTGCACTCGAACCCCGCCCGCTGCAAAGAGCGCATCGTACAGCTTTTAAAAGGGCTTGTCAGCGAGGGATACGGCCTGCATCTGTTCGAGCCGGAATGGTTCGAGGAGACGCCCCGGCAGAGCTTCAAAAGCCCGACCGTTGTGCCCACGCCGGATAAAAGCAGCATGATCCACGGTTTGGCGGACGCATGCAGCGACGATGCGCTGTGGCTTGTTTCCACCGTGGCGGACTATGTGCGGGAGACTGGTGACGCCGCGTTCCTCGACATGCCGGTGCCCTATGCGGACAAGGGGACGGACACGGTTTACGGCCACCTGAAGACGATCCTGGATTTTTCCCAGCGCATGGTGGGTGCGCATGGGATCTGCCAGGGCCTGCGGGCGGACTGGAACGATTGCCTGAACCTGGGCGGGGGCGAAAGCGCGATGGTGAGCTTTCTGCACGTTTGGGCACTGGGAAACTTTGCCGCGCTGGCCCACTGGTTGGGCCGAAAGGCAGACGCGGAGCATTACGAGGCCGTGCGGCGCAGCGTGGCGGACGTGTGTGAAAAGGAGCTGTGGGACGGCAGATGGTATCTGCGCGGCTTCACAAAAAACGGCCGCCCCATCGGAACGGACGCGGATACGGAGGGCAAGGTGCATCTGGAGAGCAACACCTGGGCCGTTCTCTCCGGCGCGGCAGGGCCGGAGCGGGGCGCGCGGGCCATGGACAGCGTGGAGGAATACCTTTACACGCCCTGGGGCCTGATGCTCAACGCGCCGGCTTACTCGAAGCCCGACGACGACATTGGTTTTGTCACCCGGGTGTATAAGGGCCTGAAAGAAAATGGGTCCATTTTCAGCCATCCCAACCCATGGGCGTGGGCGGCGGAATGCGTGCTGGGACGGGGCGACAGGGCCATGCAGTTTTACGACGCGCTGTGCCCTTATTGGCAGAACAACAAAATAGAGACGCGCAAAGCGGAGCCTTATTCCTACTGTCAGTTCATCACCGGGCGCGACCACAAGAAATTCGGCGAGGCGCACCATCCGTTCATGACAGGCTCCGGCGGGTGGAGCTATGTGGCCGCGACGCGCTACATGCTGGGCATCCGGCCGGAGTTCGACGGCCTTGTCATTGACCCGTGCATCCCCGGCGGCTGGGACGGCTTTACGGCCGTGCGGCGGTTCCGGGGCGCGGTGTATAAGATCGAGGTGCGGAACCCCGCCCATGTATGCAAGGGTGTGAAGGAGCTGTACCTGGACGGTGTGCGTGTGGAACGGCTGCCGCTGCTGGCGCCCGGCACGACGGGCCGCGTGACGGCGGTGCTGGGCTGACGCGCGCCGCAGGTTCCCCGGCGGGGATATGCAGGAAGGAGAGCGAAACGATGATCCATTTTGGAACGGGCGGCTGGCGCGCCGTCATCGGCGACGGCTTCACGAAAGCCAACGTCCAGCTGCTGACGCTGGCGCTGGCGCGTAAAATGCTGGATGAGGGCAGGGCCGACAAGGGCTTCGTCATCGGCTATGACAGGCGCTTTTTGAGCGAGGAGGCCGCCGGATGGGCCGCTGAGGTGATGGCGGGACAGGGCATCCTGTGCCGCATCATCCACCGGGAAAGCCCCACGCCTCTTATTATGTATACGGTGGCTGCCTATGGCCTGCCCTACGGCATGGCAATCACGGCCAGCCACAACCCGGCCGTCTACAACGGCATCAAGGTGTTTATGGAGGGCGGGCGCGACGCGGACGAAACGCTTACCGCCGCCTTTGAGGGCTATATCCGCGAGCTGGAGGGCGAGCCTGTGAAGACGGTGCCCTACGAAGAAGGGCTTGCTGCGGGCAGTATCCAGCTCATCGACCCGATGAACGACTACATCGACAGCATCCTCAAAATGGTGGATGCAGAGGCCATCCGGTCCCGCGGCCTGCACGTGGTGCTGGACCCCATGTACGGCGTGTCCAAGACGGCGCTGCAGACCATCCTGCTCACCACCCGGTGCGACGTGGAGGTCATCCACGAGCGGAGGGACACGCTGTTCGGCGGCCGGCTGCCCGCGCCCAACCTCAAGACGCTGGCGGGCCTGACGAACTATGTGGAAGAACACGGCTGCGACATCGGAATCGCCACCGATGGTGACGCGGACCGCCTGGGGGTTATTGACGATAAGGCGGAGTTCCTGCATCCCAATAAGATCCTGGTGCTGCTGTATTACTATCTGATGCGGTACCGCGGCTGGCGCGGCGCAGCGGTGCGGAACCTGGCCACCACCCACCTGCTGGACCGCATTGCCGAGGACTTCGGCGAGACCTGCTACGAGGTGCCCGTGGGCTTTAAATATGTGTCTGCCAAGATGGTGGAGACCGGCGCCATCATCGGCGGCGAAAGCTCCGGCGGGCTGACGGTGCGCGGGCACATCCAGGGCAAGGACGGCATTTATGCCGCCGCGCTGCTGGTTGAGGCCATTGCCAAAACAGGCCGCAGGCTCAGCGCGCTGTGGGACGAGATCACGCAGAAATACGGTGCCGCCGAGATGGCGGAACACGATTTTCATTTCAGCAGCGCCGAAAGGACACGCATCTTCACGCTGCTGATGGAGGACAAACAGCTTCCGGAATTCCCCTGCGAGATCGCCAAGGTCAGCTACATGGACGGCTGCAAGGTGTACTTCAAAAACGGCGGCTGGGTCATCGCGCGCTTTTCCGGCACCGAGCCGCTGCTGCGCGTGTTCTGTGAGATGGATACCATGGAAAATGCGGAAAAAGTTGCCAAAATTTTGACGGAGTTTTTGTCGCTGTAACGAAAAGCGGCCGAAAAGCGGGGAAAGGGGGACATTGTCCCCCTTTTTTGCTATAATAGCGGGCAGGACGCGCGGATGTTTGCAAAGCGCGCCGGGAAAGAGGCGGAGGCATGGAACGGCAGAAAATGAAACACAGGCGGCAGCTCGGCCTGCGGCAGGGGATGCTGGGCATTATCCTGCTGTGCTGGGTGCTGCCCGTTGTGCTCATCGTCACGCTGGGCGGCGTATATATTCTGGACAGCATGACGCGGCAGTACCGCAGCGATATGATGCGCAGCGCACAAAGCGCCGCGGCCATCACCGGGCGCAACCTGGATTCCATGATCGCCGCCAGCCGTAAGGCCAGTTATATCGCCACCATGGGCAATGCCTGGGCATCCTACACGAAAACGGGCGATTACGTCACGTTTTACAATGAGATGCAGACCTTTCTCACCCAGCAGTACCGCTACGACGACAAATTCCGCAATACCATCGTCACGCTAGTGGACGATCCGGCAGCGCCCATCTACACCTCCAACACCTCGTATACCTCCATACGCAAATATCAGCAGCATGTGCGGGACGAAGTGCTGGTCCGCAGCGAAGCGCTGGGCACCGGCATCGGTTTCTTTGCGGCGGACGGCAGCCTGTATATGATGCGCAATCTGCTGGACGCCAACTACCGCACCTATGGCGTGCTGGTGATGGAGCTGAACACCGACACGCTGTTCGACAGTATGCGCAGCGTTATCTGGATGACAGACGCCACGGTCTGGCTGGGCGACGCGGAGTATACCGTTGCGGGCAGCGTGCGGGATGCGGGAGAGCTGCGCGGGAACATCCGTGCGGGCGGCCAGGGTGGCGCGCCCGCGCAGGGCAGCTACGCCGTCTGGGGCAGTGAAAGCGTAGTGCCCGGCTGTGCGCTGGAATACATCGTCTACTCCGACACCGCGGCCATGCGCGCCCAGCTGCGCAGCACGGCTTTGCTGCTGGCCGCGCTGCTGGCCGCGCTGCTGCCGCTGATGGGGGCGGTCATCGCGTTTTTGTACCGCAAGGTAAACCGGCCCATCGTCACGCTGAGCGGGGCTTCGGCGCACATCGAGCAGGGTGAATTCGGCATTCAGGTGGACGCCGGGCGGCTGGGCAGCAAGGAGTTCGCCTATCTGGGCAACAGCTTCAACGCCATGAGCGACAAGCTGAAAAATCAGTTCGAGCGCATCTATAAGGAGGAGCTGGCCCTGCGGGACGCGAAGATCATGGCTCTGCAGAGCCAGATCAACCCCCATTTTCTGAATAACACGCTGGAGATCATCAACTGGGAAGCGCGCCTGGCCGACGACGTGAAGGTATGTCAGATGCTGGAGGCGCTGTCCACGATGCTGAACGCGGCCATGGACCGCAAGCACCGGCCGCTTATCCACCTCTCCGAGGAAATGATGTATGTGGATGCGTACCTGTTCATCATCCGGGAGCGGTTGGGCAAGCGGCTGACCGTGGAAAAGGAGATCTCCCCCGAAACGCTGGACTGCTATGTGCCGCGCCTGGTGCTGCAGCCTTTGCTGGAAAACGCCGTGGAGCACGGCATCAATCCCGTGCAGAAAGGCACCATCATCATCCGCGCCTACCGCGAGCAGGACAGGCTGCTGCTGGAGATCGAGAACGACGGCGTAACCACCTACGACGACCTGATGAAGATTCAGACGCTGCTCTCAGACGAGCCGCTGCCGGAGGGAACGGGCAGCGCTTCGCTGGGCATCCGCAACGTACACGAGCGGGTAAAGATCATCTACGGGCAGGAGAGCGGCCTTTCCATCACAATCACTGAAAAAGGGAATACGCTGTCGAGAATGAATATCAAATTTGAACAAGACGGGCAATAATATGCAATAAAAAACAAGTTCGTTCATTCAGTTTTTGTGCAAACTGGTATAACATTATAGGCACAGGGAGGCATTCGGATGGCGCTGTGAACGCCGCGCATGCCCCCGGAAAATGGGAGGTTTGAAACATGAAAAAGACACTCGCGATCATTCTTGCGCTGTGCCTCGGCGCTTCCATGCTGGCCGCCTGCGGCGGTTCCGGCTCCAGCGCTCCGGCTTCCGCGTCCGTGGCCGGAAGCACAGGCTCCTCCGCCCCCGAAGCAAAGCCTGTTGAGATCCGCGTCGTGACGTCCTACGGCGGCGACGACGGCAACCGCGCCAATTATGAAGAAGCGGTGGCGGGTTACGAAGCGGCCACGGGCAACACTGTGGTAGACGAATCCGCCACCTCAAACGAGCAGTGGAAGGCCCAGGTCAAAGCCGACTTCCAGACCGGAAGCGAACCGGACGTGCTCTTCTTCTTCACGGGTACTGACGCCAGCGAGTTTATCAAGAACGGCAAAGTCGTGTCCATCGAGGAGATCCGCAAGGAATACCCGGACTATGCATCCAACATGCTGGATGCGGCCATGCCCCTTTCCTTTGTGGACGCCAAGGCCTACGCCGTTCCGTCCAGCGGATATTGGGAAGGCATGTTCGTGAACAAAACCGTTCTGGCCGACTGCGGCCTGGAGGTCCCCGGCCCCGATACGACCTGGGACGAGTTCATGGAGATGTGTGAGACCATTAAAAGCAAGGGCTATACGCCCATCGCCTGCTCCCTGCAGGAGGTGCCGCACTACTGGTTTGAGTTCTGCATCCTGAACCAGGGCGACGTGGCCAAGCACGCCGAGGTCCCTGCTTCCGGCGCCGACGAAGCGGGCCAGCGCTGGGTCGCGGGCCTGAACACCCTCAAAGAGATGTACGAAAAGGGCTATTTCCCCGCAAATACCCTGACGGCGGGCGACGCCGACACATTCCAGATGATGGCCGACAACAAAGCCGCGTTCGCCATTGACGGCTCGTGGAAGGTGGGCTGGTTCACCGGCAGCGAGGACGCCGCAGGCAACGTGGAGAACATCGACGATTACACCGTTACTTATGTGCCGGGCAGCGGCAGCCGCAAGGCCACGGACATCGTGGGCGGCATCTCCATGGGCTACTACATCACCGAGAAAGCCTGGAGCGACCCCGAAAAGCGCGATGCGGCCGTCCAGTTCGTGGAATACATGACCACCGACGATATGGTCAACAAGTTCGCGGGCGGCGCCCCTACGGCGCTGAAATCCGGCCTGCCCGAAGCGGCGGATACCGACAGCCTGCACGCGGCGGCCGTCACCATGTTCAACGGCAAGACAGGCATGGCCAGCGCCGTGCAGGATGCGCTGAACCAGACTGCCCGCGGCGTTCTGTTCGCCTCTGTCAAGGATGTTGTGACAGGCACCCTGGCGCCGGAGGAGGCCATTGAGACGGCCCTCGCCACCCCGCTGGCAGATTCCTGACGCAAGCGATATAAGCAGCCAATACGGCCGGAGAGCTTGGAAACGGCTCTCCGGCCTTTTTTGAAAAAACGGGCCTTCGGCCGCGGCGCCTGCCGTGCCGCACGCCCCCGGGGCCGTCCGCCGCACCGAACGGCGGCGCGTCCGTCCGAAAAACGACGGCGCTTCGCGCGCCCGCATCCTGCAGACAAACGCAGAAAAGAAGGGGAGCCTTGCCATGAATGCGATGATCTACAAAAAGAAAGGCCCGCTCGTACTGTTCCTCGTGCCGACCTTCCTCTTTTTGACCATGTACTTATACTATCCGTTTTTGATGAATATCTACAACAGCCTCAACAAGATCGGCGGCCTGGGCGAGAGCAGCCGCGGCCTGAACGAGCCGGTATGGGAGAACTACGTCAAGATGTTCACAGACCCGCTCATGCGCACCGCGCTGAAGAACACCATGATCCTGATGATCCTGACTGTGGTGTTTCAGGTGGGCATCGCGCTGGTGCTGGCGCTGATGGTGGACAACATCAAGGTGGGGGCGAAATTCTTCCGCACGGTGTATTTTTTTCCCATCGTCATCAGCGCCACAGCGCTGGGCCTTCTGTTCAACCTGATTTTTCTGTACGACGGCGGCATGCTCAACCAGCTTCTGCAGAACCTAGGCCTCGCCGCGGAGAATATCGACTGGAAGGACCCCGCCCACTTTTTCGTCACGATGATGGTCCCTGTTATCTGGCAGTATGTGGGGTTTTATTTTGTCATTCTCGTCACAGGGCTGAACAATATCTCTACCGATATTTATGAGGCGGCCGAGATCGACGGAGCCAGCGGCCTGGGGCGCATCCGGTATATCACCCTGCCGCTGCTGCACAACACGCTGTGTACCTGCCTTGTGCTGGCCATTACCGGCTCGCTGAAGGTGTTCGACCTGCCGTGGACCATGTTTGTGGGCGGCCTGCCGCTGGACAAATCCTGGCTGACCGGCACATATATGTACTACCAGACTATGGTGCTGCAGGACGTGGACTACGGCTCGGCCATCGCCATCCTCATCGTGGTGCTGGGTGTTGTGATCAGCCAGATCGCGAACCGCATCTTCAAAGAAAAAGATTATTAAGGGGGGCTTTTTTTATGACACGCAGACGCTTTCCCGTGGGAAAAACGCTCCTCTATGTGTTTATGTCCCTGTGGGCGCTCACGACGATCTACCCGTTTATCTGGGTCATCCTCAATTCCTTCAAGCCGCGCGGGCTGATCCGCAGCGATACATTCTCGCTGCCCATCGGCGACAAATTCACACTGGAGAACTACGTCACCGCCTTCAAACGCGTTGACATCGGTACGGCCTATGTCAACAGCATTGTCATCAGCGGCGCCGTCACTGTGGTGGTGATGGTGCTGGCTGGGCTTGCCGCCTACGCTATGGTGCGGTACAGCTTCCGGCTGCGGGGCTTTCTGCATTCCATGATCATCGCCAGCATGATGTTCCCGGTGTTCTCCACGATCATCCCGGTGTTCCGCATGGAGTCGTCCTGGGGCATCGTGAATACAGGCAGCATTTGGCTGACGCGGCTCTCGGTCGTCCTGCCGCAGATTGCGGGCAACCTGTCGTTTGCCATCATTGTGCTAATGGGCTTCATCCGCAGCCTCCCGGTGGACCTGGAGGAAGCCGCTTATCTGGAAGGCTACAACGTCTACCAGATATTCTTCCGAATCATCATGCCGCTGGCCAAGCCCAGCTTTGCTACGGTGGGCATCTTCACGTTTCTGTGGAGCTACAACGACCTTTTTTTACAGATGTTTTTCCTGCGCAGCAAAAAATTCTTCACCATCACGCGCCTGCTGAACGAGATCTCCAGCCAGGCGGGCACGAATTACGGCCTGATGGTGGCCGCGGTGGTGATGGTCGTGATTCCGGTGCTGGTGGTCTATATCTTCCTGCAGAACTATATCATTAAGGGGATGACTGCCGGCGCGGTGAAGGGCTGACCGCTTTTGCGACGCATTTTACGGGCGTTCCCCTTTTTCGCGCGGCGGGCGGGCGCGTCCTGTGTTCGGTGCATGGGGCGCGCCCGGTGCCGCGCTTTTCCGCCGCTGGGCGGGGGAATGGAAATATGGTATACTATGACCATAGGCAAAAACAGTGTGGTGATATAGGATGTATAAGGTGATGATCGTGGACGACGAGGATATCATCGTCAGCGGACTGGTAAAGGTGATGCCCTGGGCGAAGTATGGCTGCGAAGTGGCGGCCACCGCGTCCGACGGGCTTGCGGCGCAGGCTGTGCTGCGGGAAAAGCGGCCGGATATCCTGTTCACGGATATCTGCATGCCGGGCGCGGACGGGCTTGCGCTGCTGGCGGCGGTGCGCAGCGAGTTCCCGGATATGCAGGTGACGATCCTGAGTGGGTTCCCGGATTTTGAATACGCCCAGCGGGCCATCGGCCTGGGTGTGGTGCGGTATGTACTTAAGCCCAGCAAGATGCATGAGCTGGAAGAGGCGCTGGCCGTCATGGTGGAAAACCTGGGCGGCGCGCCCGCGTCCGGCGCGGTGCAGTCTGCGGAAAATGCGCAGAATTTCATCATCAAGAAAGCGGTGCAGTACATTGAGCAGCATTATGCGGAAAAACTGACGCTGCCCGACGTGGCGGACAAGGTCTACGTCAGCCAGTGGCACCTCTCCAAGCTCATTGCCAAGAACACGGGCCAGAGTTTTTCCGACCTGCTCAACGGCGTTCGCATCGCCAAAGCAAAGGAGCTGCTGGCCGACCCAGCCCTCAAGGTTTGGGAAGTGAGCGACGCGGTGGGCTTTGCGGATGTGACGCATTTTTCCCGCATTTTCAAAAAAATGGAGAATATGAGCGCCAACGAATACCGCAACAAGCAGATCGCAAGATGACCCTGCGTTAAAACAAAACCGCGCCCCGTATGCTGCACACGGGGCGCGGTTTTGCGCGCCTTACACCTCAGACGCGCGCTTGGCTTTCCAGCGTGCGGCCAGACGCAGCAGGCCGAACACGGGCAGGCACAGCAGGAACCAGTAAAAGCTGAACAGGGGGCATATCTGTCCCAGCACATTGCCGAATTCCCGGCTGTAATCCCATACCTGCCAGCCCAGCGCCCGGTTCACCACCAGCCCTACGGCTAATTCCGCCGCTGTAATGAACGCCGTGCCCAGCGCGGCCTGCACGGCGATGTTCATGCCGGGATACCGCCGCGCGATCCACACCAGAGCCAGCACGCATATGCCGCCCAGCAGGGCCATGCTCCAGTGCGTGTGTCCCCGCGCCAGGATCTCGATACAGGGATATCCGGCGGCACCCACCGCGAAAGCCGTTGCCTTTTCCTTCATTTACACATCACCCGGGTATAGGATGCGCCGTTTTTGCACGGAATATCACAAACAATTGCGCCGCCCATTGCTATTTGTGGGGGAAAGATGGTAAAATATATAAGACCATAAACTGAGAATGGAGTAGTTATGCAAAAGACAAAGGTCAGCGCGTGCATCGTTGTGTACGGCGGCGGGGAAGAAGCGGCACAGGCCGCGCGCTCTCTGGTGGAGCACACACAGGACGCGGCGCTTTCGCTCACACTGGTGGACAACGCCTCGCCGGACGGCGCGGGCGAATGGCTTGCGGCGCAGCAGCTTGGCCCCGGAGTGAAGGTGGTGCGCCTGCCCGAGAACGTGGGCTTCGGCAGCGGCCATAACACCGTGCTGCCGCAGCTGGACAGCGTTTACCATTTTGTGGTGAACCCGGATATCACGTTGGACGACGACGCCGTTTCAAAGCTGTGCGCGTGGATGGACGCTCACCCGGATGTGGTGATGGCGACGCCGCGCCTGCTGTTCCCGGACGGGGCCGAGCAGTATACGGCAAAGCGGAGGCCCAGCTTTCTGGCGCTGCTGGCCCGGCAGGTTCCGCTGCCGTTTTTGAAGGGCGTGGAACGGCATTATCTGATGCAGGACGAGGATCTGTCTCGCCCGCAGGAGATCGAGTTCTGCACGGGCTGTTTTTTTGTGATGCGCACCGAGGCGTTCCGCCGCATGGGCGGCTTCGACGAGGGTTATTTTATGTATGTGGAGGACGCGGATATCACCCGCAAGGCGCAGGAATACGGCAAGGTGATGTACGTGCCCGAGGCGCATGTCTATCATGCCTGGCACCGGGACACAAAGAAAAAGTGGAAGAATTTCTGGATGCAGATCCGCTCGATGCTCCGTTACTGGCGCAAATGGGGCTTCCGAATGGTTTGAGGGGCGGGTGTTTTCCCGGGAAAACACGGGAAAGCCTGCATCGCTTTGCGCATGCAGATGTACAGCAGAGAAAAAAGAAAAGCAAAGGAGCAGGAACAATGAAGGGAATCATACTGGCCGGGGGCGCCGGCACGCGGTTGTATCCGCTGACGATGGTCACCTCGAAGCAGCTTTTGCCGGTGTACGACAAGCCGATGATCTATTATCCGCTGTCCACGCTGATGCTGGCGGGCATTCAGGATATCCTGATCATCTCAACACCGGAGGACATGCCCCGTTTTGAATCGCTGCTGGGCGACGGAAGCCAGTTCGGCGTGAAGCTGTCGTACAAGGTGCAGCCCTCGCCGGACGGCCTGGCGCAGGCGTTCATTCTGGGGGATGCATTCATCGGGGACGAGCCATGCGCCATGGTGCTGGGCGACAACATTTTTTACGGCAACGGCTTTTCCAAGCTGCTGCGCGCGGCGGTGGAAAACGCCGAAAACGGACGCGCTACGGTGTTCGGCTATTATGTGAACGATCCCGAGCGCTTCGGCATCGTGGAATTTGACGAAAACGGAAAGGTCGTTTCCGTGGAGGAAAAGCCCGCGCAGCCAAAATCCAATTACGCGATCACGGGCCTGTATTTCTACGACAAACGCGTGGTTCAGATGGCGAAGGAGGTAAGGCCCTCGGCCCGCGGCGAGTTGGAGATCACGACGCTCAACGAGATGTACCTGAAAAAGGGCGATTTGGACGTGCAGCTTCTGGGCCGCGGCTTTGCCTGGCTGGACACCGGCACGATGGACAGCCTTGTGGACGCGGCGGATTTTGTGCGCATGGTGGAGAAGTGCCAGGGCATCAAGATCTCTGCGCCTGAGGAGATCGCCTACAAAAACGGCTGGATCACAAAGGATAAGCTGATGGAAAGCGCCCGGCGCTACGGCAAAAGCCCCTACGGCGAGCATCTGAAGCGGGTGGCCGAGGGGCGGCTGCAGTATTGAGGCTCCCTTCGGGCCGAATGAAGCGCAAAACAGAAAAAGAGGAAAACCTTATGAAATACTCATCACAGGCGCGAACGGACAGCTTGGGACAGAGCTGCGCCGGTGCATTGCCGCGGGAAAAACGGAGCTGGGGCCCCTGCCCGCAAAGCTGCAGCGCGCCACCGTGCTTGCCACGGACGTGGACACGCTGGACATCACAAACCGCCACGAGGTGGCTGCCTATGTGCGCCATCACGCGCCGGACGCCATCATTTCCTGCGCGGCGTTC
>Ga0129308_1000159_pt1 | contig 116405 bp, 103 predicted proteins | sample L827metagenome_FD_94440 | JGI IMG/M metagenome (GOLD analysis project Ga0129308, IMG submission 94440) | Ring-tailed lemur group fecal microbial communities from Wisconsin, USA - L827 metagenome | ecosystem: Host-associated > Mammals > Digestive system > Large intestine > Fecal | place: USA...
CACGGTTGAGAATACGCTGTGCCCGAATTTCTGGTGGTAGTTGTTCGTCGACAAACTGAAAGATTTTCGGGATCACCTCTAATGGAACCATCGAGGTAAAGTATTCCCTCTTGGCTTGGATACCCTTGACGGCAGGAAACACAAAAGAAGCGGAACTCAAGAATGGCACCCTCTCTATAACGTAATAGTTAACTATAGTACACAGCAAGCCCTGCTGAGGAGCGGTCATAACATATCACATTATAAAGCATCGCGGAAGTCATGTAAAGAGAGCGGAAGTCTCTTGTTTGTTTGTTCATTGCAAGATACAAACAACAACGAAAAAAGTTATACTTGTAGAGAATAGTGAAGGTCGCTATACTTGGTACATGGATTACTTATACCAACGATTATCCATGTGCAAATATCTATCAATCTGTAAAATGGGTGAGTAAATGACCGAAGTAGTTGCGGCCCTGATCTGGAATCAGGACAAGTTTATGATTTGCCAGCGCCCGGCCCACAAGGCCAGAGGGCTGCTGTGGGAGTTTGTGGGCGGTAAGGTAGAGCCAGGAGAAATCAAGGAACAGGCTCTCATCCGGGAATGTCAGGAGGAACTGGCGGTCACATTGGATGTGGGCGAGGTATTCATGGATGTGATTCATGAATACCCCGATCTGACGGTCCATCTGACACTGTTCCATGCCACTATCCGGGAGGGCGTCCCCCAGAAACTGGAGCATAATGACATCCGTTGGATCACGGTGGATGAGATTGATCAATTTGAGTTCTGCCCAGCAGATGAAGAAATTTTAATAAGACTAAAGCAATCCAAGAGGCGGAAAGATTAGGCGAAAGTCTCATTAACCACATTAGGGAATGCGAACATACGGAGAAAGGAAAAGCGCAGGATGAATATCATCTGCTTCGGCGACTCTAACACCTACGGCTACGATCCCCGTGGCTATTTCGGCGGGCGCTATGACGCAGACAACCGGTGGGTGGACATCCTGGCTGCGGAGACCGGATGGACGATCTCTAACATGGGACAAAACGGTCGCGAGATTTCATCCGCCGCTCCCGACTTCTCTGCTGACACGGAGTTGCTGATCGTCATGCTCGGAACCAACGATCTGCTCCAGGGCAGAAGCCCGGAGCAGGCGGCTGAAAAGTTGGAGCGATTTCTTGCGGCTGTTTCGTTAGACCGAAGCAAGATTCTGCTGATCGCACCGCCACCGGTGGCCTTGGGCGCGTGGGTACCCAGCCCACAGCTCATTGGTGACTCCCGCACCTTCGCCCGATGCTGTAAAGTTTTGGCGGAGAAAATGGGTATCCGCTTTGCCGACGCCGGAAGGTGGGACATCCCTCTGGCCTATGACGGCGTACACTTCACGGAGCAGGGCCACAAGGCCTTTGCTGCCGGACTTTTGGAGGAACTGAAATGAAACGAATTATCCCTTTCCTGCTTGCCCTTTTCCTGCTGACCGGATGTGGCGGGACTTCTGCCGACAGCTCCTACCAGCAGATCACCCAGGAAGAAGCCAAAGAGATGATGGACACCCAGGAGGTCATCATACTGGATGTGCGGGAGCAGGACGAGTACGATAGCGGCCACATCTCCGGCGCTGTGCTGCTGCCAGTGGGTACCATTGACGAAACGACTGCTGCTGAGGTGATCCCTGAGAAGGATTCCACGGTGCTGGTCTACTGCCGCAGTGGAAACCGCAGCAAGACAGCCTCCTCCACACTGGCCGAGTTGGGTTATACCAACATCTACGAATTTGGCGGCATTAATACCTGGCCTTATGAAACAGAGCAGTAGGGCGGGCAGAGGTCTCAAGTGGCACAAAATATGCGCCGCCTAAACAAAGAAATAGCCGCAGGAGCATATGGACAGCGGCACAAGAGCGGGCGATACACCCTTGCATCAGGCGCTCCGTGAAGCCCTTGGCAAACTGCCTGGTCAATGCAGACTGTTATGGAAGACAGGGCTTGGTCATCATCAAAAAGCGGAATGCTATCACCATGTCCAACCCCGGCAGTTTCCGCATTGAAATTGACGCAGCGAAAAGTGGTGGTATCCCCGCCATCTTCCGCGTCTGGCGCGAGCAGGGCTGGAGAGAGCCTGTCATAGAAGAGTCCTTTGAGCCGGATAGAACGGTTCTGTCATTATCGCTACTCAAAAAAGAAAGTAGCGATAAACAAGTAGCGATAAAAAGCGGCGATAAAGGAGCAAAAGCAGCCGCTCAGAAAATTGCATCCTTGAATATCTTACCGATCATGCTTCTGCAAAGTGCTCGGACATTTCCAATATGCTTGGTGTTAAAGACGCACGCGCAAGACGGATGCTCGGTGAGATGATCATTGAAGAAACAATCGTTACCGAGGGCGGCAATCGGAACCGCATATATAAGCTGAAAGCATAAGGTAACCGTGCGGTGTAACTTCTGGATTGAAGTATTTGTTATTTTGCTTGTGGGACAACACCAAAATTATAGAATGGAATGGTCGGGGAAATTTTTGAAACGAAGAATTCGCTAACCAGGAGCGGGTGGTAATTGCGAAAATCGCAATTACCACTCTGCACACAGCAACCAAAAGCATATTCAGAAAGGTGAGGTGACCAGATGGCAGACAGAAAAATCCGCGCAGGCTACTACCGGCGGTACGACGGCAAGTTGATCTATCTGGTCACGGCGGCCGAGGATGCGGAAACCGGTGAGGAGACGGTCATCCTGCGCTCCTATTCTTTTTCTGAGGTTCCGCAGTACTTCACAATGAGCAAGAAATCCTTCTGCGCGTTCGTGGAGGTGAACGGCGAGCGGAGGGCCAGGTACAAGCGGGTCACCAATATGAAGATCACCGAGGCAGTCATCTCCAATCTTGCCGAGGACGGTATGCGCGGGCCGATCCGCAAAAAGAGCGCGGAGCGGGATGCGGAATACGACTCCCGCGTTTATCAATCTGCGCCCACCTACCTTGCATACGCCAAAGAGCTCTGCGAGAACTATCGTTTCGATTCGGCCAAGTATCGTCTCTGCATGAACGAGAAGCGGTATGCCGCCATCACCCGAAGTGACTTTGCCAAACTGAAAGAGGACATACAGTTTCTGGACAACGCGCTCAAGACGGTGCTGCAGGCTCACCAAGCATACTTCCAGGAACGGTTCGTGGACGGCCTGTCCATCCGCAAGTACGCGGAAGCCCATCAGGTGAACCGCGGCAGCGTGGACTACCTGCAAAAGAAGTTGCTCACCGCGCTGGCGCAGCTGCTGAAAGAGCGAGATGAAGCGGACGGAACTTGTCGCCTGCGGCCCAAAACAACTTGATACGCTTACATCAGGACGAGAGCGTCTGCCAAATGGCAGGTGCTCTTTTTCTGTCAATTTTATGTCAGCCCGCTATATGGTTCGGCTAAGTAGTGAGGGGGTATTTTCAAAATGAATTTTGAGGAACGGTCAATTGAAAATACGCAGCTGCTCAGCGGTGAGGTGATGTTCATGTCTGAATGAGCGGACGGTGTATGGAGGATGATGTTCGTGCTGCAAACGAAGAAAGGACAGGAGGTGCTGTATGAAGTTTCGGCAGTGGCCCAAACGCGATCCCAACAAGAACTATTTTCTGGTTCCCAACGAAGTTTTCCACATCGGTCTCAGCTACCCGGAGATCTCCATCTACTGCTACCTGCTGAGCATTGAGGACAGAGAGACCTACCAGTGCTGGCCCAGCTACAAGACCATCGGCAAAGCGCTGGGTATGTGCGAAAACACGGTCAGCAAGTATGTGCGCAGCCTGGAGGAGAAAGGTCTTATCCGTACCGAGCCGACCCTGATACGGAGCAAGGACGGCAGGCCGCTCAACGGAAACCTGCTCTACACCATCTGCCCCATCCAGGCGGCGGTGGAATCGTTCTACGAGCGGCAGTTCCGGCAGCTGGAGAAGGATGTCGCCCGTCAGAGAGCGGCGGAGCGTCTGGCGGAATCCGCCCGCAGAAGCCCACAGAACGCCCTGTGTGCGACTTTGGAGGAGCGTGCGGGGGTGGATACCCCCTCGGGCGTGGAGAGCGGATTTGGGCCGCTTTCTGGGGAGCTTCCGGGAGTGCCTGCGGAGGCACTTCCGGGGACGAAGGAAAAAGCAGGATAAAACCCTGGCGCCGCAAGCGCGCCCGGCCGGTCACGTCTGCCCGCAGTGCGGGCAGTTTCGGGGTACGAAAGCTGGCGTCTTTGACAGGCAGAAAACAGGCCGTTGGCGTCAGCTTTCCCCCAAAGCCCTGTGTTGCAGGCTTTTTGCCGATGTCTGTTTGGAAGAAAGGAGAGTTTTCATGAGTAACGAAACGAAAGAGCGGCTCCCGCTGCGGATGAAGCCGGAGACCAGCCGCAGGCTGGAGCAGTGGTACGCCGCGGACAACTGCCGGAGCAAAAATGAGTTCGTGGAAAAGGCCGTCAACTTTTATGTGGACTATCTGGAGATGCAGGATGCGCAATCCCTGCTGCCCACGGCGCTCCAGGCTACGCTGGACGGCAGACTGGGTCGGCTGGAGGATCACATCGCCAGGCGGGAGTTCACCAGAGAGATGGAGCTGGATCTTCTCATCGGGATCATCGCGGATGCGGTGGAGGTAGACCGGGATGATCTGAAGCGCAGACGAGCGGCGAGCGTTCGGAATGTGAGAGCCACCAACGGACTCATCTCTCTGGAGAAGCGGGCGCGCGCCGCCGAGGAACCGAACTGGGATGGTGACGAATGGCAAGACTGATTCTGAAAAGTCCCTACATCAAAAGCACCGGCGGCGCTGCCGGGTATCTCCGCTACATCGCAACCCGGGAGCGGGTAGAAATTCTTCCGGATGACCGTCCGCCCACGCGCAGGCAGGAGCAGCTCATCGCAAAGCTGGTGAAAGACTTCCCGGACACCAAAACCCTCTACGAGTATGGGGACTACCAGACCAAGCCCACCAAGGCTACGGCCTCTGCCTTCCTCAGCCTGGCGCTGGAATCCAACTGGGATGCGCTCCATCAGTCGGAGCAGTATATGAAGTACATCGCCACCCGGCCCCGGGCGGAGCGCCTCGGTTCCCACGGGCTGTTCGGCGACAGCGACGGCGTGTCGCTGGAAAAAGCGATGGAGGAACTGGAACAGTACACCGGAAATGTGTGGACGCACATCATCTCTCTCAAGCGGGAGGACGCGGCGCGTCTGGGCTTCGACAACGCCGCGGCGTGGAGAAATCTCATCCGCGCCCACCGCAATGAGATCGCGGCGGCGATGAAAATACCGCCCGCAGACTTCCGCTGGTACGCGGCCTTCCACGACGAGGGGGAGCATCCGCACATCCACATGATGGCCTGGTCGGCCAAGCCCGGACAAGCCTACCTCTCCAAAGAGGGCATCCGTCAGATCAAGTCCAGGCTGACCAACGACATCTTCCGGGACGAGATGCTCCACCTCTACGAGCAGAAGTCGGCGTCTCGGGACGAGCTGGTGCGGCAGGCGCGGCGGGCCATGCTGGAACTGGTGCAGGCGATGCGGGACGGCCTGTGCGACCACCCGGAGGCCGAACAGCTCATGCAGGAGCTGGCGATGCAGCTGGGGACGGTCAAGGGAAAGAAAACCTATGGCTATCTTCCCAAGCGGCTCAAGGGGCTGGTGGACGAGATCGTGAATCAGATGGAGCGGCTCCCCATCGTGCGCCAGTGCTACGACCAGTGGCTCTTGCTCCAGGGAAAGGTGGATGGCTACTACCACGACACACCCCGGGAGCGGCTCCCGCTGTCCAAAGAAAAGGAGTTCCGGCAGATCAAAAACGCCGTCATCCGGGAAGCGGAGCGGCTGCGGCTGGGCCAGATCACCTTCGAGGACCAGGACATTGGCCAGCGGGACGAGCCGGAGCAATTCCAAAATGCGCCCTATGCCTACTGGACACTGCGGGAGGTCATCCGCAATGAATCGCTGACACTGGAGGAACGGAGCGGCGCGGTATCGGAGCTGGAGAAGCTGGCCAAGGGCGGAGACCGCTATTCCCAGTACCTGCTGGGCAAGCTCTGGCGGGACGGCCCTCTGCTGATTCCAGACGGGGTGAAAGCCCGGTATTGGTTCGAGCAGGCCGCCCGGCAGGGGCATCTGGCGGCGCAGTACGCTCTCGCCAAACTGTTTCTTTCTGATGATCTGGAGGTGCGGGACACCGCACGGGGCGTGGACTGGCTGCGCACCGCCGCGGCAGGCGGAAACAGCTGGGCCATGTACCGCCTGGGCAAAGAGCTGCTCCGTGGCGAGATCATGGAAAAGGATACGGCGGCTGCGGTGGAATGGCTCACCCGATCCGCCGAGGGCGGAAACCCCTACGCCCAGTATCTGCTGGGAAAGCTGTACCTCACGGGAAAAGAAATCCCCCGGGATGAGGAGCAGGCCGTCCTCTGGCTGACCCGGTCGGCGGAGCAGGGAAACGAATACGCCCGGTACCTTCTGGACCACAGGGAGGAACAGCGCCCGCCCGATGTGATGCTGGCAGTGACCCGGCTGCTCTACCACATGAGCCGGATATTCCAGGACAACTCCCTGCCCAGATCCCGCCCCGGCGGCATCCAGATCGACCGCAAGCGGCTCAGGAAGCTGCGGGAGAAGAAGATCGCCCAGGGCCATAAGCCGGATGACCATGAGGAGCAGGGACTTGAAATAACCATGTAAGCGGCGCAGAAAATGGGCCGCAAAACAAGGAATAAAATCCCTTCTGCGGGAAGGGTAGAAAGGAATCCGATGAAACGATCCAAGTATAACTCGTTCAATGAACTCCCCCTGATGCTGACCGTGCAGGATGTGGCCGATGTGCTGGGCATCGGGCTGGCCCACGCCTACGAGGTGGCCCACCGGAAGGACTTCCCCAACATCACCCTGGGCAGCCGTATCATCGTTCCCCGCGATAAGTTCATGGCGTGGATCGAGGAGCAGGCGGCCAAAAAGACGGAAATATTTTAGTAGCTATTCCCGGGATTCTGTGGTATTTGTTTGTGTTGCCAAGGAGGGATGAAAAATGGCAAAGAAACGAGCAAACGGCGAGGGCAGCATCCGCAGAAAGCCCAACGGCCGCTGGGAGGGCAGATACACCCTGGGGATCGATCCCATCACCGGCCGGGCCATTCAGAAAAGCGTGTCCGCCAAGACACAGGCCGAGTGCAAGGAGAAGCTGAACCGGGCCATCCGGGACAACCGGGGCATCCCGATGAATCACAACGAGGACTACACCGTGGCGGAGTGGTGCAGGCTGTGGTTTGAGACCTACAGCAAGCCGGTGATCCGCCCCAACACCGCCAAGACCTACGCGAATATCATCGAGAACCACATCGTGCCGGCCATTGGGATGGTCAAGCTCAAGCGGCTCACCGCCATCCAGATCCAGCAGATGTACAACGATTCCAAGGCCCGCGGGCGGGTGCAGCGATTTGAAACGCAGACCAACACGGCCCTGTCCGGCAGTACGGTCCGGCGCATCCACATGGTGCTCTCCTCGGCGCTGAAGCAGGCGGTCAAGGAGCGGATCATCCCGTACAACCCCTGCGACAACTGCCGCATCCCGCGCAAAGAGCACAGGGAGATGACCATCATCCCGCCGGAGAAGCTGGGGGTGTATCTCCGCGAGGCGGAGAAGTACGGCGTCTTGCCCATGTTCTTCCTGGAGCTGTCCGGCGGCCTGCGGCGGGGGGAGCTGCTGGCGCTCCTGTGGGATGACCTGAATGTGAAGGACCGCATCCTCTCGGTGAGCAAGCAGGTCACCCGCATCGACGGCGAGCTGGTGATAACAGAGCCGAAAACCAAGAACTCCGTACGCAGAGTGGCGCTGTCCCAGCAGGCGGTGGATATCCTGGTGCGGGAGCACAAACAGCACCCCGACAACCCCATCCTGTTCCCATCGCCCCGCACCGGCGGCTACTGGAGCCCGGACGCGGTGTCCAGGATCAACCGCAAGCTGCTGGCAATGGCCGGCATCGAGGAGCACGTGCGCTTCCATGATTTGAGGCATATTTTCGCCACCATGGCCCTCTCCAGCGGCGTGGATGTGAAGACCCTGTCCAGTATGCTGGGCCACTTCAGCGCCGGGTTCACCCTCGATACCTATACGCACATTACCAACGAGATGCAGAGGGGCGCGGCGGAGAAGATCGGCGGCTTCATGGAAACGGCCACAGCCAAGCCGGAACCCGAGCCGCCCGACCCGCCGGAGGAGAGCCGGTGCAAGGTGATCCCGTTCGAGAGAGTGGGGTGAAAGAAAGGATGCCCAAGGGACGAAAGTATGTCCCTTGGGCATTGCAATTTGAGTATCGGACAGAAATAAAAGGTCAAAGGGCGGCGGAACATTCAAAGTCATCCGCTACAATCTCGACTGTATCGTCGGCGGAGTTTTTATCGTTGGAGAAGTCTCCTTCAAAAAACCATTTGTAAGCTCGAACACTAATTGCTTTGGTTTCCACCAAATCAAGGCCGCCGCCGATAACGGCACCAACACCAGGGACGAGCTTCCCTAAGTTGATAATGCCCTTGCTTCCGAATTTGGTGATAAATCTAAATCCTACTTTCTGGTTGATCTTTGTTAAAACCTTTCCCGGGATCTTCTTGATCAAACCATTAGCGAATTTTACCCCAAACTTGATTCCTGCCTGTTTAACCAGTTCATTTACTGCTACACCAGCAAGGCAGGCGTACACAAATGTCTGAGTTTGGTCGCTGTCCAGTTCAAAGCCGGCCATATATGCGGTGCAGGCGATCATGCGCATCTGCACATACAAAACACTGCCAATATTAGCAGGCAAGGTAACAGGCATCGTAATGATTCCGCCAAATCCAGTAATGAACCCAGAGGTAGTGCATTTGATAATTTGATTATTGATCATGGCCTTGCGTGCCTGCTGATTGGTGGGATATTTGTCTAAATAGTCGTTGGCCAATTCCGCTACGGATGGACTCACATAGGGAACGCCATTCAGACATTTTTCGTAGCAGCTGTCAAGAAGCGCCATAATATCTTCTTGAGAAATGCCCTTCTTCTCTTTGCTCACAACACACTCACTCCAAAGCTGATTTTTGAATCAAGGATTTGCTTGCTCAAAATTCAAAATCATTATATCGAACATGAACAAAAAACTCAAGAATTTATCGGAATCCACGACAACAATATAGGCATTTCTCCCGTTAGGGATGGGTTAGGGATTTGGTGGTTTCGGCGGCACCTCTACCTCGAGTGCCCGTCGCTTTCCTGCCCCTAAAATCACCGCGGAACAGCAATCACCAAAATCGCAAAAATCAAACTAAAAACGCAGAAAAACCGCCTGTTTAGGCGGTTTTTCTGCGAAAGGTGGTCGGAGTGCGGGGACTCGAACCCCGGGCCTCCTGCTCCCAAAGCAGGCGCGCTACCAACTGCGCTACACCCCGGTATGCGGTTTTGGCACGGATGTCTGCGCACCAGCGCGGCGGATACGGCGCTTACACGAGAAATCCAAGCTAAAATATTATATGACACAATGCGCGCGAAGTCAAGCCAAACCCTTGACGAACCGCGCCGCCTGCCGTACAATAAACCCATGTCTTATTGTTCCTATCATTTATAAGAAAAGGTGTGTCACGATGGAAAACAGCGCAAAGACCATGGACCAGATCGTCGCCCTGTGCAAAAACCGGGGCTTTGTATATCCGGGCAGCGAGATCTACGGCGGCCTGGCCAACAGCTGGGATTACGGCCCTCTTGGCGTCGAGTTTAAAAACAATGTCAAAAAGGCCTGGTGGAAGAAGTTCGTGCAGGAATCCAAATACAATGTTGGCTTGGATTCCGCCATTCTGATGAACCCGCAGACCTGGGTCACCTCCGGCCATGTGGGCGGCTTTTCCGACCCGCTGATGGACTGCCGGGACTGTCATGCCCGTCACCGCGCGGACAAACTCATCGAGGACGCGGGCGGACACGCCGAAGGCATGAGCTTCGACGAGATGACGGCATATATCCGCGAGCATGGCATCGCCTGCCCGGAATGCGGCAGCAAAAATTTTACCGACATCCGCAAGTTCAACCTGATGTTCAAGACGTTTATGGGTGTTACCGAAGACGCCAAGAATGAGGTCTATCTGCGGCCTGAAACGGCGCAGGGCATCTTTGTCAACTACGCCAATATCCAGCGCACCACGCGCCGCAAGCTGCCGTTCGGCGTGTGCCAGATCGGCAAATCCTTCCGCAACGAGATCACGCCGGGCAACTTTATCTTCCGTATCCGGGAGTTCGAGCAGATGGAGTGTGAGTTCTTCTGCAAGCCGGACACCGATCTGGACTGGTTCTACTACTGGAAGGATTACTGCAAGAACTTCCTGCTGAGCCTGGGCATGAAAGAGGAAAACATGCGCCTGCGCGACCATGAGAAGGAGGAGCTGTCCTTCTATTCCAAGGCTACGACGGACATTGAGTATCTGTTCCCGTTTGGCTGGGGCGAGCTGTGGGGCATTGCCGACCGCACCAATTACGATCTGGGGCGTCATCAGGAGGCCAGCGGCAAGAGCCTTGAATACTTTGACCCGGAGACCAATGAACGCTATATCCCCTATGTTGTGGAGCCGTCCCTGGGCGCGGACCGTGTGGCGCTGGCGTTCCTTTGCGAGGCCTACGACGAGGAAGTGGTGGACGCCGGGAAAAACGACACCCGCGTGGTGATGCGCCTGCATCCGGCGCTGGCGCCCTTCAAGGCGTGCGTACTGCCGCTTTCGAAAAAGCTGGCCCCCAAGGCCGAGGAAGTGCGCGCCGAGCTGGCGAAGTATTTCATGGTGGATTATGATGAGACCGGCTCCATCGGAAAGCGTTACCGCCGCCAGGATGAGATCGGCACGCCGCTGTGCATCACCATCGACTTTGAGACCGTGGGCGACGACAAGACGGCCGCCGACGGCTGTGTGACCGTGCGCGACCGCGACACCATGCAGCAGGAGCGCGTGAAGATCGAGGACCTGCGCGCTTATATCGAGAAAAAGATCGAGTTTTAAAAGCACATGCAAGGCGGACGTCCCAGGGGGCGTCCGCTTCCTTTTTTTGCCTGCTTGTGGTATGATGAAAACAAGCCATATCCAACAGAACGGAGGAGTTTTTATGATCGGCTGGCTCATACTTGCGGCCGTGCTGGCGTTGTGCGCCGTGTTGTGCATCCGTGCAGCCCGCTTCAAACCGGAAGCGGGGGAAGGGGCGGCGCCCACGCCCGTCGCCGTGGACGGAGAGGGCGCCGCACGGCGCCTGGCGCAGCTGGTGCGCATCCCGACGGTGTCCAATTATGATGCGGAAAAGTTTGATGAAACACAGTTTGAGGGCTTCCGTGAGAAGCTGCGGGAATTGTACCCCCGCGTACATGAGATGTGTCCGCCCGTGCGCATCGCCCACACGGGCATGCTGTTTCACTGGAAAGGAAAAAGCAGCGCCGCTCCCGTTGTCCTGATGGCGCACTATGACGTGGTGCCTGTAGACGAAGCGGGGTGGAAGCATCCACCCTTCTGCGGCGAGGTGTTCGACGGCGAGCTGTGGGGGCGCGGTACGCTGGACACGAAAATCACGCTGCTGGGCATTTTGGAGGCGGCCGAACGGTTGATGAGCGAGGGCTTTGTGCCCCGGAACGACGTGTACTTTTCTTTCTCCGGCGACGAGGAAGTGAGCGGGCCGAGCGCGCCGGCCATCGTGGAGTATTTGAAGGAGCGGGGCGTAAGGCCCGCAATGGTGGTGGATGAAGGTGGCGCCGTTGTAGACGGCGTATTCCCCGGCGTCAAGCAGCCCATCGCGGTGGTGGGCATCGGAGAAAAGGGCTTTATGAATGTGGAGTTGACGGCGCGTGCCGCCGGCGGCCATGCCAGCACGCCGGCCGTGCCCTCCACGCTGGGCATGCTGTGCCGGGCCGTGGCCGATTGCGAAAAACACCAGTTCAAGGCGCATCTGACGGCGCCTGTGCGCGCGCTGTTCCAAAACGTGGGGCCGTATGCGCCTTTCGGCCTGCGGCTGGTATTTGCGAATCTGTGGCTGTTTGGGCCTCTGCTGCCGCTTCTGGCGGGCAGGCTGGGCGGCGAGCTGGGCGCGATGATGCGCACCACCATGGCGTTCACCACGGCGCAGGGCTCCAAGCAGATCAACGTGCTGCCCACAGAGGCGTCGGCGGGCGTCAATCTGCGGCTTGTCAATCTGGATACGCCGGAAAGTGCGGCGCGGCACCTGAAAGACGTCATTCGCAACGATAAGGTGGAGGTCAAGGTAACATACGCTCAGAATGCCAGCCCGTATGCCTCCGCGGAGGATGCGAACTGGGCGACGCTGGCCAAGGCAGTGGGCGACACATGGCAGGGCAGCATCGTCTCGCCGTACCTGATGATGGCCTGCTCCGACAGCCGTCATTTCAGCGCCATCTGCCGGGACGTATACAAGTTCAGCGCCATGGCGCTCTCCAAAGAGCAGCGGGGGCTGATCCACAACAACGACGAGCGTATCCCGGTGCGTGAGATCGCCAAAACGGTGGAATTTTTCACCCGTCTGGAGCAAAGCATATAACGAAGCAGACCGCCGCGCGGCGCGCGGAAATCCTGATGATTTGGAGAAAGTGAAAATGGACATGAATTTGGTGAAGCAGTATGCGGAATTTGCCGTAAAGATCGGCGTCAACCCTCAGCCGGGGCAGACGCTCATCATCCGTGCGCCCATCGAGGGGGCGTTTTTCGCCCGGGCCTGTGCCGAGGCGGCCTACGCTGCGGGCGCGAAAGAAGTGGTGGTGCACTATTCGGACGAAAAGCTGTCCCGCATTAAAATGGAGCATACCGCCGTGGAGGTATTGGAGGATGTGAAGCCCTGGCTCCAGCGCAGTTATCTCGACTATGTGGAGAGTGAGGGCGGCGCGTGCATGCTGTCCATTTCCGCACGGGACCCGGAGATCTACAAGGGGCTTGATATGGAAAAGATCGACCGCGCAAACCAGGCGGCTATGAAGGCGCAGGAGGAGTGGCGCAGCTACACCATGAGCGACAAGGTGCAGTGGAGCATCGTGGCGATCCCCAGCGCCGCGTGGGCGGGAAAGGTATTTCCCGGCGCGGCGGAGGACGAGGCGCAGGAAAAGCTTTGGGACGCTATCTTCGACGTGTGCCGCGTGAAAAACGGCAGCGTGGTGTCCGAGTGGCAGGCGCATGTGAAAAAAATGACCGCCTGGCGCGACCGCATGAATGCGCTGGACCTGGACAGCATCCGACTGCAGAGCGCCAACGGCACAGACCTCACCATCGGCCTTGCGGACGGGCATGTGTGGGAGGGCGCTCAAAGCCATACGCCCGAGGGCTACACATTCATCGCAAACATCCCCACCGAGGAAGTGTTCACCGCGCCGCACCGTCTGCGCGTAAACGGCGTTGTAAAGGGCACCAAGCCCTATGTGTACAACGGCAACCTCATTGAGGGCTTTTCCGTCACCTTCAAGGATGGCGAAGTGGTGGAGCATTCGGCCCAAAGCGGCGAGGCGCTGCTGGGCCAGCTGCTGGACACCGATGAAGGCTCCCGCCGCATCGGCGAGATTGCGCTGGTGCCGGCGTCCAGCCCCATCAACCGGCGGGGCATTTTGTTCTACAATACGCTGTTCGACGAGAACGCGGCCTGCCACATCGCCTTCGGCAAGGGTTACCCCGGCACTGTAAAGGGCGGTACGGCCATGACGAAGCAGGAACTGCTGGCCCACGGCGTGAACGACAGCATCATCCATGAGGACGTGATGGTGGGCGCGCCGGATATGGCCATTACGGGTACCACCAAAGCGGGAGAGACCGTGAAGATCTTTGAAAACGGAGAATGGGCATTTTAATGGAAAATAAAAGGGACCTCCCGCGCCTGCGGGAGGCCCCTTTTTTTACAGAGAAAAATATCCGGCTCAATGAGCGACGAACCAGAAAATGCTGCCCTTGCCGGGTTCGCTGTCCACGCCGAAGGGAAAGCCGTGGTTGATGAGGATGGCCTTTGTGATGGAAAGCCCCAGCCCTGTGCCCACCTTGCCGGCGTCCGCGCGGGAGCGGTAGTATTTGTCAAAGATATAGGGAAGGTCTTCCCGGGCAATGCCCGCGCCGTGATCTTCGATCTCCACCCGCACGGCGGCGTCCGGCTGCGGTTTTACGCGCAGCGCCACACAGCCGTCCGGCCCGATATGATGGATGGCGTTCGCCAGCAGATTGTGCACCACACGGCTCATCATGTCCGGGTCTGCCGTTACGGTACAGGGTTCGGCGGCGTCTACCGTGAGGGTGTAGCCGCTCTGCTCGCAGATGTTCTGGTAGCGGTAGGCTACTTCGTCGCACAGCTGTGCCAGGTCAAACTGGACAGGATTGAGCTTTTCGGTGCCGGAGGAATATTTGGAAAGCTCCATCACGCTGTTCACAAGGCCGGAGAGGCGGTCGGTCTCGTCCACGATGACCGAGAGCTGTTCGTCCCGCTTTTCCTTGTTGTCGCCCGTCAGGTCGCGTACCGTCTCGGCATAGCCCTTGATGAGCGTCAGCGGCGTGCGCAGGTCGTGGCTGACATTGGCGATAAGGTCCCGCTGCAGCTCCGAGGTGCGGCCCACCTCCCGGGCCATGGTGTTGAAATCCCCGGCCAGCGCGCCCAGCTCGTCATCCGCCTGGGGCGTGACGCGCACTTTGTAATTGCCGCGTGCCATCTCCCGCGCGGCGCGGGAAATGGCCGAGATGGGTTTTGTGAACCAGCGGCTGAATACATAAGCGCCCGCAATACTGACGATGAGCAGCACGGCGGCAATGATGGGCATTTGCGCACTGATGACGTCGGCGGCCTGGCCCACACGCTCCAGGTCCGTGGAGAGGATGAGAGAATACTGGTTGTTGATGTTGCGGCACACCACCATCTGCCGGGTGCCGGAGGTGCTTTCCAAGCCGGGCAGGATGCGGGGGTCCGGCAGAGTAAAGCTCAGGTCTCCCAGTACGAAGGTCGTGGCCCGCAGGTTGACGGCAGCGGTGCTGTTCCACTGCGGCTCTGAATATTCCATAAGCTGGCTCAGCGGATTGGGATGCAGCAGGCACTGGTCGGACTGCAGCTGGTGAAGATGCAGCAGGACCTTGCAGTCAGTTCCGGCTACCTCAAAGCATTTTCCAGCCAGCAGCCCCCGGTTGTCCATGATCTCCTCCATCATGTCTGAGGGAATATGAACGCCGCCGCTCTTGTCGAAGCTCTCGAATTTGCCGTATTTTTCAATGATGGCGGAATAGACGTCCGCCGCATGGTTCAGATCCGCGAGCACGCGCCGGTTGTACATGGGCTCCAGCAGCTTTACGCTCAGCAGCCACACCAGCGCCAGCAGCACCATGCTCATCAGCACAACAAACAGCATCAGCTTGCGGCTGATCCTGTTGAAAAAACGCCGCTTTTTTACGGCCGCGCCCGCGGGGCGCTTGTCCTGCTTCATTTTGCGGGCCTCACATCGGGGTCAAATTTATAGCCGATGCCCCATACCGTCACGATGTTGTCGCGGTATTTGCCCAGGTGGCTGCGCAGCATTTTGACATGGGTATCCACGGTGCGGTCCTCGCCGTAATAGTCGTAGTTCCACACCTTTTGCAAAATCTTTTCCCGGGAAAGCGCCAAGCCCTTATTGGATACAAGGAACACCAGAAGATCGAATTCCTTGGGCGTAAGGGGAGCCTCCTCCCCGGCAATCTTCACGCTGTGGGAGGCAGTGTCTATGACAAGGTCCCCGAATACGAAGCTTTCGCCGCCCTCCTGCGTTTTGGGCATGGTGCGCGCCAGGACCACCTTTACGCGGGCCACCAGCTCCCGCGGGCTGAACGGCTTTACCACATAATCGTCCGCGCCGCCCTCCAGGCCCGCAAGCTTGTCGTATTCCTCGCCGCGTGCCGTCAGCATGATGACGGGCGTGTCGATTTTGCGCTTGCGCATCTCGCGCAGGCAGGTCATACCGTCCACAAACGGCATCATGATGTCCAATATCACAAGGTCCGCTCCGGAGGCGGCCAGCGCCGCCAGCGCGGCGGAGCCGTCGGTGGCCTCTTCGCACTGGAAGCCTTCGTGCTCCAGATGCTCGCGGATCAGCTCGCGGATGCGCGGCTCGTCGTCTACAATCAAAATTTTTGCCATAACAAACACCTCGTTTTCGGCAGCAGATGGTTTTTCGTTTTTCTTATAGTAGCATATTACAGCGCCGATATGTCAAATTTGTGAAAATGTTTTACGCATGCGTCCCTGCCGATTGACGGCGCGGGCGGAGCGCGGTAAAATGGCAGATAGGACCGGCGCGCCTCTCCGGAGGCTCCTGCCAGCAGGGCCGGATCACGCGGCGTGTATGCGCCGGGAAATGGGAGGATCTTGAATGGCGGTATTTTTGTGGGTCCTGGCCGTGTGCATCGTTCTGCTGTGGTTTTTTCTGCGGCCGGGCCGCTACGGCGAGGCGCAAAAGCAGCTGGTGTACGGCGTAAACCACGCGCACCGGGGCTTGCATACGAAGGATAAGACGGTGCCGGAGAACAGCCTGCCCGCGTTCCGCGCGGCGGTGGAGGCCGGCTACGGCGTGGAGCTGGATATCCAGCTCTCCAGGGACGGGCAGGTCGTGGTGTTCCACGACGACACGCTGGACCGTGTGTGCGGCGTGCACGGCCGTGTGGACGAATTTACATTCGAGGAGCTGCGCGGGATGCGTCTGTGCGGCACACAGGAGACGATCCCCCTGCTGACGGAGGTGTTTGAAGTGATGGGCGGCAGAACGCCCATGATCATTGAACTCAAGACGGGGCGGCGCAACGATGAGCTTTGCGAAAAGGGCCTGGCGCTGATGCGCGCGTACAACGGCCCCTACTGCATCGAGAGCTTTGACCCGCGCATCGTGCGCTGGTTCCGGAAAAATGCGAAGGATGTGCTGCGGGGACAGCTTTCCGACGCGCCCGCCTCGTTTCGGGATGAGCCGAAGCCGCTGGCATTCGCATTGGGCTGCCTGTTCACCAACGTGCTGGCGCGCCCGCAGTTTATCGCTTACGGCCCTGGCAAAAAGCCATGGACCGCCCGTCTGGCGGAGGCGATGGGAGCCATCCGCGTATGCTGGACCGTGCGTCCCGAAGACGATATAAACGCGAAAGAAGCGGAAAACGACGCGGTGATTTTTGAATTTTATCACCCCGCGCCGAAGTATAAGTGAAAGAACCGCGGCTGGGCCGGTATATGGGGCGCTTTTGCGCCCCCTTTTTTGCCTTTTTTAGAGAAATTTTGCCCCGCGTGCAATTTTTGGCAGGGCTGCGGGGTATACTTCATAGCAAAGGCCGCCTGGTGTGCGGCCGCCTTTGCCAGTATTACAAACTGTAAGGAGAAACAAACATGAACCGACTGTACCGCATTTCCGCGCTGGCGCTTGCCGCCGCGCTCTGCCTTGCCCTTGCCGCCTGCGGGCCCAAACTGCCCAGCGCAAGCGCCGATGGCTCGTCTTCCGTGTCCGCGCCTGCCGCCTCCGGCTCGGGTTCCGTTTCGGGCTCCGCGTCCGCTTCGTCCGGCGGGGCCGGGGACACGATGAGCGAGGGCCAGCGCTACGCCTATGCCATCCGCGACGCGCGCCCGGCCGAGGACAATGAGTATTCCGAGATCGCCTGCGGCGACGCGGGCGGTGAGCCGATGCTGGCCGTGAATCCCAACGATGTGTCCGCCGAGGATGCGGCGTCCAGCATCCAGATGATGCTGGACACCATGGGCATCGATCCCGCAACGCTGGACGCGTACGCCTTCAGCATGTCGATGATGAACGTGCGGGCCTACGCCATCGGCGTGTTCAAGCCTGCCGAAGGCCAGGCCGAAGCTGTGCAGGCTGCGGTGGAAAGCTATGTTTCGCTGCAGCGCAAGTCGTTTGAAAATTATCTGGCCGACCAGTACGAGGTCGCCAAGGGCGCGCTGATCAAAACGCTGCCCGGCGGGGAGATCGTACTTGTGATGAGCGAGGGGGCGGCAGACATCATGGCCAATCTGGAAAAAACACTGAAATAACAGGCGGGAGCATTGCCTGAAAAAAGGGCCCCGTGCCAATGCGGTTGATGCATCCGGCACGGGGCCCGTCCCTTTGCAGACAGGGCTTATGCATCTGGGATGGCATCTCCGGCATAGCTCCACGGCCCTTGCGCCGTTGGGGCGAAAAAGGCGGCGTTCCCGCCGCTGTACGGCAGCTGCGTCAGCAGAATATAAAAGCCCTCGGGCCGCTGCTCCGCGCGGGACAGGTGGTTCAGGTATGCAAGCGCGCAGTCGTCCCAGGGCAGCTCCGCCGCCTGCCAGGAAGCGCCGCCGTCTGCGCTGCAGTAGAGCAGGGGCCAGTTTTCCTCTGGACCTGTGGCAAGCGTGAGAAACGCCATGCCGTCCGGCGTCATGGAAAAACCGCTGAGGATGTGGGAGGTGCCGAAGTGCGGCAGGGCGCCGAATGCCGTCCAGCTTTGCCCGCCGTTATGGGTGAAAAAAGCATATTTTTCCTCGCCGCCGCCCGGGGAATGCTGCGTGCCCACCGCCGCAAAGCCCAGCTCCGGCGTCAGAAACTCCAGCTTTGCGTATTCGGCAGGACGGTCCAGCGCGGTGAGGGACTGACCGAACCATGTGACGCCTTCGTCCGGCGTGACGCTGACACTGCAATCCAGCGGGCCGGACGCATACAGTACAGCCTGCACCTTGGAGCCGGTTTCAGCGGCCAAAATGCGGCCTGTCCCGGTAAAGAGAGCACGGGTCGTTTCCGGCGAAACAGCGGAGCCGTGCCCCGCCGTGAACCAAACGCCCCCGTCCGCGGCGGCAAAGCAAGGGCCGTTTGTGCTGGAAAAATCCGGTACGGCGGCAGACTGGGGAACATCCGGCAGCGGTGCGGAGGGGGCGAAGCTCTGCCGCAGAAGCAGTAGGCCGCCGCCGCTCAGCCAGAGGGAGACTGCCAGGCCCGCCGCACAGGCGCACAGCGCCCAAAACGGCTCCCGCCGGGGTTTGAGGATGCGGTACGGCACGCCGTAGGAGTGGGAAAGAATATACTGCACAGCTTGTGCGTCGCTGTGGTGGACAAAGAGGGGAGGGCCTTCCCATTGAAGCACGAACCCATCGGGCAGTTCCCAGGCGCCCATCAGGTCGGCGTGCTCCAGCCGGTAAGGCTCTCCGTTTTGATGCCAGCGGCAGTGGGTGGGGTATACGGCTGCCTGAACGGCCGCAAAATCTCCTTTGCAGGCGGCCCGCAGCCGCAGCCGCAGCGGGCCGTCCGCACAGCCCCACAGACAAAATACAGCCGCGGCCAGAAAAAAACCGGTGCAGGCCATACGCACGGAGCCGAACAGCCAGACGCGGCTCAAAGCGGCGCAGACGGTACAGCACAGCGCCGCCAGCGCATAGGCCGTGCGCGGCCCGCTGCCGCGCATACAGCGGGCTTGGGCGCGCCATGCCTGCTCGGTACGCGGAAATGTAAGGAAGCCGACGGGCGCTTCGTCCGGTTCGTCTTCATCCGCGTTCAGAAGTGCCGCCGCCGTCGTGCCGAGCGGCCGGGCCAGAGCCGTCAGCTCAGCTCTGCCCGGCAGCCCGCCGCCGGCTTCCCAGCGGGCGAGCGCGTCGCGCGGCACGCCTGCGGCCTGGGCAAGCTGTCCCTGTGTAAGATGCTTTTCTGTGCGCAGGCGCGCGATGCGTGCGCCGATGCGCTGCGCGTATTCCATGACAGCAGCCCTCCCGGTGGTATATTGGGCCGCACCGGCTACAGCAGTCTGCCCAACGCGGCCAAATCGGCGCACACGACACCGGGCGTGACGCTGCCTGCGGCCAGAGCCTCCGGCGTTGTTTCACCGCACAGCACCAGCGCGGTGCCGCAGCCGCAGGCGCCCAGCGCAATATCGGTGTAAAGGCGGTCGCCCACCATGCATACGTCTTCCAGAGAAACGCCGTATTTGTGTGCAGCGGCGCGGGCGATGTAGGCATTTGGCTTCCCGATGACGGCATCCGGGTCCCGTCCGGTGCTTGCTTTTACAAAGGCGATCACCGCACCGATGTCCGGGATAAAGCCTCCCGCGACCGGGCAGTTGTAATCCGGGTGTGTCGCAATGTAGGGCAGCCCGGCGCGCACAGCGTCACACAGCAGCCTCAGTTTATCATAGGTGATGGTGGTGTCGAAGCCCAGCACCACGGCGCGGGGCTTCGCAGCCCGCACTGTGTAGCCTTCCGCCGCGAACTGCGCCTCCAGACTGGGCGTGCCGATGAGCAGGATATCTTTGGAAAAACCGTTTTCCGCCAAATACAGCAGCGTTGCATCACCGGAAGTGAAAATGTCATATTCGGTAACGTCCGCGCCCAGGCGCGTGAGCTTCGCAAGATAGTCTGCCTTGCTTTTGGAGGAATTGTTCGTTAAAAACGCAAACTGCCGTCCGGTGGCGCGGCACAGTGCCAGAAACTCCAGCGCGCCGGGCAGCAGCGTATCATCCAGATAAAACGTGCCGTCCATATCCAGCAGGAACAGCTTCGCGGTCGTTACATCGTACATGGGACAGGCTCCTTTTCTATAAAAATAGAACCGCAGTTCGGCGTTGCGAAAACGTGCCGCTTGTGGCATAATAATCTCAGGCCCGCCGCTGCCGCGGCTGCGCGTGTGCGCAGCACACGCGGATGCGCTGGCGCGCATGGGCCTGGGACATTGAAACATGCAAAACCGCAGCAAGTGCGGTTTTGCCGGGGCCGCTTCGCGGCGTCATGTTATAATAATCTCAGGCCCGCCGCTGCCGCGGCTGCGCACCGCGTGTACAACCCAAAACATGCGTCAACAACAGTATAGCACGTTTCATCAAAGGAGACCACGCTTTTGAAAGCAAGTATTGTAATACCGAATCTGAACGGCGCGGGCTGGCTGCGCGATTCCATTGAATCGATCTGGGCGCAGACGGAGCAGGACTTCGAGCTTATCATCATCGACAACGGCTCCACAGACGAGAGCCTGGCCATTGCCCGCAGCTATGTGGGCCGCCCGGGCTACACGCTGGTGGAGAACCAGACAAATACCGGCTTTTCCGCAGCGGTGAACACGGGCATCGGCCTGGCAAAAGGCGAATATGTGGTGCTGTTCAACAACGACGCCTTTGCACAGCCGGACTGGCTGGCACAGCTCGTTGCCATGGCGGATGCCGAGCCGCGCGCTTTTGCGGTGCAGAGCCTGATGATCCGGCATTTTGAACGGGACATCTGTGACGATGCGGGGGATTATGTCACGCTGTTCGGGTGGGCGTGCAAGCGGGGCGACGGCATGTACTGGCGGCGTTATACAAAGCCGGGGCGCATTTTTTCTGCTTGCGGAGGGGCCAGCCTGTACCGCAAAAGCATTTTGGATGAGATAGGCCTGTTCGACGAGCTGTTTTTTGCTTATTTCGAAGATGTGGACATCAGCTGGCGGGCCAACAGTCTGGGTTATAAAAACCTGTATTGCCCGGCGGCCAAGTGCTACCACATCTGCGGCGCGACGACGGGCGCAGTGCGGTACAACGAATTCAAAAGCGTGCAGAGCGGGCGCAACAGCATTCTGCTGCCCTACAAAAATATGCCACTGGGCATGCTCCTTCTGAATTTTATCCCGCTTGCGCTGGGCTATCTGCTCAAAATTCTGGTGTTCGGGCTGCGGGGATTCTGGACGCCGTACATCAAAGGCGCGCGGGAGGCGTTCCGGGCCATCCCGAAAGTGAAAAAGCTGAAATTCCGGTGGCGCAATCTGCCCCATTACGCGCTCATCGAGCTGTGGCTGGCGGCGGATGTGTTCCGCTACATCGGCTACCGCATCATGCGGTTTTTTAAGATAAGATAAAAAGCGGCACAGCTGTGCGAAATTGCTGAAAACAAACGGCGACACACCGCCGAAAGGAGTTTTTGTATGAAAATCGCCATTGCATCCGATGCGTCGGGATTTCGTTTGAAAGAGCATGTCAAGCAGGTGCTGCGGGAGGCGGGACACGATGTTACGGACGTTGGCCAGCAGCGGGAGGATGAGACCGTGCGCTATTACGAGGCGGGCGAGCTTTTGGCGCGCGCCATTCAGAGCGGCGCGTATGAGCGCGGTTTTGTGATGTGCGGAAGCGGCGCCGGCGTGTGCATGACGGCCGGCAAGTTTCGCGGCGTATACGCCGTGGCCTGTGAAAGCGAATATACCGCCGCCGAGCTGCGGCGCATCACAAACGCGAACGTGATGGCCATGGGCGAAAAGGTCGTGACCCCCGCGGTGGCCGGGCGTATGGCGCTGGCATTTGTGGACAGCGACTGGTGCGACGGCATGACGCCGGACAAAGCCGATATGGTACACGAAGGCTTTGCGCGCATCCGGGAGATCGAGCGCGCACAGGCATAAGCCGCCGCGAAACGGCGCATTTGCGGCCAAACCGGGAACGAATTGCAAACTTTTTGTGACATGCCGCGAAATGCTTGGCAAACCGGCGCGGGGAATCTATAATGAAAGCAAGGAAGCCCGCCGGGCGGTGACGCAGGGCGGGCGGTTGCCCATTTTGCTGTAAAGGAGCGTAGAGTTATGGGATTTTTAAAAGGCTTGCTGGGCCTTGGCGTGACGGCGGGCGCCGCTTTCGCCGCATTGAAGGTGGCCCAAAAATATGAGGAAAACAAAGCGGCCGACGCTGCGGCGGCAGCCGCCGGGGCCGAGCCGCAGGACATACCCGCGGGCAGCGTGCTGGAGGATATTGCCCGCGCGGCGGGCGGCGTGCTGAGCGACGCGGGCGCAAAGGTAAAGGAAGTGGTGGCAGGCACTGCCGAGAAAGCGGGTGTGGATACCGTGGAGCTGAAAGGGGCGCTGCACGACGCCGGAGACGCACTGTATGAAGCGGGTGACGCGGTGGCGGACGCTGGCTCGGCGTTTGCCGGATATGTGGCTGAGGAGGCTCCCGCCGTTGCGGGCCGTCTGCGCGACGGCGCGGAGGACCTGCTGGAGCGCGTAAAGGAAACCGTGGCCGCCGGCGCGCAGGCGGTGGAGGAGGCCGCGGACGCCGCGCAGGCGGCTGCCGCGGAGGAAGCGACGAAGCAGGCCGAAGCCGCCGCACAGGCGGAGGAGAAGCCGGAGAAGGGAACCGCGGCAGAGGCTGCGACGGAGCAGCCGAAATGATTTTGCGGCATGCACGAATAAAATGAACAAACCGCCTGTTTTCAGCACAGTGAAAGCAGGCGGTTTTTGGAGGGGAAAATGGCTATTTTATATTTTTCAGACGTGCTATGCCGAGTGGGTTTAGATCCTGCCAAGGTGAAACTGATTCGTCACGCGCTGACTGACCCGGGCTTTAAAGCCTGTTATAATAAAAAAATGGTTTTGGAATATACCAGGCAGCAAAAAAGAGGTTTCAGCCGGGGATATGACTATTGGGCGGTATTTATCAGCGACAAAGGGACCAAAGCAAAATTCTATGCATGTTATAGGGTGGGAGATTCCGTGCCGGATACACCGGATGTCGCGCCGGATGGTTTTCCGAGGAAAGAATGGTTTCAGGGCGAAAATGAGTATTACGATTTATCGCGGGTAGAAGCTCTGTCAGAGTATGAAAATCGATTGGTCATCGACTGGGGAACGGCGGCACGCGCGTGGCATCAAAAAGGGAGTACAGAAAAACCGATTGTGTCGATTTCCTCTGCGCCCAACATGGTTTTTTCGGGATATGAAAATCTGATTTTATCTTACAGGGAACTAAAAGAAATTGTAGAGAACCAATCCGTATACAGCGAATGGCATACGGCGCTTTCATCCGTAAATGCGATTTATTTAATTGTAGACCGGACAACGGGAAAACAGTATGTCGGGTCAGCGTACGGGGAAGGCGGTTTGTTGGGGCGCTGGTCCTGCTATGTATCTACTCTGCATGGCGGTAATAAGCTGATGAAAGAATTGATTTGCTGCTATCCGGAGCGGTATCAGGATTTTCAGTTTTCGATTTTACAAATTTTACCCAAAACGTTGACGAGTAATGAAATTATTGATTTGGAGACTCTTTATAAGAGAAAGTTATTGAGCTTTAAATTTGGTATGAACGATAATTAATTTATTAGTAAGAGCTTTTATAGTTCTGCAACGGTAGCTGTATATGCAAAATAGCTGCGGGCCATCCACAGCGCGGCAAGGAAGCCCAGAGCGTCGGCCAGCGGCATTGCGGCCATCAGGCCGTTCATGCCCCAGACGCGGGGCAGGGCCAGCAGCAGCGGGATGTAGATGCACACCTGTTTGCCAAGAACCAGCGCGCTGCTGCGCGCGCTTTCCCGTATGGCCTGGAACAGCGTGCCCGTGCAGTTGATGAACGTGGTGAACGGCAGGGCGATGCAGGTGGCGCGCAGCACGGCCGCACCGGTTTCCACAAGGCCGCCGTCGCTGGGGCTGAGCATGCGCACGATCCATGGCGCGGCTGCGGCAATGATCACGGCCAGCGCCGTCAGAGCGGACATACTGGCGGCGCAGCAGAAGCGGAACGCGCTTTTCAGCCGCGCGTGGTCTTTGCTGCCGTGGGCGTAGCCGGCCACGGGCTGAAGCCCCTGCACAAAGCCGATGGACACGGAGAGCGCCAGCCCCGAGACGCGGGATGCGATGCTGAACGCGGCGATGGCAGCGTCTCCAAAGCCGCCCGCCGCGCGGTTGAGCACGATGGTGGCCAGCGCGTTGCCGCAGTGACGGCACAGGCTGGGAAAGCCTGTGGTGAAAATCAGCTTCACCATCTGCGGGGTGCGGGTCACCTGCCGCACCGAAATGCGCACGGATGTTTTGCCGCGCACGTAAAACCAGAGCAGCGCGGCCCACACAAGAACCTGGCTGAGCGCCGTGGCCGCGCCCGCACCCCGGATGCCCATGCCCAGCGTGTAAATGAACAGAGGGTCCAGCACAATGTTCAAAAGCCCGCCTGCAAGCTGCCCGGCCATGCTTTCCTTGCTTTTTCCCTCGGCGCGCAGGCACTGCGCCAACGCCAGGCTGGAGCATTGGAAAGGCGCAGCCAGCAGGATGGGAACGGCGTAGGCTTCGGCTTCGGGCAGGATGGTGTCGGTACTGCCCAGCAGGCGCATCAGCGGCTCCAGCGCCAGCAGCCCGCCCGCAGCGATCACGCCGCCCAGCCCCAAAGCAAGAAAAAAGCCCGTGCTGGCGGCGCAGTGTGCTTTTTCCTTTTCCCGTGCGCCCAGATACAGGCTGACAAGGCTGCTGCCGCCCGTGCCCATCCAGAAGCCCAGTGCAGAGAGCACCGAGGATATGGAAAACACAACGCCCACCGCCGCTACGGCGGCCGTGCCCAGCTGCGCCACAAAGAACGTGTCGGCCATGTTGTAGACCGAAGTGATGATGCAGGTGATGATGCTGGGGACGGAGAGAGAGAGGATAAGCCCCGGCACCGGTGCGGTCGTCATACGCAGGTGCTGTGCGTCCTGCCGTTCCGAAGTGCTGTTCATGCCGCAAAACTCCTTACGGCAGGCCACCGCCCCATATGGGGCGGTGGCCTGCCGCTTATTTTTTACCGATTCAGGATCGCCATGAATTCATCGCCGGTGATGGTCTCTTTTTCCAGCAGATATTTGGCAAGCTCGTGCAGCTTATCCATGTTTTCTTTCAAAATGCCGATGGCCTTTTCGTGGGCGGTACGGATGATCTCCACCACCTCTTTGTCGATCTTGGTGGCGGTCTCGGCACTGCACGCCAGGGCTGCGTCGCCGCCCAGATACTGGTTGCTCACGGTCTCCAGCGCCGTCATATCGAATGTTTCGCTCATGCCCAGGCGCGTTACCATGCTGCGGGCCAGCTTGGTGGCCTGCTCGATGTCGTTGGACGCGCCGCTGGTGACGCTGCCGAAGATCAGCTCCTCGGCGCTGCGCCCGCCCGTCAGCGTGGCGATCTTCGCCAGCGCCTCTTCCTTGGAGAGCAGCACCGTGTCGGCCTCCGGCGTCTGCATCGTGTAGCCCAGCGCGCCCGAGGTGCGCGGCACGATGGTGATCTTGGTCACGGGCGCGGAATTGGACTGCAGCGCGGCAACCAGAGCATGGCCGATTTCGTGATAGGCGACGATCTCTTTTTCATGGGGCGAAAGCACCGCGTTCTTGCGCTGGTAGCCCGCCACCACCACGTCTACGGATTCCGTCAGGTCTTCCTGTGTGACGATGCGGCGGTTGCACTTGACGGCGCGCAGCGCGGCTTCGTTGATAAGGTTGGCAAGCTCTGCGCCGGACGCGCCGGAGGTGGCCCGCGCCACGGCCTTATAATCAATGTCGTCGGCCATCATTACGTCCTTGGCATGGACGCGCAGAATGGCCTCACGGCCCTGCAGGTCCGGCAGTTCGACGGGCACACGGCGGTCGAAACGGCCGGGGCGCAGAAGCGCCTTGTCCAGCGTTTCGGGGCGGTTGGTTGCCGCCAGAATGACAACGCCGGACGAGCCGTCGAAGCCGTCCATCTCGCTGAGCAGCTGGTTGAGCGTCTGCTCGCGTTCGTCGTTGCCCGCGATGCCGCTGCCGTCGCGCTTTTTGCCGATGGTGTCGATCTCGTCGATGAACACGATGCAGGGGGCCTTTTCTTTCGCCTGCTTGAACAGGTCGCGCACACGGGCCGCGCCCTGTCCCACGAACATCTCCACAAACTCGCTGCCCGCGATGGAGAAAAACGGCACATTGGCCTCGCCGGCCACAGCCTTGGCCAGCAGCGTCTTGCCGGTGCCCGGAGGGCCGACAAGCAGAACGCCCTTGGGCATTACGGCGCCCACGCTGCGGTATTTATCCGGGTTGTGCAGGAAATCCACGATCTCCTCCAGCGCTTCCTTGGCCTCCTCCTGCCCGGCCACGTCGGCAAAGGTCTTGCCCGTCTGAGCGGCCACGTACATCTTGGCGTTGCTCTTGCCCATGCCGAAGGACATCATATTGCTGCCATCGCCCATGCGCTTTTGCATCATACGCCACAGCAGCACCATAGGAAGGATCAGGATGAGCGTGGGGAAGATCCAGGTGAACAGGAAATTCATCAGGGTGCTGTTTTCCTGCGGAGCCACGGCGGAAAAGGTGACGCCGCTCTCGGACAGGCGCTTTTGCAGGTCCGCGTCCGGGAACACGCCCGTGGAGTAGATCCGTTCCGTCCCGTTTTCATCTGCGGCCTTGAAATAAAGCTCACGCTCGTTTTCCTGCAGCTCCACCACGGTCACCTGGCCGTCCGAAAGCATGTCCAGGAACTTGTCATAGCTTACTTCCGTCACGCGCGGGGTCATCAGGCTGGGGAACACAAACGCGTTCAGCAGCATCAGGATGAGCATCGCGATCATTGCATAGTAAAAGAATGGCTTTTTATTGGGTTTGGGTTGCTCGTTCATATGCTTCAACTCCTCACTGTATCTTCTATTGTAACGCCTGAATATGACAAAATTCAAGCGCGTTTGTAAACGTGCTGTGAATACCGGCATTTTCGTTTTGTTTTTTGGCCGGAAACATGCTATACTGGCCTCAAACGGCGGCGTGTGCCGCCTTGCGGAGAAGCACGGAGGGAGGCGCGGCCCATGACGGCGGCCCGGCGCAGAAATGAGATATTGCAGGCATTGGCCGGGGCGTCCGGCCCGGTGAGCGCGGCCGCGCTGGCGGCGCGCCTTGGCGTGAGCCGACAGGTCGTGGTGGGGGATGTGGCGCTGCTGCGGGCAGCGGGCTCGCCCATTGTGGCCACGCCGCGCGGCTATGTGCTGGGCGGCGGACAAGAGGGCGGCGGCGTGCGCTGCACCGTGGCATGCCGCCACGGCCTGGACGGCCTGCTGGACGAGCTGTATACCGTGGCGGACTGCGGGTGCGGCGTGCTGGATGTGACCGTGGAGCACCCGGTGTACGGCCAGCTTTCGGGCCAGCTGCAGGTATTCAGCCGTTACGATGCGGACGTTTTTTGGGACGCCCTGCAGAAAAACGGCGCGCAGCCCCTGTGCAGCCTGACGGGAGACATCCATCTGCACACGCTCGTGTGCCCGGACGAGGCGCGCAAAGCGCGGGTGCTGGCCGCACTGGAGGAGAAGGGATATCTGATGGGCCTGGAAAAATGACGAGGCTTGCTGCGCCGGGCAGTAGGATGCCCGGTGCGTCCGCGGTTTTGCGGGAGCCCTCGGACGGGAGGACGCGATGAGGACTTTGTATGTATCCGATCTGGACGGTACCCTGCTGCGCAGCGACGAAAGGACATCCGGGTATACCAACCGGACGGTCAACCGGCTGGTGGGGGAAGGCATGCTGTTTTCCTATGCCACGGCGCGGTCGTTCCAGACGGCGCGGAAGGCGACGGCCGGGCTGGAAGCTGAAATACCGCTGATCGTTTACAACGGCGCAGCAGTGGCGGACAACCGGGACGGCTCGTTTTTACAGATGAATTTTTTCGGCGGGGAAGCGGCGGAGATCCTGGACGAACTGGAGGCATGCGGCGTGTTCCCCATCGTCTATGCGGTGGCTGGGGGTAGAGAGATGTTTTCCTATCTGCCTGCCCGGTGCACGCAGGGAATGCGGGCGTTCCTTGAGACGCGGAAAACGACAGAAGGGCGAACCCCGTCGCAACGCGGCGCACGCTGCGTGCGGGGGATATTTTTTACTTCACCTGTATTGACGAGAGGGAAAAGCTGCTGCCTCTTTATGAAAAATACCGGGAGCAATATCATTGTGTGTTCCAGGTGGATTTGTACACCCGGGAGCAGTGGCTGGAGATCATGCCGAAAGCGGCCTCCAAGGCCAGCGCGGCTCTGTGGCTGAAAAGCAGCCTCGGATGCGGGCGGCTGGTCGTGTTCGGGGACGGGGAAAATGATGTGGACCTGTTTGAGGCCGCCGACGAGGCATATGCTGTGGCGAATGCCGCAGATGTGCTGAAGGCCGTCGCCACGGGCGTCATCGGCACAAATGACGAGGACGGCGTCGCCCGGTGGTTAGACGCGCACGCGCGGTGTGCCGCGCAGACGCGGGGCGGCGTATAGGGCCGCCCCGCCGCAGGAACGGCAAGGCGTGTTGCCCAAACACAGTGTTTCTGGCGGCATTATTTTTGGTGGAAAAAGGGGAATTTGCCGCCTGCGGTTGACGCAGGGGCCCCGAGCGCGTATAGTATAGAAAAAATATGTGTCAAGACACATGTCGTGCATGGTGTCTGCACAGTGGATGTTGGGGAGGAACCTGTTTATGTCCGCAGCCAAAAATACTGTACGCATTCAGAGAATGTGCGTGGCCGCGCTGCTGTGCGCCATCGCCATATTGATCCCGATGATCTCGCCTGTAAGGATACAGCTGGGGCCCATGAGCTTCACGCTGGGCAGCCATGTGGCGATTTTCATTGCCATGTTCATCTCGCCTGCGGTGGCGCTCACGGTGGAGCTGGGCGCGACACTGGGCTTCCTGCTGGCGGGCTTTCCGCCCGTGGTGGTGCTGCGGGCGCTCAGCCAGGTGGTGTTTGTGGCCATAGGCGCGTTCCTGCTGGCGAAACAACCCGCTGTGATGAAAAACGGCCTGAGTATTTTCCTGTTCGGGCTGGTGATGGGCGTGATCCATGGCGTTCTGGAAGCCGTTGTGGTGACGGCGTTTTGGTTTTCGGGCATGACGATGGAGGGGACGTTCGTCTCCACGGTGCTGGGCCTTGTGGGCGTGGGCACAGTGGTGCACAGTATGGTGGACTATTACCTGGCTCTGCTGATCTGGCAGCCGGTGTCCCGCGCGGCAAAGCTGCCCGCGAGTTTCACATTTTCAAAGAGCTGAGCATTCCGGAGGGGTTTTGAATAAAGCGGCGGGGCGCGTTGGGCGCTCCGCCGCTTCTTTGCGTTCGAATGCTTTTGTGTTACAATGAACCGAAAGAGCCGTGCAATAATCCGCGCGGCTCATTCGTATGAAGAATGTGAGGGTCCTTTGGTGAAAGGGGGAAGGGGTATGAGCGACGCTGCCGTATGCGCCGGCGCCGAGGAAGTTTTGGAGCGTTACGCCGCCACGGTATTTGCCGCGGCGTACGCCATGGTGAAAAACAAAGAGGACGCGGAGGACATCGCCCAGGAGGTGTTCATCAGCTATGTAAAGGCAAAACCTGCGTTTGAGAGCGCCGAGCATGAAAAGGCATGGCTGCTGCGGGTGACCATCAACCGCTGCAAGAGTTTTTTCCGCAGTGCCTGGCAGCGCAAAACGACAGGCCTGGAGGATGATTTCCCGGACACGCCCTTCACCCCCGACGAGACCGCCGTTGTGGAGGCGGTGAACCGCCTGCCGAAAAAATACAGGCAGGTCATCTACTTATATTACATTGAGGGTTATGCCACCGGTGAGATCGCGGCCATTCTGGAAATGCCGCAGAACACGGTGCTCTCGCAGCTTGCGCGGGCGCGCAAATTATTGAAAACTGCTTTGAAGGGGGAGTTTGACGATGTATAAAGACGACTATATCTCCGCGTTCGGCAAGCTGGCCCCCAGCGAGGAATGGATGGCCGACACGCTGGCCAAAATGCGCGCCGCCGAGGCGGAGCAGGAAGCGCCGGGCGCGGCGGGGCCGGCCGGGCGGCCGGCACTGCGCGTTTCGGGCAAAAAACATCCGCGCCTGCGCCGCGCGGCACTGCCCGTCGCGGCGGCGGTGGCGCTGCTGGCGGTGCCGGCGGCCTGGTTCTGGGGCGTGGCGATGCGCCCGGCGGGCAGCGCCGCCCCCGCGCAGTACAGCCTGCAGAGCGCCGGAGGCGCGGCGGACGAGGGCCAGGAGACGGAACAGGCGCCCCGCGTGGCCGCAGCGCAGGACACAGCGGGCACGGCAAGCTCTGCGGCGGCAGCGCCGGAGACAACAGAGGATGCGATGCCCGGCGCGCGCAAGGAGGGCAGGCTGCTGTTCGCCGCGGAAGGCGGCGGTATGGGCATGGGAGCTATTACCGTCCGGACGGATGCGGACCTGGCGGGCGCGAACCCCACCTATGACCTGCCTGCCGGGGAACTGCCCACAGAGCTGCCTGTGTATGCGGTGCCGGACGGGGAAGCCGAGATGCGTGCGGCGCTGGAGGCCACGGCGGCCAAACTGGGCGGCACGCTGGAGGCGTTTTCATACGATGCCTCCGGCCCGCCGGACGCGGCGTATTACAGCCCCTATGCCAGCGGCAAGGCGGACGGCGTAAGCTATTCCCTAAACGGGCAGGAGGTACATTTTTACCGATATGAACAGGGGGATAACTTATTGGCTGCGCCGAAAGGGCTGTCCGGTGAAGCGCTGTACCGCTATTTCTACGATCATTTCGGCGCGAAGCTTGTGACGCTGGAAAATCCTGCGTTTGAATCCACGGGCGATTACAATATCTACAAAGAGTACTGTACGGCCATCAGTGCGTTTTATGAAGCGGGGAGCGCTTCGGACACGCTGGCGCAAAAGCTGTACAATTACAGCTTCCGGCGCATCCAGCTTTCCGCGCCGGAAGGGGACCTGACCGCTGTGACGTTCCCGCTGGAACCGCAGGTGCTGGGCACCTATGCCCTGCGCACGCTGGACGACGCAAAGGGCGCGCTGATGGCCGGTGAGGCCTGGATCGGCGGCACGCAGGGCGGTTACGACGGCGGCGCGGTGAATATCCTGCATTGGGAAATCACCTATTACCGGAGCCGCCTGATGGATACCATCCAGCCCGTTTACTGCTTTTTGATCGACAGCCCGGACGGCGAAGCGCCTTTTTTTGACGATGGAGACCCGGAAGGCTACAAGAGCGTGACCTACGCCTATGTGCCGGCCCTGCTGCCGGAGCAGCTGAGCGAAAATGCGTTTGTCCAAGTTTTCAATTGACGATCGCTGTGAAAAAACGCAAAAACACGAAGGCGGCGCGCCCCGTGCACGGGGCGCGCCGCCTTTGGCCGCGGAAAGAAGCTTACAGGGGCTGCATGGGACGTCCGCTATTCTTCCATCTGCTTGCCCAGAAATGCGGCGGCTACCTTTACCAGCAGCACCATGGCTTCGTCGGGCGTGCCGCCCGTCAGCGCCACGCTGCCGATGAGGTCTCCGTTGCACAAAATGGGCATCAGGGCCGTGGCGCTTGTGTCCACGCCCTCGCACAGGGGCAGGGCGCTGGCGGCGTCCGCCGCTGTAAACAGACGGCGCTGCTCTACCGCGCGGGTGTAAACGGGAGCGAGAGATCTTTCAACGGCGTCCCGCGCTGCTCCGGCCGCAGCCACCACGCGGTCCCGGTCCGCAATGGCGACGGATGCGCCCGCCGCTTTGTAGAGCACCTCCGCATAGCTTGCGGCAAAGGCCGAAAGTTCCCCGATGGGGCTGTATTTCTTGAAGATCACCTCGCCCGCGCCGGAGACGAAGATCTCCAGCGGGTCGCCCACGCGGATGAGCTGGGTTCGGCGTATTTCCTTGGGGATGACCACACGCCCAAGGTCGTCGATACGGCGCACGATGCCGGTTGCTTTCATAATTGCTGCCTCCCAATTTCTGATGCATGATACTATTATCTGTTAATACAGGGAAAAGTATACAGGCATTCGGAAAAAGAAAAGCACAAAGCGAAAGCGCGTCCAGCCGGCTGTTCAGCCGTGCGGGACGCGCTTTCGCTTTAAGAAAAAGGAAAAGGGGGAAGGTGCGGATCAGCAGCGGCCGTACAGCTTCGTCAAAGCCAGAATATCGGCCGCCAGAGCGTCCGTCAGCGCGGCGGGGTCCATGCGCCACAGCCAGTTGCCGCCCAGCGTGGAGGGCGTGTTGATGCGCGCCTCGGCGCCAAGGCCCAGCCAGTCCGGCATGGGAATAACGGCGGTGTCCGAAACGCTTGCCAGCGCTGCGCGGATAAAACGCCGCGTGAAATCGGTGCCGCCGTCCACATCCAGATAACGCCTGGCGAACGCCACGTCCCCGGCCGGAGCCGAAAGCTCCCAGTCCGCCGTAGTGGTGTTGTCGTGGGTGCCTGTGTACACAACAGAATTCTGTGTGTAGTTGTGGGGCAGATAGTCGCTTTCCTCCCGGGAATCGAAGGCGAACTGCAGCACCTTCATACCGGGAAAGCCGCTGGCGCGCAGCAGTGCCTTTACATCGTCCGTCAGATAGCCCAGATCCTCGGCAATGATGCGCACGTCCGGCAGCTTTCGGCGTATGACGTCGATGAACGCCGTGCCGGGCCCCTTGCGCCACACGCCGTTCACTGCGGTTTTGTCCCGGGCGGGAATGGCGTAATAGCTTTCAAAGCCGCGAAAGTGGTCGATACGGACCACATCGTACACGGCGCTTGCATGGCGCAGCCGTCGTATCCACCAGGCGCATCCGGTCTTTAAGTGTACATCCCAGTTGTACAGCGGGTTGCCCCAAAGCTGCCCGTCCGCCGCGAAAGCGTCCGGCGGGCAGCCCGCCACCTCCGTCAGCGCGCCGTCCGCGTCTACCTGGAACAGCGAAGGGTCGGCCCAGAGGTCGGAGGAATCCGGCGAAACGTAGATAGGAATGTCACCGATGAACTCCACGCCCTTTGCGTTGGCGTAGGCCTTCAGAGCGGCCCACTGCTCGTAAAACAGGTATTGCACCACCTGCCAGAAGCGGACCTGCCCTGCCAGACGCGCCCGTGCTGCGGCCAGTGCCGCAGGCCTGCGCGCGCGCACGTCTTTGGGCCACAGCGAAAAGGCGCGCATGCCGTTTTCCGCCTTCAAAGCCATGAACAGCGCGTAATCGTCCAGCCAGAACGCGTTGGCGGCGCAGAAATCGCGGAATGCTTCCTCCCCGACGTCAAAGCGACGCACGGCCAGCTCCAGCACGGCAAAGCGCGTGCGGAACAGGGCGCCGTAGTCGATGCCTTCGGGCGCGTCAGGGCCGAAATCAAAGCGTGCGATCTCGTCGTGCGTCAGCAGGCCGCGCTGCTCCAGCGCGGCGAGGTCGATGAAATAGGGGTTGGCCGCAAAGGCCGAAAAGCTCTGGTACGGGCTGTCGCCGTAGCCCGTGGGCCCGATGGGCAGGATCTGCCAGTACCGCTGCCCGGCCGCCGCCAGAAAATCCACAAAACGGTAGGCTTCCGCCCCCAGGCTGCCGATGCCGTAGGGCGAGGGCAGAGAGGAGACAGGCATCAGGATGCCGCTGGTGCGCATCAGCCTTTCACCGCCCCGGCCACGACGCCCTCAATGATATACTTCTGGCACGCCAGGTACAGAATGATGATGGGCAGCACCGTGAGCATGATGCAGGCCATCATGGGGCCCATCTCCACGCGGCCGTAGCTGCCGCGGAAGTACTGGATGAGCATGGGGATGGTGCGGTATTTTTTGATGTCCAGCACCAGCGTGGGCAGCAGATAGTCGTTCCACACCCACATGGCCTCCAGAATGGCGACGGAGATCATGGTGGGCTTGAAAATGGGAAATACGATGCGGAAATACGTCTGGATGGGGTTGCAGCCGTCGATCATGGCAGCCTCCTCGATCTCCAGCGGGATGCTTTTGACAAAACCGCAGAACATGAACACCGCCAGCCCCGCGCCGAAGCCCAGGTAGATGATGGCAATGTTGGAGGGCTTGTTCAGGCCCAGACTGTCCGCCGTCTGGGAAAGTGTGAACATCACCATCTGGAACGGCACCACCATGCTGAACACACACAGATAGTACATGGCCTTGCTCATCAGAGAATTGACGCGGGTGATGTACCACGCGCACATGGAACAGCACAGCAGGATGAGCGCCACGCTGGTGACGGTGATGAGCGTGCTGTACCAGAAGCTCTGTAAAAAGCCCTTGGAAGAAATGGCGTTGACATAGTTTGCCGCGCCGGCAAAGGTATCTGCCGTGGGCGGCAGGAACGCCGTAGAAGTGCTGATGGAGGTCTCCTTTTTAAAGGAGTTCAGCAGTATCATGAGAATTGGATACACATACAGGACAGACGCCACAGAGAGCAGCACCGTCCAGAACAGATTGAAGCCTTTTTTTGCCTTGACCATTACTGCTGCACCTCCCTGGAACGTGTTGCCCTGAGCTGAACAAGGGCTATGGCTACCACGAGCACGAAGAAAATGACGGCCTTTGCCTGGCCGATGCCCTTCCACTGCGGGCCGGAGCGGGTATAGAACGTGTTATAGATGTTCAGGGCCAGCATCTCGGAGGCGTGATTGGGTTCGCCGCCCGTCAGCGAAAGGTTCTGGTCGAACAGCTTGAACGAGTTCGTCAGCGACAGGAACAGGCATATGGTGACGGAGGACATGACCATCGGCAGCTTGATGCGCACCAGCGCCTGCCAGGGGTTCGCGCCGTCGATCTGCGCAGCCTCGATAAGGTCCCCGGGCACGTTCTGAAGCCCGGCGATATAAATGATCATCATATAGCCCACCTGCTGCCAGCACATCAGGATGATGAGCCCCCAGTAGCCGGCCGCCGTGTTGAGCTGCAGCAGCGGCTGTTTGACCAGCGACAGCACGCAGTTGATGAGAATCTGCCAGATGTAGCCCAGCACGATGCCGCCGATGAGATTCGGCATAAAGAACACGGTGCGGAATACATTGGTGCCCTTGATGCCCCGCGTGAGCAGCAGCGCGATGGCAAAGGCCAGCACGTTGATGAGAACGGTGGACACGGCTGTGAAGCCCAGTGTGAACCAGAACGCGCTGCGGAACGTGGCGTCCGAAAACGCCTTGACATAATTGGAAACGCCCACCCAAGAGGCGTTGCCCACCGTGGTGAATTTGCAGAAGGAGAGATAGATGCCCTCTGCAAAGGGGACGATGAACCCGATGATGAACGCGGCCAGCGTCGGCAGCACAAACAGCGGGAAATATTTTTTGAGCGTCTTTTCCATGGCGGCTGCGGTCCCTTCCTTTCCTTTTTCTTTTGCTTACTTATAAAATGGGGGAGCCAAGCTCCCCCATTTTGCTGCGGTATTCGCTTACGCCGCGTTCAGCGCGGCCTCGCTGGCCCAGCCGTCCACGAAAGCGGAGACAACGCCGTTCCAGTCGCCCGTGCCGGCGGCATACGCTGTCAGAGCGGAACCAACGCCGTTTTTCCATTCCTCGGAAGGCATGGTGGTGAAGTTCCACGACACCGGGGTCTTGCCCGCGGCGGTCATCTCGGCGTCCTGCTTTACGAACAGGTTCGGGGACTCCTGCGCGGTTTTGAACGGGATGACAAAGCCCATGTCGTCGGCCATGGCCTTGGTGCCCTGCTCGGAGGTGACGCACCAGTTGATGAAGTCCAGCGTGGCCTGGATGTCGTCCTCGGAGGCTTCCTTGTTCACGCACCAGTAGTTCTCGGTGCCGGTGCACAGGCCCTGGTTGGCCTCGTCGCCCACGCCGATATAAATGGGGATCATGGCGAGGTCGTCATCCGTATATTTGCCCTCACCCGTCAGGTTGCCGTACTCCCAGGAGCCGTTCTGGAAGAACACGGCCTCGCCGGCCAAAAATTCATTGCGGGAGTCGTCGCCGGTTTTGGCGGACAGTTCACTGGGCTCGCAGGTGCTGTTGTTGATATACAGGTCCCAGATGGCCTTGTAATTGTCCAGATATGTGCCCTTGATGGCGTCGGTGGTGCTGATGCCATCTTCCTGATATTCAAAGTAAACGGGCAGGTTGGCCAGATGGGTCTTGAAGCGCCAGTCGGAGCTGCCGTCCATGCCCGCGCTGGTGAAGGCGGCAAAGCCCAGCTCGTCCTTGCGGGAGGTGATATCCTCGGCAACTTTCTTCAGGTCCTCAAAGCTCTGGATGTCCTCGAGGGTATAGCCGGCTTTCTCCAACAGGGTCTTGTTGGTGATGATGCCGTAGCTCTCGATGACGTACGCGATGCCGTAGACGGTGTCGCCTTCCTTCAGCGCATAGTCGTCGCTGGTGAGCTGGGTGTAGATGTCGGAGCCGGAAAGGTCATAGCAGTAATCCTTCCAGTTGGCGAGGCCGACGGGGCCGTTCACCTGGAACAGCGTCGGGGCTTCGCTTTTGCCCATCTCGGCCATAAGCGTCGTTTCGTATTCGCCGGAGGCGGCCGTCACGACGGTTACGGGAACGCCCGTTTCCGCGGTGTAGGCTTTGGCGAGCGCCTGCCAGGCCTCGTCCTGCTCAGGCTTGAAGTTCAGGTAATAAACAGAGCCTGCGGCCGTGGGGGTGGTGCTGGCGGCGGGTTCGCTGCCGGAGCCCGAAGCCGCGGGCGTAGAGCTGCTCGAGCCGGAGCCGCCGCAGGCGGCAAGGGAAAGAGCCAGGCAAAGCGCAAGTACAAGTGCAAGTACCTTTTTCATATTGGTCCTCCTAAAAAAATTTATCATTCAACGGCAGAACCGATCGCCTCTAAACAATGCATTTGCGCTTACTTCGGCAGATGCGGCTTTAAAGACGGTATGAAGCTGCCGTCAAATATCAGATGTTACGGAGGCGACGGATTCGCCCTCCAGAAGCCCGGTGCTCACCACGCGCGTCTGCGGAGGAGCAGCCTTTTCGATCTGTCCCAGCAGAAGGGCCACGCTCTGGTCGGCAATCTCCTGCTGCGGCTGGGATACCGTGGCCAGCCGCGGTACCGCGTACTGCCCCAGCTCGATGCCGTCGAAGCCCAGTACGGAGATATCCTGCGGAACGCGGAGCCCCGCATCTGTGAGGGCGCGCATGGCGCCCACGGCCATGATATCCGACATGCAGAACACAGCGGTAAAGCCCGCGTTCCGTGCCAGCAGCCTGTTCATGGCGCGATACCCGCTGCCGAGATTGTAATTCGCCTTTTGATACAGCGCCTCATCGTGGGAAAGGCCCTCGTCTGCAAAGCCCTGCAGGAACCCCTGGTAGCGTTGGTCGCTGATGGAGGAGACCGCCCGGTTGCCGCCGATGACGGCAATGCGCCGGTGCCCGCGGGAAAGCAGAAAACGGGCCGCGCGCCGTCCGGCGGCGGTATCGTCGATGCCCACGCTGGACAGGTTTCCAAAGTTCAGGTGATCCGCAAGTGTGGTAGCCAGCACGCTGGGCACGGCAATGGCGGAAAAACGTGCCTCAAAGCTGCAGGTGTTGCCGCCCAGGAAAATGAACCCCAAAGGCTTGCGCTCGCGCTGAAGCTGCTCGCCCACCAGCACCTCATCGGCGTCCTCGTCCAGGTAATGGACCTCGGCGCTGTACCCGGAGCAGGAAATAAGGCTCTGCATCCGTTCCAGAATGGCGGCGAAAAACATGTTGAACGCGCCCTTCACCACAATGATGATGCTGCGGTTCTGCTGTACCTTCAACTGGCGGGCATTGCTGTTGGGCACGAATTTATGCGCCGCGACGATGGCCTTGATCTTTTCCTTGGCCTCACGGGAAACGTCAGGATGGTCGTTCAGTGCGCGGGAAACGGTGGATACGGCGTATCCGGATTCCCTTGCGATGTCCTTGATCGTCACCAGCTGCATCCCCCTTTTCCGAAAGACTGCAACCGTTATCGGGAACGCTCCCGGAAACGTTTCCAGTTCCTTCTGTTGCTTATCATACACCTGCGCGCGGGGAATTTGCAAGAGGGTTTCGGCAATTTCGGCAAATTGATTTAATTGAACTATTGTTTATTGTGCACCTTTACAGCATAAAACAATCGGTCTGTCATTTTGTTGTAATCGTTTGCGGGCCGGCCGCAGTCCAAACAAAAAATGAGAAAAGATTCACATTCTTGTAATCCTTGTGCGGGTTTGATATAGTATAATAGATGTGCTGTGAAAGCGGCGCCTGGATAGTGTACCGGGAATCCGGTGCAAAAAAGCGCGTTTTCTGCGGTGAAAATTTACCCGTATGCGGGGAAAGAGCGGTTGATATGGGATTTTTTTCAAACATGTATACCAAAGAGGGGCCGGGCGTGCGCAAGGATCAGCCGCCCAAAAAGGGGATTCCGCGCTTTTTTGAAATACTGATGCGCGACTACGGACACCTGCTGAAGGTGAATTTTCTGTTTCTTTTGTGCTGCCTGCCCATGGTGACGGTGGTGCTGTTCGGCCTGCTATTCCACCAGTATCTGGGCATGCTGCTCATTGCCGCCGTGCTGTACCTGCTGTGCTCGGTGCTGGTGGGCCCGGCCATGACGTGCCTGCACGGCATCACCGTAAAAACAGTGCGGGACGAGCCCTGCTATATGTGGCATGAATTCAAAAAATGCTGGAAGGGCAACTGGAAGCAGAGCGTGCCCGCGGGCGTCCTGTTCTGCACGCTGCTGGCAATGGAGTGCATCGCGGCTTGGTATTATATGTTCATGCAGTCGGAGATGAACGTGCTGCTGGTGGCGTTCGTGGCGTTCAGCCTGCTGCTGCTCACGATCTGCTGGCTGTTCACGACCCTGCAGATGCTGTATCTCGACATGCCCCTGGGCGGCATGCTCAAGAACAGCCTGCTCATTATGTTTGGCTACGCCAAACGCTCGCTGCCCGCAGGGCTGATCACGCTGGTCATCGTCATCGGGGTGGTGCTGTTCGTGCCCGTTCCCATCATGCTCCTGCTGCTGCTCCTGGGAATGCCCGCACTGGTGGCCGTCATCGGGGATATGTGGGCCTGGCCCGTGATGGAGCAGGCATTCCATATCTCTGAGCAGCAGGCGGCGCGCCGTGCCGAGCAGGAGGGCCGGGAGTGAACCTGAGCGTGCATCATGTGGCGGTCATCGTTTCGGATTACGCTGCGGCAAAGCATTTTTATGTGGACCTTCTGGGGCTGCCCGTCGTGCGTGAAAACGGCCGGGGCAACGGCCTGTGGAAGCTGGACCTGCGCCTGGGCGACGGCGAACTGGAGATATTCAACGCCCACGAGCCGCCCGCGCGGCTGTCGTACCCGGAGGCCGCGGGGCTGCGCCATCTGGCTTTCCGTGTGGACAGCGTGGCCGAGGCGGTTGCAGAGCTGGCTGCAAAGGGCATTGCGTGCGAGCCGGTGCGCATGGATGAATATTCCCGCAAGCCGTTTACTTTTTTTCGCGACCCGGACGGCCTGCCGCTGGAGCTGCACGAGTGACGCGCTGCGCTGGAAGTTTCTATTGATACGGTATGAAGCCGCACACGGCAGGACACCCTGTCTGTGTGCGGCCGTTTTTTGCTTTGCAAAACTTGGGAAATAATTTATATAAATCTATTGACAAATTATTGTGTCTGATATACAATAAATTCACATTCAAAGCATGGAGGTGCAGGACCTTGAGCAAAAGCGTATACAGTGTTGTGCTGATGGACGATGTGGTGGACGCTGTGGACCGCCTGGCCTATGAAGCCGGCACGAACCGCTCGAATATGATCAACCGCATTTTGGCGGAATATGTGCAGCTGGCTACGCCCGAGCAGCGCATGCAGGACATTTTTTCTTCCATCATGGATGCTGTCAGCGGGCAGAATGCGCTTCAGCTTATGCTGAATGCGTCGGACGCGATGCTCTCGATGCGCAGCGCCATCCATTATAAATACAACCCCAGCATGCGCTACGTGGTGGAGCTGTACCCCCATTCCACCGAGGAGCTGGGCGAGGTGCGCGCGGGCCTGCGCACACAGAACCCTTCGCTGCTGCTGTACATCGGCCAGTTTTATAAGCTGTGGGCCGGGTTGGAGCGCGCGTATCTGGAAGGCCCGCCGCGCCGCAGCGAGGCGCAGGGAGGGCGGTATACCCGCCGCCTGCTTCTGCCCCGGAATATCGCCGCCAGCGAGGAGGCTGGCCGCGCCATTGCGGGTTATGTGGCGCTGTTCGACGCCTGCCTGAAAACTTTTTTTGACCATTTGGAGGACCCCGCCGGCGCGCCCCGCGCCGTAGAGGGGTGTTACCGCTCCGGCCTGGACGCAGAGACTGCGGCCCTGTAGCCGCCTGCGGGCCGGAACGTTCAACAGACAGCGCCGTGCGCCGCACGGCGCTGCCCCATAGATTCATCCGACAAAATATGCGGATAAGGAGTGAAATGATATGAATGCACAGAAAATGACGCAAAAATCCCTCGAGGCATTACAGGCTGCACAGTCGCTGGCCGTCGAGTATGAAAACCAGGCCCTGTGCCCGGAGCATCTGTTCTGCGCTTTGCTGAGCCAGCAGGACGGGCTCATTCCCCAGCTATTTCAGAAGATGGGGGCCGAGCCGGGCAACCTTGCCGCCGCCTTTGCCAAAAAGGTGGGCGAGCTGCCTCATGTAACAGGCACCGGGCGGGACCCCGAAAAGGTGTATATCACGCCGGAGCTGGACCGTGCGCTGACGGCCGCCGAAAAATCCGCTGCCGCCATGAAGGACGAATACGTTTCCGTGGAGCATCTTGTGCTGGGCATGATGGATGCGCCCAACGCCGCCGTCAAGGAGGTGCTGCGCCAGTTCAGCCTTGATAAGACCCGCTTTCTGGAGGTGCTGGCGCAGGTGCGCGGCAACCAGCGCGTCACCAGCGACAACCCCGAAAGCACCTATGACGTGCTGGCCAAATACGGCCAGGACCTTGTGGAGCTGGCCCGCCAGCAGAAGCTGGACCCCGTCATCGGCCGCGACGCCGAGATCCGCAACGTCATCCGTATCCTTTCGCGCAAGACAAAAAACAACCCTGTGCTCATCGGTGAGCCGGGCGTGGGCAAAACAGCCATCGCCGAGGGCCTGGCCCTGCGCATCGTGCGCGGCGACGTACCCGAAAACCTGAAGGACCGCAAGGTGTTCAGCCTTGACATGGGAGCGCTGGTGGCCGGTGCAAAATACCGCGGCGAGTTTGAAGAACGCCTCAAGAGCGTTCTGCAGGAAGTGAAAAAGAGCGAGGGACAGATCATCCTGTTCATCGACGAGCTGCACACCATTGTGGGCGCGGGCAAAACGGACGGCGCCATGGACGCGGGCAATATCCTCAAGCCTATGCTGGCGCGGGGCGAGCTGCACTGCATCGGCGCCACGACGCTGAACGAGTACCGGCAGTACATTGAAAAGGACGCGGCGCTGGAGCGCCGGTTCCAGCCGGTGATGGTGGATGAACCCACGGTAGAGGACACCATCTCCATCCTGCGCGGCCTGAAAGAGCGGTACGAGGTGTTTCACGGCGTAAAGATCCAGGACAACGCGCTCATCGCAGCGGCAGTGCTCTCGGGCCGGTATATCACCGACCGCTTTCTGCCGGATAAAGCCATCGACCTGGTGGATGAAGCCTGCGCCATGATCCGCACGGAAATGGATTCCGCCCCGGCGGAGATGGATGACCTGCGCCGGAAGATCATGCAGCACGAGATCGAGGAGGCGGCCCTGAAAAAGGAGACCGACAAGCTTTCCGCCGAGCGCCTTGCGGACATTCAAAAAGAGCTGGCCGCCATGCGCGAGGAATTCAGCGCCATGAGCGCCCGCTGGGAGAACGAGAAATCGGCCATCGGCAAGGTGCAGCACCTGCGCGAGGAGATCGAGCAGGTAAACGGCGAGATCGCCAGGGCCGAGCGTGAATACGACCTGAACCGCGCGGCCGAGCTGAAATACGGCCGTCTGCCCGCGCTGCAAAAGGAGCTGGAGCAGGAGGAGGCCCGCGCGGCGGCGGAAAAGGATTCCACTCTGCTGCACGACCGTGTGACAGAGGAGGAGATCGCCCGCATCGTGGGCCGCTGGACAGGCATCCCCGTGGCGAAGCTCATGGAAGGGGAGCGCGAAAAGCTGCTGCATCTGGACGGCATCCTGCACAAGCGGGTCATCGGCCAGGACGAAGCCGTACAGCGCGTGACGGAGGCCATCCTGCGCAGCCGCGCCGGCATCGCGGACGAAAACCGCCCCATCGGCAGCTTTTTGTTCCTGGGCCCGACGGGCGTGGGCAAAACGGAGCTTGCCAAAGCGCTGGCGGAAGCGCTGTTCGATGACGAAAAGAACATCGTACGCATCGACATGAGCGAATATATGGAGAAATATTCCGTCAGCCGCCTGATCGGCGCGCCTCCGGGATATGTGGGTTATGAGGAGGGTGGCCAGCTCACCGAGGCTGTGCGCCGCAAGCCGTACAGCGTGGTGCTGTTCGATGAAATCGAAAAAGCCCATCCGGATGTGTTCAATGTATTACTGCAAGTATTGGATGATGGACGTATTACGGACAGTCAAGGCCGGACGGTGGACTTTAAAAATACCATCATCATCCTGACGTCGAATCTGGGCTCCAACTATATCCTGGACGGCATCGAAAACGGAGAGATCAGCCCCGAGGCCCGCGCCCAGGTGGACGCTCTGCTGAAAACATCGTTCCGCCCCGAGTTCCTGAACCGTCTGGACGAGATCGTCTATTACAAGCCGCTTTCCAAGACGGAGATCGCAAGTGTGGTGGACCTGATGCTGGAAAGCCTGGTGCAGCGCCTGGCCGCCAAGCAGCTCAGGCTGGCGGTCACGGACGCCGCGAAGCAGATGATTGTGGACGGCGGGTACGACCCGGTGTACGGCGCCCGCCCGCTGAAGCGTTACATTCAGCAGAAGGTGGAGACGCTGGTGGCGCGGGACATCATCCAAAACGATCCGGCGCCCGGAGATACCATCACGGTGGACGTGAAGGACGGCGCGCTGGCGTTGGTGTAAGCGCAAAAGACGCATCCGCAGGCCGGACATTTTGCCCGGCCTGCTTTTTTGCGTGCCGGGGCCCGGACGGAAAACTCTCTCCACACTGGATTTTTCAGTGCGGAACTGCTATAATGGGCGAATCAAAAGGCCCGGCGGAAAAGCTTACGGCGGGCAAAAGGAGGGCGGCCTGTGAACCGGCGGAAAAAGGGCGGCTTTGCCGCGGGCTGCTGCGTTGCGCTGCTGCTGATCACGCTGTGCGCGGCAGCGGGCGGCGGCGTACTGTGGTATGTGGGGCGCACGATGGCACAGCCGGGCAGCGCGTCCATGCAGGGTGCTTCCGGTGCGCCGGACGGCGGAGCGGAGGATGCCGGGCGGCAGGAGCCGCTGTTCCGGGAGGGAGACACGGTGGATACGGTCCTTGCAAAAATGACGCTTGCGGAAAAGGTGGGCCAGATGTTCATCGTCCGCTGCCCGGAACGGGGCGCGGCGGAGAAGGCTGCGGAATACCATTTGGGCGGCTATATCCTGTTCCGGGAAAATTTTGAGGAAAAAACACCCGTGCAGGCGGCGGAAATGGTCCGGGCCTGTCAGGCTGCCGCCGCGCTGCCGATGCTGGTGGGTGTGGATGAAGAGGGCGGGACCGTCAACCGTATCAGCGGATATCCGGCGTTCCGCGACACGCCCTTTGCTTCGCCGCAGGAGCTGTACCAGGCGGGCGGCTTTGACGCGGTGCGGGAAGATGCGCTGGAAAAATGCGCGTTTCTTGAAGAACTCGGTGTCAACGTGAATTTTGCGCCGGTGTGCGACGTAAGCACGGACCCGGAGGATTTCATCTACAAAAGGAGCTTTGGCCGGAACGCGGCGGAGACGGCGCAGTATGTGCGCACCGTGGTGGAGGCGATGGGTGAGCGCGGCATGGGAAGCGTGCTGAAACACTTTCCCGGCTACGGCAACAACGCCGACACGCACACGGGCATTGCCGTAGACGACCGCCCCTATGACAGCTTTGCAGCGTCGGACTTTCTGCCTTTCAGGGCCGGCATCGAAGCGGGAGCGGACATTGTCCTTGTTTCCCACAACATCGTCAGCTGCATGGACAGCGCATATCCCGCCTCGCTTTCGCCCCGTGTCCATGAAATTTTGCGGGAAGAACTGGGCTTTACGGGCGTGACCGTCACCGACGACCTTTACATGGACGGCATCCGGGACTTTGTGGACGTGGAGGGCGCGGCGGTGCAGGCTGTGCTTGCGGGCAACGACCTGTTGTGCTGTACGGATTTTGAGGTACAGATCCCGGCGGTATTGGCGGCGGTGGAGCAGGGAGTGGTGCCTGAGACACGAGTTGATGAAGCCGTGCGCCGCATTCTGACGCTCAAGCAGAAGCTGGGGCTGCTGGGGTAGCTGAAAGCACGCAGGAAAGCGGCTGGCTTCCTCCGGCAAACAGAAAACAGGAAACAGGCCCCGGTGCTGCGCGCCGGGGCCTGTTTGGCAAAAAAACGGAAGGTGCGCCGGTTGTACGGGCGGCGGGCCGGGGAGGCGCTGTTTTTTCCGCACTGCGCCTCGCTTGACAGCCCGGGCGGGATTTGCTATGTTAATGACAGAAGAAGCCTGAAAGGAGGCGTTGACGGAATGGACCCCAAAAAGAGCAAGGGTGGTTTTCCCTGGTACATTCTGGGCTGGCTGGGCCTGTATTTGGTGAATTTTGCAGCTGTGGTGGCGGTTCAATATTTTTTTGTCCTCTCCATTCCCGCCCCGCTGACGCCCGAAAAACTTACGGAACGTACTTATTTGAAAAATTGTGAAATTCTGGAAGTGGGAGGCTCCGGTCTGGAACCGACGGACTGGCTGGGAAAAAGCGAACCAAACTGGGTTCTGTACCGCAATGAAAAAGGCGAAACAAGGGCTGTGCGGGTCGATTGGAATACCTATGCGCCGCGCTTCGGCGTTGTGCGCCTGACCGACCGGGCCATTCCACAGACGGAGGGCGAATATACCTTTATGGCGTGGAATTTCCCGGGTTGGGACGTCGTGACCGTAACGGACGGACGTATGCTTTCTCAGGATTACAGGGGAACTTCGCCTGGGGTCAACTATATCCAAGTGCCGAATATGCTGGCGGCGCTGATACTGCTGCTGCTGGAAGCGGCGGTGCCCCTGCTGCTGCGCAAAAAGAAACGCCGTGGGATGGACGCACAAAAAGCAGAGCCGGACGAGGGACGGCGGCGATAAAACAGGCCCGCAGGTATTTGCCTGCGGGAAAACGAAAATCGTGGCCGCAGCGCCTGCTGCGGCCACGGTTTTTGCTGTTTCAGCTTGGGCGTTTTTGCGGCGCCAGCGCCGCGCGCCGGGCCAGTACGCCCCGGATGCACGCGCAGTACACGGCAACGGATGCCAACGGCCCAAGCACATCGGAGATGGGCTCGGCGTAGAACACCGCGTCCGCGCCGAAAAACGCGGGCAGCGCGAACACCGCCGCGAAGTAGACGGCCTTGCGCCACAGCGAAAGCGGCAGCGCCAGCTTCGCAAGGCCCAGCGCCGTGAAGCCGTCCACCACCTCGTATTGCAGGCCCAGGGGAAGCAGCGCCAGCGTGCATACCTTGATGGTGCCGAACGCCTGGGCCGCCAGCGCTTCGTCGGTGGTGAACAGCCGCACGAACAACGGCCCGGCCAGCCGCGCGGCCAGCGTCATCACCGCCGTGAACGCCAGCCCCAGCCCGAAGATGTATTTTTGTGCCTGCCGTACGCGCTCGGTGCGGTACGCGCCGTAGTTATAGCTTAAAATAGACTGCGTGCCCCCGGTGATGCCTCCCAGCGGCATCGTCACAACGAGCATGAAGCTTTGGGCGATGGTGGCGCAGGTCACCAGAGCGTCGCCCCGCGCCGCGCCGCCGTAGTGCTGAAGCACGGCGTTCATGGCAATGATCATCACATTGTCCAGCGCGATGATGATGAACGGCGAAAAGCCCAGCGTCAGCACGCGCCTCATGACGGCCGCGGAATATCCGCCCCGTGTGATGCGGATGGGGGGCTTTTTGCCCAGCAGAAAGCGCACCGCATAAACGCAGCTTGCAAGCTGGGAGAGCACCGTGGCGATGGCCGCGCCGCGCACGCCGAGGCCGAAGGCGAAGATGAACACAGGGTCCAGCACGATGTTGAGCACCGCGCCCAGCGCCACGGATTTCATGCCGTCGGCCGCGAAGCCCTGGCATACGATGAACTGGTTCAGGCCGGAGGCCAGCAGCGCAAAGGGCGTACCCAGCAGGTAAAGGGTGAAATAGGCCTCCGCATACGGGTAGGTGGCGTCGCTTGCGCCGAACAGGCGCAGCATCGGCTCCCGGAAGGGCAGAATGGCGGCGGGCAGCGCCACCGAGAACACGCACAGCATCAAAAAGCAGTTGGCCAGAATGCCCCGCGCAGCATCGTCGTCACCCTCGCCGCGCTTGATGCTGAGCAGCGGCGCGCCGCCAACGCCCACAAGAAACGCCACCGAGCCGACCATCGTCACCACCGGGCCGCATACGCCGGCACCTGCCAGCGCCAGCGCGCCCTCGCCGGGGATCTGGCCGATGAAAATGCGGTCCACGATGCTATAAAGCACAGAGATGAACTGCGCCAGCATGCTGGGCAGCGCGATGCGTCCTACCAGCGCGCCGATCTTTCCGCTGCCAAGGTCGTTTCCCGCTCTCATCGCTGCATCCTCCCGTCGCTTTGCGGCTCTGCGCCGCATACCGCACTCTATCATAGCCGATTTTTTTCTCCAAGGAAAGAGGTTTTTCAAAAAAGCCGCAAAAAACGGCCGCCGGAAAGGGCTTTCCGGCGGCCGTTTTGCATTGGAGCAGGGAAAAACACGTTCAGTCGTCCACGTCCAGCGCTTCCAGCCCCTTTTTGGCAACCGGCCTCGCATCGCCGTGCCGCACGAACAGCATCGTGACAAAGCTGGCGAACACGAAGAAGGCTGCATAGGGAAACAGCGTGCGGTAGCCCACATGCTCCATCAGAATATTGGAGAGGATGGGCGTAAAGATCTGCGCCGTCATGGACACAGTGTAATAATAGCCTGTGTACTTGCCCACGTCCGAGCCCTTGCTCAGCTCCACAACCATGGGGTAGCTGTTTACATTGATGAACGCCCAGCCCATGCCGGCTAGTGCGAAAAAGATGTACAGCAGCGGCGAGACGCTGTGGAAAAAGATACCCGCGAAGAACGCCGTGCCCAGCATCACGATGCCGATGAGGATCGTGCGCTTGCGGCCGATGCGCTGGGCGATTAGCCCCACGGGCATATACGAGACGATGGCCGCGACAGTGCAGATCATCAGCACCAGGGCAAAGTTGCCCTGCAGCTCCTGTTCGGCGTAACGGCTGAAAGCCGAGGTGACGGCGTTGTAGCCGAAGAACCAGAAGAACACGCTGGCTAGGATGAACAGCAGGCTGCGGAACATGGGCCGCGGCATTTTGCCGCCCGCGTCCGTTACGCCTTCGTCCTCGTCGGAAGAGCCGGCGGCCCTGTCGGCGGCCTCGCGTTCAGCCACACAGGCCGGTTCCTTAATCTGCCAGAACAGCACGGCCACGCAGACGGCCATCACCAGCCCAAGAACAAGGAATACGGCGGAATAGCGGGGCGTATCCCCGGTGACGGGAAAAATCATCATCGTCAGCAGCATCAGCATGCCGCCCACGGCGCCCATCAGGTTGATGACGGCGTTGCCCTGGCTGCGCAGGGGCTTGGGCGTGACGTCCGGCATCAGGGCCACGGCGGGGCTGCGGTAGGTGGCCATGGCAATGAGCACCAGCCCCAGGCCGATGAAGAACAGCAGGGCGTTGTTCTGCTTCTGTGCCGCGGGCATGATGGCGAGGCACAGAAGCGCCAGGATGGTGCCGCCCAGTATGTACGGCATACGGCGGCCGATTTTCGTGCGGGTCTTGTCGCTCAGCTTGCCGAACAGCGGCAGCATGAACAGCGCCAGCACGTTGTCCATGGCCATCACGATGCCGATGTAGCTGTCGCGCACATGGAACGTGTCTTTCAGGATCAGGGGGATGACGTTGTCGTACACCTGCCAGAACGCGCAGATGGACATGAATGCAAGGCCCACGAAAAAGGTGCGTTTGTAATTCAGCTTCATCGGGAGAAGCCCCCTTTGTTGTTGTTGCTTTCATTGTAGCACGCCGGACGCCGTCCTGCCAAGGGAGCGCGCGCTTGGCTTTACAATTATTTTAAAAAGAAAAGCCGGCAGGGTCCTGCCATGCCTCACGCTTCGCCGGGATACCGCACGCCCCACAGCGCCCGCAGCGCGTCCGCCGCGCGCAGCACGCGCAGCGTTTCAGCAGCGGGCAGGGCCGGGCATTCGGTGCGGCCGGCCGCCAGCGCCGCCGCCACGGCCCGCACCTCCGGCTCAAAGCCCGTGCCTATGTTGTCAAAGCGGATGGTTTCCCGCGGCGCGTCCGTTCCCGTTCCGCCATACACCGTCATGGCCGCGGGGCTCCAAAGCGGGCCGTCGATTTCGATGCGTCCTCCGCCGCAGCAAACGGCGGCGCGGTGGGGCGCCGCACACCGGGCGCTCACGGCCAGCGAGGCGCACGCTCCGCCGGAAAAACGCAGGGAGATGCTCTCCTCAATATCCGCGCCCAGCCCGTTTTGAACGCACACGCCCCCGGCCTGCTCCACGTCTCCCTCCAGTGCCAGGCATGCCAGCGTCAGCGCGTAAACGCCTATGTCCAGCAGCGCGCCGCCGCCCAGCGCGGGCTGCGCGATGCGGGGGATATCCGCCATGGCCTCACCCAGCACAGCCGTCACCAGGCGCGGCGCGCCCAGCCGCCCGTCCGCCAGCGTTTTGCGCAGAGCCTGCGCAAAAGGCAGCGTACGCGTCCACATGGCCTCCGCCAGCAGCAGGCCGCGCTCCCGCGCCAGGGCAAACAGGCTTTGCGCCTGGGCCGCGTTCAGCGTCAGGGGCTTTTCGCACAGCACATGTTTGCCCGCAAGCAGCGCTGCGCGGATGTGCTGTGCGTGCAGAGAATGGATGCTGCCGATGTAAACGACGTCCACGGCCGGGTCGGCCAGCAGCGCCTCATATCCGGCAAAGCTTTTTGCAAAGCCGTACCGCCCGGCCAGGGCTTCGGCCCGCGCGCCGTCCCGGGCCGCAATGGCGTAAGGCTGCACCTCCTCCCGCAGGCTGTCCAGCGTGCGCGCCATGCGCCCGGCAATGTTTCCCGCCGAAAGGATCGCGAAATTCAGCATTGCTCCCCACCGTCCTTTGTGCCGCGCAGTATTTTTTCCATGGGCCTGCCCTTGGCCAGCTCGTCGATGAGCTTATCCAGATAACGGATCTTTTGCATCAAAGGGTCTTCAATGTCCTCCACCCGCACGCCGCACACCACGCCCCTGATCTGTGCGCCGGCCGGGTTGAACCGCGGCGCCTGCCCGAAAAAGGACGCCATATCCGTTCGCTGCGCAAGCTGCCGGGCAAGGCCGCCGGGCGTGTAGCCCGTCAGCCAGAGAATGACGGCGTCTACTTCCTCCTGCGTGCGGCCCTTGCGCAACGCCTTCTGTACATAGAGCGGGTAGATATCGGAAAAACGGGCTTTGAAAATGCGGTACTCCGCCATAACGGCACGCTCCTTTTTTGCGCGGCCCGGGGCAGGGCCGGCGTGTTCTTTCCTTATGGTAACACGCGGGCACGGCTGTGGCAAGCCGCCCGGCGGCTTGAACCACACCCCCGCCCGTGCTATAATACATTAAATACGGAACGGACCGTATGAATTTGAGCGCGGGGGAGAGTTTTATCATGCCGAAAACCGTCATTCCCGCCGGGTACAGTCCGGCGCTGGGGCTTTATGACACACAGAAGGCCATCGGCCTTATCAAGCAGATCTTCCTGGAAAAGCTGTGCGGCGCGCTGCATCTGAAGCGCGTGACGGCGCCGCTGTTCGTGGACCCGGCCACGGGCCTGAACGATGATTTGAACGGCGTGGAGCGCCCCGTCACCTTCGACGTGCCCGCGCTGGGCGCAAACGCCGAGGTGGTGCATTCGCTGGCGAAGTGGAAGCGCATGGCTCTGGCTCAGTATGATTTCCATGTGGGCAACGGGCTGGTCACAGACATGAACGCCATCCGCCGGGACGAGGAGATGGACAACCTTCACTCCATTTATGTGGACCAGTGGGACTGGGAAAAGGTCATCACCCGGGAGGAGCGAACCACCGAATATCTGAAGCAGACTGTGCAGAAGATCGTGGATGCGGTGTGCGGCACGCTGGATGAGCTGAAATGGCAGTTCCCCGCGCTGGAGCGCGTGCGGCTGTGCCGGGAAACGGCGTTTGCCACCGCGCAGGAGCTGGAGGACCAATGGCCCGCGCTCACACCAAAGGAAAGGGAAAATGCTTTTGCAAAGGCGCACGGCACGGTGTTCATCATCGGCATCGGCGGGGCGCTGCGTTCCGGCCGGCCTCACGACGGCCGCGCGCCGGACTATGACGACTGGACGCTGAACGGCGACCTGCTGTTCTGGAACGAAACCCTGGGCTGTGCGCTGGAGCTGTCCAGCATGGGCATCCGCGTGGACGCGGACGCGCTGGCACGCCAGCTCAGCATCGCGGGATGCGGGGAACGCGCGGCGCTGCCGTTCCACAAAATGTTGTTGACGGATGAGCTGCCGCTGACCATCGGCGGCGGCATCGGCCAGAGCCGCCTGTGCATGCTGCTGTTGGGCAAAGCCCACGTTGGCGAGGTGCAGGTGTCGCTGTGGGACGGTGAAACGCGCGCCGCGTGCGCCGCAGCCGGTGTGCAGCTTCTTTGACAGCCGAGCAAAGGCGTTTGCCCGGAAAGGGTTATCTATGATGCAGCAAAACCACACAAACGGCCGCCTGACGGACAGAGAGCGCACGCCGGCACGCCTGATCGTGCTGCGGGTGCTGTTCACGCTGTTTGCGGCGGGCACCGTTGTATTTATTTTTTCCAATTCCATGCAGAGCGGCACGGCCTCGGGCCTGCGCAGCGCCGCCGTCACCGAATGGCTCAACGGAGGGCTGGCCCGCTTGGGGGCCGGCTGGCGCTTTTCCGAGCGTCTGGTGCGCAAGCTGGGCCATTTCAGCGAATACGCGCTGCTGGGCTTCTGGCTGATGCTGTCCCTGCGGGTGTATACCCGGCGCATCCTCTCGCATATTTCGTGGCCTCTGTTTTTCGGCCTGCTGGCAGGCGTGCTGGACGAGGGGATCCAGATGTTTGCGGATGGGCGCGGCAGCGACGTGCGGGATGTGGTAATTGATTTTTCCGGCGTCGTGTTTGGGCTGCTGGCAGCCCTGTTCCTGCTGCTGCTCGTGCGCATGTTCCAGGTTCTGCGGGAAAGCAAAACGCCGCTTTAGGCGTGCTGACGCAAGAAAACCGATGTTTTCTGTGTCAACGCGCCCGTGACGCGGCGTTTTTTATTTGCAAGCGTAAAAACGGCGAAAGAGGGGGGCGCGGCCGATGAAGGCGGTGCTGTTTGCACTCAATGCGAAATACATTCATTCGTCGCTGGCGCCCTGGTGCCTGCTGGCGGGTGTGGAGGCCGCAGGCCCTGCGGGTGTTTGTGCCGAGGTGCGGGAGGGCACCGTCAATGAGCCGGAGCGGGACGTGCTGGCCCGCATTTTGGACGGGGAGCCGGATGCGGTGCTGTTTTCGTGCTATTTGTGGAACATTCGGGAAACGCTGCGTCTTGCCGCCGCTGTAAAGGCTGCGCGGCCGGGCGCATATGTAGTGCTGGGCGGCCCGGAGGTGAGCTACAACGCGGGGGAGGTTTTGGCGGAAAATCCGCAGGTGGATTATATCCTCTCCGGCGAGGGCGAACGCAGCGTGCCCATGCTGTTGGCGTCGCTGGCCGCCGGGCGGAAGCCGGAGGAGGAAGCGCCGCCCATCCCGGGGCTGTGCGCCCGGGGCTTTCTCTCCGCGCCCTGCGTGGAGGAGGGCGCGCCGCCCAGCCCGTATGCGCCGGCGTATCTGGAGAACCTGCGCGGGCGCATTGCGTATCTGGAGACCAGCCGGGGCTGCCCGTATGCCTGCGCGTTCTGCCTTTCTGGGCGGTGCGGCAAGCCCCGCTGGTTCCCGTTGGAGCAGGCAAAACGGAACATCCTGACGCTGGCGCGCTCCGGCGCGCACACCGTGAAATTCATCGACCGGACATTCAATGCAAACCCCGCCCACGCAAATGCCATTTTGGCGTTTATCCTGAAGCATTACGGGCGGGACATTCCGGCGGGCGTGTGCTTTCATTTCGAGCTTGCGGGCGACATCCTGCGGGAAGAGACCTTCGCGCTGCTGGAGCAGGCGCCGCCGGGCGCGTTTCAGCTGGAGATCGGCATGCAGTCGTTTTGCGAAAAAACGCTGGCCGCCGTGCGGCGCAAAACAGATACGGGCGTTTTAAAGCAGAACATCCGGCGTTTGGTTGCAATGGGGAATATGCACGTGCACATCGACCTGATCGCGGGCCTGCCCCATGAGGATCTGCGGACATTCGGTGAAAGCTTCAACACCGGCTATGCGCTGGGCGCACAGATGCTGCAGCTGGGTTTTCTGAAGCTGCTGCACGGCGCGGCCATGCGGGAGGAGCCGGAGGAATTCCCCTGTGTTTTTTCGGAAGACCCGCCGTATGAAGTACAGAAAACGCCCTGGCTTTCGCCGGAGGAGCTGGACGTGCTGCGCGCCGCCGAAGACGCGCTGGAGCGCTGCTACAACAGCGGGCGTTTTTTGGAAACGGCGGCTTACGCGATGGCGGCGGCAGGGCTTTCCCCGTTCGTTTTTTACTGCCGTTTGGGCGCGGCAGGCGCGCGGCACGGCACGGCGAATATTCCGCTGGATGATTACACCGCTTTTTTGTACAACTGGTGCGCGGCGCTGCCGGGCATAGACAAAGCCTGCCTGCGGGACGCGATGGTGCGCGACCGCCTTGCCACAAATTCCACAGGGCGCTTGCCGCAATGCCTGCATGTAACGGACGCTTTGCTGGGCCGCGCGGTGAAGCGGCTGGCACAAAACCCTGCCACTGCGCCCCTGCCCGGCGTGCGGCGCGGCGTGGCGCTTTTGTACGGCGCGCGGCAGGTGGTGTTTGTGGATTACACACAGAAAAACCCCGTTACAGGGCGCTATCTTCTGCATACCCATTCAATTGACAATCTCTTTACAGAATGATAGAATAAGTAGAAATGATTGGGAACGGGGGAACGCATGCATGCCGGGGCTGAACGTGGGTTTTCGCATCGTGCAGGGCGCTTTGTTTTCTTTTCCCGCCGTTCTATTCCCGGCTTTTTAAACTTTTCCCGTTTTGGGAAAAGTTTTTTTTTGCCGTTTTGCTGTATTTGAGGAACAGAAAGGAGAATGGCTTATGCTGATTTGCAATGCCGTGCTCACGGATGCGGACGGTGCGCGTCCGGGCGATGTGCGCATTGAAAACGGCGTCATCACGGCCGTGGGCGAGGGCCTTTCCGCCGGCGGGGATACGGTGCTGGACGCAGGCGGCCGCACGCTGCTGCCTGCTTTCATCGACCTGCACTGCCACTTCCGCACGCCGGGCTTTGAGTATAAGGAGGATATCGACTCCGGCAGCCGGGCGGCTGCCCGGGGCGGTTACACGTTCGTTAACTGCATGGCGAACACAAGGCCCGTGTGTTCTTCCGCGGCCATTGCCCAGAGCATCATGGACGACGCCAGGCGCATCGGCCTGTGTGACGTGAACCAGTGTGTGTCCATCACGAAAGACTTTGACGGCAAGACCACCGGCCATCTGCGGGCGCTGCCGCGGAACATCCGCTTCATCAGCGAGGACGGCAAAGGCGTGCGCGAGAGCAGGGTAATGTATGAGGCCATGCGGATCGCCGCCGAAAAAGGTCTGACGGTGATGAGCCACGCCGAGGATATGGACCTTTCCGCGCTGGATTACCGTCTGGCGGAAAACCTGGAGACGGCCCGCAACCTGTATCTGGCCCAGTCTACGGGCGCGCGGCTGCACATGTGCCACGTTTCCACCAAAGAGGCGCTGGCCGATATCCTTGCCGCCAAGGCCCGGGGTGTGCGCGTCACCTGCGAGGTGACGCCCCACCACATCTGGTTTTGGGACAGCGATTTCCGCGTGAACCCGCCCATTCGGGCAAAAGAGGATGTGGAAGCGCTCATCGCGGCCATGCTGCGGGGCGAGGTGGAAGCCATCGCGACCGACCATGCCCCGCACACCGAGGAGGACAAGCGCGGCGGCGCGCCGGGCATGGTGGGGCTGGAGACAGCGTTCAGCGTCTGCTACACCAAATTGTGCCGGGAATACGGGATGCCGCTGGCAGACCTGAGCCGTTTGATGAGCCGCGGCCCGGCTGAGATACTGGGCCTGAACAAGGGGCTGATTGCCGAAGGATGCGACGGCGACGTGGTGCTGGTGGAGCTGGACAAGCCTTACACCGTGCGCCGGGAGGATTTTGCGGGCAAGAGCAAAAACACCCCATACGACGGCCTTTCGCTGTACGGCCGCGTGGCGTGCACCGTGAAGGCGGGCCGCGTCACCTATGGGACAATGGAAGCAATAGGATAAACACACAACAGGAGGACGTTATGCTGCAAGTAGACCGTTTGTATGAGGCCGTGGCCGAAAAAAGCCCCGTTTGCGTGGGGCTGGACACTGATTTTTCCTACATCCCCGCGGAGTGTGTGGACAAGACCCTCTCCAAGGGCGAGAACATCTTCCGCTTCAACCGGGATATCATCGAAGCCACGCGGAGCGTGGCGGGCTGCTTCAAGGTGCAGATCGCCTATTACGAGGCGCTGGGCCTGGACGGCATGCTGGCCTATAAATCCACGCTGGAATACCTGCGCCGGGAGGGCCTTGTGGCCATCGCGGACATCAAGCGCGGCGACATTGCCAAAACGGCCGAGATGTATGCCAAGGCCCATCTGGACGGCGAGTTCGAGGCGGACTTCGTCACGCTGGCGCCCTATATGGGGCTGGATTCCATCACGCCGTACACGAAATACATGACGGAAAAGGGCAAGGGTGTGTTCGTGCTGTGCCGCACCTCCAACCCCGGCGCGAAAGATTATGAATACGAAAAGCTGGCCGACGGCCGCCACGTTTATGACCTGGTAGGCGACAAGCTCAGCGCAATGGGCAAGGACTACATGGGCGCGCACGGCTATTCCTCGCTGGGGCTCGTCATCGGCGGCACACACATCGAAGAGGCGAAAGAGATCCGCGCCAAATACAGGGACAGCTTTTTTCTCATCCCGGGCTACGGCGCGCAGGGCGGCACGGCCGAGGACATCGCGCAGTATCTGGCGCAGGGCAACGGCGGTGTGGTGAACTCCAGCCGCAGCGTGCTGCTGGCCTATAAAAAACAGCCCGGAACGGCTTATGCCGAAGCCGCGTACAACGAATGCGTGCATATGAAGGAGGCCATTGCGGATGCCTGCAGCAAATTATAACGCCGCCGTCCTGGCAAACGGCGCGGCGGGCGAAAACGTGATGCTGCTGACGGCCCGCTGGGACGAAACCACCCCCGCGCCCGCGTGCGGCCAGTTTTACATGCTGCGCGCCTGGAAAGCGGAGGAAGCGCCGCTGCTTTCGCGCCCCATCAGCGTGCATCGCTTTGACAGGGAGAAAAAAGAGATTTCCTTTTTATATGAGGTCCGTGGTACGGGCACGCAGAAGCTGGCCGCGCTGCGGCCCGGGGACACCGTTGCGCTGACGGGCCCCTCGGGCCGTGGGTTTCCCGTGGACGGCACGCTGGGCGGCGCCGTCGCGCTGGTGGGCGGCGGCATCGGCACCGCGCCGCTGCTGCAGCTTGCGGCAGAGCTTGCCGCGCAGGGCGTGGACGTGGACCTTTACGCGGGCTTTCGGGACGAGCCGTACCGTGTTGACGCGTTCAGCGCGGCGTGCCGTTCGGTACACATCGCCACGGATTCCGGCCGCCACGGCCACCACGGCTTTGTGACAGACCTGCTGGACCCTGCGAAGTACACCGCCGTGTGTACCTGCGGGCCGGAGATCATGATGGAAAAGGTGGCCAAAATGTGTCTGCGCGCGGGCGTGCCCGTGTATGTGAGCAGGGAGGCCAAGATGGCCTGCGGCGTGGGCGCGTGTCTGGGCTGCACCTGCAAGAGCAAACACGGCGGCGTGTCTGTCTGCAAGGATGGGCCGGTGTTTGAAGGGAGCGTGCTGTATGAGCTTGACTGACGTTACCCTGTGCGGCAAAACGCTGTGCAGCCCGGTCATCGCCGCGTCCGGTACCTTCGGCTTCGGCGGCGAGTACGCGGGCATCGTGGACATGAAAAAGCTGGGCGGCATCTCCGGCAAGGGCCTGACGCTGGAGGGCAAGTATGGAAACGAGGGCGAGCGTCTGTGGGAGACACCAGCCGGGCTCATCAATTCCATCGGCCTGCAGAATCCCGGCGTGCGGCATTTCATTGAGCATGAGCTGCCCGGCATGAAAAAGCTTGGCCCCGCGGTGTTGGCGAATCTGGGCGGCAGCACCATCGAGACTTACGAGGAGGGCGCGCGGCTGCTGGATGAAACGAATGTGGACTTCATCGAGCTGAACATCAGCTGCCCCAACGTGAAGGCGGGCGGAATCGCCTACGGCGTGAAAGCGGAAAGCGCGCGGGAAGTAGTGTCCCGCGTGCGGGCCTGCACGAAAAAGCCCCTTATCGTGAAGCTCTCTCCCAACGCGGAGAACATCATCGAAATGGCCCTTGCCTGCGAGGCGGCGGGCGCGGACGGGCTTTCCCTCGTCAACACGTTCCAGGCCATGGCCATTGACCTGGAAAAACGCCGCCCTGTATTCAACAATGTGTTTGCGGGGCTGTCCGGCCCGGCCATCCGCCCCATCGCCCTGCGCATGGTGTATCAGGTGTGCAGGGCCGTGCAGGTGCCCGTGGTGGGGCTGGGCGGCATTGCCACAGCCGGGGACGCGCTGGAGTTCATCATGGCCGGCGCGGCAGCCGTGCAGGTGGGCACCGCCAATTTCAGCGACCCGCGCGCCTGCGAAAAGATCACCGACGGCATCGCCGCCTGGATGCAGAGCCACGGTGTGCGCTCCCTTGCGGAGATCCGCGGCTGCGCGCAGGTCTGAGCCGAAAATACACCGATTTGATTGGAATAAAAAGGAGAATCCACATGAATGATGTGCTTGAAATATTGAAGTCCTGCGACGCTTTCCTGGAGGGCCACTTCCTGCTGTCCTCCGGCCGCCATTCCTCGGCCTACTGCCAGATGGCGTATTTGCAGCAGTACCCCGAAAAATGCGCCGCGGCCATGAAGCCCGTGGCCGAAAAGCTGCGGGAACTGGACGTGGACGTCATCGTCGGCCCGGCCATGGGCGGCATCGTTTACGCCTATGAGCTGGCCCGCCAGACGGGCAAACGCGCTATCTTCACCGAGCGTGTGGACAATGTGATGACGCTCAAGCGCTTTTCCATCCGGCCGGGCGAAAAGTGCATCATCGCCGAGGATGTGGTGACCACGGGCGTGTCTTCTCTGGAGACGAAGCGCGTCATCGAGGAGGCCGGCGGCGAATGCCTGGGCATCGTGTGCGTGGTGGACCGCACCAAGGCGGACGCGCCCTCGCCCATTCCCATCCTGGCCAGCGCCGCCAAGCTGGACCTCCCCAACTATGCGCCGGAGGAATGCCCCATCTGCAAAGAGGGCAAGCTGCCGCTGGTGCATCTGGGCAGCCGTAAAATGAAAGAACAGGCCAGGCAGACGCTGTGAGCGCGCAGAGCTTGAAAAAAGGGGGAGCGCATATGAAAGCATATTTGCTGCTGGCGAACGGCATGGTGTTCGAAGGCCGGGCCTTCGGCGCAGCCGGTACCAGTGTGGGCGAGGTCGTGTTCAACACGGGCATGGTCGGCTACGAGGAGACCCTCACCGACCCCAGCTATTACGGCCAGATCATCACACAGACCTATCCGCTGGTGGGGAACTACGGCGTGAACGGCGAGGATGCCGAATCCGCGCGCATTTGGGCCTTCGGCTACATCGTGCGGGAGTTGTGCGGCACGCCGTCCAATTTCCGCTGCCAAAAAACGCTGGACGAATTTTTGAAGGAGCAGGGGATCATCGGCATCGAGGGCGTGGACACCCGCCGCCTGACGCGCATCATCCGCGAGAGCGGCGTGATGAACGGCGCGCTCACCACCGAATATGAGAGCGCGGACGCCGTGCGCGCCGATGCCGCTTTGATGGAAAAGATCAAAGCCTATACGGTGAAGGACGCGGTGGACAGCGTTACTACAAAATGTATGGAAACATTTAACGAAAACGGAAAGTACCATGTTGCGCTGTTCGATTTCGGCTATAAACGCAACATCCTGCGCAATCTTGTGAAACGCGGCTGCAAGGTGACGCTGGTGCCCGGACGCACCACCGCGGCCGAGCTTGCGGCGCTGGAGGTGGACGGCGTGATGCTCTCCAACGGCCCGGGCGACCCGGCCGAAAATGTGAAGATCATTGAAAACCTGAAGGAGATCGCGGCGCTGGGCCGGCCTGTTTTCGGCATCTGTCTGGGCCACCAGCTCATGGCTCTTGCCACGGGCGCAAAAACGGAAAAGCTGAAATACGGCCACCGCGGTGTGAACCAGCCGGTGACGGATTTTGCCAAGGACCGCACGTTCATAACCAGCCAGAACCACGGCTATGCCGTTGTGGCCGGTACCGTGGACCCCGCCGTGGCCGAGGTGAGCCATGTAAACGCCAACGACGGTACCACCGAGGGCATCCGCTATAAAAACATCCCCTGCTTTACGGTGCAGTTCCACCCGGAGGCCTGCGGCGGCCCCAGGGACACCGAATACCTGTTCGACGATTTTGTCGCCATGATGAAAGGAGGCTGCTGAAATGCCAAAGGACCCGTCTATCAAAAAGGTGCTCGTCATCGGCAGCGGCCCCATCATCATCGGCCAGGCCGCCGAGTTCGACTACTCCGGCACGCAGGCGTGCCGCGCGCTGAAAAGCGAGGGCATCGAGGTGGTGCTCGTCAACTCCAACCCCGCCACCATTATGACGGACCCGGACATCGCGGACCGCGTGTATGTGGAGCCGATGACCCTGACGGTGCTGAAGCGCATCATTGAAAAGGAAAAGCCGGATTCCATCCTGCCGAACCTGGGCGGCCAGACGGGCCTGAACCTGGCCATGGAGCTGGCCCGCAGCGGTTATCTGGAGCAGGCCGGCGTGCGCCTGCTGGGCGCGAAGCCCGACACCATCGACCGCGCCGAGGACCGCCAGCTCTTCAAGGACACCATGGAGAAGCTGGGCGAGCCGGTTATCCCTTCCAAGGTGGTGGAGAGCCTGTCCGACGCGCTTGCGTTCGCGGGCGAGATCGGTTACCCGGTCATCGTGCGCCCGGCGTTCACCATGGGCGGCACGGGCGGCGGCATCTGTGAGACCGTGGAGGAGCTGCACGAGATCGGCACCAACGGTCTGCGCCTTTCGCCCATCCATCAGGTGCTCATTGAAAAATGCATCTCCGGCTGGAAGGAGATTGAATACGAGGTCATGCGCGACGGAAAGGGCAACGTCATTACCGTCTGCAATATGGAAAACTTTGACCCCGTGGGCGTTCACACCGGCGATTCCATCGTCGTGGCGCCCAGCCAGACGCTCTCCGACAAGGAATACCAGATGCTGCGCACCTCGGCGCTGAATATCATCACCGAGCTTGGCATTGAGGGCGGCTGCAACTGTCAGTTTGCCTTAAAGCCAGACAGCTTCGAATACGCCGTCATCGAGGTGAATCCCCGCGTGTCCCGTTCCTCGGCGCTGGCCAGCAAGGCTACGGGCTATCCCATCGCCAAGGTGGCCGCGAAGATCGCTATCGGCTATTCGCTGGACGAGATCACCAACGACGTCACAGGGCAGACCTGCGCCTGCTTCGAGCCCGCGCTGGATTACTGTGTGGTCAAGTTCCCGAAATGGCCGTTCGACAAATTCGTATACGCCAAGAAATCCCTGGGCACGCAGATGATGGCCACGGGCGAGGTGATGGCCATTGCCAACAGCTTCGAACACGCCTTCATGAAAGCGGTGCAGAGCATCGAGCTGGGGCTGGAAACGCCCACGCTGGAAACGCTGTCTGCGCTGACGGACGAAGAAGTGGTGGAAAAACTGCATGTGTGCGATTCCGACCGCTCTTTTGTTGTGTACGAGGCCATCAAGCGCGGCGTGTCGTTTGAGACGATTTACAATATCACTAAAATTGACCCGTGGTTTTTGGCAAAGCTGCAAGGGTTGGCCGAAACAGAGCTTGCGCTGGCCGGGCTGCGAGGCGGCATACTGACGGAAGAACTGTACCGCACCGCAAAAATGCAGGGCTTCCTGGACAAGACCGTGCTGCGTCTGACGGGACTGGATGCGCTGCCCTGTGAAAAGCTGCGCGCGTCCTATAAGATGGTGGACACCTGCGCGGCCGAGTTCAGTGCGAAAACGCCGTATTTCTATTCCACTTTTGACGAGGAGGACGAAGCGGCGCAGTTTATCGCGGAACACCCCTCCGACAGGAAAAAGGTGCTGGTGTTCGGCAGCGGCCCCATCCGCATCGGGCAGGGCATCGAGTTCGACTATTGCAGCGTGCACTGCACATGGGTGCTGAAAAGCCACGGCTGCGAGGCTGTCATCGTCAACAACAACCCCGAGACCGTCTCCACGGACTTCGATACCGGCGACCGTTTGTATTTCGACCCGCTCACGGAAGAAAGCGTGGAGCATATCATCGCCACGGAAAAGCCATGGGCCTGTGTGGTGCAGTTCGGCGGCCAGACGGCCATCAAGCTGACAAAACACCTGACAAAGCTGGGTGTGAAGATTCTGGGCACCAGTGCGGACGCCATCGACGAGGCGGAGGACCGGGAGCGTTTCGACGCGCTGCTGGAAAAGTGCGGCATTCCGCGCCCGCAGGGCCACACGGTGTTCACCTGTGAGGAGGCACTGGCCGCCGGCGCACAGCTGGGCTACCCGGTGCTGCTGCGTCCGTCCTACGTGCTGGGCGGACAGAATATGATCATCGCCTACAATGAGAACGATGTGAGGGAATACATGGCCATCATCACCAGCCATGTGGATATGTCGAACCCGGTGCTGGTGGACAAATACCTGATGGGCACCGAGTGCGAGGTGGACGCCATCTGCGACGGCGAGGACTTCCTCATTCCGGGTATGATGGAACACATCGAGCGTGCGGGCATCCATTCGGGCGACTCCATCTCGGTGTATCCGCCGCAGAACCTCAAGCAGAAGATCAAGGGCACCATTGTGGATTATACGGGCCGTCTGGCCCGCGCGCTGAACGTGGTGGGCCTGATGAATATCCAGTTCGTGGTATACAACAACGAGGTGTTCATCATTGAGGTGAACCCCCGTTCCAGCCGCACGGTGCCGTACATCAGCAAGGTGACGGGCGTGCCCATGGTGGAGCTGGCCGTGCGCTGTATGCTGGGCGAAAAGCTGCGGGACATGGGCTATGGCACGGGCCTGTATCCCACGGGCGATTACTGCGCCGTAAAGGTACCGGTGTTCAGCTTCGAAAAGCTGCACGATGTGGACACCCAGCTGGGGCCGGAAATGAAATCCACCGGCGAGGTGCTGGGCATCGACAAAACCTTTGAGGACGCGCTGCTCAAGGGCCTTGTGGGCGCGGGCTACAGCCTGCGGCAGCCCACGCCGGGCAAATGCGTTATCCTGACGGTAAAGGACGCGGACAAGCGCGAGCTGGTGGACATCGCCTGGCAGCTCAAGGACATGGGGTACAAGCTGTACGGCACGTCCGGCACGGCGTACTATCTGGGCCAGAACATGGTGGCCTGCAACGAGGTGCGCAAGCTCAGCGAGGCGCGGCCCAATATCATGGACCTGTTTGAAAGCGGGCTGGTGGACTATGTGATCTCCACGTCGTCCAAGGGGCGCATCCCCTCCCATGACAGCGTAAAGATGCGCCGCAAGGCCGTGGAGCTTTCCATCCCGTGCCTGACGGCCATCGACACGGCGCGGGTGCTGGTGAAATGCCTGCGCAGCGGCAAAACGCTGGCGGATGTGGACCTGGTGGATATTTCGACCATTTGAAAAAGAAAAAGGACCCGCGTCAGCGGGTCCTTTTTCTGTGTTTTATAAAACTGCACCGAAAACAGGCTGCTCAAAATGGGCAAGTATTTCATTGACATCGTGCAGGTCATAAATCTGATGTTCAATACAGAACAAAATGATAATATCTCGAACCATGCTCTGGGAAAGGGCGTGCCCGGCGGAAGCAAGCATTTCTTCAGTTTGCTCTTTGGATAAATGAAGCGCCAATGATAATGCCAGCGCTGTTTGCTTGGAAGGATGATAATTCGGGTTGGAACGGATTTTGGAGAACAGACGGCGGTCGATACCGGCGCGGCGGTAAACATCCGTATCGGCAAGTTCCATATTGTCGATATACCCGAACAGAAGGGTGTGGAAACTGGGTTTCAGCGCGTTGGCGACAAACTGTTCCAGTTTCCGTCCCTCGTCCGCTTCGCGATTGTTAAGAAGACCGAGGATGTCGTCAAAATATGAAGTGTTATCATCTTCTTCGCAGTTTGGACAGGCCAGAGGCATTGATGGGGCTGCACCTTTAAAGACGGGGGCCTTTGGAACAATTTCGGACTGCGGGTCATTTTCCAGCAGCCCTTTTTGCCTCAACAGTTCTTCTAGCTCGGATAGGAGCTGGGGGTGCAGCATATGGATTCCTCCAATTTGTCGCCGTAGCAGCGACCAAATTTTTTTATGGGAAGCTAAAATAAAAACAGAAAACTGTTTGGGGGAGATACATGGCAATGAGTAGAGAAATTATTTTTTTGCTTGACAGGAGCAGCAACATGGCAGGAAAAGAAGCAGAAGTTATCGCGGAATATAATGCATTTCTTTTACAGAATGGGCGGGGAGATTACAATGTTACGACAGTATTGTTTGACGACCAATATGTACTGTTGTATTATTGCCTTCCCATCGGTTATGCACAGCTTTATCCCGAGCAGTATTACGTGCGGGGTGCTTGTGCGTTGTACGATGCGATTGGCCGTACTATAACAACCGTCAATGCCTGCCATGCGCAGCTTACAGAGAGCAAGCGCCCCAAGACCTATCTGTTCATCAGGACGAATGGAGGGGACAATGCCAGCCTGACCTATACGAAAAAAACGATTTGGGAGATGCTGGAGCGGCAGCAGCAGAAGTGTGGATGGGAGATATTTTTCGTTGGCTGCGATGTACAGACGGCGTTGGCGGCGGCACCCACACACAAAGGCATCAACGGTGCGGAGGACAGCCAGGATGATGATTACTTTGATATACTGCGAAGGCTGCTGGAAAGAAGAAATTTTTCGAAGGAGGAATAATTTCAGTATACAAGAAATATAAAAAATTTCAATATGAGACCCGTCGCGTTGATACGCGCGGGTTTCTTTTTTCAACAGGATATGATATACTGAATTTTGTATGAAAAAGAACGGAATTGAAAATATGTGTTGCAGGAGCGAAGCATGAATTACAGCGAACTGAACGTGCCCGAGCAGATCCACAAGGCTGTGGAGCGCATGGGCTTTACCGAAATGACCGAAGTACAGGAAAAGGCGATCCCCCCTATGATGGAGGGCAAGGACATCATCGCCAAAGCGCCCACGGGCACGGGTAAAACCTGCGCTTTCGGCATCCCGCTCATTCTCGGGCTGGACCAAAGCCGGAATTATCCGCAGGCCGTCGTCATGGCGCCCACGCGGGAGCTGGCGCAGCAGATCACCGAAGACCTGCAGGACCTGGCGCATTTTTATCCGGACATCCGCGTCGTCACCGTCTATGGCGGCGCGAATATTCAAAAGCAGATCGAAAAGCTGAAAAAGGGCGCGCAGATCGTCGTGGCCACACCCGGCCGCCTGCAGGACCACATGAACCGCCGCACCGTGGACCTTTCCCACGTTACCACCGTGGTGCTGGACGAGGCCGACGAGATGCTCAACATGGGCTTTTACAAGGATGTGCGCAAAATTCTGGACCAAATCAAATCCCGCCAGCGTTTGGCAATGTTCAGCGCCACCATCAGCCGCGAGGTGATGGACATCGGCTGGCTGTATCAGCGGGACGCCGAAGAAATCACCGTGCAGCCTGTGGAGGATTCCGCGCCCAGGATCGACCAGTACCTGGTACTGACGACAGGCCGCAACAAGCTGGCGGACATGGCGGAGATCATCGTACAGAAGGGTTACAAGCGCGTGATGGTGTTCTGCAACCAGAAATACACCACCGCTATGCTGGCGAACCAGATGGCCCGGCTGAATTTTGTGGTGGACTGCCTGCACGGAGACCTTTCCCAGGCGGAACGCAACAAAATTATGGGCGAATTCAAAGCGGGCAATATCGCTGTGCTGGTGGCGACAGACGTGGCCGCCCGCGGCATCGACGTGTCCGAGGTGGACGCCGTGTTTAACTACGATGTGCCGGACTCCAACGAATATTACACGCACCGCATCGGCCGCACAGGGCGCGCGAAGCATACGGGCGAGGCCTATGTGCTGTACACGAAGGAAGAGCACAAGCGCGTGCGTGACATGCTGCGCTACACCCGCAACACCGCCACACCCATTGCTTTCGATGAGAGCCGCAGCATCATCCCGGGCACGTTTTAAGCCCGGAAAACAGATTATAAAAGCCGCCCCATATCTCATGGGACGGCTTTTATTTTACTGAAAACAATGCGCTGATCTCTACTTCAAGACTTCGGGCGAGCGCATAAATCTCTTTGTCAGAAACCGAACGGGTCTGGCCCTCCAACTTTGATAAACTGGAATAGCTGATATCAGCACCAAAGGTCTGCATTTTAGCCATCAACGCTTTTTGCGTAATACCCTGTTCAAGGCGGAGCCGGGTGACGGTCGCGCCGACAATATTTTTATCACCCAGTGGTGCCACACGTTCCCGCATCTGCCGCTCTCCTCTTTTTGATTCTTTAACAGAATTATAAGGAGAAAACAATTTGATATAATTCCAAAAAAGAATGATGCTGAAATAAAAAGAAACGGAGTGAAAACGATGGAGCGACAGATGGATGCGTTGGGGAGGATCGTACTGCCTGCAGGTTATCGCAAACAAAAAAATCTTCAAGCGGGAGATGTTCTCTGCGTGGATGAGCAAGAGGGAAAACGGATGATTTATCCCAGAAAAGCGCGGTGCGCACTATGTGGTGGAAAAAAGAGCTTCTTTCCCATGGGAGACATACTTTATGTGAAGCCTGTTGGAAAGAACTGCATACATAATTGTATATCTGCCCCAAAATTGACAAAAGGCGCTGCCGCTTGCGCGGCAACGCCCTTTGCCAGTATAGGAGAATAAGGAAAAGGTTCCGTGCCCCGTACCGGACGGAACCGGTACGGGTTCAGTTTACGCCGAACAGAAGATCTGCGTAAGTGGGGAAGGGCCAGTAGTCTTTCCCCGTGGCAAGCTCCAGCGCATCAGCCACCGCGCGCAGCTCGGCCATCTTCGGCAGCACCCTGTCTTTGTAGCAGGCGGCCTCCTGCAGGCTGTCGCCGCGGGAAGCGCCGTCCACGGCGGCCTGCAGCTCGTCGATTTTTTCCACCAGCATGTCGGCCCCGGCTGAGAGCTTGGCCAGCAGCGTTTCCTCAGCGCGGGTGGAAAGGGCGGAGGACAGTGCCTTTTTGCTGCAGGCGGTATCGGCAAGGTCGCCCATGTAGGCGGCTACCGCCGGGACGATCTGTTTTTTGGCCATATCCAGCATGGTCAGCGCTTCAATGTGCAGCGCTTTGGTGTAGTTTTCCAGGCTCACTTCATAACGGGCGCGCACCTCAGCCTCGCTGAAAATGCCGAATTCCTCAAACAGTTCGATATTTTTTCGTTCCAACACACAGGGCAGCGCGTCTACGGTGGATTTCAGGTTGCACAGGCCGCGCTTTTCCGCCTCTTGTTCCCATTCATGGCTGTAACCGTTGCCGTTGAAGATGATGCGCTTGTGGTCGCGGATGGTGCGCTTCACCAGTTTGATAACGGCGGTGTCGAAATCCTCCGCATTCTCCAGCTCGTCGGCATAGCCTTTCAGCTCTTTGGCAACTGCGGTGTTCAGCACGATGTTTGCGTCAGCGATGCTCATGGCGCTTCCCGGCATGCGGAATTCGAATTTATTGCCGGTGAACGCGAACGGAGAGGTGCGGTTGCGGTCGGTCGTATCCTTGGAGAACGTGGGCAGGATATCCACACCCAGCTCCATGCGCGTTTTGGCCGGGGCAATGTAGTCCGCGCCGGAGGCGATGGATTCAATGATGGCTTCCAGCTCCTCGCCCACAAAAATAGAGATGATGGCCGGCGGCGCTTCATTGGCGCCCAGACGATGGTCGTTGCCCGCGGAGGCGACGGTCACACGGAGCAGGTCCTGATACTGGTCCACAGCCTTGATTACGGCCGCGAGGAACAGCAGGAACTGCAGGTTTTCCATGGGCGTTTTGCCTGGGTCCAGCAGATTTTCCGTGGGTGTGGAGATGCTCCAGTTGTTGTGCTTGCCGCTGCCGTTCACGCCGTCGAAGGGCTTTTCATGCAATAAGCAGGCCATGCCGTGGCGTGTGGCAACGCACTTCATCATCTCCATAGTGAGCTGATTGTGATCCACGGCGATATTGGTGGTCGAGAAAATGGGCGCCAGCTCATGCTGGGCGGGGGCCACCTCATTGTGCTTCGTTTTGGCTGCGACGCCCAGCTTCCACAGTTCGTCGTCCAGTTCCTTCATATAGCCTGAAACACGGGGCTTGATGACACCGAAGTAGTGGTCGTCCAGCTCCTGCCCCTTGGGGGGCATCGCGCCGAACAGTGTGCGGCCGCACAGGCGCAGATCCTCGCGCTGGAGGTACTGCTCCCTGTCCACAAGGAAATACTCCTGCTCCGGCCCTACGGTGGTGGAGACCTGAGGCACCGTTTTGCCGAACAGCTTTAAGATGCGGCAGGCCTGCGTGCTGATGGCGGACATGCTGCGCAGCAGCGGCGTCTTTTCGTCCAGCACCTCGCCGGAATAGCTGCAGAACGCGGTGGGGATGCACAGCACCTCGTCCTTGACAAAGGCGTAGGAGGTGGGGTCCCAGGCGGTGTAGCCGCGGGCCTCGGCCGTAGCGCGCAGGCCGCCGGAAGGGAAGCTGGACGCATCCGGCTCGCCCTTCACAAGCTCCTTGCCGGAAAACTCCATAATAACGCGGCCGTCTTTGGTGGGGCTGATGAAGCTGTCGTGCTTTTCACTGGTCACGCCCGTCAGCGGCTGGAACCAGTGGGTATAGTGCGTGGCGCCGTGCTCAATGGCCCAGTCCTTCATGGCGTTGGCCACCACGTTGGCTACTTCCACGTCCAGCGGCGCACCGCGCCGGATCGTCTCATGCAAAGATTTATAAGTCGCGCTCGGCAGGCGCTCTTTCATCACGTGGTCGTTGAATACCATGCTGCCGAAAATTTCCGTAGTCGTCGCTGCCATACTCCCTTACTCCTTTTCTCCGGTGTATTTTGTATACTTTCCCTGCGGACAGCCTCTGCCTGCCTGAATGCAGACAAAAAAGGCGCTGTGGACAAAACCGTCCACAGCGCCTTTGCTGTTCTATGGCCCAAATCATACACCTCCGGGCGGCGGCTGTCAACGCTTTTTTTGAAATTTCTGCCCGCACCGGACATTTCTGTTGCTTTTTACCATCGCGTCCGCCGTTCGAAAACAGCTTTTGTGAAAACCGACAAATTCGTACGCGGCACGTTGACATTCTGCATAAAGTTTAATATGATAAAAATGAACAAAGACGTTCGCCAAGGGGCTGGTGCCCCCGGCGGACGTTTTTTGTTTTTCCGGCGGCTGCGCCGCACGGAAAAGCACGGAGGGGTGCTTTGAATAGGAGAACCGCGGGGCGGTACGGACCGCCCCGCGGGGAAACGGGAAAGGGAATGGTGTTTATGCTGAAAGAAGGAGAGGTACGCATCCCGTCGGGCTGCGCCATATCGGGCGTGTTCCACAAGGACGGCCGCCGCGAAAACGGCAGCGGCATCGTGGCCGGCATCGCGGCCATGCACGAGCGCTCCAACGGCCTGGGCGGCGGGTTTGCCGGGTACGGCATCTACCCGGAATACCGGGAGCTGTATGCATTCCATGTGTTCTACGACACCGTAGACGCCCAGCACGCGGCCGAGGCGAGGCTGCTGCGGGACTTCGATGTGGAAAGCAGCGGCACGCTGCCCACGCGCCCCATTGCGGCCATCCGGGACGCGCCCAGCCTTATGCGCTATTTTGCCGCGCCCAAGCCTCAGACGCTGCTGGACTCCAAGCTGGACGAACGGGAGTTCGTGGTGCGGTTCGTCACGCGGGTAAACCGGGAGATCGGCGGCGCATATGTGTTTTCCTGCGGCAAAAATATGGGCGTATTCAAGGCCGTGGGTTACCCGGAGGACGTGGGGGAATTTTACCGTCTGGAGGAATACGAGGGCTACGCATGGACGGCCCACGGCCGTTACCCTACCAATACGCCGGGCTGGTGGGGAGGTGCGCATCCGTTTTCCATTCTGGATTATTCCGTGGTGCACAACGGCGAGATCTCCAGCTATGACGCAAACCGCCGCTTTATCGAGATGTACGGATATAATTGCAGCTTGCTCACGGATACCGAGGTGATTACCTATATCATTGATTTCCTGGTACGGCGCAAGGGCCTGACGCTGGAAGAAGCGGCCGGCGTTATCGCCGCACCGTTCTGGAGCACCATCGAACGGATGCCCGAAGCGCAGCGGGAACGGCTGGCCTACCTGCGGGAGACCTTCGCATCCCTGCTCATCACAGGACCATTCTCCATCCTGCTGGGCTTCACGGGCGGCATGATGGCGTTGAACGACCGCCTCAAGCTGCGCAGCATGGTGTGCGCTGAAAAGGGCGAGGCCGTGTATTTTGCCAGCGAGGAGTGCGCCATCCGCGTGATGGAGCCGGACGTTGAAACGCTTTGGGCGCCCCGGGGCGGCCAGGCCGTTGTTGTGCGCCTGAACGACGGCGTGACAGTGTAGGAAAGGGGAGAATGGGAAAATGTACGCGGATTTTATCTATCCGGAGTACGAGGTGGTGCGCAACTACCAACGCTGCATCGCATGCCGTGCATGTGAGCGCCAGTGCGCCAACGAGGTGCACCGCTATGACGCCGATGAACAAATGATGACGGCGGACGACGCGAAATGCGTCAACTGCCACAGGTGCGTGAGCCTGTGCCCCACCCGGGCGCTGAAGATCGTGCGCACCGACCACACGTTTAAGGAGAACGCAAACTGGACGAAGGACAACATCCAAAACGTATACCGCCAGGCAGCCACGGGCGGCGTGCTGCTTTCCAGCATGGGCAACCCGGAACCGCTGCCCGGCTACTGGGACCGTATCCTCATCAATGCCTCCCAGGTGACGAACCCGCCCATCGACCCGCTGCGCGAACCCATGGAGACGCGGGTTTTCCTGGGCAAAAAGGATATGGAGATCCGGCGGGATGAAAACGGTGCCATCGTACCGAAAAAAACGCCTCATATTGAGCTGGCCGTGCCGATTATGTTCAGCGCCATGAGCTATGGGTCCATCAGCTACAATGCCCATGAATCTCTGGCGCGGGCGGCCACGGAGCTGGGTGTGTGCTACAATACCGGCGAGGGCGGCCTGCATGAGGATTTTTACCGTTACGGCCCCAACACCATCGTGCAGGTGGCGTCCGGCAGGTTCGGCGTACACAGCGAATACCTGAACGCAGGCGCGGCTGTGGAGATCAAGATGGGGCAGGGGGCAAAGCCGGGCATCGGCGGGCATCTGCCCGGCGCGAAGATCGTGGGCGACGTGGCCCGCACGCGCATGGTGCCCGAGGGCGCGGACGCCATCAGCCCCGCGCCGCACCATGACATCTATTCCATCGAGGACCTGCGCCAGCTCGTCAACAGCCTGAAGGAGGCCACACATTATGAAAAGCCCATCATTGTGAAAATAGCCGCCGTACACAACGTGGCGGCCATCGCCTCGGGCATTGCGCGCTCGGGCGCGGACATCATTGCCATCGACGGCTTCCGGGGCGGCACGGGCGCGGCGCCCACCCGCATCCGGGACAATGTGGGCATCCCCATCGAGCTTGCGCTGGCGGCCGTGGATTCCCGCCTGCGGGCGGAGGGCATCCGCGGAGATGTGAGCCTGGTGGTGGGCGGCTCCATCCGCTCATCGGCGGACGTTGTCAAGGCCGTGGCGCTGGGAGCGGATGCGGTGTATATCGCTACCAGCGCACTGCTGGCATTGGGGTGCCACCTGTGCCGGACCTGCCAGCTGGGCCGCTGCAACTGGGGCATCGCCACCCAGAGGCCGGACCTTGTCAAGCGGCTGAACCCGGACCTGGGCGCCGCGCGGCTGGTGAACCTCGTCACCGCCTGGCAGCATGAGATCAAGGAGATGATGGGCGGTATGGGGATCAACTCCATTGAGGCGCTCAAGGGCAACCGCTTGATGCTGCGGGGGGTGGGAATGACAGAAAAAGAGCTGGAGATCCTGGGGATTTCTCACGCCGGCGAATAGTATTTTCTCCTTCTGTATGGTATAATATGTCCGCTTGGCGAATGCGAGCCATAGGCAAAGCATGAGCCTGGCAGCATAGATACCATGTTTCTTAGTGAACACGAGCGGTACGCGAAGTGTGAGCTTAGAAATATGGTATAATAACCCCAAAACTGCCGCTTACGCGGCTGCGCGTGTGCGCTGCACACGCCCCTGTGCATCAGCACAGGGCTTTGGGAACATTGAACCATGAAAAACCGCAGCAGGTGCGGTTTTGTTGAGGCCGTTTCGCGGCATAGATACCGTGTTGCTTAGAGAACACGGGCGGGCCGCGAAGTGTGAGCCTGGAAACATGGTATCATAAAACTGTACGGAAATTTTTGCGGACGGACCGCCAGGCAGCTGCGGCGGCCCGCAAAGGGAGAAAGGGAGAGGATTGTATGTTAACAGCGATCACCGGCGTAAACTGGGGCGACGAGGGCAAGGGCCGTATGGTGGACCTGCTCAGCGAACAGTACGACATTGTCGTGCGGTATCAGGGCGGAAACAACGCCGGCCACACCGTCATCAACGAAAAAGGCAAATTTATCCTGAATCTGCTGCCCTCCGGCATCCTGCGCGAGACCACCGTCAACGTGATGGGCAACGGCATGGTCATCGATCTGGAGCATCTGGTACACGAAATCGAAAACCTGCGCAGGGGCGGCATTGCAATCCGTCCGGAGAATCTGAAGATCTCAGAGCGGGCGGTCATCTGCATGCCGTACCATAAGCTGCTGGACTGCTACGAGGAGGACCGTCTTGCGGATGCGAAATACGGCTCCACACGCCGCGGCATCGCACCTGTTTACGGCGACAAATATATGAAAAAGGCCCTGCGCATGGGCGACCTGTTCCACCCGGAGACGACAAAAGCGCGTCTGGCGGATATCGTGGCCTACAAAAATCTCACCATAGAGGGCGTGTACGGAAGGCCGCCGGTCAGCGCGGAGGATATGTGGGCGTGGCTCGTGGAATACGGCGACATCCTCAAGCCTTATATCTGCGATGCCGGGCTGTATCTGGACAAAGCGGCCAAAGCGGGGAAAAACATCCTGTTCGAGGCCCAGCTGGGCGCGCTGCGCGACATCGACTTCGGCATCTACCCCTACACGTCGTCGTCGAACGTCATCGGCGCTTACGCGCCCGTGGGCGCGGGCATCCCGAACCATAAGATTGACCGGAACATCGGCATCATGAAGGCGTATTCCTCCTGCGTGGGCGAGGGCCCCTTCACCTGTGAGCTGTTCGGCGAGGAGGCGGAGAAGCTGCGTGCCGCCGGCGGAGAGTACGGCGCGGCCACGGGCCGCCCGCGCCGTGTCGGCCCGTTCGATGTGGTGGCCAGCCGCTACGGCTGCCGCGCCCAGGGTGCGGACGAGATCGCGCTGACGAAGCTGGATATCCTGGATTCGCTGGATGAGATCCCCGTTACCGTGGCCTATGAGCTGGACGGAAGGGAGATTCACGATTTCCCCTATGGGGATGTGCTGGAGCAGGCGAAGCCCGTCAACAAAATGTTCAAGGGATGGCGGACGGATATTTCCGGCTGCCGGAAAAAAGAAGAGCTGCCGCGGGAGGCGCTCGAGTATATCGCATTTATCGAAGAAGCGGTCGGCGTAAAGATCAAATATGTCTCCGTTGGCGCGGAGCGCGACCAGTATATCGTGCTTTGATCGGCACGCCTTCCGTTTTGATGGCGCGCACGGCCGGGAAGAGGGGCCCGGCCGGCATGCATGGGAACGAGGGAAAGTGAATGAAACGTGTTTATGTGAACGAACAGTGGTGCCTTGGGTGCCATCTGTGCGAGTATTACTGCGCGTTTGCCAATTCGGGCAAAAGCGACATGGTAAAGGCGCTCAAGGGCGCCGCCGTGCACCCGAACATCCGTATCGAGGAGGGACCGGGAGGCATCAGCTTCGCGGTGGCATGCCGCCACTGCAGTGAGCCGCTGTGCGTCCGGGGCTGCATATCCGGTGCGCTGCAGGTGCGGGACGGCGTCGTCACCATCGACGAAAACAAATGTGTGGGCTGTTACACCTGTGTGGCCAGCTGCCCCTATGGCGCTGTCCTGCCCGGCGCGCACGGCGCAGTACAGAAGTGCGAGCTGTGCACCCAAAGCGGCGGCGTACCCGCCTGCGTGGAGCACTGCCCCAACAAGGCCATCGTCTTTGAGGAGAGGGGGGCCGGGGCATGAGGTACGTTATCATCGGCGGCAGCGCAGCAGCCATTGGCTGTATCGAGGGCGTCCGCTCCGTGGACAAAACCGGCGAGATCATTCTCATTACAGGAGAGACGGAGTGGAATTATTCCCGTCCGCTCATTTCGTATCTGCTGGAGGGCAAGACCACGCGGGACAAAATGTGGTGCCGGCCGGACAGCTTTTTTACCCGAAACGGTGTGACGGTGAAAGCCGGCGTGCTGGCCACCGCGCTGGATGCCGGAGACAGGAGCGTGCGGCTCTCTACAGGCGAGCGGCTGGCCTACGACAGGCTGCTGGCGGCCACGGGCAGCCGCCCGTTCGTGCCGCCCATTCCCGGGCTGGAAACGGTGGAGCGTACCTTTTGCTTCCAGACGTTGTCCGACGCCTCGGCTCTGGCTGCGGCGCTGCGGCCGGAGAGCCGTGTGCTCATTCTGGGCGCGGGCCTCACGGGCGTCAAATGCGCCGAGGGCATCCGCGGCCTGTGCGCGCAGATCGCCATTGCGGACCTTGCGCCCCGCGTGCTGCCTGCTGTACTGGATGACACGGCGGCCGCCATGGTGCAGGCCCGTATGGAGGAGAAGGGCGTCCGTTTTTACCTGAACGACAGCGCGGCCGAATTCCGGGGAAACAAGGCCCGGCTCCAAAGTGGGACGGAGCTGGAATTCGACGTGCTGGTAACGGCCGTGGGTGTGCGGCCGAACACGCAGCTGGTGGCGGACGCGGGCGGCGCGGTGGACCGGGGCATCCTGGTGGACGGCCGCTGTGTCACCACGCTTCCCGATGTATATGCTGCGGGAGACTGTGCCCAGGGATACGACGCGGTGAGCGGCGAAAAGCGCATGCTGCCCCTGTGGCCCAACGCCGTGCTGCAGGGCGAGACGGCGGGCATCAACATGGCGGGCGGCCGCGCCGATTACACGCAGGGCATTGCCCTCAACGCTTCGGGCGTGTTCGGCCTGCACATGGTTACGGCGGGCAGCTATGAGGGCGAGAGCTTCACGGTGCAGAGGGACGGCAGCTACAAACGCCTTGTCACGGCAGACGGCGTTCTCAAGGGCGTTATCATGGTGGGGGATGTATCCCGCGCCGGTATTTATACAGATCTCATCCGCAAGAAAAAGCCGCTGTCGGAGATCGACTTTGACCTGATCCGGGAATCGCCGCAGCTCATGGCGTTTTCCCAAAAGGACCGCAGGGTACAGCTGGGAGGAGAAGTGTGATGACAAAGCTTGACGCGAAAAACATGCCCGCAAAGGAGCTTTGCGCGCGCATCCGGGAAAGCACGGACACGGCGCTGGCCGTGGAGCATGTGAACGGACAGCGCTATATTGCGGCAGGCCTTGGAAAGAAAGAGCTGACGCTGACAGGCACGCCCGGCAACGCGCTGGGCGCATATCTGAACGGCACGCGCATCACGGTGCTGGGCAACGCGCAGGACGCCACCGGCGATACCATGAACGACGGCGCGATCTTCGTGCATGGCTCGTCCGGCGATGCCACCGGCTACGCCATGCGCGGCGGGAAGATCTACGTGCGGGGCAACGCGGGCTACCGTGCGGGCATCCACATGAAGGCGTACCGGGAAAAACAGCCGGTGCTCATCATCGGCGGCGAGGCGGGCAGCTTTCTGGGCGAATACCAGGCCGGCGGCATTATTATCGTGTTGGGGCTGGGCAGCGGCGGCAGAGCGCCGGTGGGCCGTTTTGTGGGCACGGGTATGCACGGCGGCAGAATGCTGCTGCGCTGTGACACGCTGCCCCCGGACCTTCCCGCCCAGGTGGCGGCCCGCAGGGCCGGGAAGGATGATTTGGCGGCTGTGGAGCCGTATCTGGCGGAATACTGCGGCGTGTTCGGGTTGGCGCAGGAGGATATCCTGAGGGAGAATTTCTTCCTGCTGGAGCCCAACACGCAGAACCCATACCGGCAGTTGTACTGCTATTCGTAACAACGCGCGGCGCGCACCGGGCGGGGCTTTGCCCCGCCTGTTGCGGTTTTGGCAACAGGCGGCGCGCAAAAAAAGCAAGGCGGCGCACGGCGCGGCCAAACCGGAGGGAAAACAATGGATTCGACGATGCAAGCCGTGCTCCAGTTCGTGGAGGAAAACGACGTAAAGTTCATCCGACTGGCGTTCTGCGATGTGATGGGCACGCTGAAAAATATCGCCATCATGCCCAGCGAGCTTCCGCGCGCGTTCGAAACGGGGGTCTCTTTCGACGCATCGTCCATTTTGGGCTTCGCGCCCGTAGATAAATCGGACCTGTTCCTGTTCCCGGACGCGGCCACGCTCTCGGTGCTTCCGTGGCGGCCGCAGACGGGGCGCGTGGTGCGTTTTTTCTGCAGTGTGCGCACGGCGGACGGAAGCCCCTACGGGGCGGACGGAAGGCATATCCTGCGCAGGACCCTGCGCCGTCTGGCGGACGCAGGCTACGAGTGCCGTGTGGGCGCGGAATGTGAATTTTACCTGTTTGAGCGGGACGCGGAGGGCAGGCCCACCAAGCGTCCCCAGGACAACGGCGGCTATTTTGACGTCGCGCCCCTGGACAGGGGCGAGAACGTCCGGCGTGAGATCTGCCTGACGTTGGAGGAAATGAACATCCGGCCGGAATCCAGCCATCATGAACAGGGCCCCGGCCAGAACGAGGTGGATTTCAAGCACGCCGCACCGCTTACAGCGGCGGACGACGTCATCACGTTTAAAAATGTGGTCAAGACGGTGGCCGCGCGCAACGGGCTGTACGGCTCGTTCAGCCCCAAGCCCCTGGCGGATAAGCCCGGCAGCGGCATGCATGTGAATATTTCGCTGGCACGGGGAGGCCGAAACATCTTCGCTCCAGGGCCGGACGGCGCGTACAGCCCGGCCATGCGTTCGTTCATCGCGGGCGTGCTGGCCCGCGCGGGCGAGATATGCGCCTTTACGAACCCGGTTCCGGGCAGCTATGCCCGGTTCGGCAGCTTCGAGGCGCCGCGCTATGTGGCGTGGAGCCACCAGAACCGCAGCCAGCTCATCCGCATCCCGGCCGCGCCCGCGCCCGAGTATGCGCGCATCGAGGTGCGTATGCCGGACGTCTCGTGCAATCCTTATCTGGCCTTTGCATTGCTGCTGGCAGCGGGCTTCGAGGGCATGGAACGGAAGATGGAGCTTGCCGAGGAGACGCCCTACGACCTGTACACGGCAAATGCCGGCGCGCTGGAGGCGCTGCCCGCCTCGCTGGAGGAGGCCATTGCGCGGGCCGGCGGTTCGGCCTTTGTTGAGAAAGTTCTCTCGGCGGATACGGCGCGCAAATATCTTGCACTCAAGCAGGCGGAGCAGAACCGCTGGTTCGCAGCGCGGGATAAGGAAAAATATCAGGACGAAGCATATTTCGGAGTTTTGTAATATTTAACTTTAGAATTACAGAATGTAATGTTTTGGAGCCGCAAGGGGGGTGAGGACGTTGCCGGGCGCGCTGATCGTATCCAGCGGAGAAAAGGGCCGCGATATGCTGTGCGGAGTGCTGACGGACATGGGCGCGGGGGACATAGCCACCGTGACTTCCGGCGCCGAGGCGCGGCGGGGCTTTGCCGAGGCGGACTGGCAGGTCATCCTCATCAACACGCCGCTGTCGGACGAATTCGGCCACGAGCTGGCCGTGTTTGCGGCCGGGAGCACAGGCGCGGGCGTGGTGCTGCTGGTGAAGGCCGAGATGGCGGACGAGGTGGCGGCCCGCGTGGAGGACGCGGGCGTGTTCGTGGTGCCGAAACCGCTGAACCGGGCGCTTCTGTTCGGGGCGGTCAAGCTGGCGCAGGCGGCGAACCGCCGCATCATGGGTTTGCAGCGGCAGAACAATATTTTGCAGCAGAAGATCGACGATATCCGCTTGGTGGACCGGGCGAAATGCGCGCTGATCCAGTACCGTCTGCTGACGGAGCCGGAGGCGCACAAATACATTGAGCGGGAGGCCATGGATTCCCGCCGTACGCGCCGGGAAGTGGCCCAGGCCATCCTGCGCATGTACGAAGGCGGCTGTTGAGCGGGCGCGGCCCGCTGGAATGTATGGGAGATTCGGAACGGGAGGACACTTGCTATGGGAAAACTGGATTTTACAAAAATGCATGGCTGCGGCAACGATTATGTTTACATCGATTGCTTCAAACAGGACGTGGAAGCCCCGGAGCTGCTGGCTCGCACGCTCTCCGACCGGCACAAGGGCGTTGGCGGAGACGGCGTCATCTTCATCTGTCCCTCTGAAACGGCGGATGCAAAGATGCGCATGTTCAACGCGGACGGCAGCGAGGGCAGGATGTGCGGCAACGGCGTGCGCTGCGTGGCGGAATACCTGTTCCGCCACGGATACGCCTCGGGCACGGCGGCAGATGTGGAGACGCTTTCGGGCGTGAAGCACATCGTCCGCAGAGAGCCGGGCCTGCTGACCGTAGACATGGGCGCGCCGGAACTTGCACCGGAAAAAATTCCCGTGACAGGCTTTGCAAAGCCTGTTGTCAACGAGCTGGTGGAGGTGAACGGCGGCGCGGTGCGCATGACCTGCGTCTCCATGGGAAACCCGCACTGTGTGGTGTATGTGCCGGATACCGCGGGCCTGAATCTGCCTGTGCTGGGCGGTGCAATGGAACACAGCAAATGGTTCCCCGAGGGTGTGAACACGGAATTTATTCAGATTTTGGATGAAACACATTTGAAGATGCGGGTGTGGGAGCGCGGCAGCGGCGAGACCATGGCCTGCGGAACAGGCGCGTGCGCGGCCGTGGTGGCAAGCGTGCTGAACGGCCATTGCAAAAAGGATACGGATGTGGACGTGCTGCTGCTGGGCGGAACGCTTACCATCTGTTACACGGGTGATACCGTGCTGATGACGGGCAATGCCGTCGAGGTGTTCACCGGAACGGTGGAGGTGTAAAAACGCATCAGAAAGCGGCGCGCGGTTTGGCGCGCGCCCGGGGGAAGAGAAAAGGGAAAGAGGCAAAAGCGTATGACGAAGTATATTTTTGTGACGGGCGGCGTGGTGTCCGGCCTGGGCAAGGGCATCACGGCGGCCTCGCTTGGCCGCCTTTTGAAAAGCCGCGGTCTGAAGGTGGCGGCCCAGAAGCTGGACCCATATATCAATGTAGACCCCGGCACCATGAGCCCCTATCAGCACGGCGAGGTATTCGTGACCGAGGACGGCGCGGAGACCGACCTGGACCTGGGGCATTATGAACGCTTTATCGACGAGGATCTGAACAAGTACTCCAACCTCACCACGGGAAAGGTATACTGGAACGTGCTCACCAAAGAACGCCGCGGCGAATATTTGGGCGAGACGGTACAGGTCATTCCCCATATCACGGGCGAGATCAAAAGCTTTATCTACTCCGTGGGGAAAAAGACGGATGCTGACATTGTTATCACGGAGATCGGCGGCACCACGGGCGACATTGAATCCACCCCGTTTCTGGAGGCCATCCGCCAGGTAAGCATCGAGGCCGGGCGGGAAAACTGTCTGTTCATCCACGTCACGCTGGTGCCGTACATCAAATCCAGCGGCGAGCACAAGACAAAGCCCACACAGCATTCCGTCAAGGAACTGCAGAGCGTGGGCATCATGCCGAATATCATCATCGCCCGCGTGGACGAGCCGCTGGAGGAAGCCAACCGGCAGAAGATCGCACTGTTCTGCAACGTCAAGCCGGACTGCGTGATCGAAAACCTGACGGTGCCCGTGCTGTATGAGGCTCCGCTGATGCTGGAGCGCAGCCACCTGTCCGATATCGTGTGCCGCGAGCTGCATCTGGACTGCCCCCCCTGCGACCTGACCGACTGGAACGAGATGCTGGCCCGCATCGCCGCGCGCAGGCGCAGCGTGAACATCGCCATCGTGGGCAAGTACACCAAGCTGCACGATGCGTATCTTTCGGTGATGGAATCCCTGCATCATGCGGGCTACGAGACAGGCGCGGTGGTGCACATCAAATGGGTGGAGGCCGAGGATGTGAACCCCTACACTGCCGACGATATCCTGCGGGAGTGCGACGGCATTCTGGTTCCCGGCGGCTTTGGAGACCGTGGGATCGAGGGTATGGTCCATGCCGCCCATTATGCCCGCACGCAGGGCAAGCCCTATTTCGGAATCTGTCTGGGCATGCAGATCGCGGTTATTGAGTACGCACGCAGCATGCTGGGCTATGCGGACGCAAACTCCTCTGAATTCGATCCCGTGGGTGCGCATTCAGTCATCGACCTTATGCCCGACCAAAAGGCTCTGGACGAAAAAGGCGGCACCATGCGCCTGGGGCGTTACGCCTGTGTTATCGCGCCGGGCACGCGAATGGCGCAGGCTTACGGTGCAGAGGAGGTCAGCGAGCGGCACCGCCACCGCTATGAGTTCAACAATGAGTACCGCGCCGCGCTGCGCGAAGCAGGCCTCGTGCTGGCGGGCACCTCGCCGGACGGCCGGCTGGTGGAGGCTGTGGAGGTGCCGGGCAAACGGTTTTATGTAGGCGTGCAGTACCATCCCGAGTTCAAAAGCCGTCCCAACCGCGCCCATCCGCTGTTCCGCGCCTTTGTGGCGGACGCGCTGCGTTATCAGGACGAGGACAAATAAACGCGCTTACCGCGGCAGGCGCGCTTTTGTTGTAGCCGCAGACGCGGTGTCGTGTTATAATACCCTTAGGCGGGCCGCCCGGCGGGCGGCTCTTTCCAGATCAAGAGGCAGGGGGAAATACGAATTGAAGATCAATGAAAACTACAAGAACCTTTCCGAAAGCTATCTGTTTTCCACCATCGCAAAGAAGGTGGCGGTCTATACGCAGCAGCATCCGGAACAGGAGATCATCCGTCTTGGCATCGGCGACGTGACGCTGCCGCTGGCTGCGCCTGTGGTGGATGCGCTGCACGCCGCTGTGGAGGAGATGGGCAAAAAAGAAACCTTTCACGGCTATGGCCCCGAGCAGGGCTACGGCTTTTTGAAGCAGGCTCTGATGCGTTATTACGCCCGGCGCGGCGTTGTGCTGGCGGAGAACGAGATCTTTGTGGGCGACGGTGCGAAAAGCGACATCGGGAATATCCTGGACCTGTTCGATGTAGACAATACCGTCCTTGTGCCCGACCCCGTGTATCCTGTCTATGTGGATACCAATGTGATGGCCGGGCGGCGTATCGTGTATGCGGCGGCCACGCGGGAAAACGGTTTTCTGCCCATGCCGCAGGCAGATGTACAGGCGGACCTGATTTACCTGTGTAGCCCCAACAACCCCACGGGCGCGGCGTACAGCCGGGATCAGCTTCAGGCGTGGGTGGATTATGCGAATGAGCGCGGCGCGGTGCTGCTGTTCGACGCGGCTTATGAGAGCTTCATCACGGACGGGGACGTGCCCCACAGCATCTACGAGGTAAACGGCGCCGAGACCTGCGCCATCGAATTCTGTTCGTTTTCCAAAACGGCGGGCTTTACGGGGACGCGGTGCAGCTATACCGTAGTGCCGCAGGCGCTGGTGCGCGGCAGCCTGCACCTCAATGCCATGTGGCTGCGCCGCCAGACCACGAAATACAACGGCGTACCGTACATTGTGCAGCGGGCGGCTGCGGCCGTGTTCACGGAGGAGGGGCAAAAAGCCACCAGAGCAGCCATCGACTACTACCGGGCCAATGCTGCCGTCATCGCGGCCGCGCTGGACGAGGCCGGCATATGGTACTGCGGAGGCAAAAACAGCCCTTATATCTGGATGCAGTGCCCCGGCGGCATGAAGTCCTGGGATTTCTTCGATCATCTGCTGGAGCATGCGGGCGTTGTGGGTACGCCGGGCGCGGGCTTTGGCGCACAGGGTGAGGGTTACTTCCGCCTGACGGGCTTCGGCGACGCGGAAAAGACCAGGCTGGCAGCGCAGAAGCTGAAAGAGGCAGTGCGGGTGCTGTAAGGCGCGCCGTATCAACAAAAACAGTACGGCAAAAGCAGGCCCCGCAGCGGAGCGTTTCCGCCGCGGGGCCTTTGTTCATACGGGGGGCGGCGCGTCCCGACGCACATATACCAGCTCCACCACGCCGTTGCACACCGTATGCTTCGTCAGACGCAGAGGCAATGCGGGCCCCTCCGGGGGAAACAGGCGGACGCCGCCGCCCAGGATCACCGGCATGACCGTGAGCTGGTAAACGTCGATGAGGTCAAGCGCCATCATCCGGCGGGCGAGCTGCGCGCCGCCGCACACCCAGATATTCCGCCCGGAGCGCGCTTTCAGGCGGCGTACCGCCTCTGCCGGGTCCTCGGACGTAAAAACGGCGTTTGCGTCCGGCGGGGGTGCACCGTGTGTGAACACTTGGCACTCCATTCCCACATACGGCCACGCGCCGGGAGAGAGCTCCTGCGTAATTTGGCGGTAAGTCGTCATGCCCATCAGTACGGTGTCCACTTCGGCGGAAAAGGCGGCATAACCATAGTCCCCTTCGAAGGCTTCGCCGTTGTTGGCGAGGTCCATCCAGCCGACGCCGCCGTTTTTGTCGGCAATGAAGCCGTCCAGGCTCATGGCGAGATATAAGATCACCTTTCGTTCCATAAACCGTCCTCCCAAGAATGGATGCTATTTATCATATCATGTGCACGGATACAAGTGCAAGCGGGAAGATATGCGTTGCCTTTCGCGGCATTTCGCGGTAAAATAAAATAACAGAAAGAAAGCGCCCGCCGCGCGCGGGAAAATGTGGGAGGGAACATACGATGTCTATCACGAGCCATTATTATGGCAGGACGCAAAACGGCGAGGAGATTTACCAGTATATTCTGGAAAACGCCGCGGGCATGCGTGTGGCTGTCATCGAGTACGGCTGCGTCATCACCAATATATGGGTAAAGGACAACACCGGTGAGCTGCGTGACGTGGCGCTGGGCTACAGTAAGCTGGAGGATTACGAATTGGGCGGCGTATTCGGCGCGTTCATCGGCCGCTATGCCAACCGCATTGAGAAATCGCGCTTCACATTGGATGGCAAAACATATGAATTGGAACCCAACAACGGGCCGAACCATCTGCACGGCACATTTGCCAAGAAAGTGTACAAGGGCAGCATCGTGGACGGCAGCCTGGTGCTGCGGGCCGTGAGTCCCGACGGAGAGGACGGCTTTCCGGGAAACCTGGAGCTTACGGTGCGCTATACGCTTACAGACGAAAACGCGTTGGTGCTGGACTATACGGCAACGACCGACGCTCCCACCATCATCAATCTGACGAATCACAGTTATTTCAACCTGGAGGGGCAATCCAGCGGCAGCATGCTGGAACAGACGTTGTGTCTGAACGCTTCCACGTTTACAGAGGGCAACGCCGAGACCTGCCCCACCGGGCGCATCCTGCCCGTGGCGGGCACCCCCATGGATTTCACCCGGGCCAAGCCCATCGGCCGGGACATTCAGGCGGAGTACAGCCAGCTGCAGATGTGCGGCGGGTACGACCACAACTTCATTCTGGACAAGGAACCGGGGATGCTGGCTCTGGCAGCCGTGGCCCGCTCGGAAAAGACGGGCATCACGATGGAGACTTACACCACACAGCCCGGCGTGCAGCTGTACACGAGCAACTCACTGCAAAACGATACGAGGCCCGGTAAGACGGGCGGTATATATGGCCGGTATCAGGGCTTTTGCCTGGAGACCCAGCATTATCCCTGTACGCCCTCGCACCCCGAATTTCCCTCTGTGGAGCTGCGCCCCGGCGAGGAATATCACGAAACGACGATTTATAAATTCCTGACGGAGTGAAAGAATGGCGGTCCTGCATAAAAAACGCAACGCGAATACAAAAAAACGCGCCCGGCTGATGCTGGGTATGGCCGTCTGCGTGCTTGCGCCCACGGCGCTGGCTGTGTGGTATCTGGCAGCTCTGCTGGCAAAGCGGCAGCCCCCTGCCGCGCTGGCCTATGGAGCGCTGGCTGCGGCCGCGGCGGGCGCACTGTGTTTCCGTGTGTTGTACACCCGCAGCGCAGTCCTGAAAAGCGGTATCGACGGCGAGCGGCAGGCCGCGGCTGCGCTGCGCGCGCTGCCGTACGCCTACCATGTGCTGGTGAACCCGGTGTTCCGCGTGCGGGGCAAGGTGATGGAGCTGGATGCGGCGGTCGTGGGCAAAAACGGCGTGTTTATCGTAGAGACAAAAAACCACGCCGGCGTCATCACAGGCAAGACGGACGCGGAGTGGTGGTCGCAGGTCAAGCGCCGAGGCGCAAAAACAATGAAAAATCCACTGCTGCAGGCAGAACGCCAGCACAAGCTGATGGAGCAGCTTCTTGCCGATGCAAAGCAGGCGTGCCCTGTGCACAGCTTTGTATATTTTGCCAACAAGAATGCGCGGGTGGGCGTGCGCGACGCGCGCATCTATACCGATGAGACCTCGCTGCGCCGCGCCATTCAGAGCGCGCCGGAGCCGGGGCGCCCGGTGGACGCGGCACGGCTGGCGGCCCTGCTGGAGCAGGCCTGCGAATAGTATTTTTTGCGCGTTTCCGTATCTTGGTCGCCCCGCGGCTCATTTTGAGCCGCGGGGCTTTTTGGTGGAAAAACAAAGGTGACAACACGCCCGATGCAAAAATTATGTCAGGTTTGGCCCGGCCGATGTGTCTTATAGATGGAAAGGGGGAACGCGGGGTGCAGAACACGGAACAAAACGCCGTGCTGCTGCGGCTGGCGCGGGAATACGGCGACAGCGTGGTGCGCATGTGCTGCGTGTATCTCAAAGATTATCACTTGGCCCAGGACGTGGCGCAGGAGACTTTTTTGCAGGCCGCGCGCAAATACGGCGCGCTGGCACGGACAGATTCGGAAAAGGCGTGGCTTATGCGCATCGCTGTGAACCGTTGTAAAAACGAGCTGCGCACCCAGTGGTTCCGCCGGGCGCAGGAGCTGCCGGAGCCGTCCGGGGCGGACCCGTACCCGGAGGCGGATACACATATGGCGCTGATCCGGGCCATCGGGCGGCTGCCGCAAAAATACCGTGCCGCCGTGCTGCTGTATTATTATCAGGATATGACCGCCGCCGAGACGGCCGCGGCGCTTGGCATACGCGAGGACGCTGTGTATCAGCGGCTCCGGCGCGCGCGGCAGCAGTTGAAAAAAGAATTGGAGGAGCAGTGAAGATGGAAAAGATCAGACAGGCGATCGACACAAGGCTGGCCGGACAGCATCTTCCGGAAACGGTATACGACGCGCTTTGCGCCCGGCCTGCCCGCCGGAGCCGCGTGCGCCGGGCTGCGGCCCTGTTGGCGGCTGTATGCGTGCTGGGCGGCGCAACGGCGCTGGCAGCGGCCCGACTGTTCGGCATGAACGTCAATGGATGGGAGCTGCCGCCACTGGAGCCCATGACCATGGTGGAAACTGCGGATACAGGCGGCCCGGCGGACGGTACGGAGCAGCAGGCGGAGGGACTGGACGCGCTTTCCCGGGCTTTGGGCGTGCCGTTCCTCTGGGCGGAGGGCGCCCGGGGAAATCCGTATACGCGCGTGAGCTATCAAAATTTCGGAGGGGGATACCAGATCGTAAAGGCAAAGGCGTACCTGGTGGGCGACTTGAGGGACCTTGTCTGGCAGGACGAATACGACTACTACTCCTGGACGGCGGGCACGGTGTACCAGACGCCTGTGGACCTGACGCTGGAATGGGTCTCAGATGAGGCGCAGCAGCCCTTTGACACGGATTATCTGGGCTATTATGCTTATGCGGACACGTTCACTTCCGCCGGGGGCCATACGGTGAACCTGCTGGTGGATACGGCGCCAGGCACGGCCGGAAGCGGCCTGAAGCCGGAGTGTGCAGCGGTATTCGTGGCAGACGGCGTGCGGTATACGTTATCCGGCCATGTGACGCAGCAGACGATGCGCGCCATCGTGGATTCCATGTCTTATGCATGACAGAAGAAATACCGTGTGAAGCGAGAAAGGCCCGCGTCCGGACGGACGCGGGCCTTTTTGTACGGCACGGCTTATTCGAGGATGCTTTTGCCCGTCATCTCTTCGGGCTGTGGCAGGCCCATGATCTTGAGCATCGTGGGGGCGATGTCCGCCAGAACGCCGCCTTCGCGCAGCTTTGCATTTTCCACGCCCGCAACCAGGAAAGGCACGGGATTCGTGGTGTGTGCGGTGAAGGGGTGCTCGGGGTCCGGATCGTACATTTTGTCGGCGTTGCCGTGGTCTGCCGTCAGCAGCACCGCGCCGCCCTTGGCCAAAACCGCGCCGATCACTTTGCCCGCACAGGCGTCCACAGCCTCCACGGCCTTGACGGCTGCTTCGAACACGCCGGTATGGCCCACCATATCGCAGTTTGCAAAGTTCAGGATGATGACGTCGTATTGGTCGCTTTCGATGCGCTTGACGCATTCGTCAGCCACCAGATATGCGCTCATCTCGGGCTGCAGGTCGTAGGTGGCCACCTTGGGGCTGGGAATCAGCGCGCGGTCCTCACCTTCAAACGGGGCCTCCACGCCGCCGTTGAAGAAGAATGTCACATGGGCATATTTTTCCGTCTCAGCAATGCGCAGCTGCGTTTTGCCGTTTTTGGCCAGATATTCGCCCATAACGTTGTTCAGGCTCTGCGGATGGAACGCGACTTCCACATTGGGCATCGTGGCGTCATACTGGGTGAAGCACACATAGTACAGAGGGAAACGTCCGTTCCGGCGCTCGAAGCCTGCAAATGCATCATCTACAAAGGTGCGGGTGATCTCCCGCGCGCGGTCCGGGCGGAAATTGAAGAACACCACGCTGTCCCCGGCGGATACGCGGCCGCCTTCACAGGTCACGGCGGGCACGACGAATTCGTCCGTCACGCCGTCCGCATAGCTTTTTTTCATCACTTCTTCCGGTGTGCCGTGCACGCCTTCGCCGTATACCATGGCGGCGTAGGCCTTTTCCACACGGTCCCAGCGGTTGTCGCGGTCCATGGCGTAATAGCGGCCCGTGACGGTGGCGATCTTGCCCACGCCGATCTCGGCCATTTTGGCTTCCAGCTCTTCAATGAACCCCTTGCCGGAATCGGGCGGCACATCGCGGCCGTCCATAATGGCATGGACGTAAACATCCTTTACGCCGCCGCGCTTGGCCAGCTCCAACAACGCATACAGATGCTCGTTGTGGCTGTGGACGCCGCCGTTGGAGAGCAGGCCGATGAGATGCAGTGCCTTACCGTCCGCCGCAGCGTTCTTTACTGCGCCCAGCAGGGCCGGATTTTTAAAAAAGCCGCCGTCCTGGATGTCTTTGGTGATGCGGGTGAGCTCCTGATACACGATACGGCCTGCGCCGATGTTCGTGTGGCCCACCTCGCTGTTGCCCATCTGGCCGTCGGGTAAACCGACGTTCATACCGGAAGCGCCGATGGTGGTGTAAGGATACTGCGCGAACAGCTTATCCAGATTGGGCGTCCTGGCGGCAAGGATGGCGTTGCCGTAGGTTTGGTCGGGCACCCAGCCGAAGCCGTCCAGAATGCAGAGAAGCAGAGGTTTTTTCATAGATGGTTCCTTTCTGAAAAAAGAAATTGAATGGGGATGCGCCGCGCGCGGGCAGCGCTGCTTTGCAAAAAGAGCCGCGGAAATTATTTGCCTGCCGCGGCAACGATAGCGGCAAAGTCCGCAGGCTTCAGGGAGGCGCCTCCGATGAGGCCTCCGTCCACATCAGGCTTGCTCAGCAGCTCGTCGGCGTTGGCGGCGTTCATGCTGCCGCCGTACTGGATGGTCGTGGCCTCGGCCACTGTCTCGCCGTACAGCTCGCCCACTACCTTGCGGATGGCCGCGCAGACTTCCTGCGCCTGGTCCACCGTGGCGGTGCGCCCCGTGCCGATGGCCCACACCGGCTCGTAAGCGATGATGACGCGGGCCATTTCTTCAGCGGAAACGCCGCCCAGCGCGATCTTCGTCTGCATGCGCACAAGCTCCTCGGTCACGCCCTGCTCACGCTGGGCCAGGCTCTCGCCCACACACACAATCACCGTCAGGCCCGCAGCCAAAGCGGCTTTGGTACGCTTGTTGACGGTCTCGTCCGTTTCGGCAAAGTACTGGCGGCGTTCGGAGTGGCCGGTGATGACATATTTCACGCCCAGGTCCACCAGCATATCCGCGGATATCTCGCCCGTGAACGCGCCGGATTTTTCAAAATGCACGTTTTCTGCGCCCACACCGATGTTGGTGCCGGCGCATTTTTCCACGGCCGTGCAGAGGCTGGTGAAAGGCGTGCAGATGACAACGTCGCAGCCCGCGCCCTGTACGGCGGGAACGAGCGCGTCGATGAGAGACGCGGCCTCGGTGGCGGTCTTATTCATTTTCCAGTTGCCGGCAATGACGGCTTTGCGTTTTGCTTTGTTCATCGTATATTCTCCGTTCTGAAAGATATTGCCCGGCGTCCCGCCGGAGAAAAACCGCAGGGGCAGGCGGGATTCCCGCCGCCCCTGCAAAAGAGTCTTATGCGCCCGCGATGCAGGCGATGCCGGGCAGCTCTTTGCCCTCCAGGTATTCCAGGCTGGCGCCGCCGCCCGTGGAGATGTGCGTCATCTTGTCGGCATAGCCCAGCTGCATCACGGCAGCTGCGCTGTCACCGCCGCCGATGACCGTGGTGGCGTCCGTCTCAGCCAGGGCTTTCGCCACCGCTTTGGTGCCGGCGGCCAGAACCGGGTTCTCGAACACGCCCATGGGGCCGTTCCACACAACGGTCTTGGCGCTCTTCACCGCGCCGGCAAACAGCTCCATCGTTTTGGGGCCGATGTCAAGGCCCATCATGTCGGCCGGGATCTTGTCCGAATCCACCACTTCAACGGCAATCTCCGCGTCGATGGGGTCGGGGAAGGCGGAAGCCACGGTGGTGTCTACCGGCAGCAGCAGGGAAACGCCCTTTTCTTCGGCCTTCTTCAGCATATCCTTGCAGTAATCCACCTTCTCCAGGTCCACAAGAGATTTGCCGACTTCGCAGCCCTTGGCGGCCAGGAACGTATAAGCCATGCCGCCGCCGATGATCAGCGTGTCCACCTTGTTCAGCAGGTTTTCAATGACGTTCAGCTTATCGGCGACTTTCGCGCCGCCCAGGATGGCCACGAACGGGCGCACAGGGTCGTTGACGGCGTTGCCCAGGTAACGGATCTCTTTCTCCATCAGGTAGCCCACAGCGGTGTCCTTGATGTAGTCGGTGACGCCGGCGGTGGAGCAGTGGGCGCGGTGTGCGGAGCCAAAGGCGTCGTTTACATAGGCGCCGTCCGTACCCACCAGATCGGCCAGGTCTTTGGAGAACTCGGGCAGATTTTTGGTTTCTTCCTTGCGGAAACGGGTGTTCTGCAGCAACACAACATCGCCGTCCTGCATTGCGGCAACGGCGGCTTTGGCATTTTCGCCCGCCACATTGTCGTCATTGGCAAACACGACGGGCTTGCCAAGCAGCTCGGAGAGGCGCACGGCGACGGGCGCGAGACTGAATTTTTCCTCGGGACCGTTCTTGGGCTTACCCAGATGGCTGCACAGAATGACCCGGCCGCCGTTCTCGATCAGCTTTTTAATGGTGGGCAGAGCGGCCACGATGCGGTTGTCATTGGTGATGACGCCGTCCTTCATGGGGACGTTGAAATCGCAGCGGACCAGAACGTTTCTGCCCTTTACCTCAATATCTTCAACTGTCTTTTTGCCAAGAGTGCTCATATGCGTAACTCTCCCTTTCCTGCGGCTTTTTGATTGTCTTTCGGTCTTGCGCGGGCAATATGCCGCGTCTTTCCTTATTATAGTATTTTCCCGGCTTTTTCGCAAGCATTCGGCTGATATTTAATTAACAAATCGGCGCGTGCAAACTGCATGCAAACGGGCCGTAATGCACAAAAAACGCCCCGGCGCAAAGCCGGGGCGAAAAATGCCTGAATTTTAGAAGCAGAGCGTGACGATGCGCAGCACGAACAGCGCGAACACGACCCACATCACGGGGTGGATGTCCTTGACCTTGCCGCGGAAGATCTTCAGGAACATCCATGTCAGGATGCCGAACATGATGCCGTTGGCGATGGAATAGGTGAACGGCATCATGATGATGGCCACAAAAGCGCCCAGCACGTCGGCCATATCGCCCTCGAACTTCACCTTCAGCACGCTGGACATCATGAACAGGCCCACGATGATGAGCGCCGGAGCAGTGGCGAAGCTGGGGATGGCGCCGAACACGGGCCACAGGAACAGCGAGAGGATGAACATCGCGGCCGTGGTGAGAGAGGTGAGCCCCGTGCGGCCACCCTCGGCCACGCCGGCGGAGCTTTCCACATAGCTGGTGACGGTGGAGGTGCCCAGGCAGGCGCCCGCCACGGTGCCGATGGCGTCGGCCATCAAAGCGCGGCCCACGCGGGGCAGCTTGCCGTCCTTATCCAGCATGTTGCCCTTTGCGGCAACGCCGATGAGCGTGCCCACGGTGTCGAACAGGTCAACGAACAGGAACGCGAACACGATAACTGCAAATTCAACGGTGTTGTTCAGCATGAAGCTGAAGTCGAATTTGAACGCGGTGTCGCCCAGCGCCGCAAAGTTGGGCAGGAACGAGCCGGAGGGCAGCAGCGAATACACGCCGGCCTCGGGGTTCACCGCATACCAGCCCGTGAACTGCGCAAGGATGCCCAGCCCCCACGTGATGAGGATGCCCCAGAGAATGGCGCCCTTGACATTGAAGTACAGCATCAGGCCGATGATGATTACACCGATGAGCGCGAGCGCGACCTGCGGCTGGGCGATGTCGCCCAGAGCCACCTTCGTGGAGGCGTCCGCCGCGGCGATGCCGGCATTCTGCAGGCCGATGAACGTGATGAACAGGCCGATGCCCGTGGTGATGCCGTATTTCAGGTTCTCGGGGATGCAGTTGACCAGCGTCTCACGGAACTTGAACGCGGAAAGAATGATGAAGATGATGCCTTCCACCAGGATGGCGGTGAGGGCGATCTGCCAGGGATTGGCCTGGTCCGCCAGCTCGCCCAGGCAGATGGTGTAGGCAAAATAGGCGTTCAGGCCCATGCCGGAAGCCAGCGCGATGGGGTAGTTGGCCAGCAGGGCCATAACAACAGTGGCCACCGCCGCCGCAAGGGCAGTCGCCATGAAGACGCCCTGGCTGTTCATGCCCGCGTCGCCCAGCATGCTGGGATTCACGGCCAGGATGTACGCCATCGCAAGGAACGTGGTGATACCAGCCATGACTTCGGTCTTCACGTTGGTACCGTTTTCTTTCAGATGAAAGAGCTTTTCCATGATATTCCTCCTCGGTAATTTTAAGCTGAAACAGGGACGTCCCCGTTCGCAACAAAAGAAAAAGGCGGGCAAACGAGCCCGCCATAAAACAGCAAAGGCCGCAGAGCTGCGGCGTGCTGTTTCAATAGTCGGGACGGTTTACGGCTTGCCCGGTAGAGACTGCCGGCCCATATCGCCGGCGTTATATTGAAACATGTTAACAAACTGTGAAGAATACGTTTTTATTCTACCGAAATACTGTGACAATTACAATGTACATTTTTGCCGATTTTTCGATGTTTTTATCCGTGTGTTTGGTCGAAAGGGCACAAGCGGCGATGAAAAACAGAAGTCCCCGCGCCGGACAGGCGCGGGGAAAGAGCGGAGCGCGTTATTCGGCCGGTGTGCCGGCGTTCTGCTTCGGGGCGCGGGGAGGCTTGGGTGGTGCGGCGGGCGCGGGCTGGGCGGCATCCGCGAGCTTGCCGCCCAAAAAGCCGGAAAGCACGCTCTGCAGGTCCACGCCGGTGCTCTCTTTCAGGCCGTCCGTCACCTGGGTAACGGTCTGCATGATGTCCCGTGTCAGCTTGGCGCTGTTGCCGTCGCCGTACATGGTGATCTTATCCACCTTCGTCAGCGGCTCGGCGGCGTTTTTCACCACGTCGGGCAGGGCGTTGAAATACATCTCCAGCACGGCGGCCTTGCCCATCTTCGTCATGGCTTCGGCTTTTTTCTCAATGCCCTCGGCCTCCGCCACAGCTTTGGCTCGGATGGCCTCCGCCTCAGCCAGCCCCTTGGCGCGGATGCCCTCAGCTTCCTGGGCACGGGCGAATTTTTCAGCCTCGGCCTGTACCTTCATAGCCTCGGCCTGCTGTTCCTGCTCGTATTTTTTGGCCTCCGCCTCACGCTGGCGCTCGTACAGCTCGGCGTCTGCCTTCTGCTGGCGGGCAAAGCGCTCGGCTTCGGCCTTTTTCCGTACCTGGGCGTCCAGGGACTGCTCCATGACCTCGGCTTCCTTCTGCTTGAGCAGAATTTCCTTCTCCTGCTTGGCGATGTTGGCTTCGGCCGTGGTGATCTCAATGGACTTGCGCTGCTGCTCCTCCTGGATGCGGTACGCCGCGTCGGCCTCGGCCTTTTTGGTGTCGGTGGCCTTCTGCAGCTCGGCCTGCCGGATGGCAAGCTCCGTCTTTTTCTCCGCGATCTCCTGTGCGGCGGCAACCTCGGCGTCGTTGGCCTCCTTCTGGGCGATGGCGCGTGCCTTGGCGATTTCTTTCTCGCTCACGGCGCGGGAAATGGCCGCGTTTTTCTGGATCTTGACGATATTGTCCACACCCAGATTCTCGATGACGGCGCTGTCGTCCACGAAGTTCTGTACGTTGAAGCTGACGATGTCAAGGCCCATGGCGGCCAGGTCCGGCTCGGCGTTTTCTTTCACCAGGTTGGCGAATTTCTGGCGGTCGGAAACCATCTCCTGCAGCTCCATTTTGCCCACAATCTCGCGCATGTTGCCCTCCAGAACCTCACGGGCCACGCTGGCAATGTAGTCCACCTTGCGGTTCAGAAAGTTCTGTGCCGCGAGGTTCAGCAGGTCGGGCGTGTCGCTGATCTTCACATTGACGGCGGCGTCCACCTTGATGTTGATGTAATCCGCCGTAGGTACGGCGCTGGATGTTTTGACGTCGATGGGGATGAGCTGCAGGCTCAGCTCGTCCTTTTTTTCAAAAAACGGTATTTTGACGCCCGCCTTGCCGATGAGGACCTTCGGCGTTTTGCGCAGGCCCGAAATGATGTAAGCAGTGTCCGGGGACGCTTTTACGTAGCCCGTGACGAAAATCAGCACGATGAACAGTACGGCGACGGCCGCAATGATCCATACGATCACAGCAAAAACCTCCTCTTTTGGTGCATTGGATGAAAGTGAAAACCGGTTCCGGGTACAAAAAGGGCGCGGTGCGTGCACTTTTCCGCGCGCACACCGCGCCGCCCCGTGATCCGGGCTTACGATGCTTTGGACCCCGGCGCGTTATTTCGCGTCGGTCACGGTCTCCTTGGCCGCAGCCAGCAGACCGGTCAGGTTCTGGATCTCGCTGGGAATGATGAGTTTTGTGGCCTTGCCGTCGGCAACCTTCTGAAGGGCTTCCAGGCTCTTGATGGCCAGCACCTTGTCGGTGGGGGCCGCGTCGTTCAGCAGGCGGATGGAATCGGCCAGGGCCTTCTGAACGGTCATCAGCGCCTGTGCTTCACCTTCGGCCTCGCGGATGCGCTGCTCGCGCACGGCGTCGGCACGCAGGATGGCGCTTTCTTTTTCGCCTTCGGCCACAAGGATGGCGCTCTTCTTTTCGCCCTCGGCGCGCAGGATGCTCTCACGGCGCTGGCGTTCCGCCTTCATCTGCTTTTCCATGGCGTCCTGGATCTCTGCCGGCGGGATGATGTTTTTCACTTCGACGCGGTTCACCTTGATGCCCCATTTGTCGGTGGCTTCGTCCAGAATGGCCGTGATTTTGGTGTTGATGGTGTCACGGCTGGTGAGGGTGTGGTCCAGTTCCATGTCGCCGATGATGTTGCGCAGCGTGGTGGCGGACAGGTTCTCAATGGCGGAGAGCGGGCGCTCCACGCCGTAGGTAAACAGCTTCGGGTCGGTGATCTGGAAGAACACCACGGTGTCGATCTGCATGGTCACGTTATCGCGGGTGATCACAGGCTGGGGCTTAAAATCCACGACCTGCTCCTTGAGGGAGACCTTTTTGGCGATGCGCGTGACAAACGGCGTTTTGAAATGGAAGCCTGCCTCCCATGTGGTGTAGTACACGCCCAGGCGCTCTACAACATAGGAATAAGCCTGGGGAACGATGGCGATGTTCGCGATGAGGATCACGAGCGCCAGCACGATCAGAATCAGAAACAGAATCAGCATGATAGTCCTCCTTTAATTTGGGTGTTTTATACGTTCCGCCAAGACGGAAACAAAATACAGGGGAGTCATACCGCCGCAGTGGCGGTGTCGGGGCGCACGGTCAGCGTTGCGCCGTCCACGCTCAGCACCACGCACAGGGAGCCTGCGGGAATGGTTTGTTCGCTGCGAGCGTTCCAGTCCACGCCGTCCAGCCGCACACGGCCCGTAACGTCGGGAGTGACCTCAACGAGAACCTGTGCCTTGCGGCCGACGTTGATGTCCGCGTTGGTGGGCACACGGCGCGCGGTCATGCGCTTTTTCACCAGCGGGCGCGTCGCGGCCAGGGCCGCGGCGCTTACCACCGCAAACACCGCGAACTGCACCAGCCACGAGGAAGTGAACCCCGAGACGATGAGCGCAGCCACCGCCCCGGCGGCAAACCAGATGCTGACAAGGCTCACCGTCAGCGCCTCCACGACGACGAACGCGATGAGCAGTATCAGCCAGACCAGGGAAGAAATTGTAAATGCCATAATGTGTTTACCTGCCTTTCTGCCGCGTCCGTGTAACGCAGCCGTAGTTGCCGCCGCGCCGCGCACCGTGTACGGGCGTACGCTGCGGCCGGGTGTCCGGTCGACCTTCGCCGCAGAAGCCAAGCCGGGCTTTTGGCTGTGCCGTTTGGGTTTCTGCTTGCTCTTATTGTACCATATTCGTCAAAGGATTGACAAAGCCCAAAAAAAGCCGGTTTCGCCCGGTTTTGGCCCTGGGGGGCGTTTTTTTCAAAGCTACTGCCCCAATCAAACCCGGGGAACGCCGGGCGAGGCCGGGCCGCGCCGCCCGAAAACCGGCCCGCCAGGCGCTTTTATACCTATTTATATAGGCCGCCGGGGGCCCGGCAGGCATGCGGAATGCTTTCACAGGCTCTCGCGCAGGCGCTCCCGCGCGCCGCAGCAGCCGGCGGCTTGCGGCGGTGCACGGCGTAGTATATAATATCTTGTAGAATTATACGGCGTTTGGGCGAGAAAACTTTCAAAAACAGGAAATCTGTGAACAAAGGGCGCCGTGGCCCGGCGCACGGGAGGCATAAAAATGGAATGCAGATATTGCGGACAAAGGCTGAAGGACGGGTACGAATACTGCCCAAACTGCGGCGGGCGCGTGGAGCCGCCGGAGCAGCAGGCGCGGCCGGTGAAGCCCGCATACGCGCCGCAGGGCGCATACAGCGCGCCCGTACAGGGGTATTCCCCGCGGGAAGCGGAGGGCTGCGCCTACGGCATGCCCCAACCCGGCGCCGGGCTGGGCCGGGGCGTTTCGCCCTATTACGCGCGGGAATTTGCAGACATCGCCGCGGGCGGAAGCGGCCGCTTCAATGCGGCGGCGTTTTTTCTGGGGCCGTTCCATCAGCTCTACCGCGGCTGCTACAAACGGTTTGCGCGCACATACCTGCCCTATTGGCTGGCGCTGCTGGCCGTGCTGGGCGTGAGCCTTTCCTTTTTGGGAAAGCTGTGTGTGGAGCTGGCCGGCTACGGCGGCCAGGCCGCAGAGCCGACGCAGGCCTTTTTTGTGTGGCTCGCCGCGATCCTGCTGCTGTCCCTGGGCGTGAGCGTCTGGGGCATTGCACTGGGCATTTACAACGGCGTGACCTTTAACCGCCGGTATTTTGAGCAGCAGCGCGGTGATCCGGCCGTTCCGGCGCATACGGGCGCGGTCGTCGGCGGAGCGGCGGCCTGGGTGGGCGTTTATAGCATCGCCGTTGTGGCGCTGGCCGCAGCGCTGCTTCCCGCCGCCATGCAGGACGCGCAGCAGCATCAGGCGCCGGGCACGCCGCCCTATGCACAGAGCGTGCCGCAGGCGCTGCCGGATGACAACGCCACCTACGGCACGGAGCATTACGGAGCGGCGGTATCGGAGGCGCTGGAAGCGCACTGGGGCGAGGGCCGCGACCAGGCTTTGCTCAACGGCTATATCTCCGCGCAGGCCGCGGGCGGCACGCTGGAAGAACGGCTGCGCGGTTCACACCTGTTTTACAGCGACGCCCGCACACTGGACGAGCTGTTTGCGGCGGCCGAGGATGTACAATGGTACACGGATTACGAGCCGGACGCCGACGGCACCGAATACGCCGACGCCTCATGGATTATGGGTGATACGGTGCTGGTGTGCGTGTTTGCAGTGTCGGATACATACACGTGGGTCGTGGATTTTTATTCGTACCGGAACGGCGAGGATCCGGCAGCGGACGGCTATTACACCTTCTGGGACGAGGAGCGCAGTGCGCTGCTGCTGGAGCTGTACGGTGAAAACGCTCCGGAAGAGCCGTCGCTGGCGCGGCAGATGCGCGGCGCGTGGGTAGATGGCGCAGGCGGGGCCGTTCTGCTGGATGAAGCTTTTTTTGACGGAACCGATTATACGCTGGGCACGATGATGGACGGAGGCGTACAATGCTGGGTGCAGAACGACGGCTCCTACATCGTGTTCGTGCTGGACGAGACGGACAACGCGCTCACCGCGCGCTGGTACGACGGCTCCGGTACGCTGTGTGCCGAGCAGTCCTTTACCCGGGGCACGCCGGGCTGAGGATGAACGGAGCGGGCAAATGCAAAAACCGCGTCAGGGAAAACCTGACGCGGTTTTTGCATATTATGAGGCCGGATGTATTGTGAAAAGCTCATTCCGGGTCGGTCACAACGGCGAAGCTGCAGGGCTGCACTTCGACGGTACGTCCCAGAAGCACGGCGCGCACCTGCTGTTCGGTCCGGTTGATGCACACGGCAGCCACGGCGGCTTCGGCGCGGCGCTCGTAGCACAGCACGCCGCCCTGTGCCTGGGTGACGGCCAGCGTTCCGTCGGCAAAAGCGGGGCAGCTTTTGCGCAGGGCGGCAAGGTTTTGCAGCACGGGGCGGATGCGCGTTTCCCGGCTTTCCCAATCGAAAAAGGCACGGTTGAACGGGTCCTTGTAGCCCTGCATGCCAATCTCGTCGCCATAGTAGATGCTGGGGATGCCCGGCAGCGTAAAGATCATCGCATAGGCCAGCGTCATCAGGCGGCGGCCGTTTTCGTACTGCTCGGGCGTCAGGCGGCGCGCGCTCTGCCAGTATCGGTCACGGCCCTCGCAGCTCTCGCCCGCGATGGCGGTAATGGCGCGCACGGTATCGTGGGTGGACATGAAGTTCATCAGCACATGCAGTGCCGGGGCGGGGTAGTGCTCGCAGATACGCATGATGTCGTGGGCGGCTGTGCGGGCGTCGCCGCCTTTCACAAAAGCCAGCGCGGCGTCCTTGAACGGATAATTCATTACCGCATCCAGGCCTTTGCCCAGCAGGTAGGTGCGGCGGCGGCCGTAGCTCCACTTGTTGGTGGCGTCCTCCCACACTTCGCCCAGCAGATATTTTTCGCTGCCGTGACGCTTGACGGCGCGGCGGATCTCCTCAATAAAATCATCGGGCAGCTCGTCGGCCACATCCAGGCGAAAGCCGGAAGCCCCCAGGCCGAGCCAATAGTCGATGACACCGCCCTCCCCGCAGATAAACTCACGGTAGGAGCGGTCCTCTTCATTCACCTCGGGCAGCGTTTCAAAGCCCCACCAGCAGCGGTAGCCGTGGGGATAGTTCGGTGAAAAATCGTACCAGCGGCGGTACGGGCTGTCCGGTCCCTGCCATGCACCGAAGGAGGCGTAGCGGCCCTCGCGGTTGAAGTAGACGGAATCCGAACCGGTATGGCTGAACACGCCGTCCAGCACGACGTCGATGCCGCGGGCTTTGGCGGCGCGGCACAGCTCTGCAAAATCCTCGTTGGTTCCCAGAACCGGGTCCACCTTGCGGTAGTCCGCGGTGTTGTAACGGTGGTTGGCGTGGGCTTCGAAGATGGGGTTGAGGTAGATGCATGTCACGCCGAGGCTGGCGAGGTACGTCAGCTTTTTGCGGATGCCGGGCAGGTCTCCGCCGTAATAGTCCATGTTCAAATAGCCCTCATGCTGTTCGTTTGGCCAGAAATAGGGTTCGCTGCGCTTGTCCGGGCGGTAGATGCGGTCGGCATAGGGCATGGTGGCATGAGGGCTGCTTTCAAAGAATCGGTCCGGGAAGATCTGGTAAATGACGCCTCCGCGCAGGTGGCTTGGAGTCTGAAAATCCTTTTCGTATACCGTCAGCTGCCAGGCCTCGCCGTCGCCTGTTGTAACATATGCCTCGCCAAGCTGCCCGGCGTACAGCTTGCGGTAGCCGGTGTAAAGGTCAAAATAGTAGAAATAGAGCCCTGGCTCCTGCGGCTGTACCGTAGTGGAGAACACGTCCATACCGTTGCGGAAGTATTGTTTTTGGAGCGGGAACAGGGACGGCTGTTCGCCGTCCCTGTTGAAAAGCAGATAGGGTGTGGTGCAGCCGAACTCCACGGGGACCGTCAGCGTAAAGGCAACGGTCTCTCCGGCGCGGACCGCACCGAAAGGGGTCTTGTAAAAAGTGTCCTGGCTGTTGAAAATGGTCACGGGCATTCCGATTGCTCCCATGCAGTTTTATTTGGCGGGCGCTGGTCGCGTCCGCAGACATCCGGGCGGAAACGCACGGACGGATGCGGCGGGCGGATCTATTTGATGGGCTTTACGTGCCAGATGTCGCGGGCGTAATCGTTCACCGCCCGGTCGGCTGAAAAAATGCCTGCGTTGGCAATGTTCATCAGGCTCATGCGGTTCCACACGCCGCGGTCTCGGTACAGCCCGCTCAGGTCGTTCTGGGCGCGGCGGTAATCGGCAAAATCGGCCATCACCATATATGGGTCACTGGTGCGCAGGTTGTTCACGATCTCGTGGAAGCTCTCGCCGCCCCAGCCGCGCTCCAGAAATGCCAGCACCTCGGTGGCCTCGGGACAATTGTGGATGAAGCCGGAGGGATGGTAGCCGAAGCGCTTCAGGTCGTTCACCTCGGGCGTCAGCATGCCGAAGATGATCTCGTTTTCCCTGCCGGCGGCCTCTGCGATCTCTACATTCGCGCCGTCCAGCGTGCCCAGCGTTACAGCGCCGTTCAGCATGAACTTCATGTTGCCCGTGCCGGAGGCCTCGGTGCCCGCAAGGCTGATCTGCTCGCTCACTTCGCTGGCGGGCATCAGACGCTCGCTGGTGGTGACATTGTAGTCCTCCAGATATACCACGCGCAGCTTTTCGCGCACCATGGGGTCTGCGTCGATGAGCGCGCCCAGCTTGCAGATCAGGCGGATCATCTGCTTGGCCATATAGTAGCCCGGCGCGGCCTTTGCCCCGAAGATATACGTTTTGGGAACCACGTCCGCGTTGGGGTTGTTCTTGATATACAGGTACTGCGCCGCGATGTTCAGCGCGTTCAGGTGCTGGCGCTTATACTCGTGCATGCGCTTGACCTGCACGTCGAACAGTGTGTGCGGGTCGATCTCCTGCCCGGTGACCTTCTTCAGATGCTGGGCGAAGATCACCTTGTTGGCGTCCTTCACATCCTCCAGAGCGCTGAGCACTTTTTTGTCCGCCTTGAATTTCTCCAGCTTTTTCAGCTCGGACGCATCCTTTTTAAAGCCGGGGCCGATGGTGTCCTCCAGAAGGCCCGTCAGGCCCGGATTGGCGGCCAGAAGCCAGCGGCGGTAAGCGATGCCGTTGGTCACGTTGGTGAATTTTTCGGGGCTGTACAGGAAATAGTCGTGGAACACGCTCTGCTTGATGATCTCACTGTGCAGCTGGGACACGCCGTTGATGGAATGGCACACATAACAGCAGATGTTGGCCATGCGCACCTGGCCGTCGCCCAAAACGGCCATGTAGTTGATCTTGCCCTCGTCGCCGGGGAAGGCGCGCTCCAGGTCGGCGCGGCAGCGGTGGTCCAGCTCCACGCAGATCTGGTAAATGCGCGGCAGCGTCTTTTTGAAAATATCCTCGTTCCATTTTTCCAGCGCTTCGCTCATGACGGTGTGGTTGGTGTAGGCGAAGGTGCGGCGGGTGATGTCAAAGGCTTTTTCCCAGGTATAGCCGCATTCGTCCAAAAGAATGCGCATCAGCTCCGGAATGGCCAGCGTGGGGTGGGTGTCGTTGACGTGGATGGCAACCTTATCCGGCAGGTTTTCCAGCGTGCCGTACTGGGACAGGTGGTTCTTGGCGATATCCCCGATGGACGCGGCAGACAGGAAATACTGCTGGCGCAGACGGAGGATCTTGCCCTCGATGTGGTTGTCGTTGGGGTACAGCACCTTGCTGATGAGTTCGGCGTTGGCGCTCTTGGTGATGGCGCTGCCGTATTCGCCCGCGTTGAAGCTGTCCATATCGAAGCCGGGCGCCTTGGCCTGCCACAGGCGCAGCTGGGAAACGCCGTTGGAATCGTACCCGGCCACATACATGTCGCTGGGTACGGCGATGACGCTGGAATAGTTTTTGTGCTCCACATGGTGGTATACGCCGTCCCAGCTCTCCTCGATCTCTCCGTCAAAGCGCACCTCCACGGCCTGGTCCGGATGGCTTTTCAGCCACACGCCGCCGCCGGGCAGCCAGTTGTCGGCGCGTTCCTGCTGCCAGCCGTCCACGATCTTCTGCTTGAAGATGCCGTATTCGTACAGGATGGAATAGCCCGTGCCGGGGATATCGTCGGTGGCCATACCGTCCAGATAGCACGCGGCCAAACGGCCCAGGCCGCCGTTGCCCAGGCCCGCGTCCGGCTCCTGCTCGTAGATATTGTCCAGCTTCATGCTGTAATCCCGCAGCACCTCGTCCGCCACGTCGCACAGGCCCAGATTGAGCAGGCTGGTTTTCAGGCTGCGGCCCATCAGAAATTCCATGCACAGGTAATACACCTGCTTGCCGTTGGCTCCGTAGGTGCGCGCTATGAAGCGCTTGCGCTTTTCGCTGAGCATGCCCCGTGCAATGAGTGCAAGTGCGCGGTAGATCTGTTCGTCCGTTGCCGACGCGATGTCGATGGCGAATTCATTGAACAGCTTTTCGGTCAGCAGCTTTTCAAATTCTTTTTTTGTATATTTGGTGTTCAAAATCATCTACTCCTCTTTTCAGGGGGAATGAAAAGCCGCGCACATACAGGGCGCGGCCAGGCGGAAAAATCATCCCATATACTGTATATTATAGTATTTTTTGAGCCTTACTTCAACAAAATACGTTTTTTTATAAAAAGTTTCAAAAATCCACTTTCTATATTCGGGCAATTCGTTTATAATGGGTATAAAACAGGACGTATCGTCAGGAAGGGGTTTCACACAAGATGCCTGCAAACAAGATCAAGCTTGAAATTTGCGGTTCCAATTACGTCATCGCTACGACGGATACCGAGGAATATGTGCTGTCTCTGGCTGAAAAGCTGGATTCTGATATGACACAGATGCTGGCCAGCAATCCCACGGCTTCCGTTACGACGGCGGCTGTCATCACCGCGTTGGGTTATCTGGACGAGCTGAAAAAGAGCACCAGCGGTGCGGACAACATGCGCGCGCAGATCAAGGATTACCTGGAGGACGCCGCCAAGGCCAAGCTGGCTGCCGAGGAGGCCCGCCGCGAGGTGGAGCGCCTGCGCCGCGAGATCGGCTATTTGAAAGAGAAGAAGTAATGCCGAGCCACAGCAATTCCACAAGGCCCGAGATACTGGCGCCCGCCGGCAATGCCGACATGCTCTGCGCAGCCGTTTTTGCGGGAGTGGACGCCGTGTACCTCGGGCTTCAAAATTTCAATGCCCGCCGCACGGCGGGCAATTTTACCACCGAAGGCCTGCGGCAGGCGGTGGCTTTTTGTCATGCCCGGAACGTGCGCGTGTATGTAACGCTGAACACCACGCTGTATCCCGGTGAGCTGGCGGCTCTTGCCGAGGCGGTGGCCGGTATTGCGGCCGCCGGGGCCGACGCCGTCATCACGCAGGATCTGGCCGTGGCGGCGCTTGTGCGCCGCATGGCGCCGGGCCTGGCGCTGCACGGCTCCACGCAGATGAGCGTGCAGAGCCTGGACGGTGCGCGCCGTCTGGCCGCGCTGGGGTTTACACGCGTGATTTTGGCACGTGAGCTGACGCTGTCCGAGATCGCCGGCATCACTGCGGGCTGCGGAATTGAGACCGAGACCTTCGTCCACGGCGCGCTGTGCATGAGCGTTTCGGGCCAGTGCTACATGAGCGCGTTCCTGGGAGGGCGCAGCGGCAACCGGGGCGGCTGCGCGGGGCCGTGCCGCCTGCCCTTCGACGCATCGGGCACGCCCGGGCCGGCCGCGGGGCATCATCTGAGCCTCAAGGACATGTCCGTCATCGGCCATCTGCCGCAGCTTTCCGCCGCGGGCGTGGCCAGTGTGAAGATCGAGGGACGGCTGCGCCCGCCGGAATATGTGGCCGCGGCTGTCAATGCCTGTCTGCTGGCACGGGCGGGTGAACCGTATGATACGCGGCTTTTACAAGACGTATTTTCACGCTCTGGTTTTACAGATGGTTATTTAACTGGAGCCCGGAACGGGAGCATGTTCGGCACACGCACCGAAGGAGACGCCGCCGCCGCGAAGGCGGCGGCGCCGCGCCTGCGGGAGCTGTACCGCCGCGAACGCCCCCGCGTGGGCGTGGGGCTGGAGCTGACTTTGGAAGAGGACGGCGCGAAGCTGGCCGTCCGGGATGCCGACGGCAACCGTGCGGTGGTGTATGGGGAGCGGCGGCCCCAGCCCGGGCAGAAGCCGCCGGAGGAAGCGAGGGCGGCTTACCGCCGCTCGCTGGAAAAAATGGGCGGGACCCCGTTTTTTCCGCAGGAGGTCGCGGTGCGGGGCGCACAGTGGTTCCTGCCGGGCAGCGAGGTGAACGAGCTGCGCCGTCGGGCGCTGGAGTCCCTGCTGGCAAAGCGGGAGCAGCCGCGCCCCATTCCGTGCGCAAAAGTGCCGCAGGCTTTGCTGGAGGCGCCGGCCCGTGCTGCAAAGCAGGAAGGATATGCCGTCCGGCTCGCGCGTGCGGCGCAGCTGCCGGGGGAGGTCCCGCCGGACGCGGCATGGTTCATTATGCCGCTGGCCCAGTGGCGGGACGTGCCGCCGGAGCTGAGGAGCAGAACCTGGCTGGAGGCGCCCCGGGCTTTGTTCGGCGGAGCCGAGGAGGCCTCGGCGCGCGCCGCGTTCGAGAGCCGGGACGCGGGCTTTGCGGGCTATGTGGCGGAAAATATCGCCCAGTTTACCACGCTGGAGGGCCTGCCGCTGGCGGGAGGCTTCGGGTTGAATGTGACGAATCCGCTCTCTGCAAAAGAGTACGCCGCGCTGGGGGCGCGGATGCTGACGCTCTCGCCGGAGCTGACGCTGGAGGATATGGCGCGCATTGCCGCGCCGGTGCCCGTGCTGGCTCTTGCTTACGGGCATATGCCCCTGATGCTGACGCGGGCATGCCCGCTGCAGAATGTGCGGGACTGCGGAGGCTGTGACCGAAAGGGCGAGCTGCTGGACCGAAAGGGCATGCGTTTTCCGGTGCGGTGCAGCGGCCCTGCGGGCGCGCGCACCGTGTACAATCCCATCCCGGTTTATATGGGGGACCGTCTGAAGGAGCTGCCCGTGGAGCTGCCGCTGCTGTATTTCACCATCGAAACGGCGGCGCGCGTGCGGGAGGTGCTGGCGCTGGTGCGGGAGGGCCTGCCTTTTGACGGTCCGTTTACCCGGGGCCTGTACTATAAGGGGACGAATTGAGTTTGTAGAAAAAGCAAGGCGGAAAAAGAAGCGCCCGGGGAAGGCCGGCGGCGGGAAAGCCGCGCGTCTTTGCAAGGCAAAGTGCGGGCCGTGCGGCAAATGCCGAAAAAATGGGCGGGGCTGTGCCCGCAGGTGCCTGCCGGAGCGGTGCAGAGCTTCCTGTGCGGATGCCGCGCCGAAAGCGCGGTCCCTTTGTGCGAAGATGCTTTTTATTCAAAATGCCCCGCGGCGTTCCGCGGGGCCGATGCCGGGGTGTGCAGAGCGAAGCGGCGGACGAAGGCTGCCGTGCGCGGCGAACGGGGCCGAAAGGCCTGTTTGCAAGCAGCTCGGCGGAAAAGCGAAGCTTTTTGACAAGCTGGATTTGGGAGGTTTGAGATATGGTTTTGAAATACAAAAAAGTGCGTCCGGGGGCAGCATTGCCCGGCCGGGCCACGCCCGGCAGCGCGGCGGCGGACCTGCGCGCCGTGTGCGGCGACGAAGGCGTTACCCTGCAGCCTATGGGGCGTGCGGTGATCCCTACGGGCATTGCCGTGGAACTTCCGGGGCCCGAATATGTGGCGCTGGTGTTTGCGCGCAGCGGCCTTGCCGTAAAAAACGGGCTGACGCTGTCCAACGGCGTGGGTGTCATTGATTCCGACTACCGGGGCGAGATCTCGGTGGGGCTGGTGAATCTTTCGGACAAGCCCTATACGGTGCAGAACGGCGAGCGCATCGCCCAGCTTGCGGTGATGCCCGTTGCCTTGCCCGACATGCTGGAGGTTGAAACGCTCACCGACACAGAGCGCGGCACGGGCGGCTTCGGCTCCACAGGACGGCAGTGAAAAAGGAGGGGAACCATGAAACTCAAGCGTAATCTGCTTTTGATCTTTTTTATCCTTGCGGGAATCGTGCTGGGCGGCATGCTTGCCAACCTGTGCGCCAATATCCCGTTCCTCAGCTGGCTGGCGTATTCCAGCTCCATTGGCTTCAACGCCGACAGCCCATTTGTACTGGATCTCTCGGTCATCAAGCTGACGTTCGGCTTTTCCATGGGCATCAGCGTGGCGCAGATCATCACCATCGCGCTGGCCATTTTCTGCTACAATAAAACGAACCTGCGCTGAGCTGAGGACCGGCGCTTTTACGGAAAGAAGGGACCTGACATGGGAATTATCCTGGCTTCATCGTCGCCCCGCCGCAGGGAGCTGATGGCGCTTATCACACCGAATTACACGGTGCGCACCAGCGACGTGGACGAACGGGCCATCCGTGCCGAAACGCCCGCGCTTCTGGCACAGAAGCTGGCCGCGGCCAAATGCCGCGCCGTGGCGGAGAGCTGCCCTGAGGATGTGGTCATTGGCTGCGATACGGTGGTGGACGTGGACGGCGTGGTTTTCGGCAAGCCTGCGGACCGGGACGACGCGCGGCGCATGATACGCGTTCTGGCGGGCAGGGGCCACCTGGTGCACACAGGCGTGTGCATTGCCGCACAGGGGCGGGAGCTGTGCTTCGCCGCGACTACAAAAGTGGTGTTCGGCGCACTTTCGGACGCGGAGATCGAGGCTTACATTGCGACAGACGACCCCTACGACAAGGCCGGGGCCTACGGCGTGCAGAACGGCGCGGCCAAATTTGTGGCGGGTATCGAGGGCTGCTATTTCAATGTGATGGGCTTCCCGGTGTCCCGTGTGTACAGTGCGCTGAAAGAGCTGGACGTGCTTTGAGCTGCCTGAACCAGCCTGCACAAAATTTTACAAATGGACGCGCGGCAGGCAAAAAAGGGCGGTGCAACAGAAAAGCCGGCGGGGGATTGGCTTTTTTCTGTGAATGTGCCAAAAAAACTTGTTGTACAAACAGCTTTTTTGTGATATACTGAGGAACAGAGTGGGGTATAGGCCCTGCGTGTGAATTTTAGGGAAAGGGACGACATGGGCGCGAATGTGATCATGGTCGCCTCGGGCAAAGGCGGCACCGGCAAAAGCACGGTAGCTGTGCTGCTGGGGGCCGAGCTTGCCGCGCGCGGCAGGCGTGTTTTGCTTGTGGAGCTGGATTCCGGCCTGCGCAGCGTGGATTATATCGCGGGCGTATACGGCAAGACTGTGTATGACGTGGAGGATGTGCTGAACGGCCGCTGCGAAGCCGGCAAGGCCGTGGTGGAAAGCCCTGTGTACCGCAACCTGTATGTGATCTCGGCCCCGTACTCCGGCGGACATATCCTGCCGGCGGCGCTGCGCGTGTTTGTAGAAAAGGTCGGCCCGGTGTTCGACACCATTGTGCTGGACACTGCGGCGGGCATGGGTGTTCCGTTTGAGGCGGCGATGGGCGTGGCCTACCGCGCGCTGCTTGTACTTACGCCGGACCCTGTATCCATCCGCGACGGACGCATTGTGTGCGACGCGCTGGAGACGGGCGGGTGCCCGGAAATACGTCTTATCATCAACAAGGTGCCGCGCACGCTGGCAAACTGCGGCATACAAAGCCTGGACGAATGCATCGACACCGTGGGCGCACAGCTCATCGGGGTGGTGCCGTTCAGCACCGAAATACAAAAAGCGGGCGCGACAGGCGCGCCGCTGGCTCCGGCGGGCAGGCCCCGTCTGGCGCTGCGCGCCATTGCCGCACGCCTGTGCGGACAATATACGCCGCTCGTGATTCGATAAATATGAGGAGGATGCCCAAATGAACATCGCGTTGATCGCGCACGATTCCAAGAAGGAACTGATGGTGCAGTTCTGTATTGCATACTGCCGCGTGCTTTCCCAGCACGATTTGTGCGCGACAGGTACGACGGGCAAGCTTGTGGCGGAAGCCACGGGCCTGCGCATCCAGCGTTTTCTGTCCGGTACCCATGGGGGCGACCAGCAGATCGCTGCGCGCATCGCCTGCAACGAGATCGACCTGCTGCTCTTCTTCAGAGACCCGATCAGCGCGAAGCCCCATGAGCCAAATGAAATGAATCTGCTGCGCCTGTGCGACGTACACAATATCCCCATCGCGACCAATATCGCCACGGCCGAGGTGCTCATCCATGGCCTGGAGCGCGGCGATCTGGACTGGCGCAATATCGTCAACCCCAACCACTGAACGCATACAACTGCAAATGCCCCGTCTATAGGACGGGGCATTTTTGTGTCCGACAGGGTAACGCTACAAATCGAACGGCGCGTCCTCCGCGCCCGGAACAGGGGCAGCTTCCGTACCCGCCGCGGCGGTTTCTTCCGGTGTGGGCGGCGGCATTGCGGGGCATGCGCTCCAGCGGGGCACATCGGCCTCGTACTGCGCGGCCACCCAGGCCTCGGCCCGGGCAAGCCCGTCCGCATCGAAGGGGAATTCGGCAAAGGCCTTTTGCGTGTCGTCGGTTTTCTCAAAGCACCAGGGAAACGGCCACACACAGGCGGAAAGCGTGCCGTCCGTATATTTCAGCCGGTACCACATGCCTCCGTGTCCGCCGGAAAAGCTTTTGTTGGCCTTTAAATACACAAGGCCGGGTGTTGTAACGGTGAATTCATCCATACTGTCCCTCCGTGCTGCGGAGCAGCCCCAACAAAACCGCATGTGCGGCGGTTTTGCATGGTTCACTGTTCTCAAAGCCCTGTGCGCCAGCAGCAATTTTGAGGTTATTATACCATATCACGCGCCCGCGTGCCAGCCCGTACTCGGCGTCACTGGGGCACGGGGCCAAGCGTGGTGCCGGGGTAGTACAGGGACAGGATGTCCTGATAGCTCTTGCCCGTCAATGCAAGCGCGTTTGCGCCGTACTGGCTCAGGCCCACGCCATGGCCGTAGCCGCGAGTGGTGATCTCAAACAGATGCTTTTCCGTCCAGGTTATGGTGAAGGACGCGCTGCGCAGCCGCAGCGCCGCACGCACAGCCGTACCCTTGCAGGGGACGCCGCCGATGGTGATGCTGTCCACATAGCCCGCGGCCGTAAGCTGAGGCGTGCCGAACCATCCCGCTGCGTCGCCCTCCAGCACGATATCCGGGAACGCCGCGGCGATATCCTCCGCCACCTCCTGTTTGGTCACGGTGATGGTCTGCTCATAATCGGGGCTGGTAAGGTCCAGGGGAGAATCCACAGAAACCAGATACGGCACCGCCGCACCCCACACGGCCTCAGCGGCTTCCGTTTTGCCGCCGGATATCGCATGGTAGCAGGCCATGGCGGGCTGGCCGTCATACAGCAGGATCTCGTCCAGCACGGAATCCACCACGGTGTACAGCCGGGTGCGGTTGGCCTCGTAGTCCTCACCCCACATGGCGCGCATCACGGTGTCGGTGATGTAGCCCAGCCGCTGGGTGGGGTTGGCGCTGAAATACGCGCCTTTCAACGCCTCGTTGTCCGGGTCGGCCTGGGCCTTGACGGCCAGCGCGTAGCTGTGCGCGGCCACGGCCTGTGCGCGCAGGGCTTCGTCCGGATAGGTCATGGGCATTTCGGCCGCCACTGCGCCGCGCACAAAGTCCCGCACGGATACCTCCGCCACCTCTCCGGTGTTTTCGTCCAGAATGAGCAGGGGAGGCTCCGCGTCGTCTGCGGCGCTGGTGCCGGGCTGCGGCGCGGATGGCGCTTGCGTACCGTCCGTGACCGGCGGCGCGGAGGCGGACGGTGCGGGAGCTGTGCCGGAGCCGCTTTCTTCGTTTTTTCCAGATGGAAAAAACAGCGCGGCCAGCGGCAGAATATAAATGAGCACGGCGAATAGGAGCACAAGCGGCAATACCTTTTTCATCAACGATCCCTCCGTTTTTTACTTTTGTGCGTTCTTTTCCGCGGGGGTTGTCCGCCCGGAACGCGCATGGGGCGGAGCGCCGCTTTCCCGCAGTGCCCGCTGCAACAGCGTTTGCAGACGCTTTGTTGGGGACGGGCCGGCTGCGCCTTGTTTTTTGCACCGGCAGAATGTATAATAAACTGTATGCATCTGGCTTTTGGAAAGCCGAAGAGGGGTGCAGAAATGCAGGAATAGGGAAAGGGGCGCAAAGGCATGTCTGTCAATCAGGAATTTGAGAAGACAGGCTCTATCGCATATCTATGCGACGAGTATCTCAAAAATAACTTCATCGACCCGGAAGCCAGCGAACGGCTGGGGGTCAAGCGGGGCCTGCGGAACCCGGATGGCACCGGCGTTCTGGCGGGGCTGACAAACGTCTGCGACGTCGTTGGCTACGACCTTGTGGACGGCAAACGCGTGCCAACGGACGGCAAGCTCATTTACCGGGGCATTGATGTGGAACAGATCGTCCATGCGGCATACGCGGAGGATCGCTTCGTATTCGAGGAGGTCATCTGGCTGCTTCTGTTCGGCAGCTTGCCCACGCCGCACCAGTTGGCTTCGTTCAAGCAGGTGCTGGAGGCTCACCGCGAGCTGCCCAAGGACTTTGCCGAGGACATGATCATGAAGGCGCCTTCGCCGAATATCATGAACAAGATGGCGCGCAGCGTTCTGGCGCTGTATTCCTATGACGACAACCCGGAGGAGCAGTCGCTGACGAATATCCTTTCGCAGAGCATCGCGCTCATCGCCAGCCTGCCCACCATCATGGTGAACGCGTACCAGATCAAACGGCGCGTGTACGACCGCCAGAGCATGTACCTGCACCTGCCTCAGCCGGGACAGAGCACGGCGGAGCATATCCTCTCCACATACCGGGCGGACCAGAAGTTCACCAAGGAAGAAGCAAAGTTGCTGGATCTTTGCCTTGTGCTGCATGCAGACCACGGCGGCGGCAACAACTCGACTTTTGCCTGCCGCGTGCTGTCCAGTTCCGGTACGGATACCTATTCGGCCATCTCGGCGGCCATCGGCAGCCTGAAGGGGCCCAAGCATGGCGGCGCAAACCACAAGGTCATGGAGATGCTGGGCTATATCATGGAAGGTGTGAAGGACCATTCGGACGACGCCGAGATCGCCGCCTTCCTGCGCAGGATCCTGCGCAAAGAGGCGGGCGACGGCAGCGGCCTTATCTACGGCATGGGCCATGCCGTGTATACCAAAAGCGATCCCCGCGCCGTGATCCTGCGCCGCAATGCGGAGCATCTGGCGGTTAAAAAGGGCTTTGAGGATGAGTTCCGCGTGCTGTGCGCCGTGGAGCGCCTGGGGCCCGAAGCAGTGCGTGAGGTAAAGGGCACAAAGGACGTGTGCGCCAATGTGGACCTGTTTTCCGGCCTGATTTACCGGATGCTGGGCATCAGCGAGGATCTGTTCACGCCGCTGTTTGCCATCAGCCGCATTCCCGGCTGGTGCGCGCACCGCGTGGAGGAGGTCGTGTTTGCAAACCGCATCATGCGCCCGGCTTACAAATATCTGGGACATGAGCAGGAATATATACCGTTAGAGGAACGTAGATGAAAAAAGCGTTTTGCACCGGCACGCTGGCCGTGAGCCTGCTGCTGGGGGCCGCGCGCGCGGCAGACCTGTTTTTGAATACGGATACCGCCACGGGCTTTCTGCTTTCCGGCAGCGTCTGGACCCGGTACTGGCTGATGGCGCCGGTTGTCGTTCTGGCGTGGCTGGCCGGGCTGTATGTGCCGCGCAAGCAGCCCTGCGGGCTGCGGCCGGGCGCGGGCGTGTGGATGAGCGGCGTGAATTTTGTGTTTGTGCCGCTGGCCTTCTGCAGTGAGCTGTACGGCTTTTTGACGGTGCTGAACGTGCTGTTCGGCACGCCGGAGCAGGCGGGCCGCCACCAGACGGCGGAGCGCATCCTGCTGGGGCAGCTGGCGGATGTGACGCGCGCGGCGCTGTTCGTCGTGTTCGGTGTGTGGTGCCTTCTGGTGTTTTTTGAAAACCGCGCCCGGGAAAAACGGGGCGGCTGGATGCTGTATCTGGGCGTGGCCGGAAGCGCCGCGTTTTATCTGCACACGGTGGTGCGTTTTGTGGAGCAGCCCGCCAGCCTGTACCGCATCCTGCCGGCGGTGGAGATTTTTTCCGCGCTGGCGGCGCTTCTGTTTGTGACGGCGTTGCTGCGGGCACTGTATCTGCCCGGCGGCATCGGCACGGCGCCGGCACTCAGCCGCTGCGGGCTGCTGGCGTTCTTCTTCTGCACCTGCCTTGCATTGCCCCAGGCCGTATGGCAGGGGGTGAACGGCGTGGACACGCCGGTTTCGTTTCCGCTGGCCATCACACTGGGGTGCACAGGCCTGCTGGGCGCGGCTTGCGCGCGGAACATTGCCAGGCGGGGATGATTTTATAACAGCACAAACGCCCGGCGGAGTGTTCCGCCGGGCGTTTGTGATTTTGTCTGTTATTGATATTCCCGCTCCACATGCAGTGTGGCCAGGGCACTGGGGGCATCCATATGATGCGCCAGCAGGTTCCGGGGCTCGTTGATGTTGAGAACAAAGCCCTCCGGACCGTATCGTTTGTCCACGCCCTGTGCGTAATCCGGCGCGGATACCGCGTTGAGCACCCGACCTTTCACCAGCATCATGCGTCCTGCATCGGAAAGAGCTTCGATGCGTTCTGCTCTGCATTCCAGCGTGAGAAAGCTCTCCGCAATGCGCGGAGCACCCACAGTGCGGGCGGGCTCCGGCGTGAAGCCGCCCACGGTAAGCTCGTCGTCTTCCATGCCGTTTTGGCGGACGGTGCGCATCAGCGCGTCAAAGTGCCAGACAGGAAGAAAGTTGACGCAGAATTCTCCGGTGCGGCGGATATTCGCCAGTGTGTGCGTGCTGGCCGGCAGCGGCACCAGCGCATAAAAGCCGCCGCCGTCTCCGGGAAAGCTGGCCCATGCGCCGCAGCATACATTGCCCAGGCCGTTTTCTTTATACGTTGTAACGGCGTACAGGATGGACGGGATGCCGCAGGCGTATTCCAAATGGGAAAATACCTCACATTGTCCCGGCCATTGCTCGGGAAACGTTTCGGGCCGTGCGGCCCCGGTCTCAATTTTTTTCATGGCGGTTCGCCTCCTTTGCGTTGATTATAAACGCAGGGACACGACATCTGCGTGTCGTGTCCCTGTGTTTTTATTTTTTCGGCGCGCCATATACCGCGCACAGGGCCTGCGCCTCGGACGCCATGCGCGCCCGCAGCGCGGGCGGCTCCAGCACTTCGGCCTTTGCCCCAAACCCCAGCAGCCAGGCTGCCGCGACGTCTTCGTTGGTGTAGCCGATCTCCAGCAGCAGGCTTCCGTCCGGCTGGCGGGTATAGCAGGCCGGGCCGTACTCCTCCACGAGGCGGTAGCATTCGCTGGCCGCGACGCGGGCGCGCAGCAGTGTGCCGTCGTGGAAGCGCGCGTTGAAATCCAGCGCTTCGGGCGGTATGGCGCGGGGTTCAAACGTCTGCGCCGTGGCGGACAGGCGTGTCAGGCGGTTGAGCTTGTACATGCGCCAGCTTTCCGCGTCCGGACACCAGCCGAACATGTACCAGTCCCCCCATTGAAATACAATGCGGTAGGGCTCCGCACATTTTTCTGCAACGCCTTTGGCATAGTAATAGGTGAAGCGCACACGGACATGCTCTGCGATGGCCGTGCGCAGCAGCTCTATCTTGGGCGTCAGGCTCTCCCGGTAATGGGAGGAGAGGTCGATGAGCAGGTCGTCCGTGCCTGAGCCGCCCAGCTTTTCGGCCAGGCTGCGGGCCAGAGGCGCGGGAGAAACGCTGCCTACGCCCGCAGCTCCGGCTACCAGAGCGGCCAGCTCCGGGCCGGAGAGCAGCGTCTTGTCCAGCTTATAGCGCGGTTCAATGAATACCCCGCCGCCGTAGCCCTGCACCGTCACCAGCGGGACACCGGCCCGGCACAGTGCGTCGATGTCGCGCTCGATGGTGCGGCGCGACACCTCAAACCGCTGCGCCAGCGCGGGCACGGTGCTTTTTTCGGTTTGCAGCAGGATCGTGACGATGCCGATGAGACGGTCGATTTTCATAGAGCTTTCCTCAAAAAGCGCCCGGCGGGCGGAAGGGCTGTCCTCCGCCCCGTCCCGGACGCGGCAGGTTTTGCAAAGACATGCGGGCGTTAGCCCAGCGCGCGCACCTTGCGGTTCAGCTTTTCGTACACGCGGGCGCGCATCCATTCCTCGGTGGAGGCCTCCACGGCTTCGTCCAGCGTGAACCAGCGCACGCCGCTGTTCTCGTCGGGCTTTGCCCGCAGCGCGTCTCCTGCGTCGGCTTCCAGCAGATAGGTTACGTTCAGATGCAGATGACACGGCACATATTTGCCGCGCTTTTCGTGTCCCTCCACCCAGAGGGTCTCCAGCGAGAAGATCTCCGGGAATACGGGCGCGACGTGAACGAGGCCCGTCTCCTCCCGGGCCTCCCGCAGCGCCACGGAAAGCAGGTCTGTTTCGCCGTCGGCGTGGCCGCCCGTCCAGCTCCATGCCCGGTACAGGTTGTGCCAGGCCATCAGCGCATGGGTACGGCTGCTGTTTACGATCCACGACGATGCGGTGAAATGCGCCACAAGGTTTTCCCGCGTGAACGCATCCGTGTTTTCCCGAAGAAAACGCAGCATCACGTCCCGGTCCACGGCTTCCTGCTCACAGCAGGGGTGGTATGCGGCAAGCTGCCGCTCCAGCTCCGGCGCCATCCCGCTCACCCCTTGTTGCGGATAACGAGGTTCTTTCCGCCGTTTTCAAACTGCTCGTACTTCGTCTCGAACGCTTTGGTATAGTCGATGAGCTTGTGCAGCTTGGAGAAGCCGTAGTTGCGGGAATCAAAGTCCGCGTAAATACGCGAGAGCATTACGCCCACCTGGGAAAGCGGCATATAGCCGTCCTCATCGGAGTCGTGCTCTACGATCTCGCGGATTTTTGCTACGATCTCGTCCAAAGAGACGAACGCGGCGGCCAGCTCCTCGTCGTGATGCGGCTCCGCAGGCGCGGCGGGAACGGGCTCCGGTTCCTTTTCCGGCTCCGGCTTCTGGCCCTTTTTGCCTGCGGCTTTTTTGGGCTGAGCGGGCTGGGTCTGCTTCTTCGCGGCTTTCGGCTGCTGGGCCGGCTGCCTGGAAGCCTTTTCGGGCACAGCCACGGGCAGCGTCTCCTTTTTCATTCCCATCAGCACGTCCAGGTATTTGAAGGTGTCACAGGCGGATTTGAACGCCGTGGGGGTCTTGCTCTCGCCCATGCCAATGACGAACATACGGCTCTCGCGCAGGCGCGCGGCCAGCCGCGTGAAGTCGGAATCTGAGCTGACGATGCAGAACCCGTCCACATTTTTTGTGTACAGAATATCCATTGCGTCGATGATCATGGCGGAGTCCGACGCGTTTTTGCCCTGTGTGTAGCTGAACTGCTGGATGGGCGTCAGGTTGTGCTCCAGAAGCATTTTTTTCCAGCTCACCATGTCGGGGGCCGTCCAATCTCCGTAAATGCGCTTGTAGGCGGGGGTGCCGTACATGCTCACCTCGTCGATGATCGTCTTGATGTATTTGGGCGAGACGTTCTCCGCGTCGATGAGCAGCGCGATGACCTTTCCGTCGTTTTCCATATAGTCGTTCCTTTCGGGGGGCGCGGCCGTCGGCGCCCTTCGTTGTTTTGTTATTTCCTATTATATACTTTTTTCGGGCAAATGTACAATTCGGATAAAATGGGCCGCAGGCTTGAAAGCTGCCGGGCACTGTGGTATGATAATGCGTGTGAACAGCAAAGGCGCTGCCCGCAGGGTATGGTATACCCTGCGGGCGGCGCCTTTTTTGCTGCCGGATACAGCAAGGAATATGAGGATAAGGGGAAATGAAGTATGGAACCGTATAAACGCTATGTTCCCATCGATTATGCAAAATTCGCGCCGGACCTGTCTGAGGCGGAGCTGGAGGCCCGATACGGTCTGCCCGCCCATGTGCAGTTCTGCAGGGAATGTGTGATGAGCAACCAGAAGCCCAATTCATGCTATGAGTTCGAGCATACCATCAACAGCGTGAAAAAAAGCATGCACATCGGGGAGGACGGTGTGTGTGACGCCTGCCACGCCTGCCGCAACAAGGTGGGCAGGATCGACTGGGAGGACCGGGAGCGCCGGCTGCGGGAGCTGTGCGACCGTTACCGCAGAACAGACGGAAGTTACGACTGCCTTGTGCCCGGCTCGGGCGGCAAAGACAGTTTTTACGCGGCGCATATGCTCAAATACAAGTACGGCATGCACCCGCTCACCGTCACCTGGGCGCCGCATATCTATACGCCCTGGGGGTGGGAGAACTTTCAGGCATGGATTCACGCGGGCTTTGACAATTACCTGTGTACGCCCAACGGCATGACGCACCGCCTGCTGACACGGCTCGCCACCGAAAACCTGTTCCATCCGTTCCAGGCGTTCATTCTGGGCCAGAAACAGCTTGCTCCGAAAATGGCTGCGAAATTCGGCATCCCGCTGGTGTTCTACGGCGAAAATGAAGCCGAGTTCGGCAATCCCATTGCGGACAATGAATCCGCGCTGCGGGACGAGCATTTCTTTGCCACGAATTCCCGGGATAATATCTATCTGGGCGGCGTGTCTCTCCGGCAGCTGGAGGAGGATTTCAAGGTGGACCCGGCGGACCTTGCCATCTATCTGCCCAGCGATACCTCGGACATCGAAAAAAACCACATTCAGGTACATTATCTGGGCTATTATCTCAAATGGCACCCGCAGGGCGCCTATTATTACAGTGTGGAGCACGGCGGCTTTAAACCCAGCCCGGAGCGCACGCAGGGTACCTATTCCAAATACAATTCCATCGACGATAAGATCGACGATTTCTTCTATTACACCACCTATATCAAATATGGCATCGGCCGCACCAGCTACGACGCCGCCCAGGAGATCCGCAATGAAGAAATCACCCGCGAAGAGGGAGTGGCGCTTTGCAAGCGCTATGACGGCGAATTCCCCACGCGCTTTGAGCAGGAGATATGGGATTACCTCTCTCTCGATGAAAGGCATTTCCCCCACGCGAGCAGGCTGTTTGAACAGCCCGCCATGGACAGAGAATACTTCATGCACCTGGCGGACCGCTTCCGTTCACCGCACATCTGGATGTACCGGAATGGCCGGTGGGAGTTACGCCATAAGCCCTTTGAGGGGGATTCCGAATGCAATTACGGCGTGCCTGCCGAAAAACGTTAAAGGAGGGAGCGGCATGGCGAAAAAAATACGCCTCATCGCCCGTCTGGACGTAAAGAACGACCATCTGGTAAAGGGGATTCAGCTGGAAGGATTGCGCAAGCTGGGAGACCCGCATGATTTCGCGGCAGATTATTACCGGCAGGGTGTCGACGAATTGCTGTATATGGACATCGTCGCCAGTCTGTACAACCGCAACAACCTGTCGGCTATCGTGCGGCGCACCACGGACGACGTGTTCATTCCCATCACGGTAGGCGGCGGCCTGCGCAGTGTGGACGATGTGCGGAGCATTCTTCAGATGGGGGCGGACAAGGCGGCCATTAATACCGCGGCCATCAAGGACGAGACCATCATTACCCAGGTGGCTGAGGCGTTCGGCAGCCAGTGCATGGTGTTGGGCATCGAGGCAAAAAAACGCCGGGACGGCCCGGGTTATGAGGCTTATTATGACAACGGGCGGGAACACTCGGGCAAGGATGTCATCGAGTGGGCACGGCGCGGCGTGGCGCTGGGCGCGGGCGAGATCCTGCTCACCAGCGTGGACAAAGAGGGATTTGAACGGGGCATGGACTGCCCGCTCATCCGTGAATTGTGCGCGGCCGTCAGCGTGCCTGTCATCGTTTCGGGTGGGTGCGGCGGCCCGGGGGACGCCGCAGCCGCGGCACAGGCGGGCGCGTCCGCCGTGGCCGTAGCCAGTATCCTCCATTACAAGAAAACAACGGTGCCGCAGCTCAAGGCCGGCATTCGGGAACACGGGATAGAGGTGCGCTGAAAATGAAGATAACAGTGATCGATTACGGGCTTTCGAATCTGCTCAGCGTGCGGCGTGCCTTTGAGTATTTCGGTGCGGAGGTGGAGGTTACCGGCAGCCGCAGCCGCATCCTGTCCGCGAAGGCGCTGGTGCTTCCCGGCGTGGGCGCGTTCAAGGACGGCATGGCGGGCCTCTCCGGTCTTTCTCTGGCGGACGCCATCGCCGACAAATGCGCTGTGGGCACGCCGCTTTTGGGCATCTGCCTGGGCATGCAGATGCTCTTCGATGAAAGCGATGAGTTCGGACGTCACAGGGGGCTGGGGCTGATCCCCGGGCGAGTGGAGCGCATTCCCGGCGTAGACGCGGACGGCGCGCCGCAGCGTGTGCCCCATGTGGGATGGGCGCCCGTTCTGCCGCCGCAGAAGCGGGACGGCAGCTTCAAAGGAACGGTGTTCGAGGATGTTCCCCCGGGCGGGGAGCTGTATTTCGTTCACAGCTATGAGGCGAAGCCCGCCTATGACGCGCACCGCCTGGCAGACACGGTATACGGCGGCCGCAGGTTGTGTGCGGCGGCGCAGAAGGGCAGTGTCATCGGCTGCCAGTTCCACCCGGAGAAGAGCGGAAAGCTGGGGCTTTCCGTCATACACCGCTATCTGCTCCTATGTGAGGCAGCACATTAAATTTTGTTTAATTGGGAGAAAAACGTCGCAGCTCTTTGGTGAACTGAACCAGTAAAAACAGACAATAGACAAAACGCCCCCTGATGTAGGAAAAGGGAAGTACTACATCAGGGGGTAATTTAATGGCCAGAAAATACGAAAAAGTAAAGTTGCTTCTTCCCA
>Ga0129308_1000161_pt1 | contig 115299 bp, 95 predicted proteins | sample L827metagenome_FD_94440 | JGI IMG/M metagenome (GOLD analysis project Ga0129308, IMG submission 94440) | Ring-tailed lemur group fecal microbial communities from Wisconsin, USA - L827 metagenome | ecosystem: Host-associated > Mammals > Digestive system > Large intestine > Fecal | place: USA...
CCCCCCAGATACGAGGAGATACCTATGAAAAAGATCACTGCATTTCTGCTCGCCATGTGCATGGCGGTCAGCCTGGCTGCCTGTGGCAGCCCGAATACATCGGAGGATGTGACGCCTCCCAGCGCAAGCAACGAGCAAGCAACCGTATCCACACCGTCTTCAACACCTGATCCGACACTTGATCCGGCACCCACCCCCTCGCCGGAAGGCGGAAACGTTCTGTGGTCTATTTTTCCGCCACCGGCAACACGGAAACCGTAGCAGATTACATTGCTCAGGCCACTGGGGGCGATCTGTTTGAGCTGGTCCCCGCCGATCCCTATACCAGCGAGGATCTGAACTACAATGACGACAGCAGCCGGGTGGTCTATGAGCACGAGCATCCGGAAGCCCAGGACATCGAGCTGGTAGCGGAAACGGTGGATAACTGGGACGAGTATGATGTGGTATTCATCGGCTATCCCATTTGGTGGGGCATTGCCGCCTGGCCGGTGAACGGCTTTGTGACGGCCAACGATTTCACCGGCAAGACGGTGATCCCCTTCTGCACCTCCGCCAGCTCTGGCCTTGGGGACAGCGGGGATCTGCTGGAGGAAATAGCCGGCACCGGCAACTGGTTGGATGGCCGCAATTTCTATGGACGGGAGTCTGATACCATCATTGCGGACTGGGCCAACAGCTTGGGACTGTAAGGAGTGTCTGTTATGTCTGTTTCAAAAGCGTCCCAGCGTTATCACGAGAGAATGTTCCCTGGCTATCACTCCACGCTTTTGGAGACTGATCCGGAATTCATGGAACGGTTTGATAACTTCGCCTTTGACGAGGTGGTGAATCACGATGATTTGGATGACCGCACCCGCATAATGTCCACGCTGGCCATGCTGATCGGCTGTCAGGGCATCGACGAGTACAAGGCCATGCTCCCTGCGGCGTTGAACTTTGGCGTCACGCCGGTGGAGACCAAGGAAATCGTCTATCAGGCGGTGGCCTATCTGGGGATAGGGCGGGTGTTCCCCTTTCTCCAGGCAACCAATGAGGTGCTGACCGCCGGAGGCGTCACACTGCCATTGGAGTCCCAAGCCACCACGACCATGGAGAACCGCAGAGAAGCCGGTACCCAGGCCCAGGTGGACATCTTCGGCGATGAGATGCGGGATTTCTGGCAATCCGGTCCAGAGGAGAGCCGGCACATCAATTTTTGGCTGGCAGACAACTGCTTTGGCGACTACTATACCCGCACAGGCCTCGACTACAAGCAGCGGGAGATGATTACCTTCTGTTTCCTGGCGGCTCAGGGCGGCTGCGAACCTCAGCTGACCAGCCACGCCGCCGCGAATATGCGTCTGGGCAACGATAAGGCGTTTTTAATCAAGGTTATCTCCCAAAACATCCCCTTCATCGGCTATCCCCGCAGCCTGAACGCCCTGCGGTGCGTCAATGAAGCGGCGGGCCAGGGAAAACAGGAAAAGGAGCAATCGAGATAAAAAATGTAATGCTTTTGACCGGCGCAGGACAGATCGGCATAGCCATCGCCCGCCGGATGGGCTATGGGATGAAAATCATCATCGGCGACAAGAAGCTGGAAAACGCCCAGGCCATCGCCAAGATCATGAACGACGCTGGCTTTGATGTGATCCCCATGGAGACGGATATCTCCAGCCGGGAGTCCATTCTGGCAATGATCGCCGAGGGGCAGAAGCACGGCCCTATCACCATGCTGGTCAACGCCGCCGGCGTCTCCCCCAGTCAGGCCCCCATCGAGGCCATTTTGAAGGTGGACCTATACGGCACTGCCGCTCTGCTGGAGGAGGTGGGCAAGGTCATTGCCCCTGGCGGCGTGGGCGTCACCATCTCCAGCCAGTCCGGCTGGCGGATGCCTGCCCTGACCGCTCAGGAGGAGGAGCTACTGGCCTGTACCTCTACTGAGGAGCTGCTGAAGTTGGATATTTTACAGCCCATGGCCCATGAAAATCCGCGACACCCTCCACGCCTACCAGATGGCCAAACGGTGCAATGAGAAGCGGGTCATGGCGGAGGCGGTCAAGTGGGGCAAGCATAAGTTCCACTTGACCATCCATAGAACCATTATACATCCAGGTTGGCCGGGCTCTGCCTGGTTTCTTCATTGCCCGGCTGAAGGCGGGCGAAGGGTATACTCACCCTTCAGGGTGAGTATACCCGCAAGCATCGCATTTTGATGTCAAAACGCCACTTGCAGGGGAAATCCCCTGACCCCCACGCCGCCTGTGGGCGGGACCTTTTGGCAAGATTGCCGAAAGGCGGGAACGAACCATCTAACAACGTTGTCAGGAAGTGTCTGACCACTATCGCTTTTGACAATATTGTCATAAGTGCTTGCAATGTCCGTCAGATCGCCCGCAATCCCAGGGCCAGTGAATTGGACCCGGAGGTGGTAAGGCAGCTGGAGTTCCTGGCCGATCTGCTCTGCGGGGAAAGCGGCCGCCTCACCCAACAGAGGAATGGCCCCTGTCCGGCCGCAGGAGGCCCGCTGTGGCCCTCGAAATCCCGGACAGAGGCGGGAGCACAAAACGGACCGATTTTGGCCGCATTGCCGGAAATCCTCTTTTCTGTGGTAAGGTTTGACAATATTCTCAAAAGTGTTTCTGCGATGAAAAATCGGGTTTGATGAATTCATCAAACCCAATTGTCATGTTTTTAGCTTCCATGCCTGGGCAAGGACATCCTCACTCGTTCCATCATCGTCATACCATACGCATTTTGCGGCACAGTCCGGGAACCAGTCAGAGCGCAGTAAGGCCATGAGGACTCGCCATAGATTGGCGAAATCATCCTTATCACCCCGGTCATGGACCGTCAGCCCGCCCGCTTCCACCGTACAGACCAGTCCGAAACGCCCAAAGGCCCGCCGGACGGTCTGCTCTGCGTGATCTACCGAATACCCCCTCTGCACCAACGCATCGGAGCAGAACACAATCTCCACTTTCATAAAAGCTCCTCTCTATGTTCCCGTATCCAGTCAAGGGCGTTCTGTGTCTCCCGCTTAGACTGTATGGATCCATTTTGCTAAGGAGATCACCCAGGAGAACGCAGATACGGCCAGCAGCACATAGAATATTCCCTCCGCCAAGGGCGTATGGGCCAGATACCACGGGCGAAACACTGTGGGAACTGTCAACGCATACAGCAATGGAACGGTCAGACGGAGTCTCTTTGCCGCCAAAAACAGGCAGGCCAATAGAAACCCCGCCGCCTTTGCGAAGAACCAGAACATAACAGCACCTCCCGATCAAGTTTTCGGTATCTTACCATCGGAAGGCCACTTTTACAAGCACCTGTCTGGCGATTTTAGAGGAAAACGCTGCGACCGGGTTTTGTGAATTTACAAAACCCGTTTTTTTCTTTCCGTGGGGGTCACATGATGCACCTTGCGCCTTCAAAAATCGATGCAGGTGCATCATGTAACACCCTGCAACGACAAAATATTTTAACCCGGACAAAGACTGTCCGGGTTTTCTGTTATCCTCCATCATAGAACAGGAGGGATGCCATGAATAGACAAACACACCGTACTTGTGTCCGCATGAGCGAGAAGGAGTACAAGCGTCTGAAACACCGGAGCGGTGCCGCCAGACTGTCTGCCAACGCCTGGCTGATGGAGGAGTTGGCGCGAAATCGGCCCATCCTCTACCGGGTGGAGCAGACCAGGGAGGTCATCCGCTTCATGGACGCGGCGGGCCGGGACATCAACGCCGTGGCACGGAACTTCAACAGCGGCGATGGCACAGCGGAGGAACTGCGGTTCGCTGTGGAACGTCTGGCCCAGGTGGTGGAGGGGTTCCGTGCCCTGCGGAGGGAGGGCTATCCCCGTGCGGTATAAGGTCAGGCCCCGCGGACCTATGCGGGACAACAGCAGAAATCTCTCCGTCCGCATGACGCAGGAGCAATACCAGCAGCTATGCCGGTATCTCGCCCTTACCGGCCTGCCGGTCACCACCTACTTCCGTAAGCTGATCTATGGGGAACGTATTCGGACGCGGTTATCCAAATTTGGACTGAATCCCCACCCCGGTGTCAACCACATCTGTTCCAATGTCCGCCAGATCGCCCGCAATCCCAGGACCAGGGCATTGGCTCCAGAGGCGGTAAGGCAACTGGAGTTCCTGGCCGGTCTGCTCTGCGGGGAGAGCGACTGCCTCACCCAACAGGAATAGCCCCCGTATGGCCCAAGGAGGCCCGCTGTGGCCATCGAAATCCCGGACAGAGGCCGGGATAGCCCCCGGCACAAAACGGACTGCTTTCGGCAATGTTGCCGAAAGCGGTCCGAAGGAAGGCTTGGCAGCATTGCCAAACCTTTCTCACGAAATGTTCAGAAGGAGGAGCCATTGCAAATCAAATCATCCGCAAAACAAAACAACAGCGAGGAGGTTCGGCTCACTCGGATGCAGATCTCCCACGGCAGGGTCATCCGGGTGGTGTCTGTGTTTCCCAAACAGGCCCGCAAGACCCCGGAGGACAAGCTGAAAGCCCTGGCAGACCTGGAGCTTCAGCAGAGAAAGCTGTGCGCGTAAGCCAGGCAGCGGCCCCGCCGCTGTCTGGGAAAAGAGCTGGCTATCCAGGACGTTTTGGAGTATGATAGCGTCGCAATGCGCTGAACGGTTTGACAGCGAAAAAGGAGGGCTGTATGAACCAGTCAAACCAAACGAAGATCACCGCCCTGTACTGCCGTCTCAGCCAGGACGACGGATTGGACGGGGATTCCAACAGCATTCAGAACCAAAAGAAAATACTGGAACAGTACGCTGCTGAGCACCACTTTCCCAACCCACAGTTCTATGTGGATGACGGGTACTCCGGGGCCAGCTTCAACCGGCCGGACTTCCAGCGCCTGCTGGCGGATATGGAGGAGGGGAAGATCGGGATGATCATCACCAAGGACCTCAGCCGCCTGGGCCGCAACCAACTGCACACGGGATTGTACATCGAGGAGCGATTCCCTATGTTCGGCGTCCGCTATATTGCCATCAACGACAATGTGGATACGGACAGCAGCGAGAGCAACGACCTGATGCCCTTTAAAAACCTGTTCAACGAATGGTTTGTGCGGGACACCAGCCGGAAGATCCGGGCGGTCCAGCGGGCCAAAGCGGAGCGCGGGGAGCGGCTGGGCACCAGAGCACCCTATGGCTACATGAAAGATGAACAGAAGAAGCTGGTCATTGACGATGAGGCCGGGGCGGTGGTCCGCCGGATCTTCGCCCTGTGTGCCGCTGGAAACGGCCCCAGCCAGATCGCCAGGATGCTGAAGTGGGAACAGGTGTTGTGCCCCACGGTCTACGCCTACCGGAAGTTCGGCGTGAACCACACCAGCCTGGACCTGGAAAAGCCATACCACTGGACCAGCAGTACCGTGGCCAAGATGCTGGAGAACGAGCTGTATCTGGGCAATACCGTCAATATGAAGTACAGCACCAGGTCCTACAAGGACAAGCGCCACATGGAGCACCCCAGAGAGGAATGCCTGGTGATCGAGGGTAGCCATGAGCCTCTCATCGACCGGGAGACCTGGGACATCGTCCAGCGGGTACGGCAGAACAAACGCCGGATGACCAAGATGGAGGAGCAGAACAAGTATTCCGGTCTGGTGGTGTGCGCCGACTGCGGCAGGGCCATGGTGCTTCACCGGGCACATACCATGGCGGCCACCTACAACCACTTCACCTGCCAGACCTATAAAAAGGAGGGCAGTGAGGTCTGCACAGCCCACTATATCCGGGAGTGCATCCTGGACGAGGTGGTGCTGGAGGACCTGCGGCGGGTAACCACCCGGGCCCGGGAGCACACCAGAGAGTTCGCGGAGTACATCAGCGGCAGGCAATCGGCGGAGGTACAGCGGGACATCCGAGGGCGTGAGAAGGAGCTGGCCGCCCTGAATAAGCGGGCCGGGGAGCTGGACGCCATCTTCAGGCGGCTGTACGAGGACAGTGTGCTGGGCCGCATTACGGCAGAGCAGTTCCAGTCCCTCTCCGTCGGCTACACAGAGGAGATGGCCCGGATCAAGGAAAAGATCCCGGCACAGGAGGCCGCTCTCCAGGCCCTGCGGGAGAAGGTGTGCGGCACAGACCACTTCGTCGCCCTGGCAAAACGGTACACCGACATCCAGGAGCTGACTCCGGAACTTCTGCGGCTGTTCATCCGAAAGATCGTGGTCCATGAGAAGGACGTGAAGTGGAGCAAACACACCCGGCAGACGGTGGAGATCCACTACAATGACATCGGGTATGTGGGTGCAACACCGGACGAGGCACGGAGCATGGCGGAACCGGCATAGACAGAAAACCCCCGGCAGATACTGCCGAAGCAATATCTGCCGGGGGTTCCAGGCACCCAAGAAGTTACCCCTATTAAGGGGCACCAAATCCTGCGGGTCTTTTGTTGCCCTGAAAACCGAAAACATTCGCCAGCCCTGAACTCCGTTCAGGCGTTTGCCTCAAAGAAGGCACGCAGCGCCGCTTCCTCCCGCGCTTCTTCCGCGGCAAGATTGCCCTGGATCAGCTGCGGCTTTCCGCCGCCCCGCCCGGAAAAGGTTCCGTTGAGCAGTTTTCCAAAAGGACGAACGTCAGTCGTTTCGCTCCCGACAGCGTAGCGCACCTGCCCATCCGCCTCGGAAAACACCGCAGCCACCGTGCCGCGCTCCATAGCCATGACACAAAGCTGACGCACCTGCGATGCCTCAAGACCCGGTTCAAAGAGAAAAAGCTTCTCCCCCTCGGGAAGCTCCGCCAGCTTCAGAGCAAAAAGCTGCTGCTGCAGGGCGTTGTTTTTCTGGTGAAGGGCCAACGCTTCTTCCTTGAGCTTTTCCACCGCCTGCGCCACCTCTCCGGGCTTTGCAGAAAGCTGGGCAGAGATGTCAAAGACGCTGCGGCTCTTTTTCCGGTAATCCTCCAGCGCCTTTTTGCCACAGAGGAAACTCATGCGGGTGCCGCCGCGAAAGCGCTGCACTCCAAAGAGACGAATGCAGCCCACCTCGCCGCTGGTGCTGACGTGAGTGCCGCAACAGGCGCAGCAGTCGTAGTCCGGCACCGTCACGATGCGGACCGCGCCGCTGAGCTCCTTTTTGCTGCGATAGGAAAGCCCTTTGAGCGTATCGGCATCCGGCCAGGAAATCTCCACCGGGACGTTCTTCCAGACGGCTTCATTGGCCAGATCTTCCACATGCTCCACCTGTTCTTCGGTCATCTCGCCGGAAAAGTCGATGGTGACGCAGTCCGCTCCCATGTGAAAGCCCACGTTGTCCCAGCCGTAAAGCCGGTGGATCAGGCCGGAAACAATGTGCTCGCCAGTATGCTGCTGCATAAGCGTAAAGCGGTGCTCCCAGTCGAGAATTCCTTCCACTTCTTCCCCGGCTTTCAAAGGCGCATCTGTATCATGAAGGATCTCTCCGTCCTTTTCGCGCACGTCCAGCACCGCCGCGCCGCCAAGCGTTCCCCGGTCAGCCTCCTGGCCGCCTCCCTCGGGATAAAAGGCCGTCCGGTCAAGGATCACTTCCCAGCGTCCCCCGCTTCCGGGGCGGCATTCCAGCACTGCCGCACGAAAGAACCGTATATGACTGTCCTGATAAAAAAGCTTTTCCGTTGTCAAATTTTTCTTCTCCTCTTTGGTGTTTTTATCGCAATGGGGAAAAGACGCCGCGGCCTGCGGCGTCTTTTTGTTCCGTGTTCCGGCGCTTTTGCGGCGTCCTCTCAGCGCTGTCTGAACAGCCTTTCCATGCGGGCCATGGCCTCGGCAGTTTTATCCTTGTCGCCGAAGGCAGTCAGCCGGAAATACCCTTCGCCGTTGACGCCGAAGCCCTCGCCGGGCGTGCCAACGACGTTGGCTTTTTCCAGCAGGAAATCAAAAAACTCCCACGAGCCCATGCCGTTAGGGCAGCGCATCCAGATGTACGGGGAATCCTCGCCGCCGGTGAACCAGATGCCCAGCCGGCTGAGAGTATCGCTCATCACCCGGGCATTTTCAAGATAATAGGCGATATTTTCCCTGCACTGCGCCTGACCTTCGGCAGTCAGAGCCGCGGCAGCGCCCCGCTGCACGATGTAGGGCACGCCGTTGAACTTGGTGGTCTGACGGCGCAACCACATCTTATTGAGCGAAAGGCCGTCCGCCCCGATCCCCTTTGGCACTACCGTATAGCCGCAGCGGGTACCGGTGAAGCCCGCCATCTTGGAGAAGGAATTGAACTCCACAGCGCATTCCTTTGCGCCTTCAATTTCGTAGATACTGCGGGGAAGTTCCGGGTCGGTGATGAACGCCTCATAGGCGGCGTCGTAGAAGATCACCGCGTGCTTGCTCCTTGCGTAGTCCACCCATTGCCTGAGCTGCGCCCGGTCGTAGACTGCGCCGGTGGGGTTATTGGGGGAGCACAGATAGATCACGTCCACGTCGGCCGCGGAATCCGGCATGGGGAGAAAATCGTTCTGGGCGTTAGCATCCATATAGCGGATCATGCGGCCCGCCATGGTGTTGGTATCCACGTAAACAGGATAGACCGGATCGGGCACCAGCACGACGTTGTCCTGATCGAACAGGTCAAGCATATTGCCCAGGTCGCTTTTGGCGCCGTCGCTGATGAAGATCTCGTCAGCGTCAAGGCCGACCTGTTTTTCGGCGTAATAATCCCGGACGGCGCAGCGCAGAAAATCATAGCCCTGCTCCGGGCCATAGCCGCGGAAGCCCTCCTTCGTCCCCTGCTCCGCCACGGCGGCCGCCATGGCCTCAACGCAGGCCCTGGGCAGCGGCAGCGTCACGTCGCCGATCCCCATGCGGATCACGTCCGCCCCGGGATGTGCCTGCTGGTAGGCCGCCACCTTTTTGGCCACGGTAGAAAACAGATAGCTTTCCTTGACTGCCTTATAGTGCTGATTCAGGCGCATGGTTCACTCTCCTTTCGCCGCCGCCCGGACAAATTCGCGGAACAGCGGATGGGCGCGGTTGGGACGGCTCTTGAATTCCGGATGATACTGGACTGCCACAAAGAAGGGATGCCCGGTCAGCTCCACCGCTTCGACCAGCCTGCCGTCGGGCGAGGTGCCCGCGACACAAAATCCGGCCTGCTCAAAGCGTTCCCGATACTGGGGATTGAACTCGTAGCGGTGGCGGTGACGCTCCTGGATCTCCTCTTTTCCATACATGTCAGCCAGGCGGGTGCCCGGCTTGATCCGGCAGGGATAAGCGCCCAGGCGCATCGTGCCGCCAAGGGGAATATTGCCCTGCTGATCGGGCATGAGGTCAATGACGCAGTTCTGACTTTGGGGAGCAAATTCCCTCGAATGGGCGTCCGCAAGCCCGAGAACGCCGCGGGCATATTCGATCACGGCGATCTGCATACCCAGGCACAGCCCCAGATAGGGTACCTGATGGGTGCGGGCGTAGCGGGCGGCCACGATCATTCCCTCAATGCCGCGGTCGCCAAAGCCGCCAGGCACCAGCACGCCGGTGCAGTCGCCGAGGATCGTCTGGGCGTTTTCATCTGTGAGCTTTTCGGCGTCCACCCATTTGATCTCCATCTTTGCGCCGTTTTCGTAGCCGGCATGGGAGAGGGATTCCACCACGGAAAGATATGCGTCATGCAATTGGGTATATTTGCCGACCAGCGCCACCTTCACGGGCTTTCTGGCGTTTTCGAGGCGATCGAGCATGGCGCGCCAGTCCTTCCAGTCGACGGGCGGCGCATCGATGCCCAGCTTGCGGCAGACAATGTCGGACATCTTCTGCTCCTCAAGCATCTCTGGCACCTGATAGAGGACTGGCAGGGTCATATTTTCGATGACGCATTCCGGCTCCACATTGCAAAACAGCGAGATCTTCTGTTTGACAGAGGCGGGCATGGGCTCTTCGCAGCGGGCGATAATCAGATCCGGCGTAATGCCAAGGCCCTGCAGCTCCCGGACGGAATGCTGCGTAGGCTTGGACTTGTGCTCGCCGGAGGACTGGATATAGGGCACCAGCGTCACGTGCATAAACAGGCAATTCTGCCTGCCCACCTCATGGGAAACCTGACGGATGGCCTCAAGAAAGGGCTGGGACTCAATATCGCCGGTCGTGCCGCCGATTTCCGTAATGACGACGTCGGCGTTGGTCTTTTCGCCCACAGCGTAGACAAAGCGCTTAATCTCGCCGGTGATGTGGGGAATGATCTGAACGGTTTCACCCAGATAGCCGCCGTTCCGCTCCCGGTTGAGGACGTTCCAGTAGACCTTGCCGGCGGTCAGGTTGGAAAACTGGTTGAGATCCTCGTCAATAAAGCGCTCGTAGTGGCCCAGGTCAAGGTCGGTCTCAGCGCCGTCCTCCGTAACGAATACCTCGCCATGCTGATAGGGGCTCATGGTCCCGGGATCGACGTTGAGATAGGGATCCATTTTCTGGGCGGCTACCTTCAGCCCGCGCAACTTCAAGAGCCGGCCAAGGCTCGCGGCCGTGATGCCCTTTCCAAGACCGGACAGTACGCCGCCGGTCACAAAGATATACTTGGTCATGCCTCTACCTCGCCTTCAAAAACAGTTTGAGCCGGACCGGTCATGAACACGGTCTCGTCGGTATAGCGGATGGTCAGCGTGCCGCCGAGCAGCTGCACGGTGATCTCTTCATTTTTGGGGCAATAGCCGTTTAGGACCGCGGCTACAACAGCGGCGCAGGTGCCGGTGCCGCAGGCCATGGTCTCTCCGCTGCCCCGCTCCCAGACGCGCATCTGCAGCGTGTGGGAATCAATCACGCGGACAAATTCCGTGTTGACCCGGTCGGGGAACAGCTCGCAGTGTTCAAAGATCGGGCCCACCTTTTCCAGATGCAGGTCGTCAATCCTGTCCATAAACAGCACGCAGTGGGGGTTGCCCATGGAGACGCAGGTGATTTCACAGGGCCGGCCGCCGATAGTAACAGGCCGGGAAATCACCGATTCGCCCTCCAGCCTGACAGGGATCTGCTCCGGCGCAAGGATGGGCGCGCCCATATCGACGGTGGCGGCCACGGCCACGCCGTTTTCGATCTTCAGATTGATCTTTTTCACGCCGCTGAGAGAGTCGATATCCAGCGTCTCTTTTTTGGCGATGCCGGAGTCGTAAACGTATTTAGCTACACAGCGGATGCCGTTTCCGCACATCTTTCCCTCGCTGCCGTCTTGATTGAAAATGCGCATCTTCGCATCCGCTTTCTCAGACGGGCAGATCAGAATGACGCCGTCGCCGCCGACGCCGGTGTGCCTGTCGGAAAGGCGCACGCTCAGTGCAGCAGGATCGTCAATCTTTTGGTCAAAGCAGTTGAAATAGATGTAGTCATTGCTGCATCCGTGCATTTTTGTAAAATGTAGCTTCATATTTTTACCCCCGCAAACGATTGATATTGACCAAGGTCATTGTTTCCTGCGTGTAGCCGCTGCGCAACGTATCCGCCAGAGCATTGGCTGTATCCAGCGCCGTCAAGCAGGGAATGGAGCGCTCGACCGCCTTGCGGCGCATCCTCAGCTCGTCGTGCGCCGAGGCCGGGCCCCTTCCCTTGCTGGGCGTGGAAACCACGTAGTCCACCTTTCCGCTTTCCAGAAGCGTCAGGACGTTCTTTTCCGAGGACTCGTGTATCTTCGCCACCTCAATGGCGTCAATACCCGCAGCGCTGAGCACCTCGCGGGTCCCCTCCGTGGCGTAGATGGTAAAGCCAAGATCCCGGAACTTACGTACCATGGCCGGAAGCTCGACTTTGTCGCCGTTCTTTACGGTGACGAAGATGCCTCCGCCCTTTTTCATGGTATAGCCCGCCGCCGTTAGCCCCTTGAACAGCGCCTCCTCCAGCGTGGGGGCGATACCGAGCACCTCGCCGGTGGATTTCATCTCGGGGCCGAGATTGACGTCCACCTCGCTGAGCTTTTCAAAGGAGAACACCGGCACCTTCACAGCCACCTGTCCTTTATGGGGATAGAGCCCAACGCCGTAGCCCATGGACTCGAGGGACTCGCCGAGCATCGCCCGGGTCGCCAGCTCCACCATGGGCACCCCCGTCACCTTGGACATGTAAGGAACCGTCCGGGAGGAACGAGGATTGACCTCGATGACGTAAAGCTCGTTTTGATAAATGACGTACTGGATGTTGATGAGTCCATGGGTGTCGAGAGCCAGCGCCATCCGCTTCGAGCAGTCGATGATACGCTCCTCCATTCCCTCTCCCAAATCCCACGCCGGATACACGGCGATGGAGTCGCCGGAATGGATGCCGGCCCGCTCAATATGGCGCATGATGCCGGGGATCAGAATGTCCTTCCCATCGCAGATGGCATCCACCTCAACCTCGATACCCATGAGATATTTATCGACCAGCACGGGGTTATCAACGCCCTGGGAAAGGATGATCCCCATGAATTCCCGCACATCGTTATCCGAGAAGGCGATAGACATATTCTGCCCACCGAGGACGTAGCTGGGCCGTACCAACACAGGATATCCCAGCTCGTTTGCAGTGTCAAGCGCTTCCTGAAGGGTCATCACGCCCCGCCCCTGCGGCCGCTCGATGCCCAGCTCCGCCAGCATTTCTTCAAAGCGCTCGCGGTCCTCCGCCCGGTCGATGCTGTCGGCAGAGGTGCCCAAAATCCTGACGCTCTTTTTGCTCAGGAAACTGGTCAGCTTGATGGCGGTCTGGCCGCCAAAGGCCACCACGACACCGTAGGGCTTTTCCGTTTCCAGTATGCCCTCGACATCTTCCGGCGTCAAGGGTTCAAAGTACAGCCGGTCCGCCGTGTCAAAGTCCGTGGAGACCGTTTCGGGATTGTTATTGACAATGACCACATCATAGCCGCATTTCTTCAGCGCCCAGACGCAGTGCACCGAAGCGTAGTCAAACTCAATCCCCTGACCGATGCGGATAGGGCCGGCGCCAAAGACGACGACGGTCTTTTTGTCGTCGGGATGGTTGCGGATGAACTCTTCCGCCTCGTTTTCCGAGTCGTAGGTGCTATAAAAATACGGGGTCTCCGCCGGGAATTCGCCAGCGCAGGTATCGACCATTTTATAAACGGGCAGCAGGGGCTTTTCGATCTTACAGCCGCTCAGCCGCCGGATCAGCCCGTCGGTGTAGCCGAGGGTTTTGGCCTTTTTGTAAAGCGAAGCGGTCAGCTCACCCTTTTCCAGCTCCTGCTCGAGCCGGGCCAGATTGGCCAGCTTGCCCAAAAACCAGCGGTCGATCTTCGTGATGGCATGGATCTCTTGGCTGGAAATGCCCCGCTTGAGCGCCTCAAAGACCACGAACATCCGCTGGTCGTCGCAGCGGTAGAGCCGGTCGAGCACCTCGTGATCGGAAAGCTCCTTCAGCTCCGGCAGATTCAGGCTGTCGAGCTTGATCTCGGCGCCGCGGACCGCCTTCATGATCGCCTGCTCAAAGGTGGTCCCGATGGCCATCACCTCGCCGGTGGCCTTCATCTGCGTTCCGAGGGTGCGCCGCGCGTAGATGAACTTGTCAAAGGGCCACTTGGGGACCTTGACGACCACGTAGTCCAGCGCCGGCTCAAAGCAGGCGCAGGTCTTTTTGGTGATGGCGTTCTGAATCTCCCCAAGAGTGTAGCCGATAGCGATCTTGGTGGCCACCTTGGCGATGGGATAGCCGGTCGCCTTGGACGCCAGGGCCGAAGAACGGGACACCCGGGGATTGACCTCGATGACGGCGTACTCAAAGCTGTCCGGGTTGAGGGCAAACTGACAGTTGCAGCCTCCCTCGACGCCCATGGAGCATACGATGTTCAGCGCGGCGGTGCGCAGCATCTGGTATTCCTTATCGGCCAGGGTCACAGCGGGCGCGATGACGATGGAGTCGCCAGTGTGGACGCCGACAGGATCGAAGTTTTCCATGGAGCAGACGGTGATGGCGTTGCCGGCGGCATCCCGCATCACCTCAAACTCGATCTCCTTCCAGCCGGCCACAGAGCGCTCCACCAGCACCTGGTGGATGGGAGAGAGACGAAGGCCATTGGTAACGATCTCGGTCAGTTCCGCCTCATCGTTTGCGATGCCGCCGCCGGTGCCGCCGAGGGTAAAAGCGGGGCGCACGATCAGCGGATAGCCCACCTCTTTGGCAAAGTCCAGTGCAGTTTCCATCTCGTTGGCGACGACCGAAGGGATCACCGGCTGGCCGATCTGCTCCATGGTTTCCTTGAAGGCCTTCCTGTCCTCCGCCTTATGAATTGTGGCGGGATCTGCTCCCAGCAGGCGCACGCCCATTTTGTCGAGAAAGCCCTCTTCCGCCAGCTCCATGGACAGGGTCAGACCGGTCTGACCGCCGAGGGTGGAAAGCAGGCTGTCGGGCCGCTCCTTTTCAATGATGCGCTTGAGGGCCGGCAGGGTCAGCGGCTCGATGTAAATGGCGTCCGCCATGGCCTGGTCGGTCATGATGGTGGCGGGGTTGGAGTTGACCAGCACGACGGACAGCCCCTCTTCTCGCAGGGCCCGGCAGGCCTGCGTGCCGGCGTAGTCAAATTCTGCCGCCTGGCCGATCACGATCGGACCGGAGCCGATCACCATGACTTTTTTCAGATCAGGATTACGAGGCATCAGTGTTTCTCCTCCATCATTGCAATAAATTGGTCAAACAGAAACCCGGTATCATGCGGGCCACCGCAGGCCTCGGGATGGAACTGCACGGAAAAGGCCGGCATGTTGTGATAATCCACTCCCTCGCAGGTGTTGTCGTTGGCGTTGACAAAACGCTCCGTCGCCCAGGAGGGAAGGGTCTCGCTCTCCACGGCATATCCGTGATTCTGGCTGGACATATAGAGCCGCCCGGTCCGCCTGTCCATGACCGGCTGATTGGCGCCGCGGTGTCCGTACTTGAGCTTGGTGGTCTTTGCCCCCTGCGCAAGAGCCAATAGCTGATGGCCCAGACAGATGCCAAAGATCGTGAGGTTGCTCACACAAAGCTTTTTGAGCTCCTCAATGACGCCGATATTGTCCGCCGGATCTCCGGGGCCGTTAGAGAGCATAATGCCGTCCGGCTGATAGGAAAGGATTTGTTCGGCAGTGAAGTCCGCGGGCACCCGCACCACCTCGCAACCACGGTGCGCCAGCTCCCGGCTGATATTCTGCTTTGCGCCAAAGTCCCAGAGCACCACCCGGCGCTTTGCGCCCTCACTGCCAACAATCGACGGCTCTTTGCAGGAAGCCCTTTCCACCGCTTCCGTCACCCGGTAGGTGCGCAGCGCGCTGAGCATTTCGTCATCGGCCCTGGGATCGGAAAGAATCCTCGCGTTCATGACGCCCTGTTCCCGGATGATCTTGGTCAGCTCCCGAGTGTCGACGCCATAAAGCCCAATGATTCTGTGGGCTTTTAAAAAGGTGTCAAGAGTACCCTCGTTTCGAAAATTGGAGGGCTCCTGACACCATTCACGAACAATATAAGCAGAGAGGATTGGGTTGCTGCTCTCAAAATCAGAGGGGATCACACCGTAATTGCCAATGAGCGGGAAGGTCTGCATGACGATCTGCCCGCAATAGCTGGGATCGGTGAGCGTTTCAAGATATCCGGTCATCGAAGTGGTAAACACCAGCTCGCCGGTAACGTCCCCGCTGGCGCCAAAACGCCTGCCCTCAAAGACCTGCCCGTTTTCCAGCACAAGATAGGCTTTCTGCTCCATAGTCGTTTCTCCTTCGAAGTAAAGTGACAAAAACTGTATTTTCACACAACGAAGAAGTGCCCAGTGCTGAGCGCTTCTTCACTGTTGTTTTCCATTTTTCAGGCGCTTATCCACCGTAGGTCTCGAGGATGCTTTCGGCCACCTGCCGCTTGGTAACCCGTTTGTCCATGGCCTGCTTTTCAATGTAGCGGTGCGCCTGGGGTTCCGTCATATGCAGGCATTGGATCAAGGCACATTTTGCCCGGTCGATCAGGCGCATGTCCTCAATCTGGCGCTGCAGCTGAACGTTCTTGCTTTTAAGGCCCAGCATACGCCGCCGGGAGGCCGCCGCGATCTTGAGCGCCTGATGAAACAGGGGCTTAAGGATCGGCCAGCCCACGACGATTACGCCATAGTCTTCCACCCGCGCGGCAACCTCATCCGCCACCTCGTTTTTGACCACCAGCAGCACGCCGGCGCTGGTTCGTTCCGCCGCGGCAGCCGCCACTTCAGAGCCGTATTCGTCCATCAGCGGCGCGTGCACCAGAACCACGTCAAAATCATTATCAATAAAAAGCCGCCGGGCCTCCGCGCCGTTTTTGACGCCGAAAAGCTCCGGGATTCCCGTAGAGCGGAGAAGCTGACTGTAGAACTCTATGCCCTTTTCGGAACTGCACACGATCAACGCGTTTTCCACAGTGCTTCCTCCCCTCAGCCGGTTTGCTGCGCCGCCTGCGGCAGCACGTCAGATTTTGTTGAAATACCGTTTGTCTTCCCATGTCGGACGGTGATCCGCCTGGGCGTACATCTCCCATTCTTCTTCTTTTTTTGCAAAATAGGCGCTGAGCACCTGTCCGGGCAAAACCTTCCGAAGGAGCTCACTGCCCTTTGCAAGGCTGAGCGCTTCTCCGAGCGTGTCGGGAAGCGGCGCAGGATAGGAATCCTGCCGCACAAAAAGATTGCGCTTCTCCGGCGCTTCGAGCGCCATTTCCTTTTCAATACCCGTCAAGCCCGCATGGATCAAAAGCGCATACGCAAGGTATGGATTGCAGGCGCCATCTGGTGAGCGCACCTCAATACGGGAATACTTTCCGCCCGTTCCGGGCAGACGCACCAGAACGGAGCGGTTCTGATAACCCCAGGCGATATGCCGCGGCGCCTCGTGCCTGCCGAAACGGCTGTAGGAATTGGTGATGGGGTTAAGAAACAGCGTGATCTCCGGGATATGCGCCAAGAGCCCCGCGAGGAAACAGGAAGCCGGATCGCTCCCGCCCTCTTTGATCTGCCCCATCAGGTTTTCTCCCCTTTTGCACAGGGAAAGGTTGATGTGCAGGCCGCTGCCGCTTCTGTCACGGATCGGCTTGGGCATAAAGGAAGCGTACAGTCCATTGCGCACGGCGATGGTCTTGACCACCGACTTAAAGGCGGTCAGCCGGTCGGCGGCAATGAGGGGCGGCGCATAGCGGAAATCCACCTCGTTCTGGCCGGGTCCCTGCTCATGATGGGAGCTTTCCGGCTCGATCCCCATCTGTTCAAGAGTCAGGCAGATATCCCTGCGGACGTTCTCCGCCCGGTCTGCCGGGGCCACGTCGCAGTAGCCGGCGTCGTCGTGCGGGGTGTGGGTGGGTTGCCCCTTTTCGTCCATCTCAAAAAGATAGAATTCGCATTCCGAACCAATCTGGCACTGAAAGCCCATCCTTGCCGCCCGCTCCTCCGCCCGGCGGACGATCTGCCTGCCATCCACCTCAAAGGGGGAACCGTCCGTCCGGCGCACATCGCAAAACAGCCGCGCAACCCGCCCCTGCTGGGGTCTCCAGGGCAGGATCGAAAGCGTCGTCGGGTCGGGGATCAGCAAAAGATCTGACTGCTCGGCGCTGCCAAAGCCCGTGACGGCGGAAGCGTCAAAGGAGATGCCGCTTTCAAAGGCGCGCGGCAGTTCCTCCGCCACGATGGAGATATTTTTCTGTACTCCCATGAGGTTGCAGAAAGCCAGCTTGACAAATTTGATGTCATTGTCTACCGCAAACTGCAGCACCTCGTTTACCGTGTAGTCCATATCTTCCTCCCAGTTGCCCGTTCGTTTTCAGGCTTCCTCATTTAATGATGGGTGTAAAGCTGCTTGTAGGGGTTCTGGGTATTGGGACTCAGAACGTAGAATCTGCCGTCCATGACCTCTTCCATGCTGCAGCCGAAAGCGGCGCAGAACTCCTCCAGATAGGGCCGGATCTCCTCAAGCTCCTCTTTCGTCGCTTCCGCAGCGCAGACCTGCACGGGAAGATCCTTCGGAAGGGTCTCCATTCTGAGAAACATCTTGCCGCCATGCATGCCGGTGCCGCAGAAGTTGCCGACCACAGGCCGGTCGCTTTCGTCCATGCCGAGCACCACGATCGTGCCGCCCGCCTGATATTCCCCAAGGAAGCTGCCCGCCTTGCCGCCAACGACAATGACCGGCTTATGCTCCTTATAGGCCTTCATGTGGATGCCGGCGCGGTAGCCGACATTGCCGCGAATAAAGATCCTGCCGCCGCGCATGCCGTAGCCCGTCGCGTCGCCGCAGTCGCCGTTGATGTAGATCGTTCCGGAGTTCATGGTGTCGCCGGTCGCGTCCTGCGCGCTGCCGTTGACCGTGATGGTACAGCCGTCCAGATAGGCGCCCAGTGCGTTCCCCGGCACGCCGTTGATGACGATATTTTTGCCCTTGAGACCGCTTGCGATATAGCGGTGCCCGATGCAGCCGCTGATGACGATCTCGCTATCAGGGCAATTGCGCACCTGCTCGTTGAGGTCGGAAAAATGCGTTTGGCTCGTTACGTCGATGCGCATCAATGGGCACCTCCCAACATTTTTGCCCGATCACTGCGGCGGAAGGCCATCAGCTGCGGCTTTTGCTTAAGCAGCTCGAAATCCACCGTATCGAGGTCGGTCCTTTCCCGGATCATAGATGTATAAATCCCGGCGCGGGCCACGTCGCCGATGAGGATATAGCCCTTGAGCAGGCCATCTTTAGTAACCAGCTTTTTGTACGCGCCCGGCTTTTCATCCACGTAAGCTTCACCGTCATAGCTTCCAGCGGTGACGATATGCAGTCCCCAAAAACCGATCGCGTTCATGGGGATCGCCTTGTTGTACTTCTTTTCTCCGCCCGCCATATCGATTCCGGCGGTCTCGCCCTGCATGTAGGCGTTTGGAAGCAGCGCCAGTACCCGGCGCTGACCGGCAGCAACGTCCCAGCATTCCGTGCAGTCGCCAGCGGCGTAAATATCCGGCAGCGTGGTGCGGCAGGTCTCGTCCGTCACGATGCCGCGGCCCACTTCGCCGCCCGCATCGCGAACCAGCTCCGTGTTGGGCCGGACGCCCACCGCCATGACCAGGATGTCAAAGGGCAGTTCTTCGCCGTTTTTGAGGAAAGCGACGCCCTCTTTAAACCGCGCGACGCTGGTGGAAAGATGGAAGCGGATGCCCTGTTTTTGGATGTGCTCCATCACCATGGCAGATCCGTGCTCATCGAGGATGCTCGGAAGAATCCGGCCCGCCATATCCACCACATCGATGGAGGCCACCTTGCCGGTAATGCCTTCGGCGCACTTGAGGCCGATCAGGCCCGCGCCGACGATCAGCACCCGGCTCTCCTTCGTCAGGGCCGCCGCCAGAGCCTTTGCGCTGTCAAGCGTCATGAAGGTGAAGGTCTTTTCCACCTGGTCAAGCCCCTCTGCTGGGGGAACGAAGGGCTTCGAACCGGTCGCCACCAGCAGTTTATCATACGCAAGAGAGGTCCCGTCGTCAAGTGACACTTTCTTGCCATCGGGGTCGATCTTCGTCACTGTCCTTCCAAGGAAAGTCCTGACGCCATTCTTTTCGTAAAAGTCATCGCCGCGGTACTTCATGCGCTGCTCGTCGGTCCTGCCGAGGATCAGGTAGGAGATCAGCGGCCTGGAATACACGTGATGGGGTTCGGTGGCGACGATGGTGATCCCCCCCTCCTTATCCACCTGTCGGATGCCTTCCACGCAGCCGACTGCGGCAGCGGAATTGCCGATAATCAGATATTTCACGCCTCTCACCTCTCTTCGTACACAATCGCACGGTTGGGGCAGCCCGTCACGCAGGCGGGCACGCCGTCAAGATTCTTGGTGCACAGCTCACACTTCTGGATCACGCCGTCGTCAGAGGGCATCACCGCGCCATAAGGGCAGGACAGGATGCAGGTGTAGCAGCCGACACACTTGTTTTTGTCGACGGTGATGACGCCGTTTTCCCGTGTCAGGGCGCCGGTGATGCAGCCCTTGACGCACAGCGGCTCTTCGCAATGGCGGCAGGAAACCGCAAAGCTGATAAAATTGTCCCCCTCGATGCGGATGCGGGGATTGATGACGATATCCTTGAGGGCCTTGACCATATCCTTTTGGCCGGAGTTGGCAAAAGCGCAGTAATATTCGCACAGATGACAGCCCAGGCACCACTTTTCGTTGACGTAGACCCGCTTCATGTCCTCTCCTCCATTTCGATATAATCTCCGCGCTCTGGTCCGACGGACACATAGCGGATAGGACAGCCCACATATCCTTCGATCGTCCGGACATAGTCGAGCGCCTCTTGGGGAAGGTCTTTCATCCTGCGGCATTTGCTGATGTCACAGTGCCAGCCGGGCAGGTATTCGATGACCGGCCGCGCCCGGTCGAGCGTCTCTCCCATGGGGAATTCCCCGACGCGCTTTCCGTCGACCGTATAGGCGACGCATACGGGGATCTCATTAAGATAGGAAAGAACGTCCAGCTTGGTCAGTGCCAGCGCGTCCGCGCCCTGTGCCCTGACGCCATAGCGGGAAGCCACCACATCAAAGGGACCGACCCTGCGGGGCCGTCCGGTCGCCGCGCCGTATTCGCCGCCCGCTTCCCGCAGGCGCTCTGCCTCCGCCCCAAACATTTCGCAGGTGAAGGGGCCTTCACCCACGCAGGTGGAATAGGCCTTCATAATGCCGATCACATCGTCGATCTTCGCCCCCGGGATTCCCGCGCCGATGGGCCCGTAAGCCGCCACGGTGGAGGAAGACGAAGTGAAGGGATAGATGCCGAAATCGATGTCCCTCAGGGCGCCCAGCTGCGCCTCAAGCATGACCCTCTTTCCCTCCCTGAGGGCGTTTGCAAGATACAGACCCGTGTCGCAGATCATCTCCCGCACAGGGGCGCCGTAGGTTACGAGCCACTGCCAGAGCGCCTCCCCGTCCAAGGGCTTTGCGCCGTATGCCTTTTCGATGGTCAGGTTCTTCCACTCGACAATGCCGGAAAGACGCTTTTTGCAGTATTCCGGCGAAAGCAGATCGCCCATGCGGATGCACTTTTTCAGGTATTTGTCGCCATAGACCGGGCCGATGCCGCGGCGGGTGGAGCCGAATTTAGCGTCTCCCAAGCGGTCTTCCTCAAGACAGTCCTGCTGCTTGTGATAGGGCATGCAGATCACCGCCCGGTCGCTGATCTTCAGGTTTTCCGCCGTGATGGAAACGCCGGCATCACGGAGCCTGCCGATCTCACCGCAAAGATGCTCCAGGTCGATCACCATTCCGTTGCCCATGACGTTGACCACGCCTTCGCGGAGGATTCCGGAAGGCAGCAGATTGAGAATAAACTTTCCCCGGGAATTAACGACGGTATGCCCGGCGTTGTTCCCTCCCTGATAGCGGACGACCACGTCCTGCCGCTCAGAAAGCAGATCCACCATGCGGCCCTTGCCCTCGTCGCCCCAGTTGATCCCTGCGATCGCTGTAAGCATTTCTCTTCGCCCTCCGTTTTCTCACTCGCCGGCATGCTTGATGCCGAGGATCTGCAATTCCTTTTCGTTGAGGCCGATGCCACGCAGCATCAGGCGGTTGCCCCTGAGGGCCTCGATGGAATTGATGCCCATGCCGCCCATCATTTCCTTGATCTCGTGATCCCACGCAGTGACCAGGTTCACCAGGCGCTTGTAGCCGATATCCGGGTTGAGGCGCTTGACCAGGTCGGGCCGCTGGGTGGCGATACCCCAGTTGCAGCGGCCCAAGTGGCAGCTGCGGCACAGGTGGCAGCCCAGTGCTAGCAGGGCGCTGGTGGCGATATAGACGGCGTCTGCGCCCAGCGCGATGGCCTTGACCACATCCGCGCTGTTTCGGATGGTGCCGCCGACAACGATGGAGACGTTGTTACGGATGCCCTCGTCCCTGAGCCGCTGATCCACAGCGGCCAGCGCCAATTCGATCGGGATGCCGACGTTGTCGCGGATGCGGGTGGGCGCAGCGCCCGTGCCGCCGCGGAAGCCGTCGATGGCGATGATGTCCGCGCCGCTGCGGGCGATGCCGCTGGCGATGGCAGCGACGTTATGCACTGCGGCAATCTTGACGCAGACCGGCTTTTGATAGGCAGTCGCTTCCTTGAGGGAATAGACCAGCTGACGGAGGTCTTCGATAGAATAAATGTCATGATGCGGCGCGGGGGAGATCGCGTCCGTCCCCTCGGGGATCATGCGGGTCTTCGAGATATCCTCTCCCACCTTCGCGCCGGGCAGATGTCCGCCGATGCCGGGTTTTGCACCCTGGCCGATCTTGATCTCAATGGCGGCGCCGGCGTCGAGATAATCCTTGTGCACGCCGAAGCGTCCAGAGGCCACCTGTACGATGGTGTTCTTGCCCCATTTGTAAAAATCCTGATGCAGGCCGCCCTCGCCCGTATTATAGTAAGTCCCCAACTCTTCCGCAGCGCGGGCCAGGCTCTCGTGGGCGTTGTAGCTGATGGAGCCGTAGCTCATGGCGGAGAACATTACCGGAACCGCCAGATCAAGATGAGGCGGCGTGTTGGGGATGATGTTCCTCTCCGCGTCCCTCTCGACGTGATCGGGCTTCTTCCCCAAAAAGGTACGGGTCTCCATGGGCTCGCGCAGCGGGTCGATGGAGGGGTTCGTCACCTGAGAGGCGTTGATGAGCATCTTGTCCCAGTAGACCGGGTATTCCCTGGGATTTCCCATGCAGGAAAGCAGGATGCCGCCGGAGCCGGCCTGGCGGTAAATCTCGGAGATGTTTTCCCCCTTCCAGTTGGCGTTTTCGCGGAAGGTGTGATCGGTCTTGACGATCTTAAGAGCACGGGTGGGGCAGAGGGATACGCAGCGATGGCAGTTGACGCATTTGGAGTCGTCGCTGACCATCATCTTCATATCTTCGTCATAGGAATGAACTTCATTGGCGCACTGGCGCTCACAGGCGCGGCAGGCAATGCAGCGGTTGTAGTTTCGAACCACTTCATATTCCGGATACAAGAAATCTATCGGCATGATTCATTCTCCTCATCGTACAGCGTAAAGATCGCGGCCTCGCCGCCGCGGGGGGACCAGATGCGGTCCACTTCCGGCTCGAGGATACGAATGGCGCATTCCTCGCTGGCGACGTAGATCATGTCGCCCTTTTCCGCAGCCACCATGGAGCGGAGTTTGAGGCGGTCGTTGAGTGCCATCATACCGCCCTCAAAGCCCAGAAGAATAGAGAACGGCCCGTTGATGAGCAGGCTTGCATAGGTGTTGCGCAGGAAGGTCGCCCTTTCCTTTTTCTTTTCATCCATGCGCTCGATCGTACTCCAGAAGGGAGCGGCGATCACGCCGGCGGTCTCCTCGAGCGTCAGCCCCTGGCGGCGGTGGAGATAGTCAATAATGTAGGTAATGGCTTCCGTATCGGTCAGCAAGCTGCATTTGTAGCCATACATCTCAATGCAGCGGCGGTTGGCATCATAAGAAGAGATTTCACCGTTATGGACGATGGAATAATCCAGCAGCGCGAAGGGATGCGCGCCGCCCCACCAGCCAGGGGTATTGGTCGGATAGCGTCCGTGCGCCGTCCAGCAATAGCCTTTGTAATCCTCCAGACGATAGAACTCACCCACGTCCTCGGGGAAGCCCACCGCCTTGAACACACCCATGTTTTTGCCGCTTGAGAAAACGTAGGCGCCATCGATCTGCGTGTTGATCTTCATCACGCAGCGGACGACGAATTCCCTTTCGTCCAGCTGGGAATCGGCCAGCTTCGTGGGCAGTGGCGTCAGGAAGTAGCGCCAGATCAGCGGCTCGTCGGTGATGTTCGGATGCTTGCGGGTGGGAATCTTTGACATGTTGACCAGATCAAAATGCTTTTCAAGGAAAGCCTCGCAGGCTTCTTTGGCCGTTGGGCCCTCGTAAAAAACATGGAAAGCGTACTGATCCTTATAATCCGGATAAATTCCATAGCCCGCAAAGCCGCCGCCAAGGCCGTTGGAGCGGTCGTGCATGGTCGCGATGGACTGGATGATGCCCTCGCCGCTCATCTTTTTTCCGCTTCTGGACAGGATGCCCGAGATGGCACATCCTGAAGGAATTCTGATCTGGCCCTCTTTCAACATTTCGTTTCCTCCTAAAGCTCAAGGCCGTCCTGCCGTAGGCAGCGTCCCTGAATCATCTGGTTGGACGGCGGCCGCGCCGTTCATCCCGAGTGGATTATAATAAGAAAAAGCATCCGCTATGAAGACAGTTTCCCCCCTTCCCGGAGGCTAGGACTTCCCTGCCGCACAGCGAACGCCATTGTTCACGGCCTTAGTATATAGAAAGCAACTTCCATTGTCAAGAAATTTATGCAGCTTTATCGATTCATCTTTCATTTTTTCTCCTTTCATCTCCGAACTTCTCCGGATTTATCTGATGTTTTAGAAGGAATTGTTTGTCCATGTTGCAATTTTCTCAAAAAAACTATTGACAATGACTTCCTGGCATAGTAGAATTACCCCATAAAACAGCAAAGACGCTGTGGGCCTCACTGTCCACAGCGTCTTTTTTGCGTTGATAAAGTTTTTCAATAAAATTTTTGCAGGAGGATTTTGGTATGAGCAACGTATCCGAACTGTACGGAAGCATGGTTTTCAACGATCATATCATGAAGGAACGTCTCCCCAAGGACATCTACAAGGCTGTGCGCAAGGCGATTGCTGACGAAACCGCTCTGGATCTGTCGGTTGCCAACGTCGTCGCCAATGCCATGAAGGACTGGGCCGTGGAAAAGGGTGCCACTCATTTCACGCACTGGTTCCAGCCGATGACCGGCATTACTGCTGAAAAGCACGACAGCTTCGTCACTCCTACCTCCGACGGCTGCGCGATTATGGAGTTTTCCGGCAAGGAGCTCATCAAAGGCGAGCCTGACGCCTCCAGCTTCCCCTCCGGTGGCCTGCGCGCCACCTTCGAAGCCCGCGGCTATACCGCCTGGGACCCCACCAGCTACGCTTTCATCAAGGACGACACTCTTTGCATCCCGACGGCCTTCTGCTCCTACAGCGGTGAAGCGCTCGACAAAAAGACTCCTCTGCTTCGCTCCATGGAAGCTATCAGCGAGCAGGCCATGAGGATTCTCCGCCTCTTTGGCAATACTGATGCCCACAAAGTGCTGACCACCGTCGGTCCCGAACAGGAATATTTCCTGATTGATAAGGAGATGTACAAAAAGCGCGAAGACCTGATCCTGACCGGCCGCACCCTGTTCGGCGCCATGCCTCCCAAGGGGCAGGAGCTGGAAGATCACTACTTCGGCACGATCCGCCCCCGCGTCTCCGCTTACATGAAGGATCTCGACCGGGAGCTGTGGGCGTTGGGCATCTCCGCCAAGACCAAGCACAACGAAGTGGCTCCCGCCCAGCATGAGCTGGCGCCCGTCTTCTCCACCACCAACATCGCCACGGATCACAACCAGCTGACCATGGAGATGATGAAAAAGATCGCCGACCGTCACGGCTTTGCCTGCCTGCTGCATGAAAAGCCCTTTGATGGCGTCAACGGTTCCGGTAAGCACAACAACTGGTCTATCTCCACGGACACCGGCGTCAACCTCCTTGAGCCCGGCGATTCTCCCGCAGAAAATGCTCAGTTCCTTCTGTTCCTCGCAGCGGTCATCAAGGCTGTTGATGAGCATCAGGATCTGATGCGTCTGTCCGTTGCCACTGCCGGCAACGACCACCGTCTTGGCGCCAACGAAGCGCCTCCTGCCGTGGTCTCCATGTTCGTTGGCGAAGAGCTTGGCGCCATCCTGGATTCCATTGCAGACGGCACCGCCTATGACAAGAAAGCCAAGGAAGAAATGGACATCGGCGTTCACGTGCTGCCTCGTTTCCCCAAGGACACCACGGACCGCAACCGTACTTCTCCCTTTGCTTTCACCGGCAACAAATTTGAGTTCCGCATGCTGGGCTCCTCGCTCTCCATTTCCGGGCCGAACATCGTGCTCAACACTATCATCACCGAGGCGCTCGACCAGTTCGCCACCGAGCTTGAGGCGGCTGAGGACTTCTCCGCTGCGCTCAACGCGCTGATCAAACGCACCATCAAGGAGCACCGCCGCATCATCTTCAACGGCAACGGCTACGACGACGAATGGCTTGTAGAGGCGGAAAAGCGCGGCCTGCTGAACCTCAAGTCCACGGCGGATGCTCTCCCCTGCTTCATCAGCGAAAAGAACGTCGCGCTGTTTGAAAAATACAAAGTCTTTACCGCAACCGAAGTGCATTCCCGCTATGAGACGCTGGTGGAAGCCTATTGCAAGGCCATAAACATTGAAGCGCTCACCATGGAGGATATGGTCAAAAAGGACATCCTGCCTGCGGTGATCTCTTACACCGGCAAGCTGGCTAAGACAGCCGCCGCCAAGAAGGCCCTGTGCGCCGATATTCCCACCTGCGCCGAAGAAAGCCTGGTCAAGAAGATCTCCGCGCTGGCCTGCGAACTGAGCGCCGCCGAAACCAAGCTTGAAGAAGCGATGGGCACCATGGGCGAATGCTCCTGCATTGAGACCGCCCACGCCTATCATGACGTGATCCTGCCCGCCATGGCAGCGGTCCGGGGAGTGAGCGACAAGCTCGAGGTTCTTGTGGCCCGCGAAGTCTGGCCCTATCCTACCTACAGCGACCTGCTGTTCTACGTGTAAACCTGTAAACTTTTTATTCCCCCCTGACACACAAAGGCGTGTGCTCCGTCCCTCACTGGCGGAATACGCGCCTTTTGTTTTTTCATTCCGGATTCATTTATCTCAAGGATAAGGAGGTTCCTTATGTATTCTGCTGCTAATACCATTTGGGTGCTTCTGGGCACCGCGCTGGTCTTCTTTATGCAGGCCGGCTTTGCGATGGTGGAAACCGGCTTCACCCGTGCCAAAAACGCCGGCAACATCATCATGAAAAACCTGATGGACTTTGCCATCGGCACCCCGATTTTCTGGATCCTGGGCTTCGGTATCATGTTCGGTGCCACCAACGGCGGCTTTATTGGCACACCTGACATCGGCATCACCGGCACCTACGGCCCCGACGGCGTTCCCACCTGGGCGTTTGTCATGTTCCAGACGGTGTTCTGCGCCACGGCCGCCACGATCGTTTCCGGCGCCATGGCTGAACGGACCAAATTTCTCTCCTACTGCCTGTATTCCCTGGCCATCAGCGCCATCGTCTACCCCATTTCCGGCCACTGGATCTGGAACGCGGACGGCTGGCTGGCTCAGCTGGGCTTCCATGACTTCGCCGGCTCCACTGCGGTGCATATGGTTGGCGGCGTATCGGCTCTGATCGGCGCCAAAATGCTGGGACCCCGCATCGGAAAATACGGCAAGGACGGCAAACCCCGGGCGATTCTGGGCCATAGCCTGACGCTGGGCGCCCTGGGCGTATTCATCCTGTGGTTCTGCTGGTTCGGTTTCAACGGTTGCTCCACGGTCTCCATGGCTGACGACGCCGCCATCGTTTCCGCCGGCTCCATCTTCATGACCACAAACCTGGCTGCTGCCTGTGCAACGGTTGCTACGATGATCATCACCTGGATCCGCTACAAAAAGCCAGACATCTCCATGACCCTCAACGGTAGCCTTGCAGGCCTTGTGGCCATCACCGCTGGCTGCGACATGGTCACCCCCTTCGGCGCTGCCTGCATCGGCGTGATCGCCGCCTTCATTGTGGTCTTCGGCATTGAGTTTATCGACAAGAAGCTTAAAATTGACGATCCGGTTGGCGCAATTGGCGTTCATGGTCTGTGCGGCGCAAGCGGCACAATCCTCACTGGCCTGTTTGCCGTGGACGGCGGCGTGTTCTATGGCGGCGGCTTCAAATTCTTTGGAGTCCAGCTTCTCGGCGTTGTGGCCGTCATCCTGTGGGTCGTCGTGACCATGACCATCATCTTTACTATCATCAACAAGACCATCGGCCTGCGCGTCTCCGTCAAGGAAGAAGTAGACGGCCTTGACATCCATGAGCACGGCATTGCTTCCGCCTATGCGGACTTCATGCCTACCCTCAACAACAGCGCCACCCTCGGCGACGAAGTGGCTGCCCTCGCCGCCGCATCGGACGAACCGGCGGTGCCGGTCGAAAAGGCCATACCGGTCGAAAGCTATACTGCTTCCGCTCCGGCACACGATCCCAGCAAGCCCAAGATGACCAAGCTGGTCATTATCACCAATCAGAGCAAGTTCGAGGCCCTCAAGACCGAACTCAACAAGATCGGCATCGCGGGCATCACGGTTACGCAGGTTCTCGGCTGCGGCATCCAGAAGGGCCGCACGGAATACTATCGCGGCGTTGCGATGGATCTGAATCTGCTGCCCAAGGTCAAGGTGGAAACGGTCATCAGCAAGGTTCCCGTGGCAGATGCTGTCGCGGCCACCAAGAAGGCCCTGTACACCGGCCACATCGGCGACGGCAAGATCTTCATCTACGACGTCGAGAATGTCATCAAGGTTCGCACCGGCGAAGAAGGCTATGCCGCTTTGCAGGACGAATAAAGACCCCATCGTACCAATCTCCTAGAGCAGGGGGAGGCGGAGTGAAGTGAGCGCTCCGCCTCCTTCCTCGTTTTGGATGCTCGCGACGTTTTTTCGCAAAAAGAGCGGCCCCCCGCTCCTTTTGCCGTTTAAAAAACAGGCTCAGTAAAACCGTCCGTTAAGCGCGTCATAAGCCTGACACCAGCGCTGGAACGCTTCCTGATAGGCTTCGAATTTTTCCGGATCGGGCCTGTATTCGCCCGAAATCTGAACCGCCCGTCCCACCGCCTCGCGGCAGTCAGAATACACTCCCGAGCCAACGCCGGCGTAGAGCGCCGCGCCCAGACAGCCGGTTTCAGAGGTCTGAAGCAGCTGAATGGTTTTTCCCATGACGTCTGCAAGCATCTGACACCAGAAGGGCGACTTGGCTGCGCCGCCGGTGAGCCGAATGGTATTGACCACAATGCCCGCCGCCTCTTCGGAGCGCACAATGTCGTACATTTCGTAGCAGATGCCCTCGAGAACCGCGCGGGCTATGTCCTGCTTTGTGGTACCCAAACTCATGCCGAGCATAGTGCCGCGGGCGTTGTAGTTCTGCCGCCCGCCCGATGCGCCCTGCAGGAAAGGCAGGAAGGTGACGCCCTTCGCGCCGATAGGCACGGATTCCATCTGTCCGGTGATCAGGTTGTAGGCATCGTCCTTTTGCAGTTTGGCCGCCGCCTTCTCAAGATCGCAGAACACATCTCTGTACCAGCGGAACGAAGAGGCCGCCGTAACGGAAGTCGCCTCGATCGTCCAGTTTCCCACGCCGTGATTTCCCTTGACGATCAGCCGTTTTTGCGGGTCGCGGATCGGCTTATCGGCCGCCACAAAGCAGGCGCCGAAGGTGCCGATTACCATGACAGCTTCACCCTCGTCCAGCAGCCCTCCGCCGAAATGACAGCAATTTTGATCGTGCGCACCCATGCAGATATTACACCCCACAGGCAGCCCAGTCTTTTCGGCGATTTCCTGCTTGATATGTCCGACGATTTTGCCCGGTTCGGTCACGAGAACCGCCCGCTGCTCCTCCCGGATTCCCAGCATATCATGCACCCGCCTGGACCAGCTATGGTTGTCTACGTCTGCCGTCGCCTCGCGGGAGGCGGAGGAAAGATCCGTATAGTAGCCGTCTGCGCCGAACTCCTTGAGGAAATAATCCTGATGCGTTGAAAACAGTTTGGTCTTTGCCCAGTTTTCCGGCTCGTTCTTTTTGAGCCACATCAGCTTGGGCAGCGAAAAGATCACATTTCCGCTCTGTGCGCCGGTGATGGCGTAGTATTCCTCCGGATCGATGGTCTTGCTGATTTCGTCCACGTCCTCCTGCGTCGCGCGCAGATCCTGCCAGATGACAAAATCCCGCAGCAGCGTTCCGTCCTCGCCGATCAGTCCGATGGTTGACCCCTGGGAGGACAGCCCCATGGCGACAATCTCGTTTCTGTCCACGCCGGAATTGGCGATCGCCTGCTTGCAGCAGGCGAACAGCGCGGGCAGCATATCCTCGCTCTTCTGCTCTACATAGCCTGGAGCGGGATAATAGCATGGATATTCTCTGTAATCAGAGCCGATCAGGTTTCCGTCAAAATCGAAGACGCAGGTTTTGCAGCCGGTGGTTCCGGCATCAATTCCAACCAGATATTTTCCCAATGCTCTGTTCCTCCTTCTCTTGATTTCGAGGGAAGCGCGGGGCAAATTTTTACGGTCTGCACAATATCAATGTATCAGCCGCAAAGTTGCGCCGCAATTCCATATTTTCCTATGCGATGGAATAAAATGAAAGCAAACCCGCTTTTTCATCACATTATCTTTAATTTATTCAACATTTTGTAAAAATCATTTTGTTGAGCGCTGAAATTTATCATGTTATAATATGCTCGAAGCTGTGATAACCAAGGGGGGATTTTTATGACGTTCCGTCAGCTGGAGGCCTTTCTTGTGCTGGCCGAGAAAGGCAGCTTCTCCCTTGCGGCCGAAGCGCTGTACACCTCGCAGTCCACCCTTTCCAAGCAGATCAAGGCCATGGAGCAGGAGCTGGATACCCGTCTCTTTCTTCGGAAATCCAACGGCATTGCGCTGAGCAGCTCCGGAATTCTGTTCGAGCCGTTTGCCCGCACAGCGATGGAAGAGTTTCGCCGCGTAAAAAACGCCATTGCCCCCTTCACCTCGCTGAACAAAAAGCAAATCACGATCTGCTCCGAGCCAGGCATGACCCCCTATGGAATTTTGGACATCATCGACGACTATCAGCGGGAAAATCCCGGCGTAGCCATTCAGTTCCGGGAGCACGGCTTTGAAGAGCTTTATTCCATGCTGGACCGGCGCGAGGCAGATCTCGCTCTCATCTGGGAGGAAAACGCCAGCCCGCACGGGTATGACGCACTCCGCCTCCTCCGGGACGAATCGGTCGCCATGCTCTGCGCCGCAGATCCCCTGGCAGGAAAAAGCCCGGTTTCCATTTCCGATCTTGCCGGTGAAGTGTTCAGCCTGCATCAGCGCTGCGCTATCGGGAAGTGCACGGTTTCCCTGTGCGAAAAAGCGGGATTTGTCCCACAGGTGGCATACCGTGTATCCCGTACCTCTTCGCAGATGGAACTGGCCGAGCTCGGCAAAGCCGCCGCCCTGGTCATGGGCGAACGGGCCTATTCCTGGAACAATCCTAAAATCGCGGTACTTCGCCTGCGCAATCCCTTCCTTGCCCATGTTCTCGCAGTTCTTCCCCGGGAGGGCGCCCTGCCCGAGGCAAAAAAATTCCGCATCTTTCTGGCGTACAAGCTCCATGAGCGCACGTTTCAAACGGCCTCGCCCGTATAAAAAGGACCTCCGGGGGGAGGCCCTTTTTTTCTTTGCGCTCTTTCAGGACGGAAGCACGCCCAGCTCCTTAAGCAAATCAAACGTCTCGATGATCTCCACCACGCCCTGGCTGCCGATGATCTCCGCGCCGGCAGAAAGGAACGCATAGGCGTTCTGCGGTCTCGGGAACTTTACGCCGGACACCTTGAGGCGCGTATTCGATCCCTTGATGTTGTCAAGAATAATTTTGCACTGCTGCATCGTCGGTCCCTGAAACTGGCCAGTGGAAGACTTAACCCAATCAATGCCGTGATCCACCGCCATCTTGGTGGCCAAAGCAATCTGCTCGTCGCTGAGGCGGAACACCTCAATGATGAGTTTGGTCTCAATGTCGCCCGCCACTTTTTTAAACAGGGTGAGCTCCTCATCGACAATGTCGTAGCGCCCGGACAGAAATGCCGGCTGATTCATCGTCAGATCCAACGTCGTGCAGCCCATCTCCACATTGTCCGCCATGGTTTGCGCCTTGGCTTTCGGCGTATCCATCCCCAGCGGGAATCCGCCGCCCGCGCCGACGCGCACGTTGGTGCCCTTCAACTCTTTTGCAATGATGGGCAGCCAGTGCGAATATACGATATACGAACGGAGCTTGTATTCCTTACAAATCCCGATCCACCTGTAGAGCTCCTCTTCCGTATAGCATTCGGGGGTAAAGAGCTCCATATATTTGCCTATTGTCTCTTTGGTTTCTCTTCTGGCGTCAAATTTCATGATATTGCTCCTTTCAGCAGGCAGTTCCGGCAGGTGCAGACCGTATGCCCGTTAAGCGAATCATACTTCGCTGCCGGGCAAAGAGCAATTCCGTTCCCGCCTTTTTCCATTCCGGAATCGAATTCTCCTGCTGTGCGCCCAGACAGAAAAGCGGGCCGCGGAGAAAAAACTCCGCGGCCCGCGATTTTAAAAGCCGCTGCCTTTTGCATTATTCCACTGTGACGGATTTGGCCAGATTTCTCGGCTTATCCGGATCAAAGCCCCGGAGGATCGCGCAGTAGTAGGCGAAAAGCTGCGCAGGGATAATGCTGACCATTGGCGCAAGCAGATCATCCACGGCCGGCACAGGCAAAAATTCATCCGCCTGTTCCCGGATCGCGGTATTGTCCCCATACGAAAGGGCAAGCACATGAGCGCCGCGTGCCTTAACCTCCTTGATATTGGAGACCAGTTTTTCCACCAGCGGCTGCTGTGTGGAAACTGCCACCACCAGCATATCCTTTTCAATCAGGGCAATGGTGCCATGCTTAAGCTCACCGGCGGCGAGCGCCTCGCTGTGGATATAGCTGATCTCCTTCAGCTTGAGGGAACTTTCCATCGTGGCAGGATAGTCGAACCCTCTGCCCATGAAAAAGACGTCATGCTCGTTGAAATGGAGGCTCGCGGCCTTCTGAATCGCTTCACAGCCGCCGAGAACTTCCTGCGCCTTCTGCGGGATCTCCATAAGACCGTTGAGCATCGTTTCGTACCGTTCCAGCGAAAGCGTTCCACGGAGCCGGCCCATTTCCATAGCCAGCATGGTCAAAACAGCCAGCTGCGTGGTATAGGCCTTGGTAGAGGCCACGGCGATCTCCGGCCCTGCCCAGGTGTAAAGCACCACATCTGCCTCCCGGGCCACGGTAGAGCCCACGGCGTTTGTAATGGCAATGACCTTTTTGCCGCCGCCCGCCCGAAAAGTACGCATGCCGGCGATGGTGTCCGCCGTTTCGCCGGACTGGCTCACGACGATGAACAGGTCATCTGGCCGGATGATGGGCTCGCGGTTGCGGTATTCGCTGGCAATATCCACTTCAACGGGGACACGTGCCAGCTTTTCGATGGCGTATTTGCCTACAAGCCCTGCGTGATAGGCGGTGCCGCAGGCGCAGATCACGATGCGGCTTGCCTCTTTGAGCAAGCTGTCCGCCAGCCCCTCAAAACGAATGTGGCCTTCTTTGATGCGAGGGGCAATGGTATCCCTGAGAGCCTGCGGTTCCTCGTAGATCTCCTTGAGCATGAAGTGCGCGTAGCCGCCCTTTTCGGCTGCTGCTACGTCCCAGTCGACGTGGAACACCTCCTGCTCCACCGGCTCGCCCATCCGGTTCATCAGGCGAACGGAATCCTCCTCCACCACGGCCACAGCGCCTTCTTCCAAAAGATACACATCCCGGGTGTAGCGAAGCAGAGCGGTAATATCGCTGGCGAGGAAATTCTCCCCTTTGCCCAGGCCGATCACCAGCGGGCTGTCCTGCCGGGTGCAGACGATGCGGCCCGGCTCCTTTTCAGAGAGCACCGCCAGCGCGTAAGAGCCCCGGATGCGCTGCACGGTCTTGAGGAGCGCTTTTTCCAGGCTGCCCTCGTAAAAATGGGCGACCAGATGGGCAACTACCTCAGTATCCGTATCGCTGTGAAAGACGCAGCCCTGTTCAATGAGCCAGCGCTTGAGCTCCATGTAGTTTTCAATGATGCCGTTATGAACGACAGCGATATCGCCCGCCATGGAGGAATGGGGATGGGCGTTGACGTCGGAAGGCTCCCCGTGGGTGGCCCAGCGGGTGTGTCCAATGCCGGTAGTGCCGTAAAGCGGGTGCTCTTTGAGCTTTTCCTCCAGAGCGGATACCCTTCCCTTCGTCTTGCAAATCGAGATTTTTCCATTGGACTGCAGCGCCACGCCCGCGCTGTCATACCCGCGGTATTCCAGCGCGTGCAGTCCGTGCAGCAAAACGGCGCAGGCGGGCTTTCTGCCCACATAGCCTACGATTCCACACATATTCTGTTTTCTCCTTGTAACAGCTGAATTTGCGCCCGCCGCGCTTTGTCCCGGGGATCGCTCCCCGTCTTTGTCGCGGCTTCAGCTGGCGCACTGCTCCGGGGCATCCGCCGAATCTTTCGATCACCCCGGCCCTCGTCGACTGCCTTCGCAGTCCCTGGCGCTAGTTTTTCCGCACGCCCCGCGCGCCGCCTTTCCCGGCCCGCCGCCTGAATTTGCGCGGCATGTCTTCACATGCATGGGATCATTTTACCATAGAATTTCTTTCCCGTACAGTCTTATGCGCTCCACTCCTTTTCCGTGCATCACGCCGGAAAGAAAAGCGTTGCTTTTTTCATTGCAAGTGCCGGTCAAATTCCGTAAAATAGAATCAGGAATTCTCATAAAAAATCGAGAAGGAGGAGAACCTCCATGCATGAAGGGCACAGAGATCGCCTACGTAGCCGTTTCCGTGAACAGGGCGCTGATTCTCTGGCAGATCACGAATTGCTGGAGCTTCTGCTCTTTTTCTGTATTCCCCGCCGGGACACCAATGCCCTGGCCCACCGGCTGCTGTCGCAGTTTGGAACGCTGCGGGCCGTAACGACCGCCCCGGAGGAGGAGCTGACCGAAATCGAGGGGGTCGGCGCCAACTGTGCGTTGTTTCTCCGGCTGATCGGCGCGCTGGAGCGGCGCTGCGAAATGGCGGAATGCAGCCGCGTGCCCCTCAATACCCTCGGCCGCCTGAGCCGCTACTGCGCCGCGCTGCTTCGTGGGCTGCGGCATGAAGAGTTTTACGTGCTGATGCTGGACGCCCGCTTTCACCTGATCTGCGCCCGTCGTCTCGCCGCAGGGCTGCCGGATCAGATCACGGTCTACCCGCGGACAGTGGCGGAAACAGCGCTTCGCCATCACGCCGTCCATGTGGCTCTGGCTCACAATCATCCTGCCGGCAACAGCGCCCCTTCTCCGGAAGATATCGCCACCACTGAACGTATCCGGGCGGCGCTTGCCCCGCTGGACATTGACGTGAGCGAGCATATCATCGTCACAGAAGAAGACACTTACGCCCTGTGCGCCGGAGGTTCGGTTCAGCCCACCCGCCTAAATGGCGTTCCGTCCTCCCGAGCAGCGCAAAGCACCGGCGTACTTGATGCAGCACAGCTTTTTGAATACCTCCACCGGATGGATGAATCGGAGCTGGATCGGCTTCTTTCTTTGCTGGAGGATCCCTGAGGCATACACCTGTTTCGGGCGGTTCATCCTCTGCTGCTTTCCGGCGGAAAAAGCCTCTGATTTCGGGATGGGATTTCGGCCAGGTTTCCTCCTGCTTTCGCAGCCTGAAAGAATTAACGTAATTTTAACCCGTTTCAGGCAAAAAGCGGTTACAATAAAAAATACTGGAGAGTTTTTGATTTGACACAGAAATGGGGGATTTTCTTTGTATTGTGTAATTGATATCGGCTCCAATACCGTCCGGCTGGTAATCTATCGCGTTGAGGGAGGTACGATCCAGCCCATTTTGAACAAGAAATACACCGTAGGCCTTGCGAGCTACGTCGACGAAGCCAACTGCCTGACTGCCGAAGGAATTGACCGGCTGGTGACTGTGCTGAAGGAATTTCGCGATATTCTCAGCCTTCTGCCTGGCTGCCGGCTCTATCCCTTTGCCACCGCGTCGCTGCGGAACGTCGTCAACACTGAGCACGTGCTGGAAACCGCCGAACGGGAAACCGGCCTGCAGATCCAGGTGCTTTCCGGCTACGAGGAGGCCATGCTGGATTACCGCGGCGCCATTCGCCACACCGCAGAGGCGGAGGATGGCCTTTTGGTGGACATCGGCGGCGGCAGCGCGGAGCTAGTCTTTTTTCGGGCAAAAACCGTCCTTGCAGCCCATTCTGTCCCCCTTGGCTCGCTGAACCTTTACAGCCGTTTTGTCGAAGGGATCCTGCCTAAAAAGAAGGAGCTCTCCGCCATGCGCAGGGAAGTGCGGCAGATGCTCAAGGCATCCCTTCCCCCTGCGGACGGCTACGTCGCCGAACCGCTCTGCAGCGTCGGCGGCACGGCCCGCGCCGCTCTTGCGCTCTATCAAAGCACGCGCAAGGGCAAGGCGAGCAGCAGCCCGGCCTATGACGCTGCCTTTCTTGAAAAGGTTCTCAGTCAGGCAGAGGAGGACCCCAAAAAGCTGATGCACCGCATTCTCAAAATTGCGCCGGATCGGGTTCATACCCTTGTGCCCGGCCTCGTGATCCTCAGCTGCGTGGCCGAGCTGTACGGCAGCCGCACGGTGCTGACGAGTCCTTACGGCGTGCGGGAGGGTTATCTTTCCTTCATGCTTGAGAAAGAGGGAGTCCACATTGACTGACTGCGCTTTTATGCAAAACCGCGAGCTGTCCTGGCTCGCTTTCAACGACCGGGTCCTTTCCGAAGCTACCGACGAAACGGTGCCGCTGCTGGAGCGGCTCAAATTCGTCGCGATTTTTTCGAGCAATCTCGATGAGTTTTTCATGATTCGGGTGGGCAGCATCTTTGATCTGATGCATGTCGAGCCCGATTCCCACGATCATCGCTCCGGCTGGACGCCGCAGGAGCAGTTGGAGGCCATTTACAGGGCGGTACGTCCGCTGTATCAAAAGCGGGAAGCCATCTGCGCCGCTTTGGAAAAGCAGCTGCGGGTCCACGGGATCTACCGGCTCTCCTACGAGGAGCTGGAGCCGCCGGAAAAAAAGTACTGCACCCAGTATTTCAAAAATTCCGTCGCGCCCATCATCTCTCCTCAGATCGTGGATACCCATCACCCCTTTCCCCACCTGAAGAACAACCTTCTTCACGTGGGCGCATGGGTCAAGTACAAAAGCCGCGAGTTCTTCGGAGTGATCCCCCTTCCGGACTCCCTTCCGCCGGTGCTGTTTCTCCCCGGCGGCGAGTTGCGCTACCTCCCCATGGAGGAGCTGCTGACCGCCTTCCTTGGCGAAAGCTTTCCCAACTATTCCGTGCGGGAACGGATGGTGTTCCGCGTGACGCGAAACGCCGACATCAATCCTGAAGACGAGGCTTTCGATCTCGACAGCGAGGACTTCCGCGTCAAGATGAAGAAGGTGCTCAAGCGGCGGACTCGCCTCGCTCCGGTTCGTCTCGAGCTTTCCGCTCCAATCAGCGAAGCCTTTCGCGGATATCTCATGGAGCGCCTTCCCATTGCCGATGGACAGATTTTTATCACCAGCGCGCCGCTGCGGCTTGACTATGCCTTCTCCCTGCCCAGCCGGTTGCCGGAGGTGAAGCGCAAGGCCCTCACTTATCCTCCCTTCACTCCCTGCCCTTCCCCACAGATCAACCCGGAGGAAAGTGTCATCAGGCAGGTCCTCCGAAAGGACCGGCTGCTCTTCTATCCCTTTGAAAGCATGGCCCCCTTCCTGAACCTGATCCGGGAAGCGGCGGAAGATCCAGCGGTGATCTCCATCAAGATCACCATCTACCGTCTGGCCCGCAAGGCAAAACTGGTGGAATACCTTTGTCAGGCGGCAGAAAACGGTAAGGACGTCACCGTGCTGATCGAGCTGCGCGCCCGCTTTGACGAGCAGAACAACATCGACTGGTCCGAGCGCCTTGAAGAAGCCGGCTGCACGATCCTCTACGGCTTTGAGGGCTACAAGGTACATTCCAAGATCTGCCTGATTACCCGGCGGGAGCGGGGCGGCGAGATCCGCTGCATCACGCAGGTGGGCACCGGCAATTACAACGAAAAAACCGCTGCCCAGTACACGGATGTTTCCCTTTTGACTGCAAACCAGCGCATCGGGCGGGACGCAACGGAATTTTTCAAAAACATGTCCATCGCCAATCTTGAGGGGGATTACAAGGAGCTCCTCGTTGCGCCGGTCTCCCTCAAAAGCACGCTCATCAATCTTATTGATGAAGAAATTGCCAAACGAAATCAGGGTCGCATTCTTATCAAGGTCAATTCTATCACTGACGTGGAGTTGATCGAAAAACTCAAGCAGGCCTCCTGCGCCGGGGTAAAGATCGATCTGATCGTCCGCGGCATTTGTAGCATTCTGCCCGGCGTACCCGGAAAAACCGAAAACATCCGGGTCATCAGCATCGTGGGCCGGTATCTTGAGCACTCCCGTATTTACTGTTTCGGCACGGGTAGCGGGGAGCGAATATACATTTCCTCGGCGGACTTCATGACCCGCAACACCGAATGCCGCGTCGAAGTGGCCTGCCCGATCTATGACCGGGACGTCCGTCTCCGGCTCCACCGCATTCTTGACGCCTGCCTGGCAGACAACACCAAGGCCCGCATCCTGCAGCCCGACGGCAGCTATCTTCCCTGTACGGCCGGAGAATTGCCTGTCGACAGCCAGCAGACGATGATGAACCTCGCTCTTGCCTCTGCGCCGATGGAAACGAAACATCTCCGCCGCCGCAGTCTCAAGTCTCTGCTGCCTGGGCTCTTCCGCAGAAAACAGCCGGGTATAAAATGACAATTTTCCTTGTTCTGCTCCTGAAAAACCGCCTGGATCAAGGCTTTTCATCCTGTTCCCACAGAAAATAACGTAAATGCCGCACGCCCTGCAAAACGCAGGACGTGCGGCGTTTGTTGTTTTCCCTTTGTTTTTCAGACGAACAATACCTGAACGCACAGCATATAGAGCGCTGTTCCCCCGAAAATGCTCAAAAGGGTATTGCGCTTCCAAAGATGCAGCAGCACCACCGCCGCCACAGAGATCAGTTCCGGCAGGCCATAAGGCCAGGAAAGTACCGTCGTCCCCTTGAGGCAGTAGACTACCAGCATCGCCATCACCGCCGGCGGCAGTGCTTTTCCCAGATATCCGATCACCGCCGGCTGGGTCCGGCCCTTTCCAAAGAGCAGGAAAGGGACCGCACGGACCGCAACCGTCACAGCCGCACTGACGGCGATCACCGCAAAAACTTCCCAAAATCCCCGGCTCATCCCTGCTGCTCCTTTCCGGCCCGCTTTTCTTCCGCCTTTTCCAGCGGTGCCCGCAGCGTCAGCAGTACCGCGACAATCGCCAGCATTGCCGGAATCACCATATTGTCCGCCCCGAAAATCAGAAGGCTTCCCACCGCTGCCCCCAAGCCCACCAGGGCCGGCCGGTGCTCCGGCGAAGAAATCCATTGTTCGACGCAGGTCACCGTAAACAGGGCAGTCATGGAAAAGTCGATGCCCGTACTGTCAAAGGAGATCAGCGCTCCAAACACAGCGCCCAACACCGAACCCGCAGTCCAGTAAAAATGATTCAGTGCAGACACGGACAAATAATAGTTTCCCCGGTCGATCCCCTCAGGCGCCTGCTCTGCGCCGCAGAGCAGCGAATAGGTCTCATCGGTCAGCGAAAAAATCAGATAGGGCTTTCTCCAGCCCACATCATTGTATTTGTCCAGAAAGGACAAACCATAAAAAATATGGCGAAAATTGACCATCAGCGTCGTCAGCGCCACCTCAATCAGGTTCGCGCCGCCGGCCATCAGCGTAATGAGCACAAATTGCATGGAGCCTGCATACACCAGCAGACTCATCACCAGAGCCCACCAGGGGGAAAATCCGTTCTGCGTCATCAATATGCCGAAGGCAACGCCCAAAAACAGATACCCCATCAGAACCGGAATCGTCCGTGAAAAGGCGGCGGCCAGTGTCTTTTTCATTGTCCCTTCTTCCTTTCTTCACAGGCCTGCACAAATGCCCGAAAGATCGCCCTGGCCGGTTCTTCTTTGTCAAAGGCGAGCTCCGGATGCCACTGCACGGACGCGACAAAACGCCGCTGCGGCATCCAAACCGCCTCAATCAGTCCGTCGGGCGCAACGGCCATAGGTCGAAGCGCCGAAGCAAGCTGCTCGATTCCCTGATGATGATAGCTGTTCACGATCAGCCGGCCCACTCCGACCCATTGGGCCAGCGGCGTCCCCTTCAGCACCTGCACCTGATGGCAAAAAGCCGGGGAACTTCCGTCTGGCCCCTCGCCCGGTTCAAATTCCGGCCCGCAACCGCCAGATTTCATATGGCTGACAAAGGCTTCCCGCTCATGAAATACTTTTTCCCGACGGAACTGCTCCACTTCAAAGGGAAGATCCTGATAGAGCGTGCCACCCAACAGCACGTTGATCAGCTGATGTCCCCTGCAAATCCCCAAAATCGGCAGTTCCTGCCGAAGTCCCTCTTCAAACAGCAGCTTTTCCAGCCTGTCCCGCTCAGGGCAGGGTGTTCCGCATTGCTCAATGGGCCTGCGGCCATAGAGCTCCGGCGCCACGTCCTGTCCGCCCGTAAGCAGTAGCCCGTCACAGCAGTCGAGCAACTGCCGCACCTCTTCTTCGTCCTGCACCGCCGGCAACATCACCGGCAGCGCGCCTGCCTGCCGCAGTCCTTCAAAATAGCCCGGCAGCATCCAGTAGCTCTCGCGTGCCGGGTCAAACAGCGGCGCCACGCCTACCAGAGGTCTTTTCATGGTATCCTTCCGTCCTTCCGTTCTTCTGTTCCTGTACCGTTCCGCGTCTTTTCAGCAAATCGCGGCCATTTTATTATAAAACCGTCCGGTACTTTTCCGCAACCGCTTTCCCTGCGCAGCAGAATCGTCCACCGCTGTTTGCAAACCGTCACCTGCAAAAAGGCCGCAAAAAATCCGATCCTCCTAATTAATTGGAAAGACCGGAGCTGCTCTATTTTCCGAAAAGCCGGTTCACGAATCGCTTTCCTCCACGTGATCAAGCGCATACTGCAAGCACTGGATTACCAACTGATTGAGCGACAGCTTGTTCTTGGCCGCCAGCGCATCCAGCCTGCGAATCATTTCCACGGGCAGACGAAAGGTCTTGCTTTCAGAATCGTATCCCTTTTGAATCTTGAACATCGCCGCGCCTCCCTTTTTAATCAGTATGCACTCGTGTTCAATTTCTTTATACAATTATTTTGCAATTTATTTTAATTGCAAAATAATTTCGTTTATGATATGCTTCTTCTATCGTTTCCATCCAAGGAGGAATGTCTGTTGCCCGCCTTATTCGGCCAGAAAATCGCTGCACTGCTGCTCCTGCTGGTTCTTTGCTGCACCCTGCTGCTTTGCGCATGGCTTCTTTGGGGCGCAAATCTGCTGCACGGGCCCGACCGCGCCGCCTACGAACTGCTTTTAGAGGCCTCCGGCTCTTTTCCCGTTCCGCAGTCTGTGCGCCTGCTTTGCAGTGAGCTCAGTGCTGACTGCCATTCCATGCTGGCAGAGCTTTCTTATCGTGACTCAAACGGCGCTTCCCATCAGTCCTGCTTCCATATTTCAGCAGGCGGAGCACTCCGTCCATTTGCAGGAACCCTATCTCCCTCTGAAGAAAAGCTGTCTCCTGATGCGGACAGAGTGAACTGTGCCGTGGAAGCCTATTGGAAAAAGAAGGGCCTTTGCTGACCAATCGTCTTGCTGGCAATCGGTCTCTCGTTTCCTTAGCTGTTCAAACTCCCGAAAGCCTTCCCTTTTCAGCTTTTTTCTCTCTAAGCGAAAAGGACCTCCACCGTCATTTTCGTTTCCCCAGTAGATATTCTTTTCTCAATCTGCTATACTGAATTTGTCATGAATCTGCTATCAAAGCGCAACTCTCTTTCTTTATGTTCTTTCTTCACTTCTGCGCTTTTCCAGCAACACGGGAGATGTCTTTTTGGAACTGAAGCAATTACAGTGTTTTGTTCAGATCTGCCGGGAGCATAGCATTACCAAAGCTGCCCAGTCGCTTTTTCTTTCCCGGCAGGCTCTTTCCAAGATCATCAGCAACCTCGAAGCCGAAGCAGGGGTGCCGCTTTTCATACGCCGCACAGACGGTGTAGAACTTACGCCGTCCGGAAAGCTCCTGCTGGAGCGATCGGAACAGCTTTTGCAGCAGGCGGATCAGATGCTTCAAGAAGTACGCCAAACAGGAGATTCCAATCCCTGTGAACTGCGCATCGGGATCTGCCATCTCCTTTTGAGCATGCTTGATTCCCAGATCTTTTCGGAATTTCGCCGGCGTTTTCCTCATTGTACACTTAAACTAGAGGCAATGACCATTGAAGAATGTTTTCAGGCGCTGCAGGAAGGACGTCTGGACGGCGTCTGCACGGCTGCCAAACCGGATGAAACCGTCTTTCCGCCGAAGGAGTTTCATTTGGCTCTGCTCTCTCCCTCGAGCCCGATGCTCTTGGCGATCAGCGACCGCAATCCTCTCAGCGGCAAGACCGATCTGACGTTTTTAGATCTGAAAGATGAAACTTTCTTGTTTCTCATTCTTCCGCAAGTTGAGCACATGTCTGCCTATTTTCAAAACCTGTGCCTCGAACATGGTTTTTCTCCTAAATGTGAAGCTGTCTCCACTTCTCATTGGCTTTTGGCAGACCGTGTCGCTCACAATGACGGCGTACATTTTCTTCCTCCTCTCGTACGTCCCTGCTTTGAGATCCCCGGTGTGATCCTTCGGACGCTGCCCGATGCGCAGCCTTCACCGGAAATCTACTTTCTCAGCACCGCCTCCCCCTCTGTGTCCACACCGTCACTCATCCTCTTCGAGCGCTATTTGTGCGAATTTCTGGCCTGATCTTGTCTTTGCGGCAACAAAAAAGATGGAGCAGATACTCCATCTTTTTCTGTTTTTCGTCTGGTTTATTTTTTGGCTTCCAACGCAGCGTTTTCGCCAGCGATCCGTCCGGAGTTCCAGGCAAAGCCGGTCGCCAGTCCGCCGTAAGGAGGATAGGTCGTGGTGTTGCCATAGAAGCCCGCCGCGTCGTTACCCACCACATACAGTCCGGGAATGGGCTTAAGATCGACATCAGTGGCCTGCAGCTTTTCGTTGACCCGGACGCCGCCAAGCGTGCCGAGATTGCTCATCTGCATCTTAATGGCATAGAACGGGCCATTCTTGACCGGGTACACCAGGCTCTCCTCAGTCTTGCCATACATGTCTTCCTTGGTCTCGACTGCGATGTTGTATTCTTCCACATTAGCCAGCAGCCGCTCAGTTTCCATTCCCAGCTTCTGCGCCAGCTCCTCAAGGGTATCGGCCTTGACGATAATGCCCTGCTTGACGCCCTCTTCAGCCAGCGCGACAAAATCACCTTTTTCCCAGTTGGGGCCGCCAACAGCGGTATCTACCCGCAGGATCTTATCTTCCGTATAGGCTTCCAGAGTGGGAGTGTCCACCAAGATATAGTATTTGCCGCCCACGGAGTAGGCTACTGCCGCAGTCAGCGCCACGTCCCAGACTACCTCTTCGTTGCAGAAGCGATTGCCAGTCTGGTCGATCCACATCAGAGGAGAACGGGGAATCCGGCTGAAAGCGGAAGTGCTCAGGGTGATCTCTCCTGGCTTTTCCGGGCTGACCATGCCCGCGCCGTGAAACAGCGAGGAGGAGGTATCCCACTTGGCGGCACCGACGGCCCATGCCATCTTTACGCCAGTGCCTCCTTCGCCGAAGGAACCGGTGTTGGGGGTGTGGTAGTATTCCATCATCATTTCAGGATCACCGGCAAAGCCGCCCGTACCGACGATCACAGCCTTGGCGTGAACGATAAGTTTTCCGCCCTCTTTCTTCTCCGCCACAAAGCCGTTGACCCGGCCGTTTTCATCCTGAAGCAGCTCGGTTGCCGTGGTGTTGAGCCGAAGGTCGAGCCCTTTTGCCGCCAGGTTTTCATGAACGACGTCAATGGCAGCCTTTTCCATATGGTCATAGCTGAACAGGTCGTACCAGTGATAGAGCATGTACTTGATAGGATATCCGATATCGGAGATCTGTGCCGGTTCGTAATTGAGATGGAAGGTCACGCCCCAGGTCTCCAGCCATGCGATTGTATCGCCGGATTTTTCAACGATCGCCTTGGTGAGGGGCGCGTAGTTGATATGGCGGGCATACTCGTTGATCGCCTGGAAAAGCTCTTCCTTGGTGATCTTGGCAAACTCGCCGCCTTCTTCAAGCTGCAGATGGGACTCCACCGCAAAGGGACCGCCAGCGTAAAAATGGCTGATACCGCCAATTCCGGCGTTCTTTTCCACCATCAGCACACTGGCTCCGCCGTCGATGGCAGCGGCAGCAGCACCGGTGCCTGATGCACCGCCGCCAATGACCGCAACGTCCACCGTAACTTCTTCCACATCCTCTTCCGATTCCTGCTGTTCTTCTGCCGCAGGCGTTTTCTCAGGCTCCTGCGCCGGTGCTTCTGTCGCCTCAGGGGGCTCCACCACTTCGCCGGCCGGTTCTGGCTGCTCTGCCGCAGGCTGCGCACAACCCGCTAGCGTTAGCGCCATCATTGCCGCCATCAACAGCGACAGTATCGTTGTCAGAGTTTTTCTTCTCATCTTTTCCTACCTCCTTTTTTGCCCTGCCGGGCCTCTGTTCCTTATTGTAAAAAAGATCTCCTCAAACAAAAAGCACAGAATTGTTTACATCTGACGCAATATATTGTTTACATCCATCAATTTCCATCGCACTTTTACACTTTCGGTTCATCTTTTCATGATTATCCATAAAAAACCCGAAGGCTTTTCCTCTGTCCGGGAATTCCTTCGGGTTTTTATGTTTTAATTTTGAAATGGTGTACTTACTTGGCGTTAACCTTCTTCAAATGCGCGAACCGGGGCAGGCCATTTTCATACTTCATCTGAGGCTGACCCTGGATGAGCGGCAGTGCATAATCGATAAAATCAGCAGTCATGCCGTTGCCGGAAAGGTTGATCATATGGTCAGGCACCTTCTTTTCCGTGTTAGCCACGTCCGCAAGATCCATCAGCTTGATGTTGCAGACATAGTGGCCATCGGCGTCATGGCTGCGCTCAAAGCCCACCATGCGGTCAGTGATGCCCTCGTCAGCCGCATAATGCACAGCCGCTTCACCGGCGCGGAAGGCTTCCTGCACGTCGGTTTCCGAAGCGCAGTGCGCAGCGCAGCGCTGGAGCAGGGAGAACTCAATGCCGCGCACCTTTGTCTTAAAACGGTTCTTGAGCAGATGAGCGACCGTCGCCGCCAAGCCGCCGAGCTGCTTGTGGCCGAAAGCGTCCACCGCAGTGTCCGCAGCGCCGTATTCCACGATTAGCTTGCCGTCCTTGTCGTGGATGCCTTCCGACACCGCGATGAGGCACTTGCCCTTTTCGTTGAAGACCCGCTCGACGTCAAGGAAGAACTGATCGAGATCAAAATCCCGTTCAGGTAGATAGATCAGATCCGGGCCCGCACCAAAATGCGTGGCCACAGCGGAAGCAGCGGTCAGCCAACCGGCATGGCGGCCCATGCATTCCACGACGCAGATCATCTTGTTGTCATAAACGTGGGAATCCAGATACAGCTCCATAAAGCTGGTCATGATGTACTTGGCCGCGGAGGCATAGCCCGGGCAATGGTCAGTGCCCCAAAGGTCGTTGTCAATGGTCTTGGGCACACCCATGATGCGGCATTCATAGCCCACCCGCTGCATGTATTTGGAGATCTTGTTGCAGGTGTCCATGGAATCGTTGCCGCCGTTATAGAAGAAATAGCGGACGTCGTACTTTTTGAAGATCTCAAGAATACGCTTGTAGTCCGTATCATCTTCCAGGCTGTCCTTGAGCTTATAGCGGCAGGAACCCAGCGCCGAAGAAGGCGTGTGCATCAAAAGCTCCAGTTCAGCGGCATCTTCCTCGCCCATATCGTAAAGCACGTCGTCGAGGACGCCGCGGATGCCATGAGCTGCGCCGTAGACCTTGGTGATGTTGGGGTTATCCAAAGCGGTGCGGATCACGCCGTAGGCGCTGGAATTGATCACCGCAGAGGGGCCACCGGACTGACCGATAATACATGCGCCGATGAGTTTTTCTGCCATGGGAAAATACCTCCGTTTGTTTGTGTGCAGGGAGTTGAAGCTTGGGATGATTCGGTTGTTTTTATGGAAGATCCGAAAAAGAATACTGGTCATCAGGACCGTGATCCGGCCCGCAGAAAACGTATGAACATGACCATACAAGTATTTCATTTTTTATTATAACAGACTTTTCCTGTTTTTCAATGGGAAAATGGCCCGAAGTCCTTTCTTCCTTTTCCAGCGGCCGGCATTATTGGCCTGAAAACAGGCCGTTTCCTTCCGACAGCGCAAAAAAGCCGCTCTGGAATCTTGTTTCCAAAGCGGCTTTTTCTGATTTGGAGCCTCTGGTTACGGCTCAGCGCTTAGTCAACGTTGGCGACGCTTGCAAAAATCGTATTGCTGATGAAAGCCAGTTCATCGCGCTGATGAGTCTTATTGGTGAGCGTGTTGGCAAAGAGCGTTACGTCGATGGCGTTGCCATCCTTGTCTGCGCCCTCGTAGGAGATGGCCTGGATGGAGTCGTTCAGGAACGCCTCATAGTTTTCACCGGCGGCGCACACGAAGCCTTCCAGCAGCTTCTTCGAGCCATCGAGCTGTACGAGCACCTCGGCTCCTTCGGGAATCGAAGCGAAATAACCAGTGCCGTAGCCGTAGAGGATATTGTCGCCCTCGGCGATATAGCTGGCGTTGGTCATGTTCTCCGTGGGATAGGTGACGTAGGCCAGGGCATCCATGGAGCGGCGGCTGGCCGTGTTTCGCACCAGCGCGCCGTCCTCAAAGAGCTTCGCCGCAGAGGGGATCGCGGAAGCACCGTAGCCGACGTAAGGCGTTCCGGCCCTGACGGCGGCGAGGGCCGCGCTGTCAAGAGCGCTTGCGCCAATCACCACATCCGCCTCAGAGGCGTCGTCGGTCACGGTGAAGCCCAGCAGATCCATGCACTGGCGGTCGTAATTGTAGGCGTAGGCCCCATTGTAGCGGGTGAAATGCTTGCAGCCGCTAGCGCTGTCGGCAGGCACGCCGCTGATATAGACCACAGGAGCCTTGGCAATGGGTGCGGAGGCAGGCATCTTGCTGGTCCGCACGCCGGTGCCGGTGATGATATAGTCTTCGCAGACGCTCTTCCAGCCCTCATAGGTGCACAGGAAATCTCCCTTATGCTCTCCTTCCGTGATGAGAGAAACCTTCTTTCCAGCCTTGAGCAGGGCGTTGACCGCTGCGGTGGAGTTCTCAGAGGCGTTGGAAAGAATGACCATGGCGTTCTTCGTGCCGGAGAAGAAGGATTCTGCATCCGCGATGTATGCAAGACATTCCTCGTAATCCATAAATTCGCCGCAGGCAGCCGCGATCTTTTCATAGGCGGCAGGCTCCGCGCAGGTGATCATGTCAAAGCCGCGGGTGTGATTGAAGGCGGTGATGCCCTCGGAGTAGAGCACCGTCCAGTTGTTGATGACCGTGCCGTTGTACAGCGCACCGTTAGCGACAGAACGCTTGGCCTGGTACATGCTGACGATCATCGTGCCAGCAGGATACTTGACGCCCTCATAGGTGAAGCTCTTCTCCGTCACAAGGATCTTAACGTCGTTGCGGGAGAGCCATTCCATCATGTCATAGGCGGCCTGGAGGTTGCCCTGATTTTTGCCGTCGAGAGGAATGATGTAGCACTCGGGATAGAAGTTGCCGTTTTCGCCTTCGCTATCGTATTCGGGACGGAAGATCTCCATCTCCGCGCCCTCGACGTCATACTGGTCGCAGAACCACTGGCCGACCAACTCAAAAGCGTTGGAATTGAAGTTGGTCACGCCGCGCTCATAAATCTTGAGCTGATCGGCGAAGTAGCTTTCCTTGTTCTCGGCCACATAGGCAGCCTGAGCCAGCTGGCCGAAGGCAAGGCCCTGAGTCATGTCGTCGTTGTAGGCAGGCGCTTCGACCGTGTAGGCCACGCAGCCGTGCAGCATGGAGTACTGGGGCGTATAGCTGGTGGACATGTCGTCCCAGGGATCCGCCCAGTAGGTCTGATCGCCCTCGCCGGTGTATTCGAGATAGTCGCGCTGAGGAATGACGTAGCTGTTGTAGCTTTCGTTGTTGGCCACAGCCGCCTTGCCCAGCGCCTCACCGCCGGCCATCAGGTGCTCGGCGAGCAGGTCGTATTCAAAGTTCGGCTCGTGCGGAGGATCGCAGGGCTCGCACTGGAAGGTCGTTACATGACCGTGAATCTCCGTGAAGCTGACGGGGTTGAAGGTGGCGATCATGCGGGTCATGTTGGTGGTCTCAGCCTGGGTCTGGAAGGAATTGTCACGGTTAAGGTCAAAGCCGCCAGAGGAGGTACGGGTCATGTAGGTACGGCCTTCGACGTTCTCTTCGGGAACAAGGATGAAGAAGACGTCCTTAAGAAGATTCTTCACCTTGATGGTTTCAGTGCCCATCTCGTAGTACTTTTCCAGATCCACCTTGCCGGAAACGGAGTTACCAGCCTTGATGTAGCCAAGGTAGGTAGCGCTGTCCTTGATCAGATCCGGAACGGCTAGGCTGCCCTTTTCGCCTGCAGGGCCGAATTCCTCATCCAGCTGTGCCTCGCCCTCCTCCGTGAAGCCCTCAAGAGTCTTCATGGAGATCTTGTCGTTTTTCAGAAGCATCCAGGCCAGAGTAATGATGCTGTCGGCGCCGACCGTTTCGTTGGAGTGGATGTTCGAGAAAAGGACGGGCACCTGATAATCCTTGAGCTTGCCGCTCTCGATCTCAGCGAGCACGGAAGAAGGATCGGTCTCCGCCCGCTCAGCCAGAGCTATCCAGTTGTCCACGGCCGCCCTGTCCTTGGCAACGATCAGGTAAGGCATATCGTAGCCGGCCTGAGACTTGCCCATGGAGAACTTTTCAACGTAAAGGTCGGTGTCGTAGGCAGCGATGGCGTCGATCTCATCATAGATCTCCGGCATGGTCAGGAAAGCGTCGTAAATGCAGGTCTTGACCTTGACGCTGCCAAGAACCTCTCCCTCGTAAACGGCGCTGAGGTCATACCAGCCCAGGTAATCCATGCACTGCTGGTTGCTGGGGTTGGTAGCGGTGCCGCGCTGATGGATGTCCGGACCATCGCCGAAATAGGAGCAGGCGAAAGTAACCTTCAAATATGTCTGTCCATTTTTGACTTCCACGGCAGTGACGATGTCGCTGAAGTAGGGATCGCCGTCAAAGCTCGGGAAAGAAGCCAGATCCGTGCCCTTGTAGTAGTTGGGATAAAGCTCCTCATCAAGAAAGGGCTCGTCACGGGTCAACGTCCACTCAATGCTGCCTGCGTTGACATAGGCCTTTGCCAGCCACGCGTTGAGGTCGACGGGGATCGTCGCCTCAAAGGTACGCTCGTCAGTAAAGGAGATGAAGTCCTTTCCGCCGTCGCCGGAGGTATTGACAAAAGTGGCCGCAGGAGCTGCCGCGCTGTCTTGAACCGCAAAAGCAGTCGCTGCGCTCAGCGCCAGCGTCATCGCCAGGGCCAGCAGCACAGCCAGCAGGCGGCAGGAAACGCTTGTCTTTTTCATGTTTGTCCCTTCCATTCTGTTTGATAATGTGAAAAATGAGTTGCGGCGATATCCTTTCCATCGCATTTGGATACGTCCGGAGCACTTGGTTCCGGTGAATATCAATTCATGAATTTATATTCATAATATCCAAATTTTATACGAAAAAGATATCACTCCCGCTCTGGTTTGTCAATGGAATTTTCAAGTTTTTTATCAGTTTGTTTTCGTTTGTTTTTATTCACCCAATCCAGGTGTCTTTCCACGCAGTTTTCAAACTTTTTATGCATTTATACAATTGTTTTATGCAAAAAGAGATTCCGCCTTTTTCCGGCGGAATCCCTTGCATGATCGATCACTTTTTTTCCTGCTGCCTGCGCCGGGCATTCTCGGCGCGGGTGTTTTTTCCGGTGCGCTTCAGCGGCATGGATGAGGGCTTCTTTCCCTCCTCCGGACGGCTTTTTTCCCGCCGGGTTTTCGCTTTTTGAGAACCTCTTCCCCTCTCTGCTCCGGTGTCTGTCTCCTTTTTTAGGCTTGCGGATTTCGCCGTCTGCTTCCGGCGGTCCCTCAGGTCTTCCGCCGTGCGGCCATACTGATCTGCTTCCCCGCGGGCGGGGCGCACCAGACAGTTCTTTCCAAAGCCGATCAGATCCTCCCGGCCGGCTATGGTCAGCGCCTCCCGCACGAGCTTTGCATTTTCCGGGCGGAACCATTGCAGAAGGGCCCGCTGCATCCGCTTTTCCCGCGGCGAACGGGGCACATAGACCGGTTCCAGCGTCCTGGGGTCGAGCCCGGTATAAAACATCGTTGTGGAAAGTGTTCCGGGCGTCGGGTAGAAATCTTGCACCTGTTCGGGATGGACTCCCTTTTCCTTGAGCCAGCAGGCCAGCTCCACCGCCGCGCCCATGTCGCTGCCGGGATGGCTGCTCATCAAATAAGGCACCAGATATTGCTCTTTTCCGCAGCGGCGATTCATGTCGGCATACTTCTGCTCAAAGCGCTCGTACAGCTCCCGGGGCGGTTTGCCCATCTTTTCGAGCACCCGGGGCACGATATGCTCTGGCGCTACCTTGAGCTGACCGCTGATGTGATGCTGCACCAATTCCAAAAAGAAGCGGTTGTCCTTATCATACATGATGTAGTCGTAGCGAAGGCCGGAACGGACAAAGACCTTCTTGACCCCCGGAAGCTCCCGCAGCTTTTTCAAAAGCTGGCGGTAATCCTCGTGCGAGACCTCCAGATTGGGACATTTTTCCGGGAAGAGGCACTGCCGCCCGGCGCAGGCGCCTCGTTCCAGCTGCTTTTTGCAGGCAGGAGCGCGGAAATTGGCGGTCGGCCCGCCCACGTCGTGGATGTAGCCCTTGAAATTCGGGCTTTGGATCATGTGTTTCGCTTCCTCGAGGATGGAAACGTGGCTCCTGACCTGGATGATGCGCCCCTGATGATAGGTCAGCGCACAGAAGTTGCAGGCGCCGTAGCAGCCCCGGCAGGAGACCAGAGAAAATTCCACCTCATCCAGAGCGGGAATATGCTCCTTGTAGGAGGGATGAGGGGCGCGCCGGTAAGGCAGCGCGTAGACCTCGTCCATTTCCCGGGTGGAAAGCGGCATGGACGGCGGATTGACCACCACGTATTCCCTGCCGTTCTGCTGGGCAAGCCGCCTGCCGCGGATGGGATCGGCCTCGTTGTGCTGCGCCATGAATGCCCGGCAATAGGCCACTGAATCTCGGGTCACCTCCTCAAAGGAGGGAATGACCTGCGCATCCTCGGGGGGAGCGCTCATCAGGCAGGCGGAACCGGCCACGTAAGTGATCTCCCGGATGGGGATCCCGGCGTCCATGGCGTCCGCCACCTCGACGATGGATTTTTCGCCCATGCCGTAAAGCAAAAGATCCGCCCCGGAATCCACCAGCACGGAGCGGCGGACTTTGTCGTCCCAGTAATCATAATGGGCAAAGCGGCGCAGGCTCGCTTCGATGCCCCCGATGATGACCGGCATGCGGCTGTACGCCTCGCGGATGCGGTTAACATAGACAATCACCGCACGGTCCGGGCGCTTTCCCGCCCTGCCGCCGGGGGTGTAAGCATCGGTGGAACGGGGCTTTTTCCCGGCGGTGTAGTGGTTGACCATGGAATCCATGTTGCCAGAGTTGACCAAAAAGCCCAGCCTGGGCCGGCCGAACCGTTTAAAGTCCTCGGCGCTGTGCCAGTCCGGCTGCGCGAGGATCGCCACCCGGTAGCCCTTGGATTCCAGCACCCGGGCGATGATCGCCGTACCAAAGCTGTGATGGTCGATGTAAGCATCCCCCGTGACCAGGCAAAAATCCGGCCTGTCCCAGCCCAGCTCTTCCATCTCACGGCGGGTCATGGGCAGAAAACCGCCGTTAGGCCCTGCAGAGCGCTGCTGTGTGTTCGCCATGTTCGGTGTCCTTCCGTATCCGACAAAAGAGGGAAAGCGTTCTTTCCCCCTCCTTCGCGTTTTTCCCAGCAGGTAAAGGACGGAGACGCTCCTGTTTTTGAAAACTGCGCCGCCTTTTTCCGCTGTTTTTTTCCAGTATACCATAAAAGAGAACAGGCGGCGAATCTTTTCCGCCATCTCCGAGGATCAACAATCTCTTCGGATCGGTTCTCCAAAGATGACCTGGGGGGTGCAGCCCCTCGATCTCCTTCCGGCCTGGGCGGCTTTGCCGTCCAAACGAATACCTACGGGACACAAGTAAAATCTGGAGGATTCTATTCTCCACGGCTTTGCCGTCCGGGAGCGAAGCGACAGGCAAGAGCTGAAAAACCTCATTGGCAAAGTTTCAAACTTATCAACGAACTGAGGCGGCGGGTTATTTTTCACCGCCCGCTCTCCATTCCCGCTCGCCGCTGCCGTCGTCGTAGCGGACGACGCATTCTCCCAGCTGTGGCGCGGGATCTTTCAGTTCGATCTGATCCCCCTTCTTTTCAAAGCCCAGCAGCCGGAGCCCTGCCCGGTACATCCAGGCCGCTGCGCCGGTGTACCAGGTCCAGCCGGCCCGGCCAGGGTGACTGCCGCCGTAAACATCCCCCGCCATAACGTAGGGCTCTGCCTGATAAACGGCGGCAATGATGGGATTGTCGCTGTGGCGGATAGGGCAGATCATGCTCCAAAGCTCCGCCGCCCGCTCCTTTTCTCCCAGCTCCGCGCAGGCGAGAATCAGCCATACCGCGCCATGGGTATATTGCCCGCCGTTCTCTCGGATACCGGGAAGATATCCCTGAATGTATCCCGCCCATGGCAGCTGTTTGGAAAAGGGTGGATCCAGCAGACGGATCATGCCGTTTTTCCGGTCGACCAGGCGCTTTTCAGCAGAGGCGAGGGCTGTTCTTGCCCGTTTCTCCGCGCCACCGGCCAAAACGCTCCACGCCTGGGAAATGACGTCGATGGAACACTCGCTGTTTTGAATGCTTCCCAGCGGCGTCCCGTCGTCAAAGAAAGCGCGGCGGTACCATTGTCCGTCCCAGCCCTCCCGTTCAACCGCCGCCCGCAATGCCTTTTCGCCGCTTTCCAGAAAAAGTGCTTTTTCCTCCTGACCGCGCCTGCGGCAAAGGGGTGCGAAGCCCTCGAGCACCTTTAGAAGGAACCACGCAAGCCATACGCTTTCGCCCTTTCCCTCTTCGCCCACCTGATCCATGCCGTCATTCCAATCGCCGCTTCCCATCAGCGGCAGGCCATGCTCGCCCCGCATTGCAAGAACCCGCTCCACCGCCCGCAGGCAATGGTCAAAAAAGCTGCTGCTTTGCCCGGTCTCCGCCTTGGCGTACAGATCTTTTTTCTCCGGCGGCACCGGCGGAAGGCGCAAAAAGGGTACTTCTTCCTCCCAGATGCTTTCGTCCCCTGTCGCCTGTTCATATGCAAGCGCCACATAGGGCAAAAACAGCAGATCGTCTGAAATTCGGGTACGCACCCCCTCCGCCGGCGGATGCCACCAGTGCTGCACGTCCCCTTCCTCAAACTGATGGGCCGCACACAAAAGCAGCTGCTCCCGGGTGCGCATGGGGTCCACTTCAAGAAGGGCCAGCGTATCTTGCAGCTGATCGCGGAAGCCATAGGCTCCGCCCGCCTGGTAATACCCTGCCCGGGCCAGGAGCCGGGAAGAATACACCTGATACAGCAGCCATCCGTTCATCATCCGGTCAAAAGCCCGGTCCTGCGTTTTAACCCGCAGGCGGGAAAGCCGGTTATTCCAGCGGTTCTGCACCCGTGCAAGCGCCTCCTTTGCCGCGCCGCGGCCCGCATAGCGTTGCGCCATCTTCCTTGCCTGCGCCTCATTTTGTGCCCAGCCGAGCAGAAACAGGATCTCCTGCCGCTCTCCGGGCGCAAGCGCCACCGGCACCCGCATCGCCGCGCAGCTGTCTGCGCCGCCGCCCGGACTGCTGGAAAGCTCCACACCCGACAAAGCCCGGATCTCTCCTTCCCTGCCCGCGCCGAAAAATTCTGCGCGGCTACAGGTATCGGTAAACTCCCTGCCCACAACGGAGGCAAAGGCCACGCCCTGTACGCCGCCTTTTTTTGCCAAAAGCAGCTCTCCCTCCCGTCCGGCCCAGAGCAACTGGGTCTGCGCCCGATTTTCTCCCAACACCCATTCCGCGCAAAAATACACCGAAAGGCGCCTTGGGCGATCCATAGGATTATACAAAGACAGGGCGCACAGCTTCACTCCGCCGTCTGCCAGCACATCGGTCTCGGCCAGCAATGCCTCTCCTCCGGAACGGTAACGGGTATAGCCGAATCCATGGCGCACCACCGATTCCCCTGCCGGCATCGGAGCGGGCAGCGGGCTCCAGACCGCGCCGCTTTCCTCATCCCGCAAAAAGAGCAGTTCGCCCGACCGGTCGGCCACTGGATCATTGGCAAGAGGCGTCAACTTGCACAGGGCACTATTTTGAGCGTACGTATATCCAAGGCCGCTTTCGGTCACCAGCGCTCCAAACCCTTCCTCCGCGAGAACATTGCTCCAGGGAAGGGGCGTAGGCTCCCCTCTTTGTCTGAGGACGTATTCCTCTCCGTCAAAACCGCCCCAGCCATTCCAGTGCTCCAGCGCCGGAAGCGACAGAGACAGCGCGTCCGTATGGCGAACTGGCGTCTTTTTCGGCATGGGAGGCAGGGGACGACCGGACGGCAATCCCCTCCGGTCCGCCTCCAGCACGGCAAATGCCCGTAGAAGCGTCCGCTCCTCCTGGCTCACCTGATGGCCGCACAGCAAATGCACGCCGTTTACTCCTGCCGACCACTGCTCCAGCATTTCCCAGACGGGGCGCTCGTAACCGGCCGGCTCGTCGTCAATGAGCACCGTATCAAAGCGGCAGCCGCACAAAAGTCCATACTGCGCCAGGCGCAGCACCTCCCGTGCAGCGGGAAGCTCCCGCTCCTGTGAAAGAATCATCAGCACCACAGGCCCATCCCCTGAAATGCCCAGCCGCCAGAGTCCCTCTCTGCCCATGCCATTGTGCCTGAGCGCCTCAAGACGGGCGCTGTCCGGCGGCAGAGGGGAAAGGATCTGTCCAAGCGCCGTCCGAAGTTTTCCGGCCAGCTCACTGTCCACTCCCAAATAGTGCAGCCTTACCTGTGCAAAGGTGCCGCACAACGCCGCCATCTGCTTGCAGGACTCCAGCGTTTCATACTGCCGGACGGTCTCCTCCGGCCTGTCTTTTTCCATCCCGGCGCAAAATACCATGGCAAACTCCGCGCTTTCGCCCGGAGCAAGGCGAACCGTCTCTTCAAAGAGAATGCAGGGATCGAGCGGAACTTTCTCAAACTTTCCAGTTCCCTCCGTCAAAAAACGGGGCTGCCAGCCGTTTTGGAGCCTGCCGAGTGCCTCAAACCGATTCGTCCCCATTTGGGGAGGAACTCGACCGATCCATCGTGCGCAAAGCTGCAGAGGCGCCTTTCCTTCCCGGTTTCTCCGGGTGAAACGAACCGTTCGTCCGTCCAGCCGTTCGGCTGAAACAAAGAGCTTTTGAAAAGCTGGATGTGCGTTCCAATCCGCTTCGGAAGCCAGACAGATCTCTCCGTAGCCGTACACGGCTACCTCCGCCGTGTGGTCGCCCTGATTCGTCACGGTCAAAAGCCGCAGCTCCGTCGGTTCTTCCGGCGGCGCACACAGCTCCATCCGGCAGAATATTCCATCTTCCAGCCGGGTGAAAATCGCCCTGTCCGCTTCAAAGCATGCCTCGCCTCCGCCGACGATCCCGCTTTTTCCTCCGCGAACCGCAACGTACATCCCGGCAGAAGGCTCTCCCCGCACCCGGTCGGTCTCCGGCCGGTATAGCGCTAGATCCCTCCAAAAAGCGGCGCTACGCCCGTCCGAAAAGGCCAGTATCCTGATTCCCCCGGAAAGGACGCACACCTCCGGCGGCGCGCCTGCCGGCACCCGATGATGAACCCGCACTTCTCCAAATGGGGGCAGCACAGGCTGAGGAAAGGCCCGGTCGTATTCCTTCAGAACGATCGAGCGATCCGGAAGCCGCTCTTCCAGCAGCAGCGACGCGGCGTCGATCTCCGGCGCCCCGAGGAACGCCCGGATCATCGCGCCGTCTGTCAGAAGGTTTGCCAGGGCCAGAAGGCTCATGCCCTGGTGGTGTGCCATGTAGCTTCTAACCACCTGACAGCCTTTTCCCACCCGCTTGGGCGTGTAATCCACCGCCTCATAAAAGCCGTAGTTTCCTTCCACCCCCAGCTCCCGCAGACGGCGAAGATTGTGTGCTGCAGCCGCTGGCTCGACCATCGCCGCCATTACGGATGCATAAGGAGCCACCACCCGATCCTCCCGGGCTGGTTTGACCCCTGCTCCGGGAACGCCGAAAGCCCGGTACTGGTAGTTCATGTGCAGGTCAAAGGCGTAATAGCCCGACTCGGACACGCCCCAGGGCTGTCCTTTTGCAAAACCTTTCTGCGCCGCCAGGATGCCCCGCACGCTCTCTTCCAGCAGTGTGCCCTTCACCGTACCCGTCAGCAGCACCGGCATGAGATATTCAAACATCGTGCCGCTCCAGGAGATCAAAAGCCGCTTTCCCTCCACAGCGGTCAAAGGCCTCGCCAGACGGAACCAGTGGGCGCTGTCCACCTGCCCCAGAGCGATGGCGCACAGACTGGTCAGCCGGGCCTCCGAAGCGAGAAGATCGTAATGCGCGCCGCTCATGCGGCTGTTCTGCTCGTCATAGCCGACGAAAAAAAGCTTCCGTTCCCTGTCAAAAAGAGCTGCAAAATCGGTTTCAACGATTAGCCGGTTGATGCGCTCCCTGAGCGTTTTCGCCTGCGGATCCTCCATCTGATCCAGAAGCTCCCGCGCCGTAATCATAGCCGCAACCAGATTACCGCTGTCCACCGTAGAGACAAAGCGGGGTATCATCGGGCTGAGCGAAAGGGTGTCATACCAGTTGTAAAGATGGCCATGCCATTTTTCCATCCGTTCAAGGGTTTCTGTGATTTTCTCTGTCCGAAAAAGCGTTTCTTCCTTTCCGGCCAGATCCAGTTTCCACGCTGCAAAGGGGGCGAGCAGGCCCATGGCGATATTGGTCGGCGAAGTACGCTCTGCCGCAGGCCGCCGGGGCTCCAGCTGCAAGTTGTCCGGCGGCAGGCCGTGACGCTTCTCGGTCATGGTATCGGCAAAAAATTTCCAGTAGGACCGGGCCAGTCCCCAAAACAGAGCCTCATCCTCTTCCCCGGGCCGGGTCGTCGGGACCGGCCGGCTGAGCCTGGCCGCGGCGTAGGGCGCAGCGCCCCAGAGCAGGCCCAGAAAAAGCGCGGGCCAGGCTCCGTGGAGCATACCCAGAACAGCCGCCGCAGTGCCCGCCACGGGAGCGATCAGCATCGTCCGGTAATGTCCGGCCACAGCTCCTTCCGTCCGTCGCTCCGCCTCAGCGGCAGTCGTCCATTCAAGCATGTGCTGATGCGACACAAAAGTGCGCCACAGCGCTCGAAAAGCAGCGTCCAGAGAAAGCATTCCTTCATAAGGCAGCGTGCACAGCATAAATACCGCCCTCCACAGCACATCCCAAAGACCGCTGAGAGAGTCCTTGACAAGAAGCTGCAAATCTGTCGTGCGGAACAGCCCCCGAAGAAATTCCGCCAAGGATCCCCATAGAAGCGCCAAAAGCGCTAGCAGTGAAAACGCCCATCCTCCAGGGATCAGCGGCGAAAACAGCAAAAGCAGAGCCGCCGACGGCGCCAGCAGGCTTCGCCGGAGGTTGTCAAAAAGCTTGTAGCGGCAGATTGCCGAAAGTCCCCGTCCCTCCAGCCCATAGGGCAGTAGCTGCCAGTCTCCCCGCATCCAGCGATGCAGCCGCATCGCCCAGGAAAGATAACGGGCGGGGTGATCGTCATAAAGGACGATGTCCGAGGCATACGCCGCCCGCGCATAGCTTCCCTCCAGAAGATCATGGCTCAGGACGGTATTTTCGGCGATCTTTCCCGCCAGTGCCCCCTCAAAAGCCCGCACGTCATAAATGCCCTTGCCCCCATAATTTCCCTCGCCGAACAGATCCTGATAGACCTCGCTGACGACGGAAGAGTAGGAGTCCAGCCCCGCCTCCCGGGAAAACAGCCGGGAAAACCTGGTCTGCTGTGCACTCCTTGCGGTGGTTTCCATGCGCGGAACGATCACGGCGTGTCCCTGAACCGTTCCATCCGGCAGCAGCTCCGGCCCGTTGAGTGGATGCGCCAACGAACCGATCAGCTTTTTCGCTGCTCCCATGGGCAGCCGCGTGTCTCCATCCAGCGTCAGGACATAGGCAATGGCCATGGGCTTCGGGCCATCGTAAAAGCTTCCCTCTCCACCCCCGAGCAGCAGGCTGTTCAATTCGCTCAAAGCGCCCCGCTTCCGCTCCCAACCGCAAAATTTTCCCTCTGCATTTTCTCTGCGCCGGCGAAAGAGCACAAAAAATAGCGGCTCCCCGTTCGCATAGGCACGGTTAAGGTCATCTGCTTCTTCCTGCGCCGCCCTCAAAATAGCGGCATCCTCTTCCGTTTCGGCTGTTTCCGCCGCCGGCAAGTCGCAAAGCAGGCAATAGCAGATGTTCCGCTCTCCCCGGCAGGCGTAATAATGCACCAGAAGGCCCCGAACCAGCTCCCTTGCCTTTTGCGGCGATCCTGCCAGCACCGGCACCGTGACCAGTGTCCGGCACCGGTCGGGTATCCCCTCATCCAGGGCCAGCCGCGGCACCCGCCGAACCGGCAGGCAGCTCAATCCCCGCCACAGAAAGGACTGCCACACGCTCCAGGCGCACACGGCGGCAGGCAGCAGCGCCAGGGCCAGCGTCACTACTCCGCCCACTGTGTCGCAGGCGGCAAACCCCGCCCAAAAGGCCAGCAGTAAAAGCAGCGCTGTCCCTGCAGCCACCGCGGCCAGATACCAACCAGCCCCCGCGCCTTTTCCCCGCCAAGAAATGCGGCTTCCCTCCCGTCGGGAGCGAAGCTGCCGCAGCAATTCCGAAACGCCCCGCTCTGCCAGATACCAGCCCACATGTCCGCGACGGGCATCCTGTCCCTCCCTCCGGGCAAGCCCCAGTGCCGCTCGCGCCACCGCCGGCTCGCCCACGCCGGTCTTTTCAGAAAGCGCTCTCACACAGTCGCGGTAATACTGTCTGGAAGCCGCGTCCATCAGCCGGTAGACCGGATCAAGCGAGAGCTCCTGATCGACCCGGGACACCGCCCGAAACAGCGCCTCCCAGTCAATATCCTCCATCCGCTTCAGGCTCCCGATGGCGTTTTCGAGCAGAATGCAGCTCTTCAGCTGTGCCCGGTGGGCGCCTTGGGCCATGCGTAGGCTGTCCGTATCTCTTTCCGCCAGCAAGCGATTCAGCAGGCTCCGTTCCTTTCGATCTCTCAGAAGCACGGTGAGCCGCTCCACATACTCCGGCGCTTCCAACGGCTGCCGTTTCAGAAAGGCCTCCGCTTCTTCTTCTGTCAGTTTTTCAAGCCTTTGCGCTGTAATCTGTGCCTGTTTACGCCGGGCACTGCGCCGGAGGCATTCCACAGCTTCAAGCGTACAGAGCTTGACCAGCGCCGTCTGAAGCGCCAACTGCGTTGTCCACAGTTCCTCCATCGACAGGGCGCTCTCTTTTTGATAAGCGCACAGATATTTCTCGATCAGCCCTGCGTCTACCCTTCCTTCCCGCTTTCCAACCAGATCCACCGCAATCCGGTAGATCCGCGGAAGTCCTGCCGAAGGCCCCTCTGTCATGCGCATCACGAAGCGTATCTGCTGCCAGCGGGATTCGAGTTCCTTGATCGTCTGCTCGAGCAGGTGAAAATGATCCACCAGCCAGCGGGCTGCCTCCTCGTCTCCAGATGACGGCAGACTCAGCCGCCCATAGGCCGCTGTCAGACGTTTTTCATCCTGAGACAGATGAGGAAAATCTCCTCTGACGCCCCGGCTGACGCTCTGCGCCGCAAGCTCCTGCCCATGCCGGAACAAGTCCTCTTCCGAAAGCGCTGTTTCCCTCAGACCAAAATAGCTGTTGTGCAACAGATTCCTCCCCCGGAGCAATTTTGCCCCTGCTTTTCTAACTTCCCTGAATGATGCGCAGCATCTTTTCAAAAAATTCTCCCAGCGCAGGAAGCCTGGTCATAACGGTGCGCTGCAGCAGATACAGCGCCAACGCTCCCAGCACCGTAAATCCCAGCGCCGCCCCAAGACCCCGGGCGATCCCCGTCCAAAAACTGCGGCGCAGCATCCTCCGGCCGTCGTTCCGAAGGGCCAGGTAGTCGTCCAGGCCAATGGCCTCCAGGCTGTCAAGCACCCGCTCCAGCTGTGTCAGCAGGCTGTTCAGCTCCTGCGTTTCGGTCTGCTTTCGAGCCTCACGCCGGCTTTTTCTTGTCCGCCGGGAGCCTTTTGCTCCCCCGTCGCGTCCCGCCATAGCAGTGTCCTCCCCTGTTCTTCCTGTTATCCTTCCACTTCCTGAAAAAATCATTCCGCTCCTTCCAAAAAGCAAAAAACCCGCGAAATCCTTTCGCGAGTCTTTTCTTTCCTCCGGCCGTTCTCAAATTTACAGAAGCTCCGGTTACAGCTCCGACCCCTCCTGCCAGGGGCGCTGACTTTCATAGCGCTGCTCCGGGTCATTCAGCCAGTCGGTCTGCGGATACATTCCTTCTTCCAGTTCCTCCTCCCGCCAGATTTCATTGCCGTACGCTGCAGCGCCTGACGGCTGTTTCAAAGGTTTTTCCGTTTCTTCCCCCCATCGGTACGTAGCCGACGACTCCCCTTCCGGCCGACCGCTCCGGTCAAAGCTCTCCGTCGCGGGTTTTTCTGCGGCAGGCACTGGCTGCACAGCCCGCTGCACTGTTTCTTCAAAAATAAAGGGATTCAACGACTCACCGCTTTGCTGCGGTGCCAGCTGCTCAAAAGTCCGGGGTTCTTCCGGTTTTTCCGGCTGTGGCTGCATTATCTCCGGCTGAACCGCAGGCTTTGGTGTTTCCTGCGGGACAGGTTCTACTTCCCTCTGCGCCAAAGCCGGCGCCTCCTGCGGCAAAGCAGCCGCCAGGTGCTTTGCAAAAGACTGCCCCCTTTGCGGGCCAACGCCTGCGCTTCCCTCTGGCTGAGCTGTTTCCTCTCTGGCTTCCTCTGCAGTAAAACGCGGATCAATGCCGATAAAGCTGCTGTACATCCGCTGGGCCAAAGGCCGCAGGCGAGGAGCGCCTTCCGTCTCCTGCTTTTTCCGGGTAACGATCAGTTCCCCCTGCTCCTTGGCCTCCCTAACGATGGTCTGCGCCTCTTCCTTCGCCCGGTCCAGCACCATTTTGGCTTGAAGACGCGCCTGCTCGATCAGTTCGCGGGCTTCGGCGTCTGCCTCGGCGTTCTGTTCCTGAACGGATACCTCCTGCTTGAGTTGCTCCTGCATCTGGCGCAGCCGGGCTGCCAACTCCGCAGATTTTTCCCGTTCCTGCGCAATTGCCCGGTCCCGGCGGGCCAGATCGTCTGCCAACGCATCAAGAAAGGAATCCACTTCCTCCGCATCATAGCCGCCCGGAACTTTGCTGAAATTTTTCGCAATGATATCGTTTCGGGAAAAAACCATGTCCCCTTCCTCCCCAGCGCAAAAGGCCGCCTGTTCTGCCGCTTCAGCAGGTTTTGCTGACCATGGAGCCAATGCCGCCGCTTTCACAGCAATAAAATAAATGCAGGTACATGAAACACATCCCAAGGAAGCTCTCCTTCAGGTGCGTTTCGCGAGCGCCTGCGATCGTTCGTTTTTTACAGCGTTACTGAACCACAGAATCTTTTCCCGCGGTTCTCCTGCCGTGCCTTTCGTTCCGCGGCTTTTGCGCCAGTCAGGTGCGCAGGGAGCCCTCCTTGCCGTCTTCTTCGCCATTCCCCACCAGGGAGACATTGCTCGGCACGATGACAAAAATGCCGAACGCTACCTTGCGGATCGTACCGTTGAGCGCGTAAACCGCGCCGGCAATGAAGTCCACCACCCGCTGAGCGCATTCCCGTTCAAGATCCACCATGTTGACAATCACAGGCTTGCGGGCACGCAGGTTGTCAACGATATTCTGCGCGTCTTCATAGGACATCGGCTGATAAACCACCATCTTCATGCCATTGTTGGAAGAGATGGGGGACGCCTGCTGCGAACTGGCGCTGGACATAGAAACCACCTTCCCACGGCCGCGTTCTTCAATCGGGGCCTGCTTGACAAATTCATCAATGCTGACGTCGCCAGCACCTTCCGTTTCGATTCCGTCCAGGCTATCTGCCGGTGCATCGTCAAAAAAGTATCCCTTGAGTTTTTTCCCTAGGCCAGCCATTACACATTCCTCCTGCTTCTATTGGTAACGCCCTGTTGAGACAGTCAAACATTTCCGGAATAAATATAGAAACCTATTTATAATCATAATGTAGGAAAAACCGTTCGTCAAGCGCCACAACAAAATTTACCGTCTTGCGCCAAAAATTGCTGAACCAACGCGCACGTAGGTCGCCCCCTCCAGAATAGCTGCCTCAAAATCCGCGGACATACCCATAGAAAGCTCAGCAAGCGGCAGGGAAGGAAACTCCCTGCCGGCCCGTTCCATCAGCTCCCGAAGGGAGGCAAAATACCGGCGCGCCTCCGTCTCCGTGCAGCGGGGCGGCACGGTCATCAGCCCGCGGATGCGAAGATTCGGAAATTCGCACAGCCGTTCCAGCAGGGAAAGCAGTGCCGATGGGGCAACTCCCCCCTTGCTCTCCTCTCCGCCGATATTGACCTCCACCAGCGCGTCCACGGTAAGCCCCCGCGCCGCGGCAACACGGTTCAGCTCTGCGGCCAGGCTCAGCCGGTCCAGCGAATGCACCAAGGCGGCGACGCCGACCACCTGCCGCGCTTTGTTGGACTGCAATTGGCCGATAACGTGCTTTTCCACCGTTTCCGGCAGAAATTCCAGCTTGAAGATCAGCTCCTGAACGCGATTTTCACCGATGCGGTTCGCACCGGCGCCGATTGCCTCCAGAATCCGTTCCTTTTCAATGGTTTTGGTCACTGTAATCAGACGCACTTCCTCCGGCCTGCGCCCGGAGCGGATCGCCGCTTCCGCCGCCCGTTCCTGAACTGCACGGACATTTTCGCCCACTGTCATTTTTGTTACGCCTCCGTCCGTTCAGACCTCATAATCGCATACGGCCCGCTCCGTGCGCGCCTCGGTGACGTGTTGCCGCACCGCCAGATGCAGCGGGTGATTCTGATAAGCTTCCAGCGCCTCCCGGCTGACAAACTCCGAATACAGGCAAAGATCCCAGCCTTTGGGATTGATGTTGACGCCCACTTCCGCTTTCAAGAGGCCGCCGATCTGACCGCACAGGGCTTCGAGCCGCTCCTTAATGACGGCGGCATTCTGCGCTTTGGTCCGTCCCATGGCTTCCTCTTTGAGATTCCAAAAAACCAAATGCTTAATCATTCCATTTCCTCTCAATCCCTCTCGCATGCCGGTCAGTTGGCGCTGTACTGCATTCCCGCAGAAAGCGCTGCCCCATCCGCCGCCCGAACCACAGCATGGGTGCCGTCGTTTGCAAGCACAGTCACAGGCACAAAATGTTTTCCATTGTCGTCTTTGATATAGAGGCCGGTCTGGCCCTCCTCCGTCACAATGGCGCGAGGGGCCACAGTCAGCCCGGTAAAGACCCGCTGCACCGTTCCGGTTACGACCCGTGTGCCCATGACCGGGCCGACATCGTCGCTGACCTCAAAAAGATTCAGGATCGTTCCGTCCGTCTCCCTGGTCGAAAGGGCGGTGAGAGTATAGGGCTTGTCATAATAGCCGTCGAGCACCAGGGTGTAGGTCTCATCGGGAACAAAAATTGTCCGGGAGTTCTTGCTGGTCACGATAGCCAGGTACCACTGCTGAGGGTTTGCAATGCGGTAAAGAGGCTTTTCCGCAGTTGTTCCGGTCGAAACGGAAACACTTTTTCCATTGATTACTGCCGTGATATCCGAAGGCAACACCTGCGCCATGGTCACTTTGTTGAGGACGGTCTCGTAGCCGTCAAAGTAAAAACTGATCATTCCGGAGGTATCGGCGTAAACATCCTTTTTCCAGGATTCGAGCCGGTCGGTCAGCGTCTGCTCCCGCTCGTAAAGGCTCATGAGCTTGTCGTCGGGCTGAAGGTTGTTTTTCAGGTAATCCCGCCGCTCCTCCATGAGGGTTTTGAGCTCCTTTTCCAGGGTCAGAAGATCCTCTTCGGACTCGCCCTGAACGACGGCGCTGATCTGATCGAGCTGATCGCCGATCGCCGTGTCAAGCCGGTCCAGCTCGCTGTTGACGATGTCGGCAAGGATGGTCTCCACCTGATAATTGCGTATCTCCTGCTGCAGGGTCAGAAGATCCTGCAAAACGCTGTCGTAGGTGCCCCAGCGGTACACCTCTGCGATCTTTGTGCCGCTGGTGATCCGCTCGCCCTCGGTAACATAATAGGTGATCTTTCCATAGGACTCTGCAGTGACCACGGCCTCGTCGCGGATGACCACGGCGGTCACAGGCTCCTCAAGCGTCACAGTTCCCTCTTCCACCACGCCGCCCACCGTCCTGAGCAGCAAAAACAGCACGACGCCCACGATCGCCGCGATTAGCGCCAGCATCAGGTAAAACCGGTAGTTGGGACGGTATCGTTTTCTTGCCATATGGTGTCCTTTCCTCTGAGCGGATTGGCGGTCGTTTCAACCGTCACAATGCTATTTTATGGTACCGCTTCCTTTCTTCGGATGCAAGGCTTTCCTGCTTTTGTAATTTTCAATCTCTTCGAGATAGACCCCATAAACCTCGTCCATGACTTCCTTCCACGTGCGCGCAAGGGTGCGTCTTGCCCCTTCGCCCACCTTCTGCCGGAGCGCTTCGTCAGAAAGCGCCCGCTCCATAGCGGCGGCGATGCTCTCGGACGAATCCTCGCAAAGAAAGGCGTTCTCGCCTTCTTCGACGCCGTCTGCGGCGTTGCTTCCCTCCACAAGGATCGCAGGGCAGCCCATGGCCGCCGCCTCCCGCAGGACTACCGGAGCATTGTCGTAAATGGACGGGAACGTAAACAGCTGCGCCCGAACGTACAGCTTGGACAGCAGCTCCCGGTCAAGGATCTTTCCGGTAAAGGTGACGCAGTCCGAAAGGCCCAACTCCTGCGCCTGCTTCTCCAGCTGGCTCTTGGCGTAGCCCTCGCCCACCATCAGCATGCGGAATTTTCCGCCGTTTTTCCGGTACAGGGCAGCGGCGTCAAGGAGCTTGGCCAGATTTTTCTGAAAAATCTGCTGGCCGACAAACAGCATCAGCCGGTCCTCCGGCGCAAGGCCGAAGCGTTCCTCCACCTCCCGGCAGGCCCCCTGCCGGTCTTCTATACCGGTAAAGTCCGTTCCATTGCCGATCAGACGGACTTCCCCCTCAAAGCCGTATTCCCGGAGGGTCCTTTCCGTGCCACGGTTGACCGTCCAGACACTGTCCGCCTGATTGAAAAAGCCGACGACATAGTCCACCGCCTTTTTGGCAATCAGTTCGCTGTTGGTCGCCTGCTTGAAGTCGTCGTAAAATTTGGAATGGAAGGTGGCGATCAGCGGGATATCCAGCTTTCGGGCAAGGCGCATGGCCGCCCGGCCGGAAAAAAACGGGGAATGCGCGTGCACCAGATCGGGAAGATAGCCGATCTCTCTTTCCCGAAACTCCATGTCCACGGCTGGAATGCCCAGCCGGTAAGGCGCGTGCCCCACCAACGGGATCGACGCAAAACGCACCACTGGAAAGGGATCGTCGTCCACATAATCGCGCACGTTGGGCACCGCCACATAAGCGCTGCAATGCTCCTTTGTCAGCCAATAGGCGTAATTGCGCACGCAGGTGGCCACTCCGTCCACCACGGGAACATACGAATCCGAATAAAGACCAATCGTAAGCGTATCCAAAAATACTTCTCTCCTTTTTGAACTTTACGGCGCAAGACCATATCTCCCGCGCTTCTCATTCGTCAGGCCGCACACTTTCTTCAGCCCGAAAAGTATTAAGAGAATTATATCGAAAAACCGGCCAAATGAAAAGGGCGCAGGCCGAAGGGGTCGCTGCGCCCGTTTGAATTGTCAGTTTGTCCTATTTGTTTTCCGTTTCAGATTTTCTGAGCGTCTCATCCGATTTTCGCGGCAATGTCCCGCGCCACGACCACGCCTGTGACCGAAGCCTGCATCAGGCCGCGGGTGATCCCCGCGCCGTCGCCGATCGCGTAAAGGTTCTCGACGGCCGTTTCAAAATTGTTTCCCACAGCCAGCTTGGAGGAATAGAATTTGACCTCCACGCCGTAAAGCAGGGTGTTTTTCGAATACAGTCCGGGAGCCACCTTGTCAAAAGCCCGGAGCGCCTCGATGATGCTGGTCAGATGCCTGTGGGGCAAAACGAAGGAGAGGTCGCCGGGCACTGCATTTTTCAGAGTAGGCCGGGTCGTGGATTTCGCCAGACGGGATACGTCCGTGCGCCTGCCGCGCAGCAGGTCTCCCAGCCGCTGCACCATGATGCCGCCGCCGGTGAGCATATTGCCCAGCTGAGCGATGTAGTTGCCATACTGAATGGGCTGGTTAAAGGGCTGCGTAAACCGGGTGGAGACCAGCATGGCGAAATTGGTGTTTTCCGTATGCCTTTGGGCGTCGTGATAGCTGTGACCGTTGACGACTGCGATCCCGCCCTCATAGTGCTCCTCGGAAACGATGCCGCCAGGGTTCATGCAGAAGGTACGCACCTTGCTTTCAAAGGTGTCGGAATAATAGACCAGCTTGGCCTCGTAAAGGTGCTGGGTCAGATGATCCATGACGGAGTTGGGGCATTCGACGCGCACGCCGATGTCCACCTCGTTGTTGTCGGTGGAAAGGCCCAGATTCTGTGCCTCCCCGCTCAGCCATGCGGCGCCGCCGCGGCCCGGAGCCACCACCACGTAAGGCGCGTAGACCTCTTCCTCTCCGCCTTCTCCCGTCAGCCGCACGCCCACCGCTTTTCCATCCCTGACAAGGATATTCCGGGCCGTCGTCAGCTCCCGGAAGGTAAATCCAGGCTGCGCCGCAAGGTGCTCGTACATGCCGCGCAGCACCTCAAAGGCGTACTCCGTTCCCATGTGGCGCACAGGGCAGCGGACGAGATAAATGTTATGCTTGCTGCATTCGTAGGCGATTTCTCCCACCTTGGGATCATCTTTTCCATGGACGGTGTCCGGCGCGCCGAAACGGGTGTAAATGCCGTCAGCATAGTCAATCAGCGCCTGCGCTTCCTCTTCGGACATATACTTGGTGATGTGGCCTCCCACCTCGCTGGAAAGGGAGAGCTTGCCGTCGGAAAACGCTCCCGCACCGGACCATCCGCTCATGATGGCGCAGGGCCTGCAGCCGACACACTTGCCGGTCGTTCTTGCCGGGCAGACACGACTGTCGATGCTTCGGCCCGAATCGATCAGGAGTATCTTTGTGCCCGGAGCTTTTTCCGTCAGCTCCAGCGCGGTAAAAATGCCCGCAGGGCCTGCGCCGACAACGATCACATCGTATTGATTCCGTTGTTGTTCCATCATGGTGTTATTTCCGCCTTTGCCGTTATGATCTTTGGAAGGCATCTCTGTCCTCCTGTTGAGAAGTGTTGTTTTTCATCTCAAAATGCAATTTCATTATCAAAATAATTCATGCCGTCCGGACACCGCGGGTTATTATATCCCGCAAATTCCGTTCTGTCAACGAAAACCACATCCCCCCCTGAAATTCCCCTGGTTCCATTGACTTTTCCCAGGCAATCCTTCAGAATAAAAATATCTTGTTGATCGCTCTTTCGGGCAGAAAGGAAGCTCTTTCTCATGGCAAAATACGAAACCCGGTTCACCGGCTCTTTTGACCAGACGCTGGATTTTATCGAGCGGCGCATCCAAGATAGTGCCGACAGCATGAATCTCGTGGACCTTTCCGATTTTTCTCTGGGCGAAACGAGAATCGCCGTGCGGGTGTATGACAAATATTTTATGCGAAACGGCAACCGGGCCAGCCTGACCGTGACGCTTGCCGGCCAGGGAACCGATCTGTGCCTGTGCGTATTGGGGCCGGCGGCGGCAGCGGTATTATCTTCAATTTCAGTCTGGGTGCAGAAAGCGCTCTGGTAGCCGTCGTGGAAAAAGCGGTCGAAGCGCTGCGCCGGGAATCCCTGTGACCGTTTGCCGGAAATTTCCGGCCATATCCATGCCGTCAGGAATCTCTTCTTGCAGGCAGCCACTCTTCTGTCCCCGTCTTTGGATCCTCTTAGAAAGAATAAAAAGACAGCGCCGGGAAAAATTCTCTGCGCTGCCTTCTTATTTTTGGTCAGCCGCCGCACTGCTGCGCTGGAAGTCCTGTTCCTTTGATGCACTGTAATGTTATCTCTGGTTCAGCCGCCCAGATAGGCCTTTCTGACCTTTTCATCGCTGGCCAGCTGCGCCGCGTCGCCGCTCATGGAAACCGTGCCCGTCTCCAGCACATAAGCACGATGGGCGATGTTCAAAGCCATTTTTGCGTTCTGCTCCACCAGCAGAATAGTCACTCCGGACTGGTTGACGTCCGTGATAATATGGAAGATCTCCTGCACCAGAATGGGCGAAAGGCCCATGGAAGGTTCGTCCAGCAGAAGCATCTTGGGCGAGCTCATCAAAGCTCGGCCTATAGCCAGCATCTGCTGTTCACCGCCGGACAGCGTGCCCGCCAGCTGCTTTCTGCGTTCCTTGAGACGGGGGAGCCGCTCAAAGACCATGTCATAATCCCGGCTGACTTTTTCCTTGTCCTTGCGGATATAGGCGCCCATTTCCAGGTTTTCCTGAACCGTCAGGCTGGAAAATACCCTCCGTCCTTCCGGGACGTGGGCCATGCCAAGTCGGACGATCTTGTGCGCATCCACAGCTCTGAGGTCATTGCCAAGAAAGCTGATCTCTCCGTTCTTCGGCTTGAGGAGTCCGGAAATGGCGTGGAGCGTGGTAGTCTTTCCCGCGCCGTTCGCGCCGATCAGAGAGACGATCTCCCCTTCGTTGACTTCAAAGGATACGCCCTTGATGGCATGAATAGAACCATAATAGACCTCAAGATCTTTCACGCTGAGCATTGCCGCCATATCACTCACCTCCCAGATACGCCGCGATAACCTTCGGATCGGCGCGAACCTCTTCCGGGTCGCCCGCAGCGATGATCATGCCATAATCCAGCACCACCAGCCGCTCGCAGATGCCCATCACAAAGCTCATGTCATGCTCGATGAGCAGGATAGAAATTTTAAACCGGTCGCGGATGAGCTTGATGGTCTCCATCAGCTCGAGAGTCTCGGTGGGATTCATTCCCGCCGCCGGTTCGTCCAGCAGCAGCACCTTCGGGTCGGTCGCCAGCGCGCGTGCAATCTCCAGCTTGCGTTGCTGGCCATAGGGAAGATTGGCCGCCCGGGTCTCGGCGTACTGCTCCAGATCAAAGACCCTGAGAAGCTCCCGGGCCTTTTCCTCCACCCGCTGTTCTTCTTTCCAGTAAGAGGGCAGGCGCAGAACCGCAGCAAAGCCGGAGTACTTCATCTGGCTGTTCATGGCTATCTTAACGTTATCAATGACCGAAAGATACTTGAACAGACGAATATTCTGGAAGGTGCGGGCGATACCGTGCTGCGTGATCTCATAGGTTTTCTTGCCAACGATGCTGTTTCCTTCCAGCTCAATGGTGCCCTCCGTGGGCAGGTAAACATCAGTCAGCAGGTTGAATACCGTAGTTTTTCCGGCGCCGTTAGGACCGATCAGGCCAACAATTTCGCCGTTATCAATGGTGATCTGAACGTCCTTCAGAGCGCGAAGGCCGCCAAAGGCAATGCCCAGATTTTTGACTTCCAGCAATGCCATTTACTGCACCTCCCCTTTCTTCCGGCTCTTTTTGTCCTTCTTCGGCGCCTTTTCTCCATTCTTCCTTCGTCTGAGCCAAGCGGCGAACCTCTGCGCCATACGCTTGATCCAGCGACCAAGGCCGGCAATGGAAAGCTCCGAGCGGCCTAGCAGCCCGCCGGGACGGAAAAGCATCATCAAAATCAGCACCACCGAATACAGCAGCATGCGGTAGTCAGAGAAGGCACGCAACGCCTCGGGAAGGATGGTCAGCACCGCAGCGGCAATGACCGAGCCGGTGATGGAGCCCATGCCGCCAAGCACCACCATGACGAGGATCTCAACAGAATAGTTGAAATTGAACTTGCTCGGTGCAATGACGCCAATGTAATGGGCGTACAGGCCGCCGGCCACCCCGGCAAAGAAAGCCGCCATGACAAAGGCCGCCATCTTGTAATAGGTCGTATGGATGCCGGCTGCCTCCGCAGCGATCTCATCCTCGCGGATCGCCAGAACTGCCCGGCCATGGCGGGAGAGCATGTAGGAATAGATGATGTAGACCGTCAGTGCGGCGAGGATATAAACCCAATTGAAGGTGGTCATGCCCGGAATGTTTCGAAGGCCCAGTGCGCCGCCAGTAAAATCCAGGTTCAGGATCAGCACACGAATGATCTCGCCAAAGCCCAGCGTAATGATCGCCAGATAGTCGCCCTTAAGCCGCAGGGCGGGGATGCCAATAATGACGCTGAAAAGCGCCGCCACCAGGCCGCCGAGAACCAGCGCCAGCAGGAAGGTGATCGCGCCGCCAAATCCTTCAAGGGGAAGGCCCGAATGGATCGTAAACAGTGCCGCCGTATAAGCGCCTACCGCCATGAATCCGGCGTGACCCAGCACCAGCTGGCCGAGAATACCGGTAACGAGGTTGAGGCTGACGGCAAGGATGATGTTGATGCACACCATGGTCAGGATGCCCGCGATGTAACGGTCGATCACACCCAGGGTAGTCAGCACGTTGATGACAACAAAGCCCGCCACCACCAGCAGGAAATTGATCAGATAGGAGATTAGTTTCTTTTTCATGTAGGGGGCCAGTTTGTTTTTCTTGCTCATTGTCCGCACCTCCTACACCTTTTCCTTGACGTTCTTTCCCATCAGACCGGTGGGCTTGAAGAGCAGCACGACGATCAGGATGCCAAACACCACGGCATCGGAAATATTCGAAGAAATATATCCCTTGGTCAGGCTTTCCGCCACGCCCATAATCAGGCCGCCGATCATCGCGCCGGGCACAGAGCCAATGCCGCCCAGAACCGCCGCAACAAACGCCTTCAGGCCCAGCATGGAACCCATGTAGGGAGTGATCTGTGGATAAGATCCCATATAAAGCACAGCGCCCACTGCCGCCAGCGCAGAACCGATGGCGAAAGTAAAAGCAATCGTGCTCTCAGTGTTAATCCCCATAAGACGTGCTGCGCCCGCATCTTCCGAGACGGCACGCATAGCCTTGCCGGTCTTGGTTTTGTTGATCAGCAGCTGCAACAGGATCATCACGAGCACCGTTGCGGCGATGGTGATAATCGTTCCAAAACCGACCGAGGCGCCGCCAAAGCCCACGGAGCCTTCGGGGAAAAACCCGGGAACGGATTTTGCAGAGGAGGAAAATAGCAGCTGAAACAGGTTCTGAAGGAAAATACTCACACCAATGGCCGTGATGAGCAGAGAAATTCTCTGAGCCCCGGCGTTGAGCAGCCGGCTGTAGGCCAGCTTTTCAATCAGAACGCCCACCAGCGCGCAAAAAGCCATGGAGGCCAGGACGCTGACCCATAGCGGCAACTTGAGCATAATCAGCACCACGTATACCGCGTATGCTCCCACCATGATAATGTCTCCATGGGCGAAATTAATCAGTTTCACAATGCCGTACACCATGCTGTAGCCAAGGGCCACCAGCGCGTAAATGCTGCCGGCATTGAGTCCGTTGATGATTTGCGTGATAAAATTCATAAACCACACCATCCTGCCTAGGTACTGTTTCTATGAAAAAAGAAGCGGCAAACGTCCTTCTTCGGAATTTTCGAAAGGAAAAACGGCTTTTGCGGGAAATCCCGCGCCATGGTACCGTAGTACAAAAATTGCAGGGCAGGGGCCGCCTGCGCGGCCCCTCCTGCGCGGGAACACAAAACCACTGCGCCCCGTCTCTATCAATCGTTCTTTATTTGCCGAAGGTCTCGACGAACTTGTAATTGCCATCAGTAATGGAAGTGATGGCAGCAGACTTGATGGGGTTACGTTCCTCATCGTAGATCACATGACCGGTAATGCCTTCATAGTCGGTCGCGACGAGAGCTTCAATAATGGCGTCAGCATCCGTGGAGCCGGCCTTTTCGATAGCAGCGCACAGGATCTTGGCAGCATCATAGCCCAGGGCAGCGAACATGTTGGGGCGCTCGCCGTAAAGCTCTTCATACTTCTCACGGAAAGCGACGAACGCGGGATCGGTGCTCTCCATGGAAGCGTGGCAGCAGAAGTAAGAGCCTTCCAGAGTGCCGATGTTGGAAGCGTCGATGGATTCAACTACGCTGTCCCAGCCGTCAGCACCAAGCAACACCGCAGTGATGCCGGCCTCACGTGCCTGGGGAGCAATCAGCGCAACGTCCTCATAATATTCGGGCAGGAACAGCACCTCGGGAGCGGCGGAAGCGATCTTGGTCAGCTGCGCCTTGAAGTCCACATCGCCTGCCGTATAACCTTCTTTGGCAACGATCTCGATACCCTGGTTGGCAGCCTCAGCCACAAAAGAGTCGGTCAGGCCGACGGAGTAGTCGCTGGAAGTATCATAGAGAACAGCAGCCTTGGTGTAGCCGAGCTTCTTGGCATAGGCGGCCATCAGCTCGCCCTGGAAGGGGTCGATGAAGCAGGCGCGGAACACATTCTTGCCGGCGGCAGTGATATCTTTGGCAGTTCCGGTGGCGGTGATCATGGGCATATTGTCCTTCACAGCCTGCTGGGCAACAGCCAGACAAGGAGTGGAGGTCACATCGCCGACAAGGGCAACGATCTTATCACTCTGCACCAGCTTGTTGTAAGCGTTGACCGCTTCGGTCGCGTCGCCCTTCTCATCGTAAGCCACGTACTCGATCTGCTTGCCGAGCACGCCGCCGGCGGCGTTGATCTCGTCGATGGCAATTTTGGAGCCATTGTTTGTGGCAATGCCGTACATGGAAACCTCGCCGGTCAGAGGAGCGAGACCGCCGATCTTGATCGTTTCGGCATCAGAACCGGATTCTGCAGGCTGGCTGGAACAACCGGCGAACACTGCCGCCATCATCACGCAGGCGAGCAGCAGAGTCAAAGTGCGCTTTTTCATACTATTTTCCTCCTAGTATTTTGAACTATGTCAAGGCCAGATGAAAGTTTCCTTTTTCCGTCCCTGCATAACGGATTCATTAAAAATCCGAACATTCAACATATTTTCTATCAAAGTTTCTGCATTTTCAGCAGAAAATCTTTCCATATTGTTCGGATTTTCCCATTTTGCGCTTTCTGCTCTCCGCGGCTATCGATTTCATAACCGCTCAAATATGTGTCATTATACAGCGACAGATGCAGGATTACAAGAATTTATTTCATCGCAGCAATACAAAACATCGTCCACCGCTGCCAAAATGCAAAGCGCCGCCGCCTCCATCCTCCCGGCGGAAGCTGCGGCGCAGCGTGCTGCCCGATTCCTGCTCCATTGCAGGCGTTGTTGCTTTCTCTGCACCGGCTCCCGGTTGTAAAGCTTTGCCCTTCCGCCGAAAGTCTGTGCACTCTTTTCTTGGAGGATATTATAACTTATCTTTCCTCCGGAGGCAACAGCATTGCAAGAACTTTTTCCATGCTGTCGACCGCGGCAAAGGGACAGGAGGCGGTCACATCCTCCGGTTTAGCCATGCCGTAAGTGACGGCAATGGTTTCGACTCCCGCGTTGGCGGCGGTCTTGACGTCGACTGGCGTATCGCCGACCATAATGGCCTCCTCCGGCTTCACCCCGAAGTGGTCCAGCACCAGATTGACGCAGGCCGGATGGGGCTTAACCTCCGGCACATCGCCGGCGCAGACCAGAAAGTCAAAATATTTGGTGATATCGAGTTTGTCAAAGAGCTTGACCGTAGCCGGACGAATCTTGTTAGTGGCGAGGGCGATCTTCCGCTTGCCCTGAAGGGCCTTAAGGGTGTCCACCACCCCGGGATAGGGCTGTGCGATGGTACCGGAGATCTTCGCGTACACCGGCTTTGCCATCTCCACCGCCTCATCGATCCGATCGGGAAACTCGGGGATGCATAGCTGCAGGATCTTTTTCAGCCCGCCACCGATCCGGTATTTGACGTAATCTACCTCCTGCGGTCCCAGGCCCATCCGTTCGCGAACGCTGTTGACCACCATTGTAATCTCCCCGGCGGTGTCCACCAGACATCCATCCAGATCAAATATCACTACTTTTTTGTCGAAGCAATTTTTCTCCATGTCGTTCCTCCTGCGTATATATGCTGCTGCACCGCCTGTTCAGGAGTCCCAGGCTGCTCCCTGCGGCGCTGGCGCAAGCTTTGGTTGCGCTTTGGTTCAGCGGCGGATCCCCAGCCGCTCTGCCGCTTCATCCACCCGTTTGAGCGCCTCTTGGAGCGCCGCGTGGGGACAGGCAACGTTGATCCGCCGGTGCAGCACGCCGCCCGGCCCGAAGGATCTGCCGTCGTTGACGAAAAACAGAGCCTCATCCGCCAGAAAACGGTTCAGCCCCTCTTCCGTCAGGCCCATGGCGGAAAAGTCCGCCCACATCAGATAGGTTCCCTCCGGAAGCGGCACCGAAACCGATGGGAATTTCTCCTCAAAGAAGTTCCGCACGTATTCCATGTTCCCGCGGAGCACCTGCAAAAGCTCCTCGAGCCAGGGCTCACCCTTTGTATAGGCGGCGATGCAGGCAGGCACGCCCATGGCGGAAATGTATTCTCCCGCGTCGAGGTGATACTGCGCGGCAAAGGCCCGGCGAAGCGTCCCGTCCGGCACGATAATGTTTGAAGTCGTCAGCCCTGCAAGATTAAAGGTCTTGCTTGGAGACGTGCACAGGATACAGTTTTTTTCAAAGGCTTTTCCAAGGGAGGCGTACATCGTATGGACGTTTGGCGCAAATACCAGGTCGTTGTGGATCTCGTCCGCCACGACCAGAACGCCGTGCTTCTGGCAGATCTCGCCATAGCGGCGCAGTTCCTCCTCCGTCCAGACCCGGCCCACGGGATTATGGGGGCTGCAAAGAATGGCCAGCCTGGTCTCTGGCCGGGCCGCCGCCCGTTCGAGCGCCTCAAAATCCATCTCCCAGCGGCCGTTCTCCTCCCTGAGCGGACAATCCACGACCGTGCGGCCATTCTGCTCCACCGCGCGGCGGAAGGGCGGATACACCGGCGTTTGAATGATGACGCTCTCTCCTTCCTCCGTAAAGGCCCGCACCGCGCTGTAAAGGGCGGACACCACGCCGTAGGTAGGCACGATCCAGTCTCCATCGATCTCATAGCCATGCCTCTGCTTCATCCAGCCGGCGACCGCATCACGATATTCGTCGTAGACCGTCGTGTAGCCAAGAATTCCCAGGTCAAGCACCCTCTGCAGGGATTCGAGGATCTCCGGCGCGGTGGAAAACTCCATATCCGCCACAGAAAAAGGCATTACGCCGAGGGGATGCCAGCCATCCGTCGTGCGGGTAATTTCCCATTTTTCCGCCCCCATTCCTTCCCGGGGACGAAGGGTCTCAAAATCGTAAGCCATGGTTTTTCGTTCTCCTCAGGGCAAAGCAACTTCCAAAGCAAAACCGTTGTTTTTTGCTTTTTATTGTATCAAATGCGAAGCCTTACTGCCAGTCCTGTCCGTCATTCAATACCCCAGCTTGATCGCCTTTTTGAGGATCTTCTGGGCGATCGGCGCCGCCTTTCCACCACCGGAGCCGCCTTTTTCCAAAACCACGGCAATGGCCAGCGGATGGTCGCCGTCAAGGACAAAGCCCGTAAACCAGGCGTTGGCCGCCACAGACTTGTCGTTGCTCACCTCTGCCGTACCGGTCTTTCCGCCCACCGTGTAGCCAGAAATAGCGGCATTCGTACCCGTTCCGCTTTCGACGACGGAGATCATCAGCTTCTGCATCTTTTTCGCCTCCAGCTCGGTCAGCGGCTTGGAGTAGACCTTTGGCTTGAGGTAAGCGGTATAGTAATTGCGGCTGTTGATGACCCCCTTGAGGAGCTTGGGCTCCATCATCTGCCCGTCGTTTGCAATGGCCGCAGAAATCAGGCAAAGATGCAGGGGGGTGATGAGATCCTTGTACTGTCCTACGGAAGACCAGGCCAGCTCATAGTCGTTGGAACCCTTGACGAACTGACTGCCATAAAGAATGATGTCTTTAAAGACAAAGTCCGTTCCAATACCGAATTCCGCCGCCATTTTCGCCAGCTTCTGCGCCCCCAGCTCCATCCCGATGCGGGCGAAGGTAGTGTTACAGGACTTGGCGAAGGCCTTTTCCAGCGTCAGCTCCCCGTGATAAGAAGACTGATAATCTCGAACCCATTTGTAATTTTTGCCGTCGGTTTCCTCGACCATTTCTTCCTCCCCTTCCGGCGGAGGTGTGGCTGTGCTCCGTTCGTTTTCCTTATTCTGTTTGTCTTCTTCCTCGCTGATCTGGACGGAGGAAAGGTATCTGCCGCTGTCATAGTCAAAGGCCAGCGGCCCGGTGCAGTCAAAGGTGCGGCTCTCGATGCCCGGCAGATAGCGGATGGCCGCCGCCGCCGTGATAATCTTGAAGACTGAGCCGGGGGTATACTGTCCTGCTGTCGCCCGGTTGACCAAGGTGCTGTCCCCTTCCGGCGCGTCGTTCGTCCCGCCCTGCGATTCGGGAAGATACGCCTCCATGTGCTTGGGATCAAACATCGGATGGCTGGTGGAAACGAGCAGCTCGCCTGTCTTATAATTCATCATCACCACCACTCCCTGGTAATCCCCCAGCACTTCCGAGGCGTACTCTGTCAATTCCGCATCCACAGTCAGCATGACGCTCGAACCCTGGGCGCTCTGTCCACTGAAAGACTGCGCAAGGCGCTCAAAAAGATTGGTGTCCATTCCCAGCAGGTAGTTTGCAAAGAAACTCTCCGCACCGGAGCTGGTCAGGCCATAGTTGTCGCCAATGATGTGAGAAAGAGCCTTTCGGGTCGCCCGGTCTGAGGTGTATTCCCGTTCGCCCTCCTCGTTGACTCCGGCGAGAACAACGGAGTTGCGGTCGAGGATCTTTCCTGGGATGACCGAGCTCTTCTGGTTTTGCAGGCGGACGTTATAGGGATTGGTCAGCCAGCGGTTTCCATAGGTATTCAGGGCGTACACAAAATATCCCACCAGCACCGTGAACAGCACCAGAAACAGGATCAGAATCACCCTTGCGTTCTTTTTAAGGGATTTCATCCCGTGCCTCCTTTCCCGGCGCGCCGCCCGTTCTGCACAGCCACCGACTCAAGCAGTCCCAGCACCAACAGGCTCGACATCATGGAACTGCCGCCGTAGCTGACAAAGGGGAGCGTCACGCCCGTGAGGGGAATGAGCTTGATGACGCCGCCGAGAATAATAAAGCTTTGCAGCACGATCAGCGTCGTGCAGCCGATGGCCACAAGGGCGGAAAACCGGTCCGTACACTTCAGGGCGATGGAAATGCCCCGAAGGGCGAATAGAACGTAAAGCGCCACGACGCAAAGGCCCACGATGATGCCCATCTCCTCGCAGATGACCGCAAAGATGTAGTCAGTATGATAGGCGGGGATCACCTTCGGCACTCCAAGGGTCAGTCCCAGGCCGAACAGGCCGCCGCTTGCGATAGCCATCAGCCCCTGCGCGATCTGGTAGCCTTGGTCATAATAGGTGGCCCAGGGGTTTCTCCAGGCGTTGACCCTGACACGGACATGAGCAAAGAGCCTGTAGCAGATCACCGCCGCCCCGGCCCCGGCCCCAAGGCCCGCCGCCGTCACGAGAAGGTTTCCCGTCGCGCAGTAGTAGAGCACCACCGCCGTTCCGGCATAAATGAGCGCCGCACCCAGGTCTCTTTCAAGGACCAGCACCGCCATCAGCGCCAGCAAAAACACGCCCGGCACCAGCAGCTGGCTGATCCTCTGCCGCTCTGAAAGATAGATCGCCAGTACCATCACCAAAGCGATCTTGACGAATTCTCCCGGCTGAAGAGAGAAAAAGCCCAGATCAATCCAGTTTTTCGCGCCGTACTGCTCCGAACCAATGGCCAGCGGCACCAGCAAAAACAGCACTGACCCGATCATGTACACCCAGCTCATCTTCGTGGATTTCCAGCGGTCGATCTCATTGAGCAGCAGCATCAGCACTGCCATAGCCGCGATGCCCAGCCCCAGCGCTACCATCTGCTTGAAAGCGATGTCCGGATTGATGCGGTACTGGACGATCATTCCAATGGAAATGAGTACATCCGCGATGATCAAAAGATGCCGGTCCAGATAGCGGAAGGCTTTGGTCAGAATCCAGTAGCTGCCGATCAGAAGGGCCAGCAGGATGCCGCCGGCCAGCAGCGCCTCCGGGTCAAAGGTCTCGTCCCGGAGCGAAAGCAGTCCAAAGGCCGACATCTCCAGCAGCACGATCAGTGCCAGCAGCTTACCGGGATTGGCACGCTTCATCGTCCGTCCCTCCTTCCAAAGAAGTGGCGGCGCAGCCCAGGGGCTGTTTCCTCTTCCCCGTCGTCATCGTCCTCTTCGCTGTATGCTTCGTCTTCGTATTCTTCCTCGAACTCTTCGTAAGCTCCGGCTTCTTCCGTTTCGTCTTCGTACTCCTCTTCGTCCCCGTATTCGTATCCTTCTTCCTCTTCGTCCGTCAACTCTCTTTCCCAGCGCTGTGCACGCCGCTGTCCATAGCCGCCGTCCTCTTCCCATTCTTCCGGTTCTTCTGCTTCCTCCGGCTCCTGCCGCGGATCGAAACGGCGGGACTCAGGCTGGCTGTCCTGCTGCGCTCCAAAAGCCGGTATTCCCCCCGTGCCCGCGCCGCCGAGATAGAATTCATCCTCAAAGGCGGGCCGCGGCGTTTCCTTTTCAAAGCCCTCCCGCCGGACGTTCGCGGCTGTCCCGCCCTTGATATGCAGGCGCAGCACTACCTCGCCAAGGGCGATCTCGTCGCCGTCGAGCAGCGGCAGATCCTTTTTCATCCGGTGTCCGTTGACAAAAACTCCCGCCCTGGCACCATAATCACTCAATAGCACCTGATTGCCCTTTTGGTAGATGGAAGCCTGTACGGCCGCCACCGTCCGCTCCCGCAGGCGGATATCGCACTTTCTCGCGCTGCCGAGCAGGTTCTCCCGCCGCAGGGCATAGCGCGCGCCATACAGGGGCGACGGACGTCCCTTTGTGTCAGTCTGAGGCGCAATGACCTCCAGCATTCCCATCGAATAGCCCTCCGCCTGTCTGCGGCGCACCCGGTCTCCGGCGTAGTCCCGCCAGACCGATTGCACCAGCCGCAGCAGCAGATAGACCATCAGGGCCGCGAACCAGTAGCTCATCACCGTTGCGGCAATCTCATACGCCTTGCTGCTCACGTATTTCCTCCCCTTAACAATCCACGGAACCATTGTCCCGTGTTTTTTCATACTTACCGTGAAAAGTCGTTTTTCATGCGTCTGTTTTCCCCGTACGTCCCCTGTTTTCCCGTTTGAACTCCAACTGGCTTTCCCAAGGAAAATCTCCGGTCATTATACCATAGATTCTACCGGGAATTTCTGAATTTTCTCCGAACATCAAAAAAGGCGGCCCGAAAGCCGCCCTTTGCCGTTTAAACGTTCCCCGTCCTTCAGCCGGGTATGTACCCGCTTTGTTTCCATTTACCATATAATCTTTTTCGTTTAAGTCAAACGAGTATTTTTTACAGGGAATTCCTATTTGTTCCCATTTTACTTCTCCCCACGCAAAACCACCGCAGCGGAAATCCGCTGCGGTGGTTTCTTCTTTTCCAAAATACTCCCGCATCCTTATGCACTGCGGCTCTTATTTTTACCACCGCCCATCAGCCGCAGAGCGTTGAGCACGCACAGCACCGTGACACCCACATCTGCAAACACAGCCCACCACATGGACGCAAGGCCCAGCACGCCCAGCACCAGCACGATCACCTTGACTGCAATGGCGAAGACCGTGTTCTGCCAGGCGATCGCCCGGGTTTTTCGCGCAATGGCGACCGCTTCCGCGATGGAGGACACCGAGTTGTTCATAAACACCACATCCGCCGCCTCAATGGCCGCATCTGCTCCGGCCCCCATGGCTGCGCCCACGTCCGCGCCCGCCAGCACCGGCGCGTCGTTGATGCCGTCTCCGACGAACATCGACGGGCCTTTTTCCCGCTGGACCTGACGCAGCCGTTCCAGCTTCTCATCCGGCAGGAGCCGCGCATAAAAGCTCCCGATTCCCAACTCGCGGCAAATCTCCTGCGCCGGTTCAGGCGCATCGCCGGTGAGCATAACAGTGTGGAGCCCCATGGCCCCCAGCCGTGCAATGCCTTCCCGGGCATCGCTTTTGAGGGAGTCCGCAATGACGATGCGGCCCAGGAATTTTCCTCCGAGTGCAACGCAAACCGAAGAATCTCCCCTTGCTCCATCAAACCCGACGCCGTGTTCCGCCAGTAGCTTTTCAGAACCAACCAGCACTTCCCCCTCCGGAAGGCTTGCCCGCACGCCGCGTCCGGCGATCTCCTCCACCGCCAGGGGTTCGCAAAGCGTCAGATTCCGCTGTCTGGCCGCTTCGCGAAGGGAACCGGCCACCGGATGTGTCGAATGGGTTTCCGCCGCTGCTGCAACCCTGAGGATATTTTCCTCCTTTTCGCCGTCAGCCGGCCGAATGGCCTGCACTGCGAACTCGCCCCGGGTGACGGTTCCGGTCTTGTCAAGAACGACGTTCTTCACCGCGCTGAGCGCCTCTATGGTAACACCGCCCTTAAAGAGAATTCCGAATTTTCCGCCCCTTCCGATGCCTGCAAAAAAGGTCAGCGGAATGGAAAGCACGATCGCGCAGGGGCAGGAAGCCATCAAAAACATCAGTGCCCGGTAGATCCAGTCCTTCCACATTCCCAGTCCCAGCAGAGGAGCGACAACCGCCACCAACAGCGCCAGCACACACACCACTGGGGTGTAAACTCTCGCAAAACGGGTAATAAACCGGTCAACCTTCGGTTTACTGGCCGCAGCGTTTTCCACAGCGTTCATGATACGGGTCGCCGTCGCCTCCTCAAGAGGTTTTTCCACCCGCATATGCACTGCACCCGAAAGATTAATACCTCCTGACACCATAGCGCTGCCCGGTCCAACCCGAACAGGCACCGGTTCACCGGTGACGGGAGAGGTATCTACGGTGCTCTCTCCCTCGACCACCGTGCCGTCAAGAGCAATACGGTCACCGGGCCGAAGCACCAGCACATCCCCAACGTCCACTGACTCCGGACTTACCTCTTCCACGGCGCCGCCGCGTTCCCGCAGGACCCGGTCAGGCCGGAGATCGACCGCCTCGCGGATCGCTTCGTGGCTCCGTTCGACAGCCTTGTGCTCAAAAAATTCCCCCGCCCGGTAAAAAAGCATCACAGCGGTGCCCTCCACATATTCGCCGATCAGGAAGGCGCCAATGGTAGCGATTGCCATCAGGAAATTCTCATCAAACACCGCGCCGCGGGAAACGTTTTCTACCGCTTCTCTGAGCACGCCGAATCCCAAAACCAAATAGGCCACAATAAAAGCGCCCAACACGATCACCGGTTGCGTTTCCCCCAGAAACGCCCGCACGATCATCGCCGCCACAAAAAACGCCGCGCCGATCAGCAGACTGCGAATTTCCGCCCTGCTGCCGTGATGCTCATGTCCGCAGCTGCAACTGTCGTGCTCTTTGTGTCCGTGCTCGTGCCCGCAGCCGCAGGCGCTTTGCTTTTCATGGCTGTGTTCGTGGCCACAGCCGCAGGCGCCTTGCTTTTCATGGCTGTGTTCGTGCCCGCAGCTACACATTTCTGCTTCTTTTTCCTTCCGGGCCAGATTGTCCATCATTTTATTTCCCTCCCCAAATGACGGCCCCCTCGCTGCCCAATCCCGCTCCAGGGGTCTTTTCAAATTTCAGATGATTCCATTTCTTCCGTCTGCCCAAATTCCTGTACCCTTTGCTCCTGACCCAGCGTCGAGTCAAACGCATCGAGCAACATATGGCGGATCCTGTCTCCTTCCGGGTTCCTGGCAAGGCTGTAGTTGACTGCTTTGCCCGCTCTGCGGTAGCTGATGAACCCCATCTGTCGCAAAGAACGCAGGTGATGCGATACGGCCGGCGCCGACATGCCCAGGGTTTCCGCAATATCGCAAACGCAGATTTCCCCTTTGGCCAACAGCCAAAGAATCTTCAAGCGCGTTCCATCGCAGAGCTGGCGAAAAATTTCCGCCGCTTCAAAAAAGTCATCGTCCGACGGCATCACATGAAACACCGGACCATGGCGGTGTAGTTCCTGATTGTGCTCCGGCGCACAGATCGGCAGTTCTTTTTTGGTCATGAGAGCACTTCCATTCGATTAATCGATTAAGTAATTACTTAATAATATTGTATCATCTTTTCTTCTGTTGTCAACCGTACAGCACACAAAGTATTAAATATTTGCTTAATTGTTTTCTTTTCTTTTTTTGCACCTTTCCCGCTATTGCCACATACTGTAAAAGCGTAAGGGGAGCCGCAAGGGCGCTCTTCCTGCCGCGGGCACTTTCGGCTCGCGCACCTATCTATTTTTGAAGGAGGCATTCCTATGTGCGGTTGCAATAACGATCTCTGGATTATCATCCTGCTGCTGATCTTCTGCGGCAATGGCAACGGCTGTGGCTGTGGCTGCGGTGAAGGCGGTTCTTTCTTTAACAACAATGGTGGCTGCGGCAATAACAGCTGCTGGATCCTGATCCTGATTCTTCTGTTTGGCTGCGGCGGCTGCGGTAGCACTTTTAGCAATGGCTGCGGCTGCGGCAATTCTATCGGCAACAACTGCGGCTGTGGCTGCAACTAACCGGCAGTAACTAGCAGGCGGAGTCTCTTTATGCGCTGGGAGTCCATCCCCCTTTGTTCCCGGCTTCCGCCCGCTTTTTGCGTCAGCAGGCCGTGTGCCGAAAACGTTACGCGCTTTGGCAAACGGAAAAGAAACAGCAACCCCCCGCCTGAGGCGGGGGGCTTTCTGTTTTCCAGATTTTTTCACTTTCCTTTTTATCAGAGAAAATCCGTCGTTCTCCTTCCAAGAGCGCTGACCATATTTTTGATTTCCTTCCGGGAAGAAGCATGGTGTGCGCGGGCTACTACCTGCTCCCGAAGACCCGGCTCCAGCTGCGAAAAATACTCCAGGGCGCTCGCGTTCTGCACCAGCGTCATACCAAATCCCAGCGGCAGCTCCGCCAGGGGATTGAATCCTTCGGCTTCTTTCATGAAACGTTCCTCCTATCCCAGGCTCTCTACAAATTGTGCGAATTGTTCCCGGCGCTCCGCCTCTCCCGCATTCTCCTGTCTCCGGGCGCACAGATCGTCCAGCTGCGCTTCGCCCGTGCTGTAATCGATCTCGATCCGGCGGGCGGTCTCTTCCCAGCCATCCTCCCTGAGTTGCATCGCAGCTTTACGGTACTGACGGAGCCCCTGCGCAAATTCGCTGCGCGTCCGCAACACGTCCAGCTGTGCCTGCATCTGTTCGACGTCCCGCTCAATCTCAAGCCGGGAACGTTCCAGCTGCCCTGTGATTTCTGCCTGCTGCCGGGCGCACTGAGAAAAGATCTCCAGCCGCCGTCCGGCGCTCTGGTGTTGGCTGAAGATTTGTTCGAGCCGTTCCTCTTCCCCGCGGCGTTTGCATTCTCTGGCGCTACTGTTCAGAATCTCGATCCTTTTTCGAAGCAGCTTTACCTGATTCTCATAATACCGGCTGCGGCCGCTAGCATGATAACAGTTCTCGCGGATCTGTTCCAAGGCCCGCCTGCGGCTGGACAGCGCCGCTTCCAGCTTTTCCGCCGGCGAAACAGCCGTGACCCGGTCCACACCCCGGTTAGCCCACAGGACGATTTTTTGCCACGCGTTCATCGGGCATTCCCTCCTTTTTCCCACATGAATTCAGTATGCCCCGTTTGCGGCCAAATTTTTCTCTCAAAAAACGTCCGCAACAAAAAAGAGCCGCCCGCGGGAAAACGGACGGCTGCTCTCATGCGGACGAACGAGGCTCCCCTTCCTTTTTCGCCCTGGGCGGAAAGAGATTCCCGCCTTTTTTGAGAGGTACATCCATATTATGGGGAACCGGTCTTCATTTGTCAATGCGTTATCAATATTTTCTGAAACTGCTTCATCCTGTTTCTGCATTTCAATGAATTTTTATTCCGAAAAGAGAAATTTTTTCCTATTAATTAGCCATATGCTTCCAATATTTTTTCGGTTTTGTAAAAATACATGCAATTCGGTAGCGTTCCCTCCTCTCGCCCTGTATAATCGCCCTATACCCGAAAGGAGAGGATCATGCGTTCTTTATTTCGACAGTTCTCAAAGGTTTCCCTGTGTACGCTGCTATTTCTGGCAGCAATCGCCCTCCCCTCTGCCGCCCTGGCCGCGTGGAAGGGTTCCGTTACCGGCTCTTCCGTCAACGTCCGCTCTGCGCCTTCCCTAAGCGCAGCCCGTCTAACGCAGCTGCAAAAAGGCGACGCAGTGACCGTGCTGACCACAGAAGGCGCATGGCATCAGATCACTGCCGGCTCTGCGCAGGGCTGGATCCATGCCGACTACGTCACCGCTTCCACCCTTCGGACGGGTATGCGCGGCAATGCCGTGCAGCAGCTCCAGAGTCAGCTGGTCTCTCTTGGCTGGCTTTCCGCCGGACAGGCCGACGGTATTTTCGGTCCGAAAACAGAAGCAGCAGTACGGCAGTATCAGGCGGCCAGCGGCCTTGAAAGCGACGGCCTTGCCGGCACGAAGACCCGCACTGCCCTTCAAAAGGAATCCGACCTCTGCGCAGGCATTGTTGCAGAGGCGCAAAAATACCTGGGCGTTTCCTATCTTCTGGGCGGCAGCAACCCTCAGGAAGGCTTTGACTGCTCCGGGCTGGTGCAGTACGTATACCGCAAATTCGGCATCGAACTGCCCCGGGTCTCTTCCGATCAGGCAAGGCAGGGCCGCCCGGTTCCCCCGTCCAAAATCCGACCCGGTGATCTGGTAGCCTTTTACTCCCCGGTGAGCCATGTGGGCATCGCCATTGGTAACGGCAAATTTATCCACGCGCCCAAACCGGGGGATTCTGTCAAAATTACCGAACTGAAATATATGCCCATCAACACGATACGCCGTCTGACCGGTGCGGTGCCGTAAAGCCGCCGCCAACTGCCAGGGCTCATCCCATCCTTCAACCAAAGGATTAAAAGGCCCCTTCGACCAAGAACCAGCATCTCCAAGATGCTGGTTTTCTTTCTTTTATTTCAGGCCTGACGGAGTTTCGTCTCTCTTTTTTATCTATTTCCGCAGCACCCCTGTTCCAGCCGGTTCGCTTTTCTGATTCTCCCCAGACCTGTGCGATTTTCCGATAGAGTGCATTCTCTTCCTGCGGAAAAGCGCTTCTGCCCGTTCTCCAAACATGCAAAACGCGGTATGGCCTTTTCCGCCATACCGCGTTTCTGAAACATGAGGAATATGCCTGGCCAGCGCTTCATCAGCCGCCACGCCGGCGTTACCAGATCAAAGTCATCAGCCAGATCAGAAGCCCCAGGCCCGCAAGATATGCAAGGCCGATCAGCAGCGTCGCCTTCATCGCGCCTTTGAGGAACATCCTTCTTTCCTCCGGCGGAACAGGGGCGTCTTCCCCAGGCAGGGGATCACGCCGCTTTCGCTCCGCCTGCTTCCGTTCCCGGGAAGCGCCAGAGGTCCAGCCGCTCAAAAGCGATCCATCGGGCACCTGGCTCATATCGACAATGGTGCGTCCATCGTCATCATCATATCTCTTTGAATTTTGCTTTGTCATTGATCGTACAGATGGCAGACCACGTAATGGCCCGGCTCCACTTCACGCTGGACGGGCTCCTCTTCCTTGCAGCGCTGCATGCAGTTGGCACAGCGGGTATGGAATTTGCAGCCCGACGGCGGATTGGCCGGCGACGGAATGGAGCCTTCGAGCACGATCCTGTTCATTTTGGCGTTGGGATCGGGCACGGGGATGGCCGAGAACAGTGCTTTCGTGTAGGGATGCAGGGGGTTTTTGAAGATATCGACCGTATCGCCGTATTCAACGAGATTGCCCAGATACATCACGCCCACGGTATCGGAAATATGCTCGACCACCGACAGGTCATGAGAGATGAACAGATAGGTCAGAGAATACTTCTCCTGCAGTTCCTTGAGCAGGTTGATGATCTGCGCCTGAATGGACACGTCGAGCGCAGAGACCGGCTCGTCGCAGACCACGAACTCCGGATTGAGCGCCAAAGCGCGGGCAATGCAGATGCGCTGGCGCTGGCCGCCGGAAAACTCGTGGGGATAACGGTCCTTGTGGAAGGGCTGCAGTCCGCAGTTGTCCATGACCTGATCAATATAGTCGTTGAACTCCGCCCTGGGCACCAGATTATGCTCGCGGACCGCTTCGCCAATGATCTCACCGACCGGCAAGCGGGGAGAAAGACTGGAAAAGGGATCCTGGAAGATGATCTGCATCTTGGTGCGCAGAGCGCGCAGCTCCTTCGAAGAGAGATCGTAAACCTCCCGGCCGTTGAAGAGCACCTGTCCGCCGGTCTTTTCGCCCGAAAGGCGCAGGATTACGCGGCCAGTGGTGGTTTTTCCGCAGCCAGACTCACCCACAAGGCCCATGGTGGTGCCGCGCTTGAGATTGAAGGTGACGCCGTCCACCGCCTTGACCTGGCCTACCACGCGGGAGACCATGCCGCCCTTGATGGGGAAGTACTTTTTCAGCTGATTGACCATCAGGATGTACTGAGGGTCATAGGTTACCGGGACAAAGCCGCCGGCTTCATCCTGAGAATTCATCTTGGTCTGTCCGGGAACAGGTTTGGGAAATTTTTCGGCATGCTCTTTGGCAGCCATAGTTCCCTCCTGGAACACCTCATCGTCCGTTTTTCCCGCTTTGATGAACGGCATACTCACTCACCCGCCTTTCTGTCATAATAGCGGTAACAGCTGACCTTATGGGTATCGGACAGGCTGATCTCGCAGGGATAGACGCCCTCACAGCCTTCCACGCACATTTCGCAGCGGTCCTTGAAATAGCAGTAGTTGGGCATGTTGATGGGATTGGGCACCTTGCCGGGGATGGAATAGAGCTTATCCACCTGCTTGCCCACGACGGGCTTGGAGGCCATCAGGCCGATGGTGTACGGATGAGCGGGCTCGGAGAAGATCTCCTGCGCCGTTCCCTTTTCCACGATGCGGCCCGCGTACATGACCACCACATAATCAGCCATTTCAGCGATGACGCCCAGGTCGTGTGTAATAAGCATGATGGAAGAATTAATCCTGTCCTTCAGCTGACGGAGCAGGTCGAGAATCTGCGCCTGGATCGTCACATCCAGAGCGGTGGTGGGCTCATCGGCGATGATGACCTTGGGATTGCAGGCCAAGGCCATGGCGATCATAACGCGCTGACGCATGCCGCCGGACAGCTCATGGGGATACATTCTATACACGCCTTCGCTGTTGGCGATACCCACCATCTCGAGAAGCTCAATAGTACGGGCCTGAACATCTGCTTTGCTCTTGCCCTCGCCGTCATGCAGCGCAATGACCTCATCCACCTGATCTCCAATACGGAAAACCGGGTTGAGGCTGGTCATGGGCTCCTGAAAAATCATCGAGACATAGTTGCCGCGCAACCCCTGCATCTTCTCAGTGGGGGTCTTGGCGACGTCATAGGCCTTATCGCCGAGGTTGAGACGGATCTCTCCCTCCACGATTTGTCCCTGAGGCCGCTGCACCAGCTGCATCAGCGACAGGCTTGTGACCGACTTGCCGCAGCCGGATTCGCCCACGACGCCAACGGTTTTGCCGATCGGCACGTCGAAGGTCACACCGTCGACGCTTTTGACCGTACCGGCGTCTGTAAAGAAATAGGTGTGCAGGTTGTCGAATTCCACAGCGTTTCCGCTGTCGCGCATGGTGGTCAGATACTCAGACTCAGGCACCTTCTTGCGCTTGCGCTGCTTTTCAAACTGCTTGGTGATCCGGCGGTTTTCCTTGGAGATCCGGCGGGCTTCCCTGCCGGAGAGATAACCCTCCGCATGTTTTTTAGCCATACTCTTTTCTCCTCCTTTACCGCTTCATTTTCGGATCGAACGCATCCCTCAGACCGTCGCCCACGAAGTTGAAGCCCAGCACGGTCACCAGCAGGCAGATGCCGGCGGGGATCCAGATGAACCAGTAGTTGGTCATGACAAAGGCGTTGTTGACGTCGTTGATGATATTGCCCCAGGAGGCGAAGGGGAACTTGACGCCGAGACCCAGGAAGGAAAGGGTCGCCTCTGTGATGATCGTGGAGCCAAGGCTCATCGTGCAGATGACGATCAGCTGCGGGATGACGTTGGGGATCAGGTGCTTGAAGATCCGGCGGGAGACGCTGATGCCGCAGGCTTCGGTAGCGGTCATGAATTCCTGCTCTCTCAAAGAGAGGATCTGGCCGCGGACCAGGCGGGCGATGGAAGGCCATCCCAGGAAGCCCAGAACCAGCATCAGGTACAGCATGCGGACCTGCGGATCGACGCGCATGGCGTCCATGGCGGCGCCGAGGATAATGATCAGCGGCGTGGACGGGATGCAATAGAAGATATCGACGATACGCATAATCAGGTTATCCACCCACCTGCCAAAATATCCGGCAATACCGCCGAGAATGACCCCCAGGAACGCCTCAATGAACACGACGATAAAGCCGATAATCAAAGACACCCTGCCGCCATACATCAGGCGGGTAAGCATATCCATGCCGTTCGTGTCAGTACCCAGCCAGTGCTCCCTGGAGGGACTGGCATAGCGGTCGTAGACGTACGTCTCGGTGGATTGGGTGACGGACCAGCTCTGCACGTCGGGCTTGTAGGTGATGGTATAGGTATGCTCGACGCCATCCGCATCCGTGTAGACAAACTCGGAAATGCCGTCGTCGATGGCCTGCTCCAGCTCCTCTTTAAAATTGCGGGTGATAAGCACGCCATTTCCCTTAGACTGGACAACGAAGCGGCTGATATAACCGATCACCTCGCTGCCGGAAAGGATGTTCCCGTCCTCATCGATGGTATAGTCCACGCCGCCGGCAGCGAAAGAAGTCTGACCGTTCACGTGCGCCTTGAGCGCCTCGTAGCGCAGGGTGGTCGGAAGCGCTCCGGCCGCATCGTCGGCGTTGTTGACGATATCCTTATAAACGATCGCCACCTGCTCGCCGCCGGAGGTGATCAGATAAAGATCGTCCCCTTCCTCGGTGATCTCATAGTCAACGTCTTTATAGTTGAAGCTGTCCTTTTTCTGGGTGTTGGCCTTCAGGAACTGCGCCTGAAGGATAGAGCCGAATTCCTTCCCCTCAAAGGCAGCGTAACGGAACTCGTTGTTGCGCACGACGCCGACATATTCCTTGTTCTGATACTCATAGGTATAGAACTGCTGATCCTGCCCGTAGGGGCTGATGAGGCCGCCGAGGAAGGAGAACAGAAACATGACTACCAGCATCGTCAGGCCCACAACGGCCAGGCGGTTCCGGAAAAACCGCTTGGCGACCATGGCGCCAGGGGAAAGAACCTTGACGCGGCGGTCGTCGTTAAGGGAAAGATGCTCCTCTTCTCCCTGCGACGCATTCTGAGGAAGCTCCTTCGCGGGATCGTCCGGTTCGGCAGGGGCGTTGTTTTTGTCCCTGAGTTCGTCCTTGTTGTCACGCATGACGGGGTTCCTCCTTTCTTAAGCAATGCGCACGCGGGGATCCACCACCGCATACAGAATGTCGGCAATGAGGTTGCCCGCCAACGTCAGTATGGCGAGGAACGTCATATAGAACATGGAAAACGGAATATCGCCGGCCACCATCGCCTGATACGACGTATAGCCGATGCCGGGGATGGAAAAGAGCGTTTCGGTAATCAGCGCGCCGGAAAACAGGGTCGGCAGCGTACCACCGATGATGGTTACCAGCGGAATCAGGGTATTTCGGAAGGCATGATGATAGATGACCTTTTTTTCCGAAAGGCCCTTCGCCCGGGCAGTGCGGATATAGTCGGAGTTGAGCACCTCGAGCATGTTGGTGCGGGTATAGCGCATCAGTGAGCCCACGGACACGATGACCAGCGTTGCGATGGGCAGAACCAGATGGTTCGCCTTATCGAGGAACTGACCCCAGGCGCTCAGCTGCGCATAGTCGCGTCCCACCAGGCCGTACAGGTCAAACCAGCCCAGTTTGACGGAAAACAACAATTTGAGTAATGTCGCAAAGAAGAATGTTGGCAGTGAGATACCGACCAACGCGCCGGCTGTAATGGCGTAATCCGTTCTGGAGTACTGCTTAGTGGCCGCAATGACGCCCAGCGGAATGGCAATGATCAGCTCGAGGATAAAAGCGATGCCGCCCATGATGAAGGACAACCAGATGACCTCCTGGAACTTGTCGATCACAGGAACGGTGTACTTCCAACTGTCGCCGAAATTTCCCCGTATCGCGTCGCTCAACCATGTAAAGTATCCCGGAACGATATCCTGATCCAGGCCGTAAGCGGCGGTTAGCTGTTCCATCCACTCATCGAAGGGCTTGGCTCCGGGCGCCTGTGAAAGCTGCATGGCCATGTTTTCCACAAACGATCCCGGCAGACTGCGCATCAGCGCATAGATGATAAAGGTGACACAGAAAAGGATCAAGATCGAGAGCAGGATCCTTTTGACGATAAATTTCCGCATATAGAGACCCTCTCATTCTTCGTCGATTTTCGGCATGAAACGCCATGCCCGCCCTGACGGCTCACTTGCCGTTATACAAGGAACCGCCCCCCACAGGAGCGGTTCCTTGAAATACAGCAGGCATCGGCCCGCGTCCCCGCAGGGGGACGCGGCGGCCTTCAGGCGAAGGGGATGCTGTCATCTGCCCTGCCCTTTTGCCGGGATGCCGGGTGAGATTCGTCAGTTCATCTCCAGGGTCTCGATCTCGTTCATCCAGCTCCAGTAAGGAGTCATGTCAGGCGTCAGGGTGCTGATGTTGACACGCTCGGTGGAGAAGATGTAGCATTCGCTGCGCTGATAGATCGGAACTTCCACACCCCATTCCATGACGATCTCCATGGCGGCCTTATAGAGGCCCTTGCGGTAGGTCTGATCGGTGGACATACGGGCGGCGACGATCAGTTCGTCCAGTTCAGCGTCGTTGATCTTGTAGTAGTTGGTACTTCCCTTACTGTGATAAACCTGATACATATCGGGGTCAGGCGTGGAGCCCCAGGCAGCGGCCCAGATTTCCGCAACGCCGGACTGGTAGGTCTGATACAACTCAGCGGCGGTAGTGATATCGTTCACAGAAAGGGTGAATCCGATGGTGGCAAAAGCATCGGAGGCGTTCTTCAGCAGCAGGAAGGACGGATGGTCGCCCTGTCCGTTGGCGCCGACGTTGACCTGATACTCGAGCTTGGCGCCTTCGGGGGCAGCCGTCAGCTTGCCGTCGGCGACAGTGTAGCCGGCAGCCTCAAAGTAACCCAGGGCCGCCTGCAGCGCAGCGGCGTACCGCTCTTCACCCTGCATGCCTTCGGTGTAGATGGGGTTGCCATTGACGTCGACGGAGTAAGCCACCTGATAGCCGTCATCCGTGACCTGGGGAGCGGCCCAGCTGGTGCTGGAGATCGGGTAATTGATAACGGAAGCGGTATCGCCGTAGTAGGAGTCGATGCCCTCGTCGCGATAAGCAGCAAGCACAGTGCCGATGGCCTTGCGCAGGTTCTTGGAAGCCTCGGAAGCGGGATCGCTACCGACCTTGACGTTATCAGCGCTCATGGCGATGTAGCCATAGCCGAGGAAGTCGTACAGCTTGATGGTGACGACATCACCATCAAGGCTCTCATTGCCGCCGTTGTACTCGGTGATCTGCTTGCGAACCTCAGAAGAGTAGGAAGGATCGCCGATGTCGATGGTGCCGGCTTCGATACCGACCACCTTGTCGTCCTCAAGAGTCTCCAGGAAGTTCAGATACTTGGTCTTGGGCTCGCCCTTGTAATAGGTGGGGTTGGCCTCAAGGTACACGGTGCCGTTGGAGTAATCCTTAAAGGTGTATGCGCCGGCGCCAAGGGGCTTGGTGGTCACAGAGCGAACCTTGGACAGATCACCCTTGGTAAAGCCAAAGGAGTTATTGTCGTAGTCATAGAGGGACTCATCGCCATAGTAGTGCAGCGGCGCGATCGGGAAGGACAGCTGATAGATCATGTTGGCCGCGATCTCAGTGGCCACAACACGCATGCTGTAGTCGCCGGTACGCTGGATGCCCGCGATGTTGGGGACAGAGGTGCCGGTGGACACGCCCATGGTGGAGTAGGCGTAAACTTCCTCAGGAATCAGATCGGCCAGAGCGCTGCCGGCAGTCTCGGCTTCCATGGAAGAGAAGTTCCAGCCGTAGGCGTCGCCGATGGCCAGGAAGAAGTCCTTGGCGGTAGCGTCCGCAGCAAGCCCCGGGAAAGCCCAGTTGGCAGCGGCGCCGGCCACGTCGCCTTCTTTGTTGTAGCCCGCAGCCACACAGTAATCGACGATCTCCTGCGCGAAAGCGGCGCCGCCCTCATTCACAGCGGCCCAGAAGGCCTTCTGCTGGTCTTCCGTCCAGAGGGAGAAATCGGTATTGTCCTCGCCAGCAGCAGCGATCAGGGAAGAAAGCGTGCTCATGCCGGAGCGGTACTCTTCCATGCCGAGGATGGGCTGGCTGTACAGCGTGGTGGAGCCGTCATAGGTGGGATCGGCATAAACGTACATGCTGAAGATGACGTCGTCGATGTCGATGGGAGTGCCATCGGAGAAGACGAGGTCGTCACGCATGGTGAAGTCATAGTAAACAGTACCGTCGGCGTTTTCGGTGATGGTAACGTCAGAGGTGCCGTAATAGGTGTAATCGGTGCCGTTATAGGAACGGGTCTCGCCCTCGATGCCCTTTTCGACGATGGCGCCGACGCGGTCGGTGCCAAGCAGGCCGATCTGTGTCATGTCGACGATGTTCATATCTTCGCCACTCTGTGCGAAGAAGGGAGAGAACTTGCCCTCAAAATGGTTGCTGGCGGCAACCAGAGTCTTGGGCTCTGCAGGAGTCTCCGCAGCCTCCGGAGCCTTGGTAGCCCCAGGGGCGTCCGTTGCGGCGGGCGCCTTTGTGCTGCAGCCGGCCAGTGCGCCAAGGCACAGGCTCAGCGCCAGCAACAGCGCCAGCAATTTGCTGGTATTCCTCATGTTTTGTTTTGCCTCCTCATTTTTGTCTATCTCGTCAGAGCGCCGAACGCAAGAGTTCAGTCTTGTGTGAAACACAAGACTGAACAGGGGTACCCCTGTTCAGCGGCGATACGCCCCTGCTTTTGGCGTTCTGTCGACGACCTGTAACCTATCCCTTCATAGGCTATACCACATTATATAGGCTTTTTATAGGACTGTCAATTTTCCATCCTATCATTACAAAAACTTCCCAATGGCAAAAGTCACGATTTTCCACGTCAAAACTTCCCAATTCTCTGCCTTTTGGGCTCATTGGTCCGCTTGTTCTTCACAACCAACGGTTGTGGCAGCGTCTGCCCGCCGGGACTGTTCTTTCTCCGTTTCCTCCTGCTTCGGAACGCTCCCGCTCTCTCCCCGGCGGCGAACCACCTTCCAGTCTGCATGATACATGCAGCGCCGGATCAAAAGAGCACCTACCGCCTCAGCAGCCATCAGCGCCAGCGCCAGAGCGACGTACCAGCCCCGGCCGAAGGCGCCATACAGGATCACAAAGACCGCTTCGCCCACGAAGCTCACGATCGCGGCGATTGCCGTCAACAGCGCCCGCAGAGGGATCTTTTCCACGCTGGCTTCATAAATGTATTCCCGCATGGGATCCTTGCCGGTGGCCAGCTGAGCCACCGCCCAGAGGATGCTCACCGCCCCCACCAGGCTCACCGCATAGGGAAGCACCACAAAAGCCCAGCTGCTCACGCCCGGCGCCGGCGTGAATCCCACGCCGATCACCGCTCCCATCACCAGGGCGCAAAGCCCCCACAGCTCCTGAAGCAGACGCTTCCGGCTTTTCCCGTTCTCCACGTAGCCATAAAGCGGCCCGTCGTAGACATACTGTCCCGACAGGTCTTTGTGAAAATCGTCCAGATAGGCCCTGCGGCCCTTTCTTTTGCGCTCCTGTTTCTGTTCCATGCTATTTCACCTTTCCGGGGTCAAAGCTGGCAAGCCATTTCTCCGCCGCGCCGCATACATCCCGCAGACATTTTTCCTCAAAGGGACTGTCAAGGCCAGCGTCCTTCAACAGGTCCGTAAAGGTTCGGCTGCCGCCCTGTCTAGCGTAGGCCATGTAGTGCTTCCAGGCATCCGCCTGATCTTTCTGGATTCTGGCCCAGAATTGCAGGGCCACGGTTTGAGCCAGGCAGTAATCAATATAATAGAAGGGGCTGGAGTAAATATGGTGCTGCCGCTGCCACCCCTCTCCGTCACTGTAAAAAGGAATCTCTCCGTCCAAATGCAGCCAGGGCATGTATACGCCAAGGAGCTCCTTCCACACAGCATGCCGTTCGGCGGGAGTCATGTCTGGCCGTTCGTAGACGATGTGCTGGAAGTGATCTACCATCGTACCGTAGGGAATAAACGTAATGGCGCCGGCCAGGTGGCTGTAATAGAACTTTTCAGTGTCCGGACCAAAGAAGCCCTCCGCCCAGGGCCAGGCGAAAAATTCCATGGACATCGAATGCACCTCGCAGGCCTCCATGCTGGGCCAGACGTATTCAGCGGGCACCCGGTCTCGGTTGAGCCAGGAGGCAAAGGCATGCCCCGCCTCGTGCGTAATGACCTCCACATCTCCCTGCGTGCCGTTGAAGTTGGCAAAAATGAAAGGCACTTGATAATCCGGCAGGCTCGTGCAGTATCCGCCGCCCGCCTTGCCTTCGGTGGAAAGAACGTCCAGCAGCTCTCCGTCAAGCATCGTGCGGAAAAACTCGCCCGATTCAGGCGAAAGCTCGTCGTAAAATTTCCCGCCCTGCGCAAGAATGTCCTCTGCGCTGCCGCAGGGCTTCGGATTGCCGGAGCGGAACATCAGAGCGTTGTCCGCAAAGCTCATCGGATAGGGAACGCCCAGGCGCTCCGCCTGTGCGCGGCAGATCCCGTCCGCCACGGGCACCAGGTATTTGACTACCGACGCACGGAATTTTTCCACATCCGCTTTGGTGTAGCAGTTCCGGCCCATACGGTAATATCCAAGGGTAGTGTAGCCTTCGTAACCGAGCTTTTTGCCCATGGAGTCGCGAAGGTGCACCAGCTCGTCGTAAATGCCGTCCAGCTTTTCCTGATTGTCCTTGTACCACTGTCCTTCCGCCTTCCAGGCGGCCAGGCGGCGGGCATCGTCGGCGTCGTTCTTAAAAGGGGTCAGCTGCGAAAGAGTATAGACGCCCCCCTCAAAGGAAATCTGCGCCGATGCGAGCAGCTTTTCATATTCCTGTGTCAAATCGTTTTCCCGCTGAAGCTCCGAAATGATCTCCGGCGAAAAGGTCTTAAGGGCGATCTCGGCGTTTCGGAACATCAGACCACCGTATTCCCTTTCAAAATCCGACCGGTATGGAGACTCCAGCATGGCCAGCATCCACACCTGCAGAGATTCCTGCAAAACCGGCATAGCGCTGTTCCAGAACTGCATTTCGCCGTCGTAGAATGCGTCGCGGGTGTCGATGCTGTGGCGAATGTTGGCAAGGGTCGCAAGGGTGGAGATATGCTGCTCCATCGCTTCCTTGTCGAGGAAAGCCGCCTTTGCATCTTCGTAGCTTCCAGCTTCCTTCAGCTTTTGAGTCAAATCGTTCAACTGCCCCTTGAGGGCCTCCAGATCAGGCCGTTCATAAGGCATCTGAGAAAATTTCATTTTCGCTCCTCCCTGTTCCGCCTCAAAAAAGCGCGTTTTTCCCGAACGCTTTCCTGCCGCAGGCAGAAAGTTGTCCCGGGCAAACAATCATCACGTGCAACTATTATAGTGTGTCGTTCTCCATTTCGCAATGCCCGAAAGCGCCGACGCACAAAAAAGCGCCCGCACCGGCGGGCGCTTTTTCCGCTGAGATAGTTTGTCCGGCTCATTCCTCCTGCCGAAGGGGCTCCGCCGGCGGTGTGCGCTTAAGCAGCTGATCGACATAAGCCGTAATGGCCTCAATGGACTGCCGGTTCCGTCCGCCCCGCATGACCGCAAAATCACACAGCTTGATATACTTGCTCACGTGCAGTTCATACATGGGCTTGACGGTGGAAAGATACTGGTGTGCGATGCCGTCAATAGCGCGTCCCCGCTCCTTGATATCCCGCTGAATGCGGCGCAGGAGACACACGTCCACGTCCACATGCATGTACACCTTAAGATGCATCAGATCCCTCAGGCGTTTGTCGTAAAAGATGTGAATTCCTTCGAGGATCAGCACGTCCGGCGGCTCGATGATCTCATCGGTGTCGGCCCGCATGTGCTGGGCATAATCGTAGCCCTTTTTCGTGATGCTGCGGCCCTGAGAAAGGGCGATCACATCCCCGTACAGCTCATCGTAATCAAAAATGGCCGGCGCGTCGTAATTGAGCTCCACCCGTTCCTCAAAGGGCAGATGAGAATGGTCCTTATAATACCAGTCCTGCCCAATGATGACCGTGCGGCAGGAAAGGGCCCCTCGGATCTCTTCTGCAAGCGTTGATTTACCGCTTCCGCTGGCGCCGCAAATGCCGATGACTATCATAGCCCTTCCTCCAAAAACAGCACATTTTTTTCATTTTATCACACTGTAAAGTGCGGCTCAACAGGGCGAAAAATAAAAGTTCTTTCCCCTGCGGCAAAAAAAAGAGCGCGGAGACCACTCCTGACTCCTGCGCTCTTTGTGCTATTCTTCCGTCCTTACCGTCAGGCTTCGCTGGCGGAAAGCGCCTCTTCAGGCAGTTCAAAGTCCTCTGCGCTGTCAAAATTCCTGCAAGTCATGGACATGAAGAAATTATTCACTTCGAGGCCTGCTTCTTCCGCGCTGACCCCCATTTCTTCAAAGATCACGCTGTACATGCTCTTAGCCATATCAGTCATATCCAGCTCATACTTGAGAGGCAAGAGTTTTTCCTCGTCAACCCAAATGGTCACAGGCAGGTCACCAATACCGTCAATGATCTTCTTGACCAGGTCAGTGCCCATGTCGTCCAGATCTGTGCCAAGGTTTTCGAGCATGCCGGAGCCTTCGATGATTTCCTTGAGAGAGTCACCGGAGATAATGCCCTGGATCTTCAGCGCGTTAACACCCTCCACGTCCTCGTGGCCCATTTCCTTGAAATTGCTGGCGTTGCCGACGTAGAGATCAATGGACTGCTGCGCGTCGCTGGTGGAAAGCTGTTCCTCCATCTCCGCCTTGCTCATGGTCACCTTCTGCCACTGACCCATGCTACCGGTGTACATCACGTAGCTGCTGCCCTCCTGGAGCATATACATGTCCATATTCATGCTCTCGCCCATGGAGGAAACATCCATTGTCATTTTGAGCTTCATGGGATCGTTGAAAACAACCGCGTGGAAAGCCATATCCATGGCCAGGGTCTCATCCGCCATGGACATTTCCATCGTGGTAGTCATATCGTATTCCATGCTGTTGACCTTGGAAATGTTTTCGGTAGCCTGCTGAAGCTTCTGCTCAAGGGAAAGCTCCTGACCACCGCTGCAGCCCACCAGGGCCAGCGTCAGTACAGTGCACAGCGCCAAGGCCGCCAGGCGCATCCAATTGCAATTGCGTTTCGTCATTCTTTTCTCCTCTTCTTTCTTGCGAACGGATGTAGTCCGCTCTGCGTGCTTACTGCTCCGTTGCTCATTATAAAAGAAAAGGGCGCGCCCGTCAACCAGAGCGCGCCTTTGAGACCAAACTTTACTTCCGTTCGTCTTTTGCCTGAACAGGCTTTGATTCAGCGCTTTTACGCCTTGCCGTTGCAGCCGAGAACATCCACGATCTTGTGGGCAACCATACCCTTGATGGCAGCGCGGGCGGGCTTGAGATACTGCCTGGGGTCAAAGTGGCTGGGATTTTCCGCCATGTATTTGCGGATGGTGCCGGTCATGGCAAGACGCAAATCCGAGTCGATGTTGATCTTGCAGACGGCCATGGAGGCAGCCTTGCGGAGCATATCCTCGGGGATACCAATCGCATCGGGCATGCAGCCGCCGTTTTCGTTGATCATCTGAACGTACTCGGGGATGACCGAGCTGGCGCCGTGCAGAACGATCGGGAAGCCAGGCAGGCGCTTGGAGACCTCTTCGAGAATGTCGAAGCGGAGCTGGGGCTTCTGGCCGGGCTTGAACTTATAGGCGCCGTGGCTGGTGCCGATGGCGATGGCCAGAGAATCGACGCCGGTGCGGCTGACGAATTCCTCGACCTCTTCAGGACGAGTGTAGGAAGCATCCTCGGCAGAAACGTTGACCGCGTCTTCGATGCCGGCCAGGCGGCCCAATTCGCCTTCGACCACAACGCCGTGATCGTGAGCGTATTCAACGACCTTCTTCGTCAGGGCGATGTTCTCTTCGAAGGAATGATGAGAGCCGTCGATCATAACGGAGGTGAAGCCGCCGTCAATGCAGCTCTTGCAGAGCTCAAAGGTATCGCCGTGGTCCAGATGCAGGCAGATGGGCAGGCCGGTTTCGATGATAGCCGCCTCGACGAGCTTCATCAGGTAGGTATGGTTGGCGTACTTGCGGGCGCCGGAGGACACCTGGAGAATCAGGGGAGCGTTCAGCTCCTGAGCCGCTTCGGTGATGCCCTGGATGATCTCCATGTTGTTGACGTTGAAGGCGCCGATAGCGTAGCCGCCCTCATAGGCCTTTTTGAACATTTCAGTGCTGGTTACGAGAGGCATAATGTCACACTCCTTAATTGATACAGTTTGTACTGGGAATCCATCCTATTGAATCGATTTTATTATACCCGAAAAAAACCAGTTCTGCCAAGGTGCAAAAAGGCCGGGTCCGGGCCAGATTCTTCCATTTTTACCGCTATTGTCCCTTTTTTGCACTCATACTCACAGATACGTTGATGTCTATACCTGTAAGTACTTATTTTAATCCATTTTCTCAATCTTTTGGTCGTTTCTGACCGAAATCTTTACGCTAAACCCAACTTCCCCATGTTTTATTGCATCCTTTTTCTTCGTTCCTTACAACCCTGCTTCTGCTTTTCTTTTCGCTTCAGGCGTGATAGGATAGAAGCATCATCTATATAAAGGAAGGAATTGTCATGCGGATACGAGGCTTCGAACCGGTCAGCGAGCGCTTTCAGGAAAAGGGGACAGAACTGGTCCTCCCGCTGAGGGCGACCCGCACTTCGGCGGGATATGATTTTTATGCAACGGAGGATTTTTTCATTCCCCCGCAGGGGAAGGCCAGCTTCACCACCAACGTCAAGGCGTACATGCAGCCCGGAGAAATGCTGATGATCCTGGTGCGCAGCTCCATGGGAATTCGTAGCGACCTGATGGCGGCCAACACCGCCGGCATCGTCGACAGCGATTACTGGGGCAATCCCGACAACGACGGCAACATCAAAATCTTCCTCCGGAACCTCCGCCCCGCCATGGCCCTTGAAGGCTACCGGACCGTGACTCTACCAGACGGAAAATCTCTTGAGATACCCATCGTCGTTGATCTTCGGGAAAAAAACACCGTTCATATCCGCGCCGGAGAGCGTGTCGTGCAGGGCATTTTTCTCACGGCGCTGCCGGCGGACAACTGCAACAGCGACGCTGAACGAACTGGCGGCTTTGGCAGCTCTGGAACATGACGGCACTGCCTTGACGCTCGACGGGACAGGGACTCTTCCCTGCCCCATTTTTTGTGTTTCACATTTTTGCCGCAATTTGTCCCGGAGATTTCACATTGCCGACAACCTCCTCTCAAACTTTTTGTCTATCCTCTTAACTGTCTCTTCACCTTCCTCACTCTCCCTTTAACGCACACCACGACCAGAAAGGACTTTCCCATGGCGTCTCTTTCTCCAGGCATGGCGGTCTTTGAGCGGCAGGAAAAGAAATACCTTCTCAATCAGGAGCAGCTTACATGCTTTACGCAGCGGGCAGGCTCCCGTCTCTGTACCGATCAGTACGGCCTGCACAGCATCTATAATATCTATTACGACACCGATCAGTTCGACCTGGTCCGCGCCTCAATTGAAAAGCCTCCCTACAAGGAAAAGCTGCGGCTGCGCAGCTACGGTATTCCGCGCCCGCAGGATACGGTCTATGTGGAACTGAAAAAGAAAGCTTTCGGCACGGTTTACAAACGCCGGATTCCCCTCCGGCTTACCGAGGCGGAACGCTATCTCAATCACGGCATCCATCCGGAGGATTCCTCACAGATTCTCCAGGAGATCGACTATTTTCTCCAGTTCTATCATCCTGCTCCCCAGCTCTGGCTCGGCTACGACCGGGTCGCCTATTTCGGCACGGAGGACGAAGAACTTCGTCTGACGGTAGACCAGCGCATTCGCAGCCGCTGGGATTCCCTCCAGCTTGGAGCCGGTGATGGCGGAGCGCTGCTGCTGCCCGACGGACAATGCCTGATGGAAATCAAGACACCGGGAGCGCTGCCGCTGTGGCTGGCACGGCTGCTTTGCGAGCTTTCGATCTATCCCGCTTCCTTTTCCAAGTACGGCGCCGTTTATTGCGGAGCACAATCCATAATACAAACGTCCGGGAGGAGCTCATGTTCACAAGCATTATAGAAACCAGCGGCCTGACAGTAACAAGCGTACTGTTGTGTACGGCTGCGTCTTTGTTCCTCGGCCTCGCCATTTCCCTGATCTACAGCCGCGGAGAGACCTGCTCGAAAAATTTTGCCATCACGCTGGCTCTGCTTCCGGCGCTGGTGCAGGCGGTCATCATGATGGTCAGCGGAAACCTCGGCACCGGCGTTGCTGTGGCGGGCACATTCAGTCTCGTGCGCTTCCGTTCCGCCCCCGGCAGTGCCCGGGAAATCTCTTCCATCTTTTTCGCAATGGCTGTGGGCCTTGCCACAGGCATGGGGTATGTAACGTTTGCGTTTCTTTTCACAGCAGTGCTGGGCCTTGCTCTGCTGGTTCTAAGCCGCTCTCCGGTGGGAGATGCGCCGCCGGCCGGGCGAGAGCTCCGCATCACGATCCCGGAAGCTCTCGATTATACCACAGTGTTTGACGATCTTTTCGCCCGCTATACCCGCCGCTGCACCCTTCACCGGGTCAAAACCACCAATCTGGGCAGCATGTACGAGCTGACTTATCATTTGATGCTGAAAGATCCCAAAGAAGAAAAAGAGTTCCTCGATCAGCTTCGCTGCCGCAATGGCAATCTTACCATTATTTGCGGCCGGCAGAGAACGGTTCACGAAGAGCTGTAACGGTATTATAATAGGGCTACATTATAAAGGGGCCCTTACGACATGCAAAGATAAGGCCTTTTTTGCTTTCTCAGACAAGGAGGTACTCCATGAAACAAAAAATTTTCCGTCCACAGGCTCTGATTGCCCTGCTGCTTTGCGCGGGGCTGCTGGCTGGATGCGCTTCCGGCCCTTCAGATGCCGGGCAAACCGCTTCCCCGGAAGCGACAGAGGAGGTTCCTTCTTCTGTTCCCCCGGAAGCGACAGGCTTTCTTTCTTCCGTAACCGTGCCTGAATTTTCCCCCGCCTCCTCCCTGACGGAGGAAGCCGCTGTTTTTTCTCAGGAAGATCTGGAGGAAGGCTGGAGCGAATCGGAAATGCAAACCGTTCTCTTTGAAGGAGATTCCATCTCTTTTTCCGGTACAGGGGCCTCTGTTGACGGGACTACCCTGACTATCGCCAAGGCAGGTGTTTACGTTCTTTCCGGCGCTTTGACCGACGGTTCCGTACACATTGAGGCCGGTAAAAACGACACCGTCCGGTTGATCCTCAACGGCGTTTCCCTTCATTGCAGCAACAGCGCCCCTCTTTATGCCTCCAAGGGCAAGGTGATCCTGACGCTGGCGGAAGGGACGGAAAACAGCCTGACCGACGGCGCACAGTACGCTTTTGCAGACGGAGAAGACGAGCCCAGCGCAGCGCTCTTTTCCAAAGACGACCTAACCATTAATGGCAGTGGAGCGCTTCTGATAACCGCTGCGTATCGTGACGGCATCACTTGCCGCGACACCCTGCGCCTTGTCAACGGCAGCCTTTCCATCACGGCGGCGGATGACGGCATCGTGGGCCGGGACGCTTTTCTGATGTGCGGAGGGAACCTGACTATTTCCGCCAGTGGAGACGGTATCAAGGCCTCCAACGACTCCGACGCGGAAAAGGGCTTTGTCGCCTTGACCGGCGGAACGGTCGCCATCGTTGCTAAAGGAGACGGCATTCAGGCGGAAACGGCGGTACTGCTTTGCGGCGGCAGCCTGACCGCGACTGCCGGGGGCGGCAGCGCTGCGGCAAATTCCGCTGCTGACTCCGGCTCCTTCCGTTGGAACACCGATCAGAACTCCTCTGAGGATGCGCCCAGCACCAAGGCAGTAAAGGCCGGCTCCCACATTCTCGTCAGCGGCGGCGCGCTGCAACTCGATTCCCTTGACGACGCTCTTCACAGCAACGGTACCATTCTTCTTTCCGGCGGCGAGATCACCCTTTCCTCCGGCGACGACGGCATTCATGCGGACAGTGCTCTTTCCCTCACCGGCGGCCAGGTATCCATTTTGCAGAGCTATGAGGGCCTTGAAAGCGCATTGATTCTTCTCTCCGGCGGCTCCGTGCTGCTTTCCTCCCAGGATGACGGCATCAATATCGCCGGCGGCAACAACGGCACCATTTCCGGCGGCCGAATGCAGGATCCTTTCGGTTCCATGGACGGCACATTGGGTGACAGCCTGTACATCACCGGCGGCTCCGTCTACGTCAACGCTGCCGGCGACGGTATCGACGTCAATGGTTCCGCCTACATCACAGGCGGTCTGGTGCTGGTAGACGGCCCGTCGGACAGCGGCAATGGCGCGCTCGATTACAACGGCGAATTTCTCATGCTCGGCGGTACGCTGATCGCTGCCGGCAGCTCCGGCATGTCCCAGGCACCTTCCGGCGGCAGCCAGAAGAGCCTGATAATGACCTTCTCCTCCAATCAGCAGGATGGAACGCTGATTCATCTGGGGGACGCTTCGGGCGCTTCCATCGCCGCCTATTCCCCTTCGAAGCCCTTTTCCTCCATCGTGATCTCCTCTCCTTCTCTGACAGAGGGAACGCAATACACCCTCTCTGTCGGCGGTTCCTCCACCGGCACGCTGCTTAACGGCTATTATGATGGCGGCGACTATACCCCGGGGGAATCGATCGTCACCTTCCCGCTCGACTCGACGGTCACTTACGTCAATGAGTCGGGCGTCACAGAAGGTGGCAGTTTCGGCGGACGAGGCGGCTTTGGCGGACGAGGAAACGGTGGTTTTGGCGGATGGGGTCAGCGGCCGGATGGCAAGCAGGACGGCACCCCTCCTGAACGCCCCGGCAGCGACCAGGGCAGCACTCCTCCCGAGCGGCCTGACGGCGAGCAGAGCGGCACTCCTCCCATTCCAGGTGATGCCCCTCGGGCTCCTGATGAAACGCCTTTCCAGTCCAGTGGCACGTCTGATGCCACCTGACCGGCGATCTAAAAGAACCCCCTTCCGCCAACGGACAGAAGGGGGTTTCAACGTCAAATGCTTGCTTTTTCTCTTGGGCTGTATTACGCTGGACGCAGAAATTCTTTGACTTTTCCATGCAAATGGACAAGGAGGTCTTTTGATGAATCAAATTCTCGAATCCCTACTGACCCGCCGGAGCGTACGCAAATACAAACCGGACTCTGTCCCAGAAGAACTGCTCCGACAGATCCTCGAAGCGGGTTCCTATGCTGCCAGCGGCATGGGAAAGCAGCCTTCCATCGTTCTCGCCATCACTGACAAAACCGTGCGCGATCAGCTCTCCCGGCTCAACGCTTCCATTATGGGCACGAACATCGATCCCTTCTATGGTGCGCCGGCCGTGCTGGTGGTGCTGACCGACCGGAGCCGTCCTACTTATCTCTACGACGGCAGTCTCGTCATGGCCAATCTCATGCAGGCCGCTCATGCCCTGGGTCTGGGCAGCTGCTGGATTCATCGGGCCAAGGAAGAGTTCGAGCTGCCCGAAGGAAAAGAGTTTCTTCGTTCTCTTGGCATCGAAGGAAACTACGAAGGCATCGGTCACTGCATTCTTGGTTATGCAGAAGGGCCTGAGCCTGCGGCCGCACCCCGCAAAGCGAATTTTGTCTACCATATTGGCTGAGGCCTCCGGCCACCAAAAATTAAAAACGGCATCCAAACTCACACGGATGCCGTTTTTTTCGCCCTGGGAAGGAATTCTGGGCTTAATCTTCTTCCTCTTCCTCGGGCAGGTTAGCGTTATGGTAGACGTTCTGCACGTCGTCATTGTCTTCCAGAAACTCGATCAGGCGATTGACCTTCATGACGTCTTCTTCATCCGTCACATCGATGCTGTTCTGGGGCACCATGTCCACTTCAGCGGAAACGAATTCGTACCCGGCAGCTTCAAGCGCTTCGCGCACGGCAGAAAAATCGTCCGGCGCCGTCATGATCTCAAAAACGTCCTCATCTGGCACAAAATCCTCCGCACCGGCGTCGAGGGCCACCATCATCACTTCGTCCTCATCCATGGACTCGGTGCGCTCGATCACAATCACGCCCTTTTTGTCAAACATCCAGCCCACGCAGCCGGAGTTTCCAAGGCCGTTGCCGTATTTGTCAAACAGATGTCGCATCTCAGAGGCGGTACGGTTGCGGTTGTCCGTCAATGCCTCCACGATTACGGCTACACCACAGGGGCCATAGCCTTCGTAGGTGATCTCTTCGTAGTCGTCGGCGTTATCTGCACCAGCGGCGCGCTTGATGGAGCGGTTGATGTTGTCGTTGGGCATGTTGGCCGCCTTAGCCTTGGCGATCACGTCGCGCAGCTTGGAGTTGCTATTCGGGTCAGGGCCGCCGCCGTGGCGGACGGCCATCACCAGCTCACGGCCGATCTTGGTGAAGATCTTACCCTTGGCCGCGTCGGTCTTTGCCTTCTTGTTCTTTATGTTTGCCCATTTGGAATGGCCGGACATTGGAAATACCTCCTGCAATGATATTAAACTACCCGCACCATCCCTGAACTCACGGCAAGCCGTCGCCCACAGCAAACAGTGCGAGCCCGATCGGATCTCACACGGAAATCATGATATCACAATCCGTACCGCCGCGCAAGGGGAAGGGCGACTGCCCCACGGTCTTTTCTCAGCAAAATACGCCGTCCCAAGTTCCGTGCTTCCGACAGCTTTTTCTCATTTTCCCCTTCTCTTTCCGGCTTTCGGGCTGTCTCAAAGAGCAAAAATTTCCCGCCTTTTTCAGCGTTTCACCGTCCGCCTGCGAAATGCTTCTTCCAATAGCTTTTTATCCTGGCTGTAAGTGATTCTTGCAAGGGCTTCTTCCCGAGGAAACCAGCCGCCATTTGTAAAGCCCTGCTCTGCGCTGACACTGCATGCATCGCTCTGCGCCTCCATGACGAACCAGCGCACCTCATTGCAAACCGGCTTCTGACGGGTCAGAGAGTAAAATTCATAGCTGGTGTGCCCCGCTGGGCAGAGCACCCTTGCCCGAATCCCTGCCTCGGCCAGCACCCGTGCCCCGGCCACCTCCTGGGGGGGCATGCCCTCCCGTATCAGGCCCTTGGGCAGAACCCATTCCTTTTTCTCATTCTGAAGCAGGAACACGTTCTCCCCGTAAAACACAACCCCGCCGGCACAATTGCGAAACAGCATGCTCATCTCTCCTTTTCTGCGGCCATTTCACGGCAAAAGCAACCGAAGAAGGCCCCTTTTCTTCTATTTTATATCATTTGAACATTTTCGTGCAATATAGGATCAAATTTCCGTGTTTTTCCACCTTTATATTTTCCCGGCATCTCCGCGCCAGCCAGCGGGCAGTGCCCCAGAGGGAATTTCTCCAATCCGGTAAAGCTCCAGATACTTTGATTTGAGCGCCTTGAGGTCTTCCCAGGATTCCGCCTTCTTCGGCGCGTCCCGCAAAAGAGCCGCCGGATGATAAGTGGGCAGCATCCACACACCCTTTTTCTCCCGCCACACGCCCCGATCCCTGGTGATGCGCACCTGAGGATCATAAAGGTATTTTGCCGCCGTCGCGCCCAGACAGACGATGATCTTCGGCTGCAAGAGAACAAACTGCTCCCGCAGGAAGGGAAGGCAGGAAAGCGCTTCGCTTTCCTCCGGCGTCCGGTTGTTTGGCGGGCGGCATTTGACCACGTTGCAGATGTACACTTCCTGCCGCCGCAGGCCGATGGCCTCAAGCATCCGGTCGAGCAGCTGTCCCGCTGCACCTACAAAGGGTCTACCCTGCAGGTCTTCGTCCCGCCCAGGTCCCTCGCCGACAAACATGATGCGGCTGCTGCCGCTCCCCTCTCCCGGCACGACGTTCGTGCGCATGGCGCACAGTCTGCATTGCATGCAGCCGTTGATCCTGCAAAGCAGGGAATCCCAGGTGATCCGCATGACGTATTCCTCCGCTGGAAGGGCAAAGCGCCTTTTGGCGGCACTGCCTCCTTCTTTTCAATGAATGAAATATTCTCCGCAAAACAAGGTTTTCCTGTCGAATCAGAACGCTTCTTCCAGCATTGTGGCCCTTGCTTTTTTATGACTTTTGCCCGCCATTTCGCTGCGGGCATACAAAAATCCGCCGCAATAAGAATTGCGGCGGATCTCGTTTCGGAAAAGAATTTACTTGACGGTGACCTTCAGCTTAGCAGTATATTCGCCATCCTCGGTGGTGCCCACAATATAGCAGGTGCCCTTGCCGCGGGTGCGGATGTAGCCATTGCTGTCAACGGTGCAGACCGTCTTCTTGGTGCTGACCCAGTCAAGATCCTTGTGGGCGATCTTCTTACCGTTGAGCGTGATAGTCTTGATGCGGAAACGGACCTTGGTGTTGAGGGTACGGGTGACCTTGGTGATGTTGAACTCCAGGCCCGTTTCTTCCTCAGGATCCTCCACGGCCACGCTGTCCGCAACAACGAAGATGGTCTTTTCAATCACTTGGGTACCGTTGTAATACACCTTCAGGCTGGTGATGCCGCTGGCCAGAGCGGTGATCTTTCCGCTGCTGCTGACGACGGCAATCCTGGAATCGCCGGTGGCGTAGGTCATACCGGCCGCCGTTACAGGCACACCGCCGAGCATGGCTGCAGTGAGCTGTTCCGTGCCGCCGATCTTCATGATCGGAATGTTGCTGGCCGCTTCAATGGAAGCGATGATGGTGTACCCGTTGCCGAGGGGGTAGTAGTCGTAGCTGGTGCCGGAACCAGCGCCGGGAGTAGTCCACCCGCCGCTGCTGGTGCTGGTGCGCACGCCGACGACAACGCTGTACTCACGCAGCGTGCTGTTGAAGGTCATGCTGGCAGGAGAGGCATCCACAACGCGGCGGTTGCCGATGCCGACCTGGCTACCGATGCTGACGCGATAAGTACGGGGCAGGTTGGTCAGGGTGCCGAGCGTGCCGAGGGACTCCGCTTTGAGCACGGCGTTGCCGTTGTCCCTGTCGAGATAGGTGAAGGTCGCCTTGCCGCCATAGGCGTAGTAGCCGCCGGTCTGAGCGACCGCAGTGCCGTAGGAGTTGTAGATGCTGTCATTAGCGGTGTTAAAGCTGGCAGTCTTGGAGGTGCCGTTGTCGCCATAGACCGTCACACTGCCGGTCACAGCCGCGCCGGCGGTGGATCCGCTGGTAATTTTGATCGTGGCGGACTGGCCGTTATAGTTGGAACTGACCTCAGCATTGCCAGAGGTAATGTTCCACGCATAGCGGACCCTGCTGCTGATATTATTTCCGGAAGCGTCCTTGACCGTTGCATTCACAGTAAAGGTCTCGCCGACATACAGGTCGCTGTAAGAGGTATAGCTCTTGCGGATCTGAAGGGCCACGATGGCGCCGGAAACGTCGACAAGATTGCCGGCCGAAGAATAGCTGACGTTGACCGAACAGTTATAGACCTCTTCGACCGTGCTGCCGCTCAGAACATTGACCGCCACATTGGTAGTGCCGTAGGCCACACCCACGAGGGTAATACCACCCTTGCCGTTATCAAGAACCTGAACGACAGAGTGATTGTAGCTCTGGTCGACAACAACGGTCTTTCCAGCAGTCACTTTGGCGGAAAGATCCAGCTGGGCGGTGCCGTTGACCGTCAGCGCATAGTAGTTGGTGACGGTGGTCGCCGCGGACGCGGGCAGAACCCCCACCAACAGGCAGCAGGCAAGCGCCAGCGCCAGTATCAGAGCGATGCGTTTTTTCATGATTGGAAGCTCCTCCTTATGCGATGTCCTCACGAATGGATGCCAAAACATCTTTCCCATATTATACAGGCTTTTTTGTCAGTTCTCAACATTCAATTCACAATTTACCAATCGTTCACAATCCTTTTTTGCCTTCTGTGAGAGCTGGTCTCCCAATCGTTTCGTATACGACGCCGTAATCCGCAAAATCTGTACCTTCAAAACACCTTCGTCCATCCAGCACCAGTGGAACCTTCATCCTTTGGGCAAACTCCTCCAGTCTCAGTGTGCGGATTTCTCTCCAGGCTGTGAAAATCAGGCAGGCCTGTGCGCCGTCGAGTGCCTCTGCGGGCGTTTGAGCGGCCTGCGCTGCGGGAAAGCGCCGCAAAAATTTCTTTGCCGCCGCCCGGTCCCAAACGGTCAGTTCCGCTCCCTCTGCCAGAAGGGCTTCTGCACACTCCACCGCCGGCGCGCCGCGAAGATCGTCCGTCTCCGGCTTAAAGGCAAGGCCCAGGACAGCGATCTTCAAGCCTGCAACGCTTCGGTAATAGCGGTGCAGCTTTTCCAGAAGCAGCCCCTTCTGCCGTTCGTTTGCCTGAAGAGCTGCCGAAAGAACTGTCAGAGGCACCCCCTCTGTTCCCGCGGCCCACAGGAGTGCCGCCCCGTCTTTAGGAAGACACGATCCGCCGAAGCCCGCCCCACCGTCCAGATATTCCCGCCCGATCCTTGGATCTGCCCCCACTGCCGCCACAACTTTTCGGTAATCTGCGCCCATCGCCTCGCAGCACTGGGCCAGTTCTCCGGCAAAGGCCAGGCGCACCGCCAGGCAAGCGTTGGCGCAAAGCTTGGTCAGCTCGGCCTCCTCTCGGCTCATCTGAAAGATCTGCTCGCCGGCGTAAAGCTCCCTGAGCACCGCTGCCCCCCGTTCTGTTCGCAGGCCCAGTACCACCCGGTCAGGCCTTCTTGCTCCCTCAAGCGCCCTTCCCTGCGCCAGAAATTCCGGCACAAAAGCCACCGGGCACAGGCATCCCTGTGTCCGGAGCCATCGCTCAAGCCGGCCGCAGACGCCGGGCGGTACGGTGGATTTAACCGCGATCACACAGTCCGGCGGCAGAAAAACCAGCTCCTTCGCCACCTCCCAAAGCTGGGAAAGATCCGGCCCCTTTTCTCCCTGCGGCGTTCCCACGCAGACAAAAACGCATCGCGTTCCTTCCGCCACTTCCCGCAGAGAAGCAGCGCAATCTATTCGTTCCATCTGAAACGCTTCCGAAAGCCCCGGCTCATAAAAAGGAACCGTTCCGTTCTTCAAAGCGGCGCGCCGTTCCTCCTCCCGCTCCACCAGAACCGTTGCGTGTCCCCGCCCGGCCAGCGCCGCAGCGGTCGCTACGCCTACATATCCTCCGCCTACGATCACCACTTTCACCTTCATCACCTCACAGAAAGCATATGCGTTCGCCGGTGGAAAAAGGCGGGCATCCTGCTTGCATGCTTCAGCACGGGAGTATATAATAATCAGAAACTCTTTTCGCCCAAGTGGCATCAAAAGATTTTTCGCCGTTTTCGGCCTTCTGGTCAGAAAGGATCTTTCATCTATTATGGAGCGTCAAAAAGTCACCCGGCGCGTTGGCTTGCTGGGACTGTTTTCCAACCTTCTGCTTGCGGCGCTCAAGCTGCTGGCAGGCACCCTGAGCCATTCCAGCGCCATGATCGCCGATGGCTTCAACAGCGCCGGCGACGTCTTTTCTTCCGTCATGACCCTCTGGGGCAACCACATCGCCGCGGAGCCTGGCGACGCAGATCATCCCTACGGACACGGCAAAGCGGAATACATCTTTTCTGCGGTAATCGGCGCAGTGCTGCTTCTGGTAGCGTGGAACACGCTGACCGGGGCGGTGGAGTCTCTCACTTCGCCTGCCGCCGTGACCAATCTCGTTCCCCTTCTGCTGGTCGCCGCCGCGACGCTGCTGGTCAAAGCTTGCCTGGCCCGCTACTGCATCCGCGTGGGCAAACAGATGAAAAATCCGCTGGTTCTGGCCAACGCCGAAGACCATCGCTCCGATCTTTTCGTGACCCTCGGCACTGTGGCCGGCATTCTTGGCAACACCCTCGGCCTTTACTGGCTCGATGGCGTCGCCGGTATTCTGGTTTCCGGCTGGATCGGCATTCAGGGTTTCCGCATTCTCCGGGAAGCCTACATCGTTCTGATGGATACCACCTCCCGTCAGGCCACGCCCATTTTGGAGCAGGCCCGCGCCATCGTCGCCGCCACGGCAGGGGTGGATCACCTCGACCAGGTACGCACCCGTCCGGTAGGCAGCCGCTTTTCCGTCATCATCAAGATCTCCGTGCCCGGAAATATGACTGTTCTGGAAAGCCACCGGCTGACCCACCAGATTGAAGACGCACTCGTCTCCAATCCTGATGTGGCGGATGTGGTCATCCACGTCAACCCGCTTGAGCAGCATCCGGGCCCCAGCGTGGACTGATCCTGCCGGTCAAAGAACCGGAAGTGTTTTTTCTCCTGTATCCATTTACCGCCGGAGAAACCGATCCAGGATATCCGCCGCGCAGGGCCTTTGCCGCTGCCTTCTCAAGCCGAGCGCTGTCTCCCGCTCATTTGTCTTTCTTTTTAGATTTTTTCTTGGATTTCCTTCCTCCTTTCCCGGCCGGATCCTCATTGCTGCCGCAGCCCGCTGCGGCAGTTTTTTGATACAAATTTCATTTTTATAAATTTGTCTTTCAATAATTCACCTTTTTCACACATTTCGTTTGCATTCTATTCATTTTAGATATATTTTTATCAATCATTTCCAATCTTTTTACACATTTTTCTCTAAATTTCTCTCATAGCATATTGAATTCCATTTTTATTATTGTTATACTAAGTAAAATAATTCTCCAGTACTTATTTCATCCAATTCCACACATCCCTACACCATCATTTCAAGGAGGCGCCTTATGGCCAAGTATGTTATCGGTATCGATGCCGGCACCACCGGCATCCGCGCAATCGCGTTCGACCACGACTCCAACATCCTTTCCAACGCTTATTCCGAGTTCACGCAGCACTTCCCGCAGGAAGGCTGGGTTGAGCATGACGCTCAGGAAATTTTCGACGTCACCATGGCGATGGTGAAAAAGTGCGTTGAAGACGGTGGTCTTTCCTTTGACGATCTGGTCTCCATCGGTATCACCAACCAGCGCGAGACCACCGTCATTTGGGACAAAAACACCGGCGAGCCCGCCTGTCCCTCCATCGTCTGGCAGGACATGCGCACCGCTGACCGCGTTACCGACATCATCCAGAACCACGGCGAAGAATACTTCTCCCGTACCGGCTGCCCTTGCGTGACCAACTGCTCCGGTCCCAAGATCGAGTGGATCATGCAGAATCTTCCCGAAGTGCGCAAGGGGATCGAAGAAGGCCGTCTGATCTTTGGCTGGATCGACACCTGGCTGATCTGGAAGATGAGCGGCGGCGCCGCCCACATCACCGACTACACCAATCCGCCCTGCACGCTGCTGTACAACCTCGATACGCTCGACTACGACGGCGAGATCCTCGCTGAGCTGGGCATCCCGCGCAGCATCCTGCCCACTCCTGTCAAGACCGGCACCTGTGTGGTCAACACCGATCCCGCTGTCTTCTTCGGCCATGCTGTCCCGATCGCCGCTTCCGCCGGCGACCAGCAGGCTGCCGCTTTCGGTCAGGCCTGTATCGAACCCGGCATGATCAAAAACACCTACGGCACCGGCTCCTTCATGGTGCTCAACGCCGGTACCTCCCGTCCCTCCGGCGTGCCTCTTTCTGCCGGTCTGTTCATCGAGACCGCCAGCGCGATCTCCAAGGATACCTATTACATCCTTGAGGGCTTTGCCAACGTCTCCGGTTCCGCCATCCAGTGGCTGCGCGACGGCCTCGGTATCGTCAAGGACGCCAAGGAAGCGCAGGAGCTGGCCATGTCCGTTCCGGACAACGGCGGCGTGTACTTCGTACCCGCTTTCGCCGGCCTGCCCAACGGCAGCGATCCCTATGCCCGCGGCACCATCATCGGCGTGACCCGCGGCACTACCAAGGCTCATATCTGCCGCGCCGCGATCGAAGCGATGGCCTATCAGGTCGCCGAGGCTTTCGAAGCCATGGCTGAATACGCTGGTGTTGAAATCAGCGCTGTCCGCGCCGACGGCGGCGGTTCCAAGAACGATCTGCTCTGCCAGTTCCAGGCCGACATCCTCGGCGTTCCGGTAGAACGCCCAGTTATCACCGAAACCACCTGCCTGGGTGTTGCGTACCTGGCCGGTATCGCCACGGGCTTCTGGAAGAACCAGGAAGAAGTGGCCGCTAACTGGAAGTGTGAAAAGCGCTTTGAGCCCACTTTGACCAAGGAACAGCGCGAAGAACTGATGGCTGGCTGGCGCAGGGCTGTCAAGCACTCTTCCGGCTGGCTCAAGAAGTAAGCCTTTCGCGGGTTTTCCCTCGTGATTGATCCGCACAGGAGGCAAAACAAAGGGCGGGGGAGAACCGCCTGAAGCCACAACGCTCCGAACCGGTCCGGCTCCGGCATGCTCTGCGCCGGGGCCGGTTCCGTCTGTCCGGCAGGGCTGTGTCGTTCTTCCCCATCCCTGCTCCACAAAATCATACCTGAGTCTCTTGTTTTTTCCCTTTCGCCTTTTTCAGGAGGAAACCGTATGAGCCATATCGCATTGATCAACGGCAATGTCATCCCCATGGAGGGCTATACCCGTTACAGCGCCGTCCTCGCCCTCGACGGCACAATCGCCGCTCTTGGCAGCGACGACGAGATCCGCGCCAAAGCGGCCGAAGCCGGAGTGACTCCTATCGACGTGCAGGGCGCCACCGTTTTGCCCGGCCTGTACGACTGCCACGCCCATCTGGCCCTGACCGGGCATGACGCTCAGGGCATCGACCTGTATGACGCGCCGGACATCGCCACTGTTCTTGACCGCCTCAGAGAGGCGGACAAAACCTGGGAATCCGACCGCTGGCTGTTCGGCAAACGGCTCGACGAAGGTCTGCTCAGGGAAAAACGCCCGCCGACCATGAAGGAGCTTGACGAATTCAACCGCCCCGTTTTCATCTCTGACCGCGGGGGACATTATACGCTGGTGAACCGTCTTGCTTTTGAGGCGCTGAAGATTGACCCCTCTATGACCGGAGTGCGCGTCGATGAAAACGGCGAGCTGACCGGACGCCTGCAGGACACTGCCAACAAAGAGGCCCGAAACCGTTTCCCCTGGACGAAGCAGCAGACCCTCGAGGCCATGGTCTATACCATGAACCTGGCCGCCTCCAAGGGCATCACCACCATCCACTGCCAGGAAGGCTTTACGCTTGACGATCCTTCCGTCCCCCTGTTGCTGGACAATATGGACTCCTTCCCCATCGACCTTCAGATCTACTGGTGCGTTGCCAATCCGCACGATGAGCCCATGTGCCATCAGCTCGGCATCTGGGGCGGCGATATCCTGCTCGACGGCTCCATTGGTTCGCGCACGGCCGCCTTCACAGAAAAGTACGCTGATGGTGACGGCTGCGGCTATCTGAACTTCTCCGACGAACAGGTCGACGATTTCGTCGAAGGAGCTGTTGCCCGCGATCTGGCCGTTTCCTTCCACGTGATTGGTCAGCGGGCCATTGACCAGGCGCTGAGCGCCATGGAGAAGGCGCTTGAGAAGCATCCTGACAAGCGCGAGACCGCCCATCTCCGCCTGGAGCATTTCGGTTTCCCGGAGCAGGAAGATATCGACCGCGCTGCCAAAATGAGCGTGCGCATCTCCACGCAGCCCGCTTTCACCTATCTGCGCGGCGGTCCCACTTCCGTGTATCGCAGCCGTCTGGGCGAAGCCCGTGAAAAAGCCGGTTATCCTCTGCGCCGCATGCTCGACGCCGGTCTCTGCCTCGGCGGTGGTTCGGATTCCGATATCACCCCTCTCGACTCCCTCCTCGGCATCCATGCCGCGGTCAATCAGCCCTACCCGGAAAATTCCGTCACGCCCTACGAAGCGCTGCGCATGTACACCCTTGACGCGGCCCGCTGCGGCTGGGAAGATGACATCAAGGGCAGCCTGAAAGTAGGCAAGCAGGCCGATATGACCATCCTGGCTGAGGATCCGCTGGCTGTCAATCCCGCGGCCATCAAGGATATCAAAGTCCTCAAGACCATCCGCAAGGGCAGGATCATCTTCGAAGCCGAGTGATCGCTCTAAAGTTTTACCTATTTTTGTTCTGATCCAAAAACAGCAGCCCGAAAGAGAAAAAACTCTTTCGGGTTGTTTTCTTTCTCTCCGTTTTATCCCGCAACGGACAGATTTCATTCTCCCATTCTTGTTCTTTTTTTGCTGCCACGACCGTCGTTCAGATCCAGCGCCATGATCGCCGACCAGTCTCGTTTGCAGTCCTTACGCAGAATCATCTCCCTGATTCCCTCGCCCTCCTCCCCGTGCAGGATCACGTCTGCCACAGGTTCAACTTCTGCATCTTCGCGCTTTGGTTCCTCTTCCGTTTTTCCTTTCAAAGCGCCCGCCGTGCCGTAAAGCTCCACTCCCTGATGCAGTTGCCAACACCAGAAAAAGCCGGAAGAGTTTTCCCTCTCTTCCGGCCTTTTGTCCTGTGGCGCAAGATCAGCGTTTCTTTTCCCTGAGTTCTTCCAGGATCATCATGCACTCGCCGAACCGCTGATAATGGACGATCTCCCGCTCCCGGAGGAAGCGAATGGGCGCAATCACATCCGGGTCGTCGGTCAGTTGCAAAATATGCTCGTAGGTGGCACGGGCATTCTGCTCGGCCGCCATGTCAAAGGTAATGTCAGCAATCGGGTCGCCCAGCACCGTAAAGTATGCCGCCGTATAAGGCACACCGCTCGAATCCACCGGATAGACACCCGGCCCATGCTGCACGTAGTAGGGATCCAGTCCCGCCGCCTTGATCGACGCAATCGACGCTCCCTTCATGACCTGATAAAGCATCGTCCCGATCATTTCCCAATGAGCCAGTTCATTAGTTCCAAAAAGATATCGGTAAAATTTTGCAGTTTTTCTACTTTTTCAATCTCAGGCAACCAAAAAAGAAAGCCCCGGGGGATGAACCCCGGGGCTTTCTTTCACTTTCCCTGCCGC